>Ga0207796_1000002_pt1 | contig 159349 bp, 138 predicted proteins | sample Pon1CUnioCityCA_6_FD_187274 | JGI IMG/M metagenome (GOLD analysis project Ga0207796, IMG submission 187274) | Marine sediment microbial community from Union City, CA, USA - Pond 1C Sediment 1 (SPAdes) | ecosystem: Environmental > Aquatic > Marine > Intertidal zone > Salt pond sediment ... | reverse complement strand
GGCTAGCCCGGAGGATCCCCCGGCACTGCGCTACCTGGCGCCCTACACCGGCTGTGCGATAGCCGAGTTCTTCATGGACGAGGGCCGCGATGCACTGATTGTGTACGATGACCTGAACAAACACGCGGATTCCTACCGCGAGTTGAGCTTGCTCCTTCGTCGCCCGCCAGGAAGAGAAGCATACCCCGGCGACATCTTCTACATCCATGCGCGGCTGTTGGAGCGTGCATGTAAACTGAGCGATCTATACGGTGGCGGTTCCCTGACAGCTCTCCCTATCGTCGTGACCCAGCGGGGTAACGTGTCGGCCTATATTCCGACAAACCTGATCTCTATCTGCGATGGTCAGATCGTGCTCGACGCGGACCTCTTCAACCGGGGTATCAAGCCCGCCGTCGACGTCGGTCAGAGCGTATCTCGCGTGGGTGGCCAGGCACAGTCAGACGCCATGCGGGAGGTAGCCGGCGACCTGCGACTCGAGTTGTCGCAATATGAGGAGGTCCGGCGTTTCGCTCGCTTTGGAGCTGAGGTTGATCAAGCCACGCGGCGTCAGATCGAACACGGGCGTCGCCTCCGCGCTGCTCTGAAACAGCCCGTCCATCAACCGCTATCCCTGTGTTCCCAGATTGTGATGCTGCTCGCAGCCACGGAAGGCGTCCTGGATCAGATCCCGGTCTCCGACGTCCCTGCCTTCGAGAGTCAGCTACTCGAACTGGCAAGGAAGCGAGAGCCAGAACTACTGCAGCAGATTAACCGCACCGGCAAGCTCTCATCAGACGCCCGGGAGGCACTCATGGCCGTCATCTTCCATCATGCCACCGAATGGTCCGAAAGGAGGTCAGACTGATGAAAATGGTTATGGCCATCATGCCCCGTGGGGAGGCAGAAAGTGTCCTGCAGGCGCTGGTGGCGGCGAACCATACGGCGACCTACATGGAAACGCGAGGCGGCATGCTACGCCAAGCCCAGATGACGCTTTTCATCGCAGTGGAATCGGAGAGTCTTGATCAGGTCCTGAGCATTGTTAGGCAAACGTGCCGCTCCGAGCCTGTTGTCGAACCGGTGGATGGAGAAGAGCCCAACCGTCCGCCGGAGCCCGTCAAGCCTCACCTGGGCGGTGCTGTCGTGTTCATCTGGGACATCCACCGGAGCGAGAGCTTCTAGCCGTCATCGACATCGTACCGTTCAACGAGTAGGCTCCTCCCGGGAAGTGAAGAAGGTGTGATGGAAGAAGTAGAACGCGCCCGCGAACGCCTGGACAACGTCCGGAGTGTCAAACCTATCCTGAACGGCCTCCGTACCATCTCACTGGGCAGTTGGCAGGCCGCCCTTAAGCGCCGCAGCGACGTGCGTGCGTATGCTGAGCAGCTGCAGGCCATGCTGCCGTCGCTCCTGCCGCACCTGAAAACGGAAGAGGGTTTACTGCACCGGCTTCGAGCCCGCTTCTCACTGAACACGCCACGTCTTGGCGAACGCGCTGTCGGTACGAAAGGCGATTCGGCACCGCGCCGGGTCGAGGCCCTGGTCATCGGCAGCGAGCGGGGTCTCTGCGGACGATTCAACGTGGCCGTTGCCGAAAAGGCGGAGCGCTATATCCGTCGAGTTTCCGGCGAGGGCTTCGATGTCCGGCTGCGGACTCTGGGGGGTAGAGCTCAGCGGGTCCTGAAGCGACATGGGTTTGAGGCGACATCAGCCAGCACGCTCTCGTTCACCACCCTCCCCCCGCTCTCGCTAGCGGTACAAATGGCGGACGGATGGCTGACGGCGTATGAGCAACACGAACTGGACATCGTCGACCTCATCTACAACGACTACCTTGGCACCGGGGCCTATGAACCGACTGTGACGCGACTCGTCCCTCCTCGGCTCCCCCCGAGGGAGGGCGTCTCGCTGGAAGGCGACCGTGTTGAACCGACAACGGCGTGGCCTCCTCCCATCGTCGATACCGACCCCCTCAGCCTCTACGCGACGGTCATTCAGCAATGGACGGCGGTCCAATTGTACAGCGTGCTCCTCAATTCATCCGCGGCCGAACACTCCACGCGGTTCCAGCTGATGGAATCTGCCACCCAGAACGCCGACCAACTGATTGAGGAACTGACGCTCGTCATCCAGACTGCACGCCGCCAAGAGATCACGGAGGAGATGGCGGAGCTGGCCGCGGGGGCCGGCCTTCTCCAGAAAGAATGAGATGGACTCAGATGAGGGGCGTGCCGGAGACGTCGGGGTCGATTTCCAGACGCTCGAGTGTTCGACGCGTCAGGCGATGAAAGAGAACCTGGGAGTTCCGCCCCTCCAGCGGCACCTGGCCCGCGGCCATCGTTCCGTGTCCACCGGCCGGGCCCAGGTTCCCGACGATCTCCTGGATGAGCTGGCCTGCTCCGCTCTCCTCATTCGTTCGCACGGACAACATGACATCTTCATCGTAAATTCCCATGCAGATCACCCACTTGACACCCTCAAGACGAAGCAAGAGATCCGCCATCTCAGCCGGCAGGTCAGGCCGGCGCATCTCGTCAATGGTGCTGACAAGTAGCTCGCCCTCATAGAGACGGGCCGAGCGCAGCGCGGACACAAGTCCCTGGAAGTACTCGCGGGAGACCTGAGCTCGCTCGATCTTGACCAGGGCCTGGACGTCGATCCGAGATTGGAGGTAGAAATAGGCGGTCACGTCCGCACTGCTGGCGCCTCGGCCTAGGCCCATCGTATCAGTCTTTATCCCGTAGAAGAGAGCTGTGGCAATGGCCGGAGGCAACGCGACGCCCGTAGCCTGGCAATACTCGGTTAGGATTGTAGACGTGGCACCAACCTCTGGTCGCACATCGGCAAACGACGCATACGCAGTCTCTTGGCGCCACGGATGATGATCGAAGACCAGGGAAATAGCCATCGAGGGTAGGACGACATTATTCCCAGCACCAGGCTGGCTATCGACAAGCGCTACCGAGGGAGATGCAGCCAACTCGTTGTCCGCCAGCACTCGCAACGGATATCCAAGGTAGCGGACCAAAGCCTTGTTCTCCGCGCGCCCAATGATCCCTCGGTAGACGATCTGGCTCTCTAGACCCAGTGTCTCCTTGAGCAACCACTCCAGTGCCACGGAGCTGGCGATCGCATCAGGATCGGGGTCATTGTGGGGCAGGATCAGGAGCTCCCCCGTCGCTTCGACCGCCGCATGAAGAGCTGTGAGATGACCTGCAACCCTGTTGATTCTGTGCTCGATCTTCTCCCCCTCCGATGTCTCCGCCAGAGCCTCGAGATTGTACTCGACGTCACAGCAGGGCGCAAATCTCTCTCCGCCAGGGACCGCGCCGAACCCATCATTCGGATGCACGGGCCAGAGACATTCCCCACCATCTGCGCTCTTTCCCGCCCCCAACGGTGACTGGCCGAATGACTGCCAGAGCGGACAGACATCTCCATTTGACAGTCTCACGAAATCGTGTAGAATTATGGTCACGTGACGGAGCGGCGGCACTGATGCAGCGCCTTTTTGGGCCGGTGCTAGCCCACGTAGCTCAGTCGGTAGAGCACACCCTTGGTAAGGGTGAGGCCATGGGTTCAATTCCCATCGTGGGCTCTGGATCTTTGGAGACGCAAACATCAAGAGCACGGATACTGGAGTAGGGCTCTGTAGGGTAAGGCAATGGCTAAGAAACCGGTTCGACGAGTTATCACGTTCGCCTGCACGGAATGTAAGGAAAGAAACTACACCTCCGAGAAGAATCGACGCAATGATCCTAATCGGTTGGAGTTGAGGAAGTACTGCCCACGGTGCGGTGAGCACACACTGCATCGGGAGACTCGGTAGCATTATCGTAGGCCAGTAGCTCAACTAGGCAGAGCAGCGGTCTCCAAAACCGAAGGTTGCGGGTTCGATTCCTGCCTGGCCTGCCTGGGACTATGAAGACACCGCCGCGCTTTTGGCGGTGTCTTAAAATGTAAGGCGTCAATACGTACGGCTTGCAGGCTACATTTGAATCAGGGAGCCATCAGAGTGGCGAAAACGAAGACAAACGAGAAGTCGTTCCTAAGTCGATTGACAGACAACGCATTTGTTCAGTACCTACGGGATACGCGCGCGGAGCTACGAAAGGTCCATTGGCCCAGCCGACAGGAAGCCGAGAACTTGACCAAGATCGTCCTGGTCGTGACGATATCCATGGCGCTCTTGATGGGACTTCTGGACTATCTCTTTTCCTTGGAATTGAGAGGGCTGATCAGCGGCAATGCCATTGCCATTGGAGTCCTGATCTTCCTGGCCGTGGCAAGCGCGCTGGCAGCCGTGATCATAAACCGGCAGATGGTCTAGCTATCTAGTGAGTTGACTTTATGTTCGCCGAGAAAGAAGACGTGGACGCAGAGATCGGGATAGAAGATCAGCAGGATAGTCTCGAACTCTCGCCCTCTGAAACTGAGGATGAGGTCCCATCAGTGGATGCGCCTGTGGATGGAACCCTGGAGGCAGAGCAGCCATCGGCCGACTCACCGCATGCAGCTATGGCAGAGGTGGCGAAGGAAGCGGAGGGGAAGGCCCTTGAGCAAGCTGAGCTGACCGAGCCCGGGGACGAACGTGCCTGGTACGTCATTCACTGCTACTCTGGGCGCGAGCATAAGGTCAAGCATAAGCTCGACCGTCGCATCAAATCGCTGGGGATGGAGGACAAGGTCTTTCAGGTCGTTGTCCCCACTGAGGATGAGATGGAGCTGCGTCAGGGTGAACGCCGGACAGTGGAGCGCCGCATCTTTCCGGGTTACCTCCTCGTGCAGATGGTTCTGGACGACGAATCGTGGTACACCGTCCGCGACACGCCCGGCGTCATTGGCTTCGTTGGCATGGGCGACAGGCCGACGCCTCTTCGCCCAGTGGAAGTCAGCAGCATCATGGAGCGCATGGAGGCGGAGGCGCCGAAAATCAAGGTGTCATTCGAAGCCGGAGAGAAGGTGCGGATCATTGATGGCCCATTCGACGGCTTCATTGGCATGGTGGACAATATCGATATGGAGAGAGCGACAGTCCACGTGATGGTCTCCTTCTTCGGGCGTGAGACACCCGTGGAACTTGATTTCCTGCAGGTCGAGAAGATCTAATACCCGTTTCAGTCCGTTTGAGGTGAGAACATGAAGAAAGTCAAGGCAGTCGTAAAGCTACAGATTCAGGCTGGCAAGGCCAATCCGGCCCCGCCGGTGGGGCCTGCACTGGCTCAGCATGGCATCAACCTCATGCAGTTCTGCAAGGCATACAACGCCCGCACAGCCGGACAGGCCGGCAACATCATACCGGCCGAGATCACCATATTCCACGATGGGTCGTTCGAGTTTGTCCTCAAGTCACCACCGACAGCCGATTTGCTGCGGAAAGCAGCTGGCGTGGACAAAGGGTCCTCAGAGGCCAACCGCGAGAAGGTGGGAACCGTGACCCGGGATCAGCTCAGAGACATCGCCGAGACCAAGATGAAAGATCTCAACGCCATCGACATCGAGGGCGCGATGCGGCAGATCGAGGGCACGGCACGCAGTATGGGAATTGAGGTCGAGGCATAGCGGAGAAGGAATACTAACGGAGTTGTGGGAGGGCGCAGCCCGCTACCACCACACGGAGGAAGAATGGCAAGACACGGGAAGAAGTATCTAGAAGCACTGAAAAAAGTAGACCGCTCCAGCTTCTACTCACCAGAAGAAGCGCTGGAGCTGGTCAAGGAGATCAGCTACGCGAACTTCGACGAGACGGTCGAGATTCACTTTCGCTTAGGCGTCGATCCGCGGCATGCCGATCAGCAAGTACGAGATACCGTGCGCCTGCCCCACGGTCTCGGCAAGGAGATCAGCGTACTGGTCTTTGCCGCCGGGGAAGCCGCCAACATCGCCAGGGACGCTGGCGCTGACTACGTGGCCGATAGCGATGAATGGTTCAAGCGGATTGAGGATGGTTGGATGGAGTTTGATGCCGCTCTGGCCGTGCCGCAGATGATGGGTCGCGTTGGGCGTTTGGGTCGCTACCTCGGGCCTCGTGGGTTGATGCCCAATCCGAAGGCCGGAACCCTGGTGGAGGCCGACAATCTGCCGGACATGATCGACTCGATCAAGGCTGGTCGGGTCGAATTTCGCATTGACAAGAATGCCAACCTGCACGTGCCCATCGGCAAGGTGAGCTTCCCCACCCAGAAGCTGGTGGACAACTTCGCGACGATGGTCGATGCTGTCGTTAAGGCCCGTCCGCCCGGAGCCTCCGGAAGGTACTTGCGTAAGCTGGTGGTTACCTCGTGTATGGGGCCCGGCGTCAAGGTGGATCCACTGCAAGCTCTAGCGATGGAGGCTGTGCTCTAAGAGGCTAGCGCATTCGACAACAGCATAGCCAAAGACCGCAGGCGCGCTGTAGGCGCTTAATTGAGGCCTGCCGAGGCAAGTGACAAATCCAGCCCTGGACGCGTGTGCTTGTATCGGCACGCCCAGGGTTTTTCTTATGATTAGACGAAGGAGGTGAGTTAATTTGGCCCTATCACGAGAGCAAAAGGTCGAACGTGTGAAGGAATACGCGGAACTGCTGGAGGAAAGTCGGGGCATCATTCTGGTCGACTATCGGGGCCTGACGGTTTCCGAGATGGAGCAGATTCGGGGCAAGATGCGTCCGATCGCAAGCCAGTTCCAGGTGGTCAAGAATCGTCTCCTGGAGCTTGCGCTGCAGGAGAAGAACATGTCACTCCCGGGCGACTGGCTGGTCGGTCCGACCGCCGTCAGCTTCTGCAGCGACGAGGTACCTCCTGTCGCCAAGGCGCTGATGCAAATGAGGGAGGAAACTGGCTTCCTTGACTTGAAGGGTGGATGGATGAATGAATCCCTTCTCTCTGCTGACCAGGTCAAGCGGATTGCAGATCTACCCTCGCGCGAGGTTCTACTGGCCCAGGCACTCGGCGCCATCAATGGCCCCAGCCGACAGGTGGCTGGCGTCATTGCCAGCGGTGTCCGTCAGGTGCTCAACGTTCTGCAGGCCTATGTAGACAAGCTGGAAGAGGAAGGCGGCTCTACAGGGCTGGAGGCAGCCGCGGAACCCGCCTGATCGTCGGACCAACCAAGACCTGCTTCGCCCTCGGGCGGCGGCCCCGCCTCGATAGGCAATGAGCCAGTCCCTGGCGTATCTGGTAGACAATACGTCTCTTGAAGCTAGAACAAACAAGCGTAATCACTGCTCAAAGAGCAAGGAGGAAGTTAGGAAATGGCAGATCTGGAACAAATCGTAGATCAAGTTAGTGAACTTACATTGCTGGAGGCGTCTCAGCTCGTTGAGATGCTGGAGGAAAAGTTGGGTGTAAGCGCAGCAGCCCCGGTTGCCATGGGTCCGATGCCCGGAGCAGCCGCCGCTACGGAGGAAGAGGCAGAGGAGAAGACCGAGTTCGACGTCGTCATCACAGAGATCGGCCCGAAGAAGATTCAGGTCATCAAGGCAGTGCGTCAGCTCACGTCCCTCGGCCTGCGAGAGGCCAAGGAAGTTGTGGACGCAGCGCCCAGCCCGGTGCTGGAGGCCGTAGGCAAGGACGCGGCCGAAGACGCAAAGGCCCAGCTAGAGGAGGCCGGCGCGGTCGTCGAGCTCAAGTAGTCAGTTCCCTGAAGGGGTTAAGGCTAAAGCTATCAAGTTGCGCTCCCGGGGAGAGCAGCTTCATAGCCCTTCCCTGCCCCTCAAGGGCTTCCTATTGACAGATGGCAGAAGCTTTGCAGAGCCGCCTCGGCGCCGAGGCGGCTCTCTGTGGTTTGCCAGGTATGCCGTGTATCTAGGAGGTGAGAGTCCTCTGCGGGCCTAAGTCACGGGAACCGCTAGGCGAAGCAAGGGTGTCCGTCGTGAGGCGGAATCTGAAGGAAGCGTAAGGCGAACCGTGGGCTCGACGAACAGGAGTCGGATGGAAGGCCGACGTAACTGAGTAAGTTGGCCACATACAACGACGCCCAGGAGTCACTCAGAGAGTTGCGAAGGCAAATCCGGCGAGTGCCACGAGAAAGACACGCGGCTTAACCCGGGAGGTGTCTGCAACTGTCTGGGCGATCCGGACTACCGGGTTAGAAACAATCGGGGAAGGGTGCAGACAAGTCAGCAGAGGCCAAATTAGGCAGCATAGGCTGCTGAAGGGCCGAATCCTCTACGGCAAGGAGCAGACGGGAATACTCGATGGGTGCGGAGCACCAGCAAAGCACGCGGTAGTGCGTGCGCCACGGCACAAGCGGTGAAGGCGGAACCGGATCTGATGTGCGCGCGGAGGGGCAAGCATCCACGGCGTTGAACCGGAAGCGAGCCTTGGTCAGACATACTGGCTGCAACCGTAAGGGAACCCGCCGTGTACGGACCCGTACGCACGGTGGTGTGGGAGGACGGCGGCCGTGAGGCCCCCTCCTACCCGATTTTCGAGTCGCCCATCATATTCCGGTCGGGCCCTCGACATCCCCACCTCCGTGACTCGGCCTTCGTGGCCATCTGAACCGTGAATCCAGTCCTGCTCCCCGTGGGTCCCCTCGCCATCCACAGCTACCCCGCTCTGGTGAACCTGGGATTGGTTCTTGGCGCCGCGCTGGTCGTCCTTCAAGCGCGCAGGCGCGCGTTGGCGCTGCGCTCGGTGGCAGATGTGATGCTGGGCGCCGCTTTCGGCGGGCTTGTCCTAGCGCGCGCCGCCTATGTGAGCGTCCACTGCGAATACTACGTCCATCATGTCCACCACGCTTTACGACTATGGCAAGGTGGGCTGCTCTGGCAAGGCGCGCTCCTGGGCGGTCTGATTGGCTCAGCGGCCGTATGTTCCGTTCGGGGCATGCCGCTGGCACGCAGTCTCGACCTGCTTGCGCCGGGCACAGCAACGTTGGCAGCCTTTGCGTGGCTCGGATGCTTCAGCGCTGGCTGCGCCTGGGGCGTGGAAGCCTATCCTGGGCAAGGCCTGCTCTGGACCCTGAGCCTCGATCTGCCGGACCTGTACGGGATTCGTGAGCCTCGGGTAGCAGTTCAGCTGATCGGTGCGGTTTGGAGTGTTCTCGTCCTCACCGTTATCCTCGCCGTGAAGCACAGCCCTGAGGGCGACGGACTTGTCTTCGCCCTGTGGCTGATGCTCCAGAGCTTTGGAGCCTTTGCCCTGGATTGCCTGCGAGCCGACAAGATACCCACCCTCAACGGGTGGCGCATCGACCAGCTAGCTAACCTCACCCTCACTGTGGCAGGCGTGGTACTGCTTTGCCTCCGTCTTATCCGTGACTGCAGAAACACGATGCCTTGACGGAGAAGACCGGTCCGGTCCGGCGATCATCGTGTTCCAGTCACCCGCATTCGTCTTGCGGTAAGCGATGAATCCGTGTGGCTCGCTCCTTTGTACCACTTCTCTGCCTCTCGCCTAGTCAGCGCCCCTGGAATGTACGGGTGCCCAATTTGCGTCAGCCGCACGTTTCCTCTTCTTAGCCGCCAATGAACTGTCAGTGCGCCTGGAACGAAAGTTCAGCTGCACGCACTATGGGGCACGACGATTGCCCAACGAGATTCCTTGTCGCCCAAGACCCCCGTGGTATAATCTTGTCCACAATGGAGAATCAAACACACCAGCCTCACGACTCCCGACCCGACGGCCGGCAGAACGATCAAGCCCGTCCGGTCAGCTTCACGCTCGATTACGTAGCATACCCAGAAGGTTCGGTCCTGATCGAGATGGGGAGGACCCGTGTGCTCTGCAACGTCAGTGTCCGGGAGGATGTGCCAAACTGGATGGAAGGCAAGGGTACAGGCTGGCTGACAGCCTCGTACGCCCTCCTGCCACGGTCCACGCGCACGCGATCGCCCCGTGAGACGGACGGGCTCAGAGGTCGTACCCAAGAGATTCGACGCCTGATCGGACGCTCGCTCCGCGCGTCTGTAGATCTCCAGATGCTGGGCGAGCGAATGCTGATCGTGGATTGTGACGTGCTCCAGGCAGACGGAGGCACCCGAACAGCCTCCGTGACCGGCGGATACGTGGCCGTGGCCTTGGCACTTCACCGCCTTGCCGCCGACCAGCCGGCCTTGCTGGACGCCCTCGGAATGCCCGTGGCAGCCATCAGCGTGGGCGTCGTCGATGGGGATGTCCGGCTCGACCTCTGCTACGCGGAGGACCGCGATGCCGCTGTTGATCTCAATCTGGCAATGACGGAGGACGGGCGATTCATCGAGGTACAGGGCACAGCCGAGGGACCCCCATTCTCCCGTAGAATCATGAATCGGATGCTGGACGTTGGACAACAAGGCATCCACGACCTTGTCCGACGCCAGCGAGAGGCGCTTGCCAATCACGAGCCGGCGATGTAGATGCCCGCCGGGCTTGCGTAGGAAGATACTGATGTGAGTGCTTCGGGCTTCACTCCACGACAACGCCGTGTCGTATTGCTTATGATCCTGATCGTCGTTGTCGTATTCGCCCTTTTGACTGGCTTCCTCGTCACGTCCCTTCAGAGCATGGAGCGCTCTGCAATCCGCGCATCATCCAGCCAAATGACAGCCTGGCCAACTGTCTCACCGTCGTCGCCCCCTCCAGCGACATCCAGCCCACTCGAGGAAGACGGCTTCTGGCCACAGGTCCGGGCAGCGCGTCTCTTCGACCAGATCGCCCATCAGGTTGAGGTTGAACGCGCGCTTTCACCACGAGCAGAAGTTCCACTCAGCTTTCTGAGTGAAATCGAGATGGAGGAGACGCTCCAGGTACGCTATAGCGAAGAAAAGCTGCGCTCAGAGCAACTCCCCCTCAACATGCTGGGGCTGTTGCCCGACACCACGATGGAGATTCAGACCGCTGCACCGGCCGGTATCTACGTGGCTGAGTGGGAACAGCTGTATGCGCTCGTGGACCGTCCCGAAAACGATATCGAAATGCAGACGCTCCTGGCCCACGCCTACGTTCACGCCCTACAGGACCAGCATTTTGATCTGGCGGGAATGCACACTCGGGCACAGACAACCGACGAGAGACTGGCACTGCAGGCACTCATCGAGGGAGATGCTGCCCTCGCTACCGCACTCTACAGCAATGACGAGTTGTCGTCAGCGGATTGGGATCGACTGACGGTCCTCATCATCGAGGCAGAGCAGCCTCACTTCAGCGATGAATTGGCGGATTGCGCAGCGCGGGACAGCTTGCAGCGATTTCCCTACCGAGAGGGACGAACGTTCGCAGCCACCCTGTATGAACAGGGAAGCTGGAACGCCATCAACTCCTCCTACACGAATCCACCCCGGTCGACAGAGCAGGTCCTTCACCCATCCCGCTACGTGGTCGTGGATTCGGACGCCGGGCAGGTCGATCAGCCCAGCCCGGTTGTGGTCCCCGATCTCGGTCCGATCTTGGGAGAGGAATGGCAGATTCTGGTCGAAGACACCCTGGGCGAGTTCGTCACCAGCTTGTATCTAGAGCAAGGCCTGCCCGAGGAGAGAGCTCGTGACATCGCCGATGGCTGGGACGGGGACACCTTCAATGTCTGGCAGCGTGACAACGGCACTCGCCTGCAAGTCTGGAGAACCATCTGGGACACCACCACTGAGGCCCTGGAGTTCGAGCAAGGTCTGAGTCTGCTGATCCCCCAGCGCGAGTTTCCGGTGAGGCCCATCAGTCCTCCCAGAGACCTTCCAGGTAAGTGGTGGGAGGTGAGAGCCGGCACTGTATACGTCGGCCGCACTGGCCGCTACGTCTTACTGGTGCGCGCACCAGACACTAACGCTCTGATCAACGCGCTTGAGGCGTTACCGTGAGCGCAGCATTCAGGTGTCGGCTCGGATCGATGCGGAGTTGACCCGGTCGGGAGGAGAGCCACAGCGGCGATGAAGACCTATGGCCGAGAATGAAGCTCGCATCCGTCAGCGCGCTCTGAGCGGGATCCGCGAGTTCCTGGCATTGATCAAGTTCGAGCACACGGTTTTCGCCCTGCCGTTTGCCTACCTCGGAATGCTCATGGCACGAAGAGAAGGATGGCCTACCTGGCATCAGTTCCTCTGGATTACGGTAGCCATGGCATCCGCCCGCACCCTCGCCATGGGCGCCAACCGCATCATCGACCGCACCATCGACGCCAAGAACCCTCGGACAGCGGGCCGACCGCTGGTGGCAGGTCGCGTGAGGCTTTCCACGGCGCGGGTTGGAACTGCGCTATCAGCCGTGATACTTGCCGCGTCAGCCTGGCAGCTCGGCCCCCTGCCCTTGATTCTGCTGCCCGGAGCAGGCATCTTCCTCGTCGGCTACTCGTTCACCAAACGTGTGACCTGGCTATCCCACTTCATCCTGGGCTTCACTGATGGACTGGCGCCGATGGGCGCGTGGGCTGCGGTGCGCGGTTCTCTGTTTTCGGCCAGCGACCTCCCGGCATGGCTGCTCCTGGGAGTGGTCACCACCTGGATTGGGGGGTTCGACCTGATCTACGCGTGCCAGGATATCGACTTCGACCGCCGCGCCGGACTCCACTCTGTCCCCGCAGACTTCGGGGTCGCAACAGCCCTCTGGCTCTCCGCGTTTTGTCATCTGCTCACGCTCGCTCTGCTCTACTGGCTGGGCGCGTGGTTCGGGCTGGGATGGCCCTACTGGATGGGGATGCTCGTCGTGGCGGGACTGCTGACCTACGAGCACTTCATCGTTCGTCCCGAGGATCTCTCGCGGATCAACGTGGCGTTCTTCAACATCAACAGCTACATCAGCGTGACGCTCTTCTTCAGCGTCGCAGCAGCCATCTACATATCGTGAAAGTCGCATGCGGGGGACACAGAATGGACTTCAGACGAGCGGCTGCCATCAGCCTGATTGGCCTCCTTCTACTGGTCCCTGCTGGATGTGGAGGGAGGTCCGAGTCAGATACTCTGCGCATAGGCGTTCTGCCCATACTCGACACGCTGCCGATGTACGTTGCTGAACAGGAGGGCGCCTTTGAGCGACACGGCGTCGGTGTTGAGTTCATCCCCGCAGCATCCGCCGCGGAGCGCGACCAGCTGGTCCAAACAGGCAACGTCGATGGGATTATCACCGACCTAGTGGCCATGGCGCTCTATAACCGAGATGCGCCCCGCATGATTGCCGTCCGCTACGCCATGACGCCCACGCCAGATTTCGCGCAGTTCCGCGTGATGGCATCCAGGCAGTCAAGAGTATCAAGGGCCGAAGAGCTAGCTGGCGTCCACATCGGAATATCCGAAGGAACCGTCATCGAGTACGTGACCGACCGCATGTTGGAGGCGGAGGGGCTTTTGCCGCATCAGATTGAGACACTCGCCGTCCCCAAAATTCCAGACCGGATGGCCCTGTTGCGGTCCGGTGAGCTGGTCGCCGCGACCCTCCCCGAACCCTTGGCCTCCTTGGTCTTGCAGGAGGGAGCCCGGGTCGTCGTGGATGACAGAGACCATCTGTCGACGAGCTGCAGCGTGTACGCTTTCCGCCAGGAGACGGTCGAGGACCAGCCAGAGGCTGTCCGCGGCTTCCTCACAGCTGTCTCCGAGGCCAGCCAGGCGATAAACGAGGATAAGACTCGTTGGAGCGAGCTGCTGGCGGAAAAAAATCTCGTTCCCCAGCCTCTGATCGGGTCCTACGAGCTACCCGACTACCCCGGGGACCGACCGCCCACGGAAGCCCAGTTCACCGATGTCGTAGTCTGGCTGCAGGAAACCGGGCGGCTGTTAGAAGGCCCTTCGTACGCCAATGCCGTCGATGCGACATTCCTTCCCTGAACCCAGGTCGCGGACCTGTCTGACTCAATTTGCCTGGTGCATAATCGGGGCGGAGGAGACATCTGCGTCTCTTTTCCGACAGGACACCATGCCCCATGGTCGCGACGCGCTCTCGGCGCATAGTGACAAGCCTCGTGCACAAACACGATCCCTAGACGCGCGTCCCTCTCCGTTCCGGCAGCCATCTCTAGCTTGGGATGGCCATCCAAAGATGGGCCAACCCTGGTGCGCACGAGAAGGCCGAGTTTCCAGAACGAGTGCAGATCAGCGATGGTGTCCAGTTCGCCGGTTGGATCCGTTGATGGGACAGATGCCGTGATCGCTATCGCCGATGTCTCCTTCGCCTACCCAGACCAGCCGCCTGTATTCGATGGCTTCTCCTGGCGGGTCGAAGCGGGAGAGATCTGGTCGGTTCTCGGTCCATCAGGCTGCGGCAAGACTACTCTCCTTCTCCTCCTCGCCGGCCTCCTCAAGCCTCAATGCGGACAACTGTCTGTCGCGGGCCGACTCATCAAGCGCCCCCGTCCCAGAACAGGTCTGATTCTTCAGGAATACGGCCTCTTGCCGTGGGCGACCGTCTATGAGAATGTGGCCCTCGGGCTGCGAATCCGTCGCTTCTACGGCCCTGATGGCCGACACGTGCCGCCGGACGCAGACATTGATTCGTCAGGGGCTCAGGCCCGGATCCAATACTGGCTGGACCGCCTGGAGATAGCCGGCCTGGCAACCCAGTACCCGGGCCAGATCTCCGGAGGACAGCGACAGCGGGCAGCCATTGCGCGCACCCTGGCGCTTCAGCCTGACCTGCTGTTGATGGACGAGCCTTTCTCATCCCTGGACGCGCCGACTCGTGAGTCGCTCCAACTCCTCACCCTGGAGCTTTGCGCCGAGGCGGGACTGACCGTCGTTCTCGTCACCCATAACATCGACGAGGCGGCCTTCATGGGACAGCAGATCCTAATGCTGCACGATCCTCCGAACCAGGAGGCGAGAGTGATCGAAAACCCCCACAAGGCCGACAATGCCTACCGCTGTTCGGGCGCCTATCAGATGGCATGCTCATCGCTTCGTCAGTGTATGGACAAGGCCAAAGTAGATGGCTCTGCGGGGCAGCGGGGCCTGGACGAGAGCACATGACCAGTCTGATGAACCGATCACCTGGCCCGTCAGCAGGAGCTGCCACCGGTGAAGCTGGCCATCGCGGGCTCTCGCTGGTCGTGGCTGCCGTCATTCTGCTGCTAATGTGGGAGATCCTGGCACTGGTCATTCAGATCCCCATCCTTCCTACGCCTCTGGCCACGCTGAGCACGTTTGGCCGCGAACTGACGCGTAATCTGGGCCGGCATTTCCTGGTCAGCCTCATGCGCGTCGTGGCGAGTATTACGGTCGCGGTCGCCCTGGCTACCCCGGCTGGCTTGGTTCTAGGACAGAGCCAACGCTTGAACCGACTGCTCTCGCCGTTCATCTATCTATTGTACCCCATACCAAAGGTCGTTCTTGTGCCCATTGTCCTGCTCTTCCTCGGCGTGGGAAACGCGCCCAAGATAGTGATCGTCACCATGATCCTATTCTTCCAGGTCCTCGTGCTGGTCCGCGACAGCGCGGCAAGCATCCGACCGGAGGTCCTCACCAGCGTGCGCAGCCTGGGCGCCGGGCGTCGCGCGCTGTTCCGCTTCGTCTACCTGCCCGCCAGCATCCCGGCGGTGCTCACCGCCGTCCGGCAGTCCATTGGCACCGCCGTCGCCGTCCTCTACATCGCCGAACTCTTCGCGACCCGGTACGGCCTGGGCTACTACATCTATATTCAAGGAAGCACGCTCTTCGACTATCCAAAGATGTATGCCGGCGTCATCGCCATGAGCATCCTGGGACTCGGTCTATACTTCATCGTGGATGCAGTGGAGCGGCGAAGCTGTCAATGGACGGAGGCGTGAGGTTCACAGAGGAGATACAGAGACACGCCAAGAGAAGCCCGGTGACTGCCCGACTATGTTAGAGAGAAAGAGGCTATGATGGCCCATAATTTGCAGAGCTACGTGGACTTTCTCGATGCCCGCGATCAACTGGTGCGCATTCCTCAGGTCATCTCCCCCGAACTGGAGATCACGGAAATCGTCGACCGGATCTCTAAGGGCCCAGCCCGGCAGAACAAGGCCTTGCTCTTCGAGAAGCCCAAGGACTACGACGTGCCAATTCTCATCAACATGTTTGGCAGCGCAGAGCGCATGGCCTGGGCACTCCACGTGGACGAGCTTGAGGACGTGCGCCACAATTTGGCAGCACTCCTCGACAGGCGCCTCCCTCAGGGTCCAATAAGAGCCCTGAAGCGCGGTAAGGCCATGGTCGATGCCTTGCGCGCCGCAGGGATCCGGCCCAGCCGTGTGCGGAAGGCTCCGGTACAGCAGGTAGTGGAATCTGACGAGCCATCCCTGGATTTCATACCGATCCTAACTTGCTGGCCGGACGACGGTGGGCCGTTCATCACGCTCCCGCAGGTGATCACCCGCCATCCCGAGACCGGCGCGCGAAACGTTGGCATGTATCGCCTGCAGAAGCTCGACTCACGCACGCTGCTCGTCCACTGGCAGCGGCACAAAGGGGGAGCCGAGCACGAGCGCGCGGCCTTTCGCGCAGGGGCAGTCACAGAACACGACGGGCCCAGCGCCGGGCCGCACACGGGCTCGGCGGAGGCGAAGAAAGCAACCATCCCCGCCGCGGTCGTCCTCGGGGGTGACCCCACGACAATCTGGAGCGCGTCGGCACCACTCCCGTCAGGGATCGACGAGTACCTTCTGGCCGGATGGCTGCGGGGCGAGCCAGTCCCTCTGGTCGAGTGTGTCAGTCAGCCGCTGGAGGTCCCCGCCAACGCGGACATCGTCATAGAGGGCTTTGTGGATCCCAACGACCAGCGGCCCGAAGGGCCTTTCGGCGATCATACCGGTTACTACACACCGGTAGAGCGGTTTCCCGCTTTTCACGTGACGGCCATCACACGGCGCGTCGATCCCATCTATCCAGCTACCGTGGTAGGGATTCCGCCGATGGAGGACTACTGGATGGGAAAGGCCACCGAGCGGCTCTTTCTGCCGCTAGTACAGCTCTTTCTACCCGAGGTGATTGACTTCGCCATGCCAGCACCGGGTGTCTTCCACAATCTGGTGCTGGTTAGCATCAAGAAAGAGTTCCCCGGCCACGCCCGTAAGGTGATCCATGGGTTATGGGGCCTGGCTCTGCTCAGCCTGGCCAAGGGGATCATCGTCTTCGACGGTTGGGTTGACGTCCACAACGCCACTCAGGCGGCCTGGCAGGCTATGGGCAACGTCGACTGGTCCCGGGACGTGATGATTACTGACGGGCCCGTCGATCACCTGGACCATGCCTCCTACCATCACTCATTCGGGGGTAAGATCGGGGTCGATGCCACTGCTAAACTGCCGGAGGAAGGCTACGCCCGAAGCTGGCCGGACGTGGTGCACATGGATCCAGACGTGAAGGCTCGTATCGATGCGCTCTGGGAAGAGCTGGAGTTAGATTGAGGCTTGTCAGAAGAGCCGTGCTTCTCGCTTTCGCGTGCACCGCAGCAGCCCTCGCACTGGTGTTCGGGTTCCGGTTCTGGGTTGAGCGTCGATATCAGGACCGGATCTACAAGACGGTGGATCAATTGCCCGGCCGTCCCGTCGCCCTGATACTTGGAGCAGGCTTATGGTCCGACGGTTCGCTCACGCCGGTTCTGGCCGACCGTGTCTTCACTGGCGTTGAGCTCTACCGGGTGGGCAAGGTCGAGAAGCTGCTGTGCAGCGGCGACAACCGTCGCGTGGACTACAACGAACCTCAGGCGATGAAAGACTACGCCCTACGCCTGGGTATCCCAGAGAACGACATCGTACTTGACTACGCCGGTCGCCGCACCTACGACAGCTGCTACCGCGCGCGGGAGATCTTCGGCGTCGAACGTGTCGTGGTCGTCACGCAGCGCTTCCACGCCGCACGCTCCCTTTACACGTGCGAGTCCCTGGGGCTTGATGCTCTCGCGCTCGTCGCGGACCGCCGCGTTTACTCGGGAGAGCAGATCGTCTGGAAGACGCGCGAATACCTGGCTCTGGTTCTGGCGTGGTGGGACCTGAACGTTCGGCATCCTGCCCCCGTCCTCGGTGAGCCAGAGCCAATCGATTTTTCGTCAGGCAGCTGATGAACACACGCGGGCGAAACTTGACGCTGATGACGATTATGGTATAATCTCATCGCTGCCGGTGTAGCTCAGTCGGTAGAGCAACTGACTTGTAATCAGTAGGTCATGGGTTCGAATCCCATCGCCGGCTCAGGGTTGCGGGTTGTTCGCGCAGCCCGCCACAATTGAGTAGTAGGCAGCACATCGTGGGTCGGTGTCCCGAGCGGCAAAGGGGGCGGACTGTAAATCCGCTGGCTCAGCCTTCGCAGGTTCGAGTCCTGCCCGGCCCACTTTTTCATTCTCTATCTGCACGGCTCGTCGCTTTCTCAGTCTATCGTGTCCACCCTCGGGATGCGTCTTGGATCAACTCCCCGTCCATCTCGACTCATGCAAGTTCCTCTCGAGACTAATCGCTGTCAGCACTTGCCGCTCCACGTAATGGCCTGGCCCCACCACAGCAGGAGGACACTAGATGGCGAAGAGTATCGACCGGCGCACATTCCTGATCGGAGCTGGATCCGCATTGGCAGGCGCCACGCTGGCATGCGGGCGCCAGGCGCGGCTCGGCACGCTTGTCCCATCGCCGACTCCCCTCTCCTCACCCTCGCCGTCTCCGCCGACTCCGGTTCCCGCGTCCACCGCCCCTATCATACCGACAGCCGCCGCGGAGGTAGCCGCCGACCTGGCCCTGCTCAACGGCAAGGTGATCACAATTGATCCCCAGGACGCCATCGAACAAGCAGTCGCTGTCAAGGACGGATTGATCCAGGCGGTCGGTTCGGAAGCCGACATTCGGGCGCTGGTCGGCGAGCATACGCAGCTAGTGGACCTAGGTGGCAAGACGTTGACCCCTGGTTTGATCGATGCTCACAACCACTTCCAGGGCATGGGCCTGATGAATAGCTACTATGTGCCCTTCCTACCTCCCGAAGTGACAACCCTTGACGAGATGCGAGCCAAGCTGGCCGAGACAGTTGCCAAGACAGCGGAGGGGGAGTGGATCAAGGGTTACTTCATCATCGTCAAGGACACCGACCTCCCCACACGCCACGACCTTGATGCGGTCTCTCCTGACCACCCGGTCTGGATCTGGCAGCAAGGAGGACACTACGGGTCCGCCAACTCGCTTGCGCTCCAGATCGCGGGCGTCAATGCAGATACACCGGACCCGCCCGGAGGTATCATTGGCCGCGACGCCGATGGGGAACCAAACGGCGTCTTCTACAACCACCGAGCCATGGACCTGGTGCGGCTTCACGTCCCGGTCTACACCCAGGATATGGTACAGCAGAACATCGCATCCACGCAACCGCTCTTCGCCGCGTGCGGGGTGACCAGCTTCCAGGATAACAACGTCCGCGGGACGAACACAGTTGCGACCTACATGTCTGCGGGCCACCGGGGCGAGATGGACTTGCGCGGCGCCGTGTACTATACGCTTGAATGGCCGAGAGACTTGGATCGCGCCTTGAACGAAATCGAGCCCTACGACGACCAGTACATGCGCTTCGCCGGCTACAAATTCCTTCTCGATGGTCAGCTGACTATGGCCTACTGTCACGAACCCCACAACGGTCACCGCTGGGACGTGCCCACCTGGGAGCCACAGCGGTTCAAAGACGCGGTCAAGGCACTGCACGACACCGGTCTACAGATCTGCGTCCACTGCGTGGGGGACGCAGCGGTGGATCTAACGCTAGACGCCTATGAGGAAGCGATGAACGCTAACCCGCGACCGGACCCACGGCATCGGATCGAGCATTGCATCATAAGTACGCCGCAGGCAACGAAGCGCATGAAGGATCTGGGGGTTGTGGTCAGCACGCAGCCCCAGTTCCTCCGGCTCGGGGGAGATATGTACGCCGATGTGTTCGGCGAGGAGCGGGCGCGACGGGCCATCGTCACGCGCGAGTGGTTAGAGGCGGGCGTGCCCGTTGCCCTGGGATCTGACTGCCCCTCCACCCCCTGGTACACACCGCAAGTGACGCTGTTCGGTGCGGTGACCCGTGTCACCTTCTCCAACCAATTCTTCGAACCAGACCAGGCCCTGACTGTGCAAGAGGCCCTGCGCGCACACACTCTCGTCAGCGCGTATGCCGCCCACGAGGAGGACGTTAAGGGGTCCATCGAACCGGGCAAATACGCCGATCTGGCCGTGTGGAGCGACGACCCATATACTGCACCGATTCAGAGGCTTTGGCAGATCCCCGTGGAGATGACGTTCGTCGGTGGAGAGATCTGCCATCGTGCGAGCGCATCCTCCAGGCAACTAGGCCGAGCCGGGGACCAATGGAAAAGCGCCAGGCTATTCAAGATCGCCTGACGCATAGGTGCCGACTGCGAGACAGATCAGTCGTTCCTAGCCGAATCGATCCGCTAGGATCTCCTCTAGCGTGGGCCGGCCGATGACCTGCAGTTCATATCGGACCCGATCCATGGGATGGCAAACTTCGATCACACGACGAAGGTCGATGGGAGTGGCGGCAAGGACAAGGTCACAGTCGACAGCGTTGATCGTCTCCTCCAGCTCCGCGACCTGTTCTTCTCCATATCCCATCGCAGGCAGCAAGTTCCCCACGTGTGGGTAACGCTCGAAAGTCTCGGCAATGGACCCGACCGCGTATGGCTTGGGATCCACCAGCTCGGCAGCGCCAAAGCGGCGCGCCGCAACCACGCCCGCCCCGTAGCGCATGCCGCCGTGCGTCAACGTCGGGCCATCCTCGATGACGAGGACACGCCTTCCCCGAATCGCCACGGAGTCGCCTACAAAGATTGGAGAAGCACCCTCAATGATCGTGGCATCCGGATTCACCGCGTAGATGTCCTCGCGCACCCGGGCCACCGCTTCTGACCCCGCCGTGTCTACCTTGTTGATCAATACCACGTCCGCCAGCCACAGATTCGCTTCGCCGGGATGATAGCGTCGCCCATGGTCAGCACGATGGGGATCCGCCACCACGATATGCAGATCGGGACGGTAGAATGGAAGGTCATTGTTACCGCCGTCCCAGACGATGATCTCCGCTTCCTCCTCTGCCCGGCGGAGGATGGGTTCGTAGTCCACACCGGCATAGACATTCAGCCCGCGGTCAATATGAGGCTCGTACTCCTCGCGCTCCTCAATTGTACAGTTGTGGCGGTCCAGGTCCTCGTAGCTGGCGAACCGCTGCACGGCCTGAGCAGCGAGGTCACCGTACGGCATAGGGTGACGGATGACGACGACTTGCTCGCCCATCTCCTGAAGCACATCACAAACGTGGCGCGTGGTCTGACTCTTCCCACTTCCAGTCCGCACGGCGCAGACGCTGACCAGCGGTTTGCTGCTCTCCAACATCGTCGAATCAGCTCCCATCAAACGGAAATCGGCTCCGGCGGCAAGCACCTGCGAAGCCTCGTGCATCACGTACTCATGGGCTACATCGGAATAGGCGAAGACAACCTGGTCGACACGCTTGACACGGATCAGTTCCGTCAATTCCGCCTCTGGATGGATCGGAATGCCCTGTGGATACAGGTCTCCGGCTAGCTCGGGTGGATAGCGCCGCTGCTCAATATTGGGAATCTGCGTAGCGGTGAACGCGACCACCTCATAGCGGGCATTGCCGCGGAAGTACGCATTGAAGTTGTGGAAGTCGCGTCCGGCGGCTCCCATAATGATGATGCGTTGTCGGCTCATAGGACGACCCCTTCCTCCCCTATTCGTTGTCTCGACTCTCTGCGCTCTCCGCGGTCACCATCGACCAAACCAATGGAGGCACAATCCAGACCAATAGACCCAACAGGATCATCGGGATACCCGAGGTCGGGCCCACGTACACGGTGCGGCCCTGGTCTGCAACAGCGTAGATCCCGGTGGCACAACAGACGGTTGAACTACACAAAGTGAGAAGCGAGACGGCAATCATACCGGTCAGCCCGGTAAGCTTCTCCATCAATGCCCTCCTGAGTGCGGACAGGACCCGATCATCATGCGAGGCGCGCCAGCAGAATCCCTAACTCGTACAAGACTAAGAATGGGCCCATGATAAGCAGCATGTTCACAGGGTCCGTCGTCGGTGTGATCACGGCGGCCCCAGCGGCGGCCGCGATGACGACGACCCGACGGGCCCTACCAAACCCCTGCGGCGTCGCCACACCAAGCTTGGCCAGGAAAAACATCACTAGAGGCGTCTCAAACACCAGGCCAGCCCAGAGCAGAATGGTGCTGACAAACGACATATAGCGATTAATCGAGTACTTCTGCTCGACAATGCCAGCCAGAAACCCCCGGAGGAACGGCATCGCCGCAGGGATGAGTACAACAGCCGCAAAGGCAACACCTGCCGCAAAGCTGACCGCGGCCACTGGCGCGCCGACGAACACATAGCGCCTCTCGTGCCGCTGCAGTCCGGGAGCCACAAATCGAAAGAGCTGATAGATAATCACTGGCATGGCGATGACAAAGCCAATCACGATCGAGACCTTGAAATAGACGCCCACCGACTCAGTAGGCGCGATTGCAATCGGTGTCTGGTCCCCAAGAGGCGCGACCAGAAGCTTGAGAACTCGCGGCGCAAAGAATGTTCCTGCCACGACGCCCACCGCGAGAGCAATCACGGCCTTCAGAAGGCGATCTCGGAGCTCCGTAAGGTGGTCCAGAATCGACATCCGGGCCTCGTCGCTCATTCTGCCTCCACCTCATCCTCGCCGGTCACAACGTCTTGATCGGTGACCTCGTGCGCGGCAGCCGGATCATCATCGCCCGTCGCATCATCCACTGACGCTGTACCATCCACTCCTGAGTGGGCCTTGGGCCGGCCCGTCAGTACGTCCTCCAGGTCTTTCTGAACTTCGCGAAGATCCATGCCTACCTTGCCAGCTTCCTCAGTGGCCCTGCCAGCCTCCCGCTCCGTCGCCTCGATCTCCGCCTGGAGAGCTCCGGTGAACTCGCGTGACAGATCGCGCAGTTGACGCGAGAACTGACCCATCGTGCGCGCAATTTCGACCATTCGTTTTGGTCCAGCGACGAGGATGGCGATAATCAGCACAAGCACCAGCTCCCACGGGCCGACATTCAGAAAATCCACTACGACTTCCTCTCAACATTCATTTGGCGGGCAGCCTCAGCAATGGCCTCTTTCCGGCCCACCAGGCTTCCCAATACACCGTTCACGAACCGCGGGGCGCTGTCGGAGCCGAAGCTCTTGGCAAGCTCAACAGCCTCATTGATTGCAACTTTCACGGGTGTACCGCCATCGACCGCAAATTCGTAGATCGCCATCCGCAGCACGTTGCGATCGATATAGGCCATCTGCTCGAGGGGCCATTCAGGGGCATGCTCGTGGATGAAATCATCAAGTACGTCCTGGTGGGCCAGGACACCAATGACCAGATGTCGCGCGAAATCCTCGTAGGCAGAGGAAAGGCTATCGGCGGATAGCCTTCGTTGGAGTACAACGCCAGGTGCGTGGGACGCGCAGTCAATCTCGTACAGAACCTGAAGTGCCACGATCCGCGCTTTGCGCCGGCCTTTCACGACGAGCCCGTTCCATTCACCGATCAAAGCCAATCAGGGACGGGCGACGTCCTCGATGTGGACATCCACGGCTTGCACCTCGACGCCCACCATCTCCTGGAGCGCTCGTGTCACCTCTGCGCGGATCTTGCGCCCCACGGTCAGCATGTTGACGTCCGGATCTGTCATCACGTAGATCTCCACAGACACCTTGTCATCCATGACACCCACCTTGACATCACTGGTCTGGAGGAAACGGCCCACGCCCGGGGGCGCAATGAGACGCGCCACGCCTGGCACGGCCAGCGCCGTCAGACGAGCTGTCGTCACCAGTACCTCCGGTGCAATGGTGATCTTGCCCAGTTCTGCCTGTGTCTCCATCGATCGTCCCTCCCGCGGCTTAGCTCGTACCAGAGCCCCTACGCCTGCATGACCAGCCCACCGTCGACAGTCAGCACTTCGCCTGTTATGAAGGCAGCCCTCTCTGATGCCAAGAAGGCCACCGCGTACGCGATCTCTTCCGGCTGGCCCATGCGGCCCAGTGGCGTCGCTTCTATCGCCCGCTTCTTCAGGTCCTCAGACAGCACGCTCGTCAGCTTCGTTAGGACGAACCCGGGCGCTACCGCGTTAACCGTGATGCCGCGAGCTCCCAGCTCCTTCGCCAGGCTCTTCGTGAAACCGATAACACCGGCCTTCGAGGCCGCGTAGTTTGTCTGTCCCGCCTGTCCAGCGATGCCGGATACGGAGCTGATATTCACAATCCTTCCAGAGCGCTGACGCATCATCTTCCGGGCAGCAGCCTTACAGCAATTGAACATGCCCTTCAAGTTAGTCCGCAGCACAACGTCCCAGTCGTCCTCACTCATGAGCATCAACAACTGATCTCGAGTTGTCCCCGCATTGTTGACTAGTATATCGATGGCACCGAAAGTGTCAACAGCTTTCTTGACCAGCTCGGCCGCCTGATCGATTGCCCCGACGTCAGCCTGGACAGCCACGGCCTGCCCACCCCGCTCCTGGATGGCCTCCACCACGTCATCTGCCGCGTCCGCGCTGCGTCTGTAGTTGACCACAACGCTGGCACCCCGCTTAGCCAGCTCCAGCGCGATGGCACGCCCGATCCCACTCGAGGCACCGGTTACAACTGCGACTTTGCCGTCAAGATCCATAGTCTCCCTCCATCAACCAACCCGGGGCCTGACGCGCGATCCCGTCCTCGATCAATGCCCCGTCAAACAAGGATAGATCATGCAACTGGCCCGCTGTCCGCTTCTACTCTTGCCAGCGCGTCGGCAGTCGTCATCCTCGCCACTGATCGATCAATGCGCCGCATAAGATTGGTGAGCACATTCTTTGGTCCCACTTCCACGAAGCAGCGGATGTCTCGCCCCACCATCCATTCCACTGACTCTGTCCAGCGCACCGGAGATGTCAGCTGTCGACCAAGAGCTTCGCGAATAGCATTGGGATCCGTCAGGGCCCGTGCGAACGCGTTGACCACGACCGGGACGCCAGGCTCCTGAAGCGGCGTCGAGTGCAGATGTGCTTTGAAAGCTTCAGCCGCCTCTCTCATCAAGGGGGAATGCGCGGCGATGCTCACTTCCAGGCGAATGACTCGTTTCGCTCCTCGCTCCTCAGCACCCTGTACCGCTACATCCAGTGCCCTCGTCGCGCCGGAGATGACCACTTGCCCAGGGCAGTTGTCATTCGCCACGCCGACATAGGCCCCGGTCCGCTCGCGGACGGTGGCACACAAGGCTTCCAGTGCTTCGCGCTCCAGGCCCAGTACAGCCGCCATGCCGCCAGGGCTACTCTCACCTGCTTCCCTCATAAGGCGACCACGCTCGCGAACCAGCTCTAATCCGGCCTCAAAGGAAAGGGCATCTCCAGCCACCAGGGCGCTAAACTCACCCATGCTGTGGCCCGCCACGTATGTCGGGGCCCCCATCCCGCATCGCTGCAGTACTCGCAACGCCGCCACGCTGGTAGCCAGGATAGCCGGTTGCGTGTTCACCGTGTCGTTCAGGACCTCAGCCGGCCCCTCGAAACATAGCCTAGACAAAAGAAAGCCCAGGATATCATCGGCCTGGGCAAATACATCGCGAGCGATGGGATTGCTATCATACAGATCGCGTCCCATCCCCACGTATTGAGAGCCTTGTCCTGGAAACAGAAAAGCGCACTTCCGTGCCAATGGCTCCCTCTCTAGACTGTTAACGAAACGTGCAACGGCTTTTCCAGCGTCGCAGCTCTATTCCTCTTCAATCTGAAGAACTTGTTCACCGCGGTACGTGCCGCAGTTCATGCAGACGTGATGCGGTCGCTTCGGCTCACCACACCACTCGCAGGTCGTCAAATTGTGGGGCTTGATCTTCCACTGACTGCTGCGCTTGCGCCCTCGCGACTTAGAGATCCTAAATTTCGGAACTGCACCCATAGCCTAACACTCTCCTCCTGTAGCGTTCTAGAACTCACCTTATGCGGCGGATATTATAGACGCGCCGGCTGAACCTGTCAAGACTCATCCATCTCTTCAGCAGACGGCGCTTCCGCTTCTGGGTTTACTGCATCCTCTTCGGACTCGGGAACCGCGGTGACCGGCCCAGTGCTCTGTCTCGCTTCAACCGCACGGATCCCGTTCTCAATGACAGTAAGCGCTCGCCTGAGATCGTGCTCCAAACCGCAGAGAACATCGAAGGCATACTCGTCGGCCCCCGCCACGATCCTCTGCGCCTCTTCCCGGGCTTGTTGACGAACCACAGACGCATCCTCCTCGGCGGTGCGCGCTACGCTGTGATTCGCAGCCAGTTCTGCCGCCTCCTGCCGGGCCAGCTCGATGATCCGCTCGGCCTCCTCGGTCGCCTGTGCCCTGGTCCGCTCCTTTTCCCGTAGCACGCGTTCCGCGCGTCGCATCTCGTCAGGAATTGCGATGCGCATCTGGTCGACCAGGGGCCATATCCGCCGCTCATCGACGAGCCGAAGATCGCTGAACGGCACTCTCCGGCTCTCCTTAATGATCTCCTCCAAACGGTCGATCAGATGCAGGATATCCATCCTATCCTCCCCATCTCTAGTCGCGTAGTGAGACCACCGGCACCGGCTCGTGGTTTTTCTCTCGTCTCCGCCGTCTCGCCTCGAGCGCGCGGGCAACGTGCGGGGGAACCATACCGTCGACATCTCCGGACAAGAGGGCCACCTCTTTCACGATGCTCGAACTCAAGAAGGCGTGGGCCTGGTGGGTCATCAAACACACCAACTCGATCTCGGCGGCCAGCTGGCGATTGGTCAGTGCCATCTGGTACTCCAGCTCGAAGTCAGAAATCACACGTAGTCCACGGACGATAGCCCTCGCACCAACCTCGCGCGCAAACTCCACCGTCAACCCGCCATAGGGCTCCACGCGCACGTTCGGTAGATCGCGCAAGGCCTTCCGTGCCAGATTGACTCGCTCCTCGACACTGAACATCAGATTCTTGGCTGGTCGATCATATACGGCCACGACCAGGTTCTCGAATAGATTGGACGCTCGCGTAGCGATGTCAATATGCCCGTAATGCACTGGATCGAACGTCCCAGGGTAGAGTGCCGTTTGGATCAATTAATCTCGCCTCCATTATCTATTAGTCGCTCCACGCGTCGTCTCAGCAACCGGTGCGCCGGGTCGGCCAGTTCGGGATCGGTCTCAAAGAAGCGTCTTGCGGCCTCACGCGCCCGCTCCACAAGTCTTAAGTCAGCAATGTCCGCCAACTCCATCGCGAGAACAGCTTCTGACAACCCGGATTGACGCGTCCCCAAGAACTCACCAGGTCCGCGCATCTCAAGATCCTTGCACGCCAGCTCAAAGCCGTCAGTGGTCGACTCCACTGCCTTCAGCCGCTCCCGGGCCCTTTCCGAGGACGAATCGGAGACCAGCAGGCAGTACGAAGCGTGTTCGCCGCGCCCAACCCGACCGCGGAACTGGTGAAGCTGCGCCAGGCCAAAGCGGTCCGCACCCTCAATCAGCATCACGGTGGCATTCGGCACGTCAATCCCCACCTCGATAACCGACGTGGCAACCAAAACGTCGAGTTCGCCTCGGACGAAACAAGTCATCGTGGCATCCTTCTCCTGGCTCGTCATCCGTCCGTGCAACAGTCCCAGCGCCAGATCGGGAAAAACCTGATCCTGAAGCCTCTCATACTCTTGTACAGCCGCTTTCGTCTCAACTTGATCGGATTCCTCGACCAGGGGGCAGATGATGAATGCCTGCCGACCCTCTTCAACCTGGCTACGCACAAAAGCGTAGGCTCGCTCCCGCTCTGTCGGCAGGATCAAGCGCGTCGTGACCGGTTCCCTGCCCGGGGGCATCTCATCGATGATGGAGACATCCAGATGCCCCCAGACCGTCAGCTGTAGGGAGCGCGGGATGGGCGTCGCGGTCATCACGAGGAGGTGCGGATTGTACCCCTTCTGTCGCAGCGCGCTTCGCTGACGCACCCCAAAACGGTGTTGCTCATCGACCACGGCCAACGACAACTGATGAAAGTTGACCCCTTCCTGGATTAGGGCGTGGGTGCCCACGACGAGGTCAACAGTACCGTCCGCCAGGCCTGCGTAGACGTTCTCTCGCTCCTCCCCTGTGACGCTCCCGGTCAACAGGGCGATGTTCATGTCATCATCTAACGTCTCAGTCAAGAGACGTGCGATGGTCTGATAGTGCTGCTCAGCAAGGATCTCGGTGGGTGCCATCAGTGCTGTCTGGTGCCCCGTGCACGCCACCACCGCCATCGCGGTCGCCGCAACCACGGTCTTCCCCGAACCAACATCTCCCTGCAGCAAACGCGTCATCGGTTGATTGGAGCGGAGGTCTTCGACGATTTGCTGCAATGAGCGACGCTGGCTCCGCGTCAACTCATAGGGCAGCCTCCGTACGAAGGCCTCGAGTACATCCTCCCGCACCGAAATGGACACCCCTGCTGCCCCACGCCAGTCATGTCGGTACTTCAGCAACCCAAGCTGGAGGACGAACAGCTCGTCGAAGGCCAGCCGCCGGCGTCCGCGTCTTAGCAACTCCTGACTACTGGGGAAATGGGCCTGTAGGATAGCTGTCTCCACATCGAGCAAGCCTTCCGCTTGCTGGACCGACGTGGGGAGGTAATCCGGCAGGCGCCTGACCCAATACGTGAGGGTCCGTTTCATCAGCCGCCGCAGCCACCGCTCCGATATTCCCTCCGTTAGAGGGTAGACCGGAACGATGCGATTGGTGTGCAATAGCTCCTCTCTAAGCGGCTCCCATTGAGGAGAGTTGAAGCATAGTTGCCCCAGGTACTCATCCACCTTCCCGCTGATGACAATCTGCTGACCGCGTTTGATTTTGTTGGCGAGATAGGGTTGATTGAACCACGTGACCTCGATCGACCCCGTTCCATCGCTGAGCGATGCCTTGAACCAAGTGGGCCCGGACTTGGGTCTGCGCACACTCGTCTTGGCTACCTTGCCGATGACGGTTACCTCTTGACCAAGTTCGAGATGGTTAATGGGCTCCAGACGCGAGTAGTCGTCATAACGGCGCGGCAAGAACGTCAGCATGTCGCGAATCGTGCGAACCCCCAGCCGTTCCAGACGCTCCGCCCGCTTGGTCCCAATCCCGTGCAGCACGGTGACTGGCGAATCGAGGGTCTCTCGCGCCTTCGAGACAGCCCGAGACTTCAATCGCTCCTTGGATGGCGCCGACTGGTCCGCTTGCGGCGCCTCCTTGGCAGCCTTCCTCGTATCCGAGCCGCAGGCGATGACTTCCTTGAGAGCGGCAAGGGCCTCGCGACGCGTTGGGGCGTCGGGCAGGTCACTGTAGGTTTCCAGGCGTTCCGCAATCTCCTGGATCCAATCCAATGCCTCACTTCCAAAGCTGAGCTGGGCATCTCGCCTCCAAGTCGCTGCGTAGGACGCCAAGCCACCAACCACAGCTTTGTCCTCATATTTCTCCGCTTCCAGACGGAGAATCTTCGTGAGTTGCTTAACTGGTTCTGACATCATCAGCTAGTGCCCGCCGAAACCCTCATAGACCATCATCCCGATCGCGTCAGGGCCGACGTGGGATGCTAAGAGCGGCCCGTACAGCAGAACAGAGAGTTGCCCGTCCTGCGCCACGACCTCAATATCGTCCCGTAGGATCTCCGTCTCCTCCGTCGCATACGGCGTGCTCTGGAGGATAGCCATTTTCTCAATATGTGGGAACTCATTGGCAAAGTCGGCCAGTTTCCCAATTGCGTCGTCACGTCCGATCACCTTCTCCATCGGAACAATCTTACCCCTTTCTACCGCCAGCGAGGGTTTATTATCCAACATCGTGCCCAGGACAGCCTGGCTGGCGCTAATCAAGCCGCTGTGTTCCAGGTAGTCCAGTGTGTCCGTCGTCAACGAGATATAAATGTGCCGCAACATGCCTCGAATGTGGCGTACGATGGCACTCAATGGCAGAGCATCCTCGGCCAACCTTGCGGCCCCCTCTGCCAGGATACCCAGACCTAGCGAGAAACTCTCGGAATCCACAACCATGATATCGTAGCGTCCCATGAAAGCATCTGTCGCCCGCTTCGCTTCCCCATACACGAGACTGAGACTCGCTGATGAATGAAGAGAGAGAATCTGGTCCGTGCGCCGGGTCAAGCGTCCAAACACGCGACGGAAATCCCTCGCTGTCGGACCGACTATCTCAGGCCGAACGCGTTCACTCGCCATGCGAAGCAGCAACTCTTCGTGATCCAGATCTACCCCATCCTTGAAGACCTCACCCTCTATCTGCACTGTCAGCGGCACGATAGTGATGTCCAGCTGCTCTGCTATTTCCCTATCGGAAACTCCCTGATCAACGGCGCTGGGCAGCCGTAGGGCACTGTCAGTGACGATATGGACCTTGGACACGGGACCCCCCAAAACTAGAACTGAGCCTTGAGCAGTCAGGAATCGGCGATTCCAGTCTCGACGATATGGATCTCCCGACTCTGGTGCCGCAGCTTACTTGCAGGTCTTACTCTACGGAAACAATGTAGTGGTAGTGAGGCTGTCCACCCAGGATGACCTCAATTTCCTGCTCGGGCCAATCCTCTCTCAGCAAACTAGCCAATTCCTCAGCCTCTTCCTCGCTCACGTCCTCGCCATAATAGAGCGTGATAATCTCACAATTCTCAGAGCCTACGTCGCGAATCACATCGCGGGCGACCGCCTGGATCGTTTGACCACTTGCCGCCAGCTCACCATTGTGGAGGCCAATGACTTCCCCGTCCGATACCGCGACACCGTTCACCGTCGCCGAGCGCGTGGCAAGTGTGATCTCCACAGTGTCTACCTCTTCCATCGCCCGCCGCATTGTCTCCACGTTGCTTGCCAGGTCGGCTTGATAGTTGAGGGACAGCAACGCCGCAATTCCTTCGGGCACAAACCGGCTGGACACGACCGCTACTGTCTTGTTGGTAAGCTCGCGAGTCTGCTCTGCTGCCATGGTCACGTTGCTATTGTTGGGCAGCACCACGACCTGATCCGTTGGCAAGCTCTCAATCGCCTCCAATAGATCCTTTGTGCTGGGATTCATCGTCTGACCACCACGCACAACCGCGCTCACCCCCAAGCTCCGGAACACCCGGGCCAGTCCCTCCCCTGGGACAACCGCGACAACGCCAATCCCATCTACATCCTGACTGGAGGCAGGGAATCCATAGCTGTTCCGAGAGAGCTCACGATCAACGATGAAGTCCTGATACTGGGCCTGCATGTCCTCGACGACTACATCGCGGAGAGACCCCAGGCTGGCCCCGTAGCTGATGGGCTCCCCTGGATCGGCGACGTGCACGTGAACTTTGATAGTTGTCGGATCACCAACGACCAACGGACAGTCGCCCATAGCCGATATGCACTCTCGGATCCCATCAACGTCAAGTTCCTCACCCACGACCAGGAACTGCACGTCATACTCATAACCGCCGTCTCCGTGCGCCATTCTTTCCGACGCCAAGTCCACAGAATCGGTGAGCCCCACATCCTCGGCAACGGATGCACCGCGCATATATCGCAGCATCCCCTCAAGAATCACGAACAATCCCTGCCCCCCAGCGTCCACCACGCCGGCCTCCTCGAGCACGGGCAACAAAGAGGGCGTGAGCACAACGGCCTCGTGAGCAGCGAAGACGATCCGCTCCAGGATGCGGACCAGGTCATCGCTCTTCTCCGCAGCGTCTTCCGCACCATCTGCCACGGCTCTCGCCACCGTGAGGATCGTCCCTTCAACAGGCTTGACAACCCCCTTGTACGCCGTCGCCGATGCCTCGCGACACGCATCCGCCAGATCCTCAGCACGAAAGACTGCCTTCTCATCCAGACTTCGAGCGAAACCTCGCCAGATCTGAGAGAGGATGACGCCAGAGTTGCCCCTGGCCCCCATCAGCGCCCCGTGGGCCATCTGCCGACATACACGCCCTACGTTGCGCTCCGGCGAGTCCGCGATCTCACTCCAGGCAGAGCGCATAGTGAGTACCATGTTAGTGCCTGTATCCCCATCGGGGACTGGGTACACATTGAGTGCATTGATGGCAGCCTGATGGTGCTGCAGCCACGCCAAGCTGGCTTTCACCAGGCGCTTGAATCCCTCACCATCGACAACGTACCGTGCGTCCGCACGAACCTGCTCTGATCTCTTCTCTTCTGCAGTCAACCCATCTCCCCCTCGGGATGCTGATCGGCGTGAAAAACGGTCGAAGGTCCGATCAATCGACATCGCTGATGCGCAAGCCGTCCACGTGCACGTTGACCTCCGCAACCGGCACACCCAACGCTCGCTCTACGCTGAATTTCACAACGTTCATCACGCTACGAGCCACAGCGGAGATACGGGTGCCGTACTCAACAATCACATAGACGTCAATCGCAATGCGACCATTCTCGACGCGGACCTCGACGCCACGCTTTCTTTCCGAGGAAAGCGCCGTAGCAATGCCTGACGCCAAGTCCTTAGACGAAGTCCCGACGACACCATAGCATGAACGCACAGCATCATCGACGATGCTGGCGATGGCAGTAGGCGACACGTCGATCCGACCTTGATACTCGACTTCCGGCATGCTTCCTCCTCAAGATAAGCCGATAACGCGCATCCACAACTGTCCTGGCAGTGGCGGGACCGTACGACTGCCCTGCAGGGAATCGGAAAAGACCGGTTCCCTCAGCCTCCATGCGTCGACAGCGTGCCCGCCGGTTCGCTACCCAAGCTCTGTGCCATACGAGACCGCCCCCCTGCAGGCATCGCACCTGAGCTATCGCTCCAAAAAGAGATCTATAGGTCCAGGCGCTCCCCCCGACACACGCTGCGCGAGCCCTCCCTTGGACCAGCATGCCACGTTCCACACTCACTGCACCAAAGCGACGACCCTGCCCGCACCCCGGGCCGTAGTTGCGCGAAAGCACCGCCCGGCGTATAATAACGAGTCCGTGCCATGGGCACAGTTCGGCACTACACGCCCTAAGGCACCTACGGTCGATGGCACACGCGAACAGAGCCGCCCCAGCAAGACTGGGTTGTCCTGAAAACAAACAGGCTTATTGGAGGTAATCCCAATGGCGAAATGTGAAATCTGCGGTAAAGGAACAACTTTCGGACACAGCGTACCTCGCTCCAAGAAAAGGACGAAGCGTCAGTTCAAAGCAAATGTCCAGCGCAAGCGCGTCATGATCGACGGCGAGATGCGTCGGGTCTATATCTGCACCCGATGCCTGCGTACACTGGAGAAAGGACAGTAACTGAGGTTTTCACGTTCAACCTTCAACCCCTGGCGAAAGCCAATTCTGCCCCCTTGATTGAGGGGGCTTTGTTTCAACCCAGCCCGTGCAATGAACACAGGTCTGACTCGTCAACGGCATATGATACATCGGATTGCACAGAAGATCAAGGGACTTGAGAGACTGGTTGAACCAGCGGGACAGTTGTGGTAGAATGGTTGGGCTACGATGTATTCCACCGGGTGGCAATCCCCTCCGCAAGTCACTCGGATCAGGTTGTAGGAGAAGGACAACAAGCAAACGCATGACGGACACGAGAATAGGAAACAGTGACTGGTTGAACCCTCTGGTCAACCCGATGATCATGAACGAACTCACCGCCTCATTGCGCGAGGGTGCTGACGACGGATATCGACTGGAGATACCGGCGACGCTGCCGATACTCCCCCTACGAGGCCTGGTCATCTACCCGTTGACGGCCGTACCCATCCGGGTTGGGCAGCCTCGTTCTGTGCGCCTGGTCGACGATGCCGTGAGCGAAAACCGAATCATCGGCCTTGTTGCCAGCAGGGACCCGGAGATTGAGTCTCCCAGCCCTCAAGATGTCTTCCGAGTTGGAACAGCCGCCGCAGTCCACAGACTGGCCAAGGCCCCGGACGGCACCCTAACGCTGATTGTCCAAGGACTGGTGCGGATCCGCGTTGAGGAGTTTACCGAGGAGTATCCGTATCTCATGGGGCGGGTCGCAACGATTCCGGAAAACACGGAGTCGTCCCTCGAGGTGGAAGCCCTCCGACGCAATGTCGTCCAGAACTTCCGACGCTTGATTGAGCTCTCATCCACGATCCCCGACGAGATGGGATCAATCCTCGCCGACGTCAATGATCCCCTCCAGATAGTATACGCCATCGCCAATCACATTGACACGGAACTAGAAGAGGCCCAACAGCTCCTGGAGATGGACAGCCTCGTTGACAAGATGCACCGCCTGGTGAACATCATGAGCCAGGAGGTAGAGGTCCTCGAACTGGGACGGAAGATCAAGAGCGAAGCCCAATCAGAGATGCAGCAGAGACAGCGCGAATACTTCCTCCGCGAGCAAAAGAAGGCCATCCAGCGGGAACTAGGCGAGGCAGACGAACAGATGGAAGTGGACGAGTTCCGTCAGAAGGTCGAAGAACTCGACATGCCAGAGGAGGCAGAGAACGAGGCAAAACGGGAGCTCGAGCGGTTGAGCAAAGTGCCCACGGCCTCTCCAGAATACAGCGTCGTCCGCACCTACCTGGACTGGCTCACCACCCTTCCATGGAATAAGCAGACTGATGACAATCTGGATATCACACACGCTCGGGAAGTTCTGGATCAGGACCACTATGACCTAGAGGACATCAAAGAGCGGATCCTTGAGTTCCTGGCCGTGCGAAAGCTGCGACAGGATAGGAAGGACGAGCTCGATGCCCGAGAGTCAGATGACCACATCCGACAGGAGCGAGAAGGAGTCATCCTCTGTTTTGTGGGACCACCGGGCACAGGGAAAACAAGTCTCGGACAGTCAATCGCTCGAGCACTGGGGCGAAAGTTCGTCCGGCAATCGCTGGGCGGCGTGCGGGACGAAGCAGAGATCCGCGGACATCGCCGCACCTATATCGGAGCGCTGCCCGGTCGCATCATCCAGGCCTTGCGGCGAATCGAATCTAAGAACCCGGTGTTCATGATCGATGAGGTCGACAAGCTGGGCAAGGACTTCCGAGGAGATCCAGCTTCAGCCCTACTCGAGGTCTTGGATCCTGAGCAGAATTCAGAATTCCGAGATCACTATCTGGACGTCCCGTTCGATCTTTCGCAAGTCATGTTCATCACGACGGCGAATCTTCTGGAGCCCATCCCAGATCCTCTTCGCGACCGAATGGAGATTCTTAGACTCTCGGGCTACACAGAGACTGAGAAAGTGCGCATAGCCCAGGGGTACCTGATCCCTCGGCAGCTCCGCGAGAACGGGCTGTGGCCCGAGGAATTAAGCTTTGGCGATGAAGCGTTGCGAACCATAATCCGTGACTACACCCGCGAAGCCGGCGTCCGCAACCTAGAGCGAGAGATTGGCAAGATTTGCCGAAAGATCGTCACGCGCATCGCAGAAGGCGACGATGGGCCCGTGGAGATCACATCACAGAACGTCTCCGGTTTCCTGGGTCGGCGACGCTACTTCCCGGACACAGCAATGCGGACACAGGTGCCCGGTGTCGCTACCGGGTTGGGCGTAACGGAGGCCGGAGGTGATCTCCTCTTCTGTGAAGCAACCCAGATGGCTGGAGATAAAGGGTTCATTGTCACTGGGCAGCTTGGCGAGGTGATGAAGGAATCAGCCCAGGCTGCGCTGAGCTATGTGCGCTCGAAGGCGGCCAGTCTTGGAATTTCGGAGGATGTCTTTGGGAAGGTCGACATTCACGTTCACGTCCCGAAAGGGGCCGTGCCGAAGGATGGGCCTTCTGCCGGCATTACCATCGCAGTGGCTCTAGCATCGCTCCTGAGTGGCCGTCGGGTGCGTGGAGACGTGGGAATGACGGGAGAGATCACCCTTCGCGGACAGGTCCTCCCCGTGGGCGGCATCAAGATGAAGGCTTTGGCGGCTCATCGTGCCGGTCTGCAGACGATGATCCTGCCAAAACAGAATGAGAAAGACCTTGAAGATGTCCCCGAGGAAGTCCTAGAGGACCTGAACACCGTCCTGGTTGAGCGAATTGACGAAGTGTTCCAAACTGCCTTGGTCTCCGAAGAGGATGCAGCAGACTAAACGGACTAGCGATGGAGACAATCCTTGTCGTAGATGACGACAGAGTCTTCAGAGAGCTGCTCCAGACTGTCCTCAAGATGGAGGGCTATCGAGCAGTGATGAGCACTGCGCCGGAGGACGTCATCGCTACGGTCCGCGCGGAGACACCCGCACTGGTACTCATGGACATTCACATCCGCAATCAGGACACGCTTGGTACACTCAGCGAACTGAAAGGCGACGAGGATCTGAGCGACATCCCCGTCCTCATGACGTCCGGTATGGACCGGGCGGACGAGTGCCTGAACGCTGGCGCCGACGCATTCATCCTCAAACCCTTCCGCCCGTCGGAAATGCTCATCCGGATCAGTGAGTTGCTTCACGCTCGCCGCGAGTGCGCCTGACACGCCTCCCCTCGGACTAGACGCTTCAACGACCACCACAGCGACTAGCCGTGCTTGATGCCGATCTCATTCAGATCTGTCTGGAGATCGGCTGCGCCCGCACCCTCCTTCGTTGACCACGCAAGGGGAATGGCTCGTCGTTGGTAGCGGCCTGGTCAGCTGTCACGCCCCGCCGGCGAATGCAACAACGATCTTCTGTGCAGGCAGCAGGTACTTGCCGCTGACGGCACCCGACCTGCAGATCCTGTGACTCGCCACCGTCGCGATGCCCGCCGTTAGCCCGGGTGGCCCCGTGACACGAGGCTCAGACCGCGAATTGACGTTCTCAGATCAGACGGAACGTCGCTCGGAGCGTCGGAAGGTCTACGTCCACTACCTGGAGCGTCACGGTCTCGTTTAGGCTCCAGTCTCCACGCAGATGCACTGCCGGTTCTAGCTCCAACTCGGGGAGGAGCACCTTTCCTCGCCGGTCCCACTTCTCCACCAGCACCCCTTCGCCCCGCCAGCTCGGATGTCGCAGCAGGTAGACCAGCGTCCAGTGCTCGCGCGCAAGTCTCTCGGCATAGCTAACGTCGCCCGCCGCAGCCTGCGCGGAGCCGATGCGCTCCATCAGCTCAGACGTCTCCAAGCCTCTCTCCCCACTCAGGTGAGCGCGCAACTGCTGGTGTACCACCAGATCCAGGTAACGACGGAGCGGGCTGGTGGCCTGCACATAGCGGCTCAATCCCAGCCCCGCGTGGGCACCGGGCCTGCTCCTGTACTCGGTGCGACTCATATGGCGTCGCAGTTCAAACATCCCGGCCCAATCATCCGGTCTCTTGTCTGTATCCGGCGGACCCTGGGTGGCATAAGGCAGCACAATACCCTCATCGGCCCCCAACTCCGCCGTCGCTTCTCCGATCACCAGCATCGCTTCCCGCACCAGTGCGCGGCTTCTGAGCGGGGGAAGAGGTTGGATGATGACGTCATCGTCAATGACGCGAACGCGCACCTCGGGCAGATCGATCTGGACGGCACCATTCTCACAGCGACGGGCCTCGAACTCGCAGGCCAGGCGGTAGAGCTCGCTCAAGGGCTGCTCACTCAGTCGCGCCTCCGCCTGCGCGTAGGTCAACCTGGTGACGCGCACGCGGCTTGGCACAACCTCCAGTCCCTTGATCTCTCCGTCGCCAGCTAGGTCGAGACCAAATGAGAGCGCCGGGGAGACCTCTGAGAGCCCCATCCCCATTCTCTCGGCCGCCTGTGCCGGAAGCATCGGTACCTTCCCGGCAGGGAGGTAGAGCGTTGCGCCTCTGGCTCGGGCCTCCAGATCGACCGGACTGTCTGCGTGAACCAGAGCGGAAACGTCCGCCACGTGGACCCAAAGCCGGAGGCCACCAGCGGTTGACTCGAGGCTGAGGGCGTCGTCGGGGTCGCTGCTGCCCTCATCATCGATAGCGAAGGCCGGCAAGTGCGTCAGATCGACCCTTCGCTCCTCGGTGAGTGGCGGGAGAGAAAGCATCGGCGATGAGGTGTCTAGGCCAAGTCGCTCCGGATAGGGCACGAATGTCTCGTCCCAATAGCCGAGATCCAACAACAGCGCGTGAGCGTTCTCCGGTGTCTCCGCACGGCCCAGTTCAGCAAGCACGCGGCTCCGGTCGATCTGTCCCAGGGCCAGCATCTCGACCTCGCTCAAGTACCGTTCATCCTCTTCCGGCACGAAATCACCAGCCGCGACCCGCTCCAGAAACCGCTCCCAGGCCTGCCGTTCGGCGGCCCGAGCCTCGCGATCGGCTTTTTCCTCAGCGGCCTCCTCTTGCCCGACAGCCACGACCCTCCACGGCGTTCCCTTGAAATAGAGGCCGTCGGCGACCCACTGCCAAGTCGCCCACGCTGTAGCCGGCGTGTAGTCGCCGTGGGCAAGTTCCGCAAGATCCTTGATCGTCGTCGTGCGCCCCTGCAACAATTCCCATGCTGTCTTCAGCTCTCCCTCCTGTGGTGTCAACGTCCGCAAACTCTCAACAGGTCCAGGGTGGAGCAGGTCAATATCCTTGGGACGCACCCGGAGAACCTCCCCGTCAGCCAGGACAATCGTGAGCTTCTTGCGGTCGGAGGCAGTCACCCGGGCTGGACCGCGCTTGTACAGCACGAGGCTCCCTTCCGGGAACGTGCTCTGCTCCCCCCTCCCTGTCATGCGCGCCTCCCCTCGTGTTGGCAACCGCAGGTCAGTCTGCGGATTGAAGCCTGTCTCCAATAGATGCACCGAGAGCATACGACGACAGCTCAGCCAGCAAATGCTATCATGCTATGCGTGTGACGGCAAACACTGGGTCCAGGGCGTAATCACACCGCTTGACAGGCGCCGGTTCTGTGGTATGCTCTTGCCACATGAGAAGTCCTGCCACAGTCCTATCGATTGAAGAGCGACGAGCCCGAGGAGAGCCGGTCCGCCCGTCTGGGTAGACTTGTTTCGGGCTGCCTAGCCTAACGACAAGAGCCAGTCTCCAGACGGAGACTGGCTCTTTTTTGTTGCGCGATGGATGGACAATCGCGCTTCCCGTTTGCCACAGCGTGTTACGAATCAATGAGGAGGCAAGCTGCAATGAGTGGGAAATTCGACAAGGTAGTGCTCGCCTATTCCGGCGGCCTGGACACGTCCGTGATTCTTGGCTGGCTCAAGGAGAACTACGGTTGCGAGGTCATCACATTTACGGCCGATGTGGGGCAGGGCGAGGGCGAATTGGAGAAGCTTGAGGAGAAGGCTCTCGCCAGCGGCGCCAGCAAGGCGTACATCATCGATCTGCGCGAAGAGTTTCTGACCGACTATGCTTTCCCGACGATGCAGTCCGGGGCGATCTACGAGCGACTCTATCTTCTGGGGACATCGTTTGCCCGCCCGGTCACTGCCAAGAAGCTGGTGGAGATCGCCGAGATGGAGAACGCTGACGCGGTCTCGCACGGCTGCACCGGGAAGGGCAACGATCAGGTGCGCTTCGAACTGACGGTCAAAGCGCTCAACCCCTTTCTTGAGGTAATCGCCCCCTGGCGCGAGTGGGACATCCGCTCCCGCGAGGATGCGCTAGCGTACGCGGAGGCACACGACATTCCCATCCGGCAGACCTCGGGCTCCATCTACAGTCGTGATCGCAATATCTGGCATATGAGCCACGAGGGCGCTGACCTTGAGGACCCGTGGAAGGAGCCAAGCGAGGACGTCTTCTGCCTCACCGTAGCCCCGGAGAAGGCCCCTGACAAGCCGCACTACCTGACCATCGACTTTGAGCAGGGAGTCCCGGTCGCCGTCGACGGTGACCCGATGAGTGCGGTCGATCTGCTCACGCACCTCAACACAGTCGGTGGCGCCCACGGCATCGGCCGGGCCGATCTGGTCGAGAATCGTCTGGTGGGGATGAAGTCTCGGGGCATCTACGAGACTCCAGGGGGCACCATCCTGTACACGGCTCACCATGGCTTGGAGAGCATCTGTCTGGACCGCGACACCTCCCACTACAAAGAGGTCATCGCCAATCGGTTCGCCGAGCTGACGTACTACGGGAAATGGTTCACGCCGCTACATGACTCCCTGCGTGCCTTCGTCGGCGAGACGCAGAAGCGCGTGACCGGGGCTGTTAAGATCAAGCTCTTCAAGGGCACCTGCTCTGTCGTCGGTCGCCAGTCACCTCTAAGCCTCTACCGTGAGGAATTTGCCACCTTCGGCAAGGACGACGTCTACGACCAGAGCGATGCACAGGGATTCATTAACCTGTTTGGCCTGCCCCTCAAGGTAAAGGCGCTGGTTGACCTGGAGAACGGCGACACGACGGATCTGGCGGCTCCCGATTACGCCAAGTTCAAGAGGGACTGATCCGGCTTCAGCAATAACCGGGAATGCGTCGGCGACGGGCAGGTTCGGCCTTCTTCCAGGCCGGTGGGTGTTTTGGCCGATTCTCTCGGATTGGGGGAGGAGCTTACTATGACGCTATGGGGCGGACGCTTTGAGGGTGCGACGAATCAGTTGATGCAGCGCTTCAACGATTCGATCAAATTCGACTGGCGGCTTTATGGGGTGGACATCGACGGCAGTATCGCCTACGCCGAAGCGCTGGCCCAGACCGGGCTGATAACCCATGAGGAGCAAGGCTTGCTCTGCGACGGGTTAGAGCAGGTGCGCGCCGAGTTCGATGCCGGTACCTTCCAAGTCACCTCCGGCGACGAGGACATCCACACCGCTGTCGAGAGGCGCCTGATCGAGTTGATCGGCGACGTGGCCCGGAAGCTGCACACGGGCCGCTCGCGCAACGATCAGGTCGCTACCGACCTGCGGCTCTACGTCCTGGACCAGACTAGGGAGCTACAGGAGCTGCTGCTAAGTCTGCAAACGGTCATCGTCGACAAAGCCGAGCGCCACCTGGGTGTCATTATGCCGGGCTATACGCACATGCAGCAGGCGCAGCCCATCCTCTTCAGTCACTGGCTTATGGCTTTCTTCTGGAAATTCAAGCGCGATGGAGACCGGCTAGCAGATGTGGCCAAACGCACATCGACTTGTCCTCTGGGCGCGGGGGCACTAGCCGGAAATCCATTCGGCATCGATCGCCAGGCCCTGGCTCAGACCCTGGGTTTCGAAAAAGTTGCGCCGAACAGCATCGATGCGGTGAACGACCGCGACTACGTCGTCGAGTTCCTGGCCTGGGCCGCTCTGACGCAAACTCATTTGAGCAACCTGGCCGAAGACCTGATCATCTGGGCCAGTCGCGAGTTTGACTTCGTCGAAATCGACGACGCCTATGCCACTGGCTCCAGTCTTATGCCGCAGAAAAAGAACCCTGATTCGCTGGAGCTCATGCGCGGCAAGAGCGGGCGCGTCATCGGACATCTGACCGGTTTGCTGACTGTGATGAAGGGTCTCCCCACCGCCTACAACAAGGATCTGCAGGAGGACAAGGAGGCCCTTTTCGACGTCGTCGATACGCTAGCGGTCGAGTTGCCAGTCGCCACCGGTGTGGTCCGTACGTTGAAGGTCAACGAGAACCGGATGGCAAAGGCGCTGGATACAACCATACTCGCTACCGATCTGGCCGACTACCTCGTGCGCAAGGGGATTCCCTTCCGCGACAGCCATCACCTTGTTGGACAGGCAGTCCGTCGCGCCAAGGATCTAGGCGTACCGCTGGACCAGCTCGAGCTTAGTGCATATCGGTCCATCAGCCCGACCTTCGCCGAGGACCTGTATAATGCCTTCGACATCCAGCTTTCGGTAGAGGCTCGCGGCTCAGAAGGGGGCACGTCGCCATCAGCGGTTCGTGCGCAGATAGAGCGGGCGAAACGGAATCTGGCGCAGCGGGGCCAGGACGAAATCGCGTAGTCGACAAGCCCCCGCGTCCCTAGCCGTTTGCAGGAGGACAGCTGCCCGACCTGACCAGCGGGCTAGTCAGGAACCGCGAGCCGGGCGGCGATCCGCTTCCAGCCCGCCACCGGGATAGGGCACAGAATAGCGTGTATCCCAACAAAGAAGGCGCCTTACGGAGGACTTAGGGGGCCCAGTGGGTCTGCTCGCTCGTTTTCGAGAGAGGTTCCACCGTCCCTAGCACTCAGCGTGACCCCACGCGGACAAGTGGGGGAATTCCGGGGGAGATGGCCTGCCGGCGAACCGTGTCAAGCTACCACGGCGTCCACTCGGCCTCCGCTCTTTCATTTCCGAAACTCAGCAAACACCAAAGCTCCGCGGAAAAACGGAGCAGGTAACCGTCCCAGTCGAGAGGTCGTCGCTGCGCTGGCAAGGATCATCCTATGCTTGACCGCCCTTTTCAAGAACCGCAAACAGGCTCAGATCCCCCTCCCGGCCTCCGGCGCGAAACATCTCGCGGACGTTCAAGCTGCTGGCGGAAGCTAGCGCCTCCACCTGATCCTCATCGATCATGTGACAGTACCGCAGTCCCTGCCCACCTCGTTTCCAATCCAGGAGATAGTCACCTGGTTCAAGATCATTCTCATCAATGCCCACCGCGTCCCAGTCCACGATCTTGCGGCGCATGCGCTGATACGCCAAGAACCGCCAGGTCGAGAGGATCACACAACCTTCAGGCCTGAGGGCGTCCGCGCAGCCACGCAATACCCGGACCCGTAGATGGAAGTCAGGAACGTGATGCAGGACAGCCAGAAGGACGACGCAGTCGAACGGGACATTTGGCAGATCGTCCGTCCACCCCACCTGAGTGATGTCGACGACATCAAAGGTCACGTCGGTTCTGGGGAGCTGACCAGTCTGTGCGCGGGCTTCATCGACCAATCTCGGGATGGTGTCCAGGCCGACGTACAGTGAGCCCGGCCGCTCCCTATCGAGCAGCAGCGCCAACCGCCCGTTCCCGCAGCCCACGTCCAATATCCTTGCACGAGACGGTAGATACGGTAGAATCGCTGTGAGGGCCGGATCCCGGACAGGCCGACTGGCGGAGAAATGCTCGGCGAATGTTGCGTAGAAAGCTTGATTCAGCGACAGCAGTCGATCGATCGTTTCGTCGTCCATGCAAAAGATTATAACTGAGTCGCCAAGAGACGGCAACCATCATGGCCCGGGGCTGGAGCGGCTTCGAATGACAGAACGGGAGGCGAATGACTAGCGGCAAAGAGAGTTGTGGAAAGGCACATCGACAATCCCTCGATCTGGAGGAGCATGGGGATGTGCTGACGGCCATTCTGGACGAGGTTCGCAAGTCGCCCGGCCTGTCCCAGGAGGAGCTTGCGAGGATCATGCGGAGTCACACGCTCCCCAACGGCGACATGCTGTCCAAGGACCGTATCATCAGGGGCTACCGCCAGCTCTGCAGACACGAGAATCGATCCCCCGACCCCACTCTCGTCCGTCGATTTCGTGTTAAGCCAACACGAACCATCTCCGGCGTGGCCCCTGTGGCAGTCATGACTGAGCCCCATCCCTGCCCCGGCAAGTGCATCTTCTGTCCCGAGCCAGCCGGTATGCCCAAGAGCTACTTGCCCGATGAGCCCGGGGCGATGCGCGCTGCGGCCCACGATTTCGACCCCTACGACCAGACGGTCAGCCGGATCGCCACGCTCCGTGAGATCGGTCACAGCGTCGACAAGATCGAGCTCCTTATCCTGGGAGGATCGTGGTCCGCGTATCCAGAACCTTACCAGGACTGGTTTGTACGTCGCTGCCTGGACGCAATGAACGGGGTCGACGCAGACTCCTTGGAGGCGGCCCAGGTCCTGAATGAAAGCGCCAAACACCGCAACGTGGGCTTGGTCATCGAGACACGGCCTGATCTCATCTCCGTGGAAGAAGTCCGACGGCTGCGCGGCCTCGGCGTCACCAAGGTTCAAGTGGGGGTCCAGAGCCTGCACGATGAGATCCTGACCCTGAACAGACGTGGTCACAGTGTCGCAGACACGCGTCGGGCTATGCGCCTCCTGCGCTTGGGCGGATTCAAGATTGTCGTCCACTGGATGCCCAACTTGCTGGGTGCAACGCCCCAGATCGACTTTGAGGACTTCCGTCGACTCTGGCGCGACCCGGCTTTCCGTCCCGACGAATTGAAGATCTATCCCACGGCACTGCTGCCGGAGACAGAACTTCACGAGCGCTGGGAGCGCGGCGAGTTCACGCCATATGACGAAGAGACTATGGTACAGCTGCTCTCTCGCTGCAAGCCCCTAATCCCCCCGTATTGCCGGGTCAATCGCCTGATGCGGGACATCCCAGCTCCAAACATCGTGGCCGGCGTCAAGAAGTCGAACCTGCGCCAGATTGTCCAACACCACATGGAACACGAAGGCTTGACCTGCCAATGCATCCGCTGCAGGGAAGTCCGTGGCGATCCCATAGACGCTACCGCGCTCCAGATGGAGACTATCAGCTACGAGACAGACGTCACTCACGAGCGTTTCCTGCAGTACTCGACGCCGAAGGGCGGTCTCGCCGCCTTTCTGCGCCTTTCGCTTCCCACGATTGAGCCTCCCATAGACGAACTTCGGGGCTGCGCCATGATCCGGGAGGTCCACGTCTACGGACCCGCCCTGAGGCTAGGCACTGATGATGAGATGGCGCCGCAGCACGCCGGTCTGGGGAAGCAACTGATCGAAGAGGCCGGGAGCCAGGCCCGGGAAGCAGGCTATGGGCGCCTGGCCGTTATCGCAGCCATCGGAACGCGGCCCTACTACCGCGAACGTGGCTTCGAGCTCGATCAGCTCTATATGATCAGTGGAGTCACACCCTGAACACCCGGCGCCCAGTTCAGCCCGCCACCTATGGGCGCGTAACCACCTCCATCCTTGCCAGACTGCGTGAAATCGTCGAACGGCCACACCTGGTCACGGCCGACCCGACCGCTATGCGGGACTACGCCCACGATGAGGTAGCCGGCGAGCAGCACGCCCATATGCCTGATGTGGTGGTTAAGCCTGAATCCACCGAGCAGGTCTCACAGATTCTGAAGCTCGCCAACCGGGAGCTTATTCCGGTCACGCCCCGCGGTGCCGGGTCAGGCCTATCCTGCGGCGCAGTGCCCGTCTATGGTGGCATCGTGATGTCCATGGAGCGCATGGACCGCATCCTGGAAATCGATCGAGAGAACATGGTGACCGTCGTCGAACCCGGGGTCGTCACCAATCACATCAACGATGCCGTCAAGGAATACGGCCTATTCTACGCCGGCTACCCGATGAGCGTCGAGCTCTGCTTCATCGGCGGCAATGTCGCAGAGAACGCCGGGGGAGGGCGCGCCATCAAATACGGTGTTACCGGGCGTTACGTTCTCGGACTGGAGGTGGTTCTCCCCACAGGTAAGATCGTTCAACTGGGTGGAAAGCGGGTCAAAGACGTCACCGGCTACGACCTAATCCATCTGATGGTCGGCTCCGAGGGGACACTGGGCATCTTCACCAGGATCACATTGCGGCTGCTTCCCCTCCCGACCGCTCGGGCAGTGCTACTCATCCCCTTCAAAGACACGTCCACTGCCATTGGCGCAGTCCCGCGGGTGATGTCGCAGGGCCGCATCATCCCCACATCAGTCGAGTTTATGGACCATGAAGCCATCAAGGCGGCGTACCAGTACACGGGCGAACGTCTGCCCCATCCCGATGTCGGCGCCATGCTCCTCATCGAGATCGACGGCAAGAGCCAGGAAGGCGTCCGTCAAGATATGAACAATGTCATCGATCTCTGCCTGGCACATGGTGCCCTCGACGTCTTCGTAGGAGACACTCCGCGTGACGAACGACGCATGTGGCGCCCTCGCCAGGAGATGGCTGAAGCACTCAAGGCAATCTGTCCCGTGCAGAGTCTGGAGGACATTGTGGTTCCAATCGCCCAGATCCCCGATCTAATGCCTGAGATCGACCGTCTCTGCAGAGCCTACGACGTGCTCATGCCATGCTACGGTCATGCGGGGGATGGAAACCTACACGCTACGGTAGTCAAGAAGCCGGAAACTCCAGTGGAGGATTGGGAGGAGCGACTGCCACTGATCCTGCACGACTTGTATACGGTGGTCGCCCAACTGGGCGGGACGATCAGCGGTGAGCACGGCATCGGCTCCAAGCGAGCCAGGTACATGCCAGTGGTCATGGATGAGCAACTGGTGGAGTTGCAGCAAAGTATCAAGATGGTATTCGATCCACGGAATATTCTGAATCCCGGCAAGATCTTCCCCCCATGAAGCACAGAATGAAGCAAGCAAGTTGGAAGCGTGCCTGGAAGAGACGACCATCAACGGATGGACTTGACACCACCTGGGAAATCTTGTATTATGGCTGCCTACCTGACGCCGCCCTCAGGAGCGAATCCCTGCGACTGAACTCCGTCACGCTCGTCAGCCGACCAGGGCTCCGAGCGGCGTAGAGCAGGACTGACAGCCGAGTCGCTTTCTTGTCACAGCCGCAGCCCGCTAGCCAACTAAGACTGATGCAGCCCGGGCAGACCTTGGGCGGCGCGCTCAAGAGACGTGCGAGGCCCAGAACGGAGGCAACAAGATGACAGAGAGATCTGCTTTCGGAAAATGGTTGTTGGGGGAGCTGGACCAGAGACGCTGGTCGATGCGCGAGTTCGCGCGCCGCTGTGACGTGAGCGAGTCCACGGTCTCCAGGATTGTCAGCGGCAAGCGTAATCCAAGCTCAGAGCTCTGTCGGAAGATGGCCGAAGTGCTGCAGCTGCCCCCCGAGAGGATCTTTCGGGAGGCCGGCCTCCTGCCCCATTCCCCGGACGACTCACCGGGGGCGAAAGAGGCTCTGTACCTATTTCGCCAACTTCCAGAGGATGAGCGACTTCGCATTCTGCTTATCATGCGGACGCTTCTGGAGGAACAGGAACAGCTCAGTGTGGCGTCTGGTTGACTTCCTGACCTGCTGGCTGCTTCTCAGCCCTGAAGCTCGTCGTCTCGTCTACGGAGAACTCCGTCGGTGGCGTCAGCCGCGAATCTGGTGGTTCGAGTGCGGGGACGTGCTGCTTATCGGCGGCTGACGATCTTGCCCCCGACATCAGAAACCGGTTCTCGCGCTTAGCTCGTGTCCCACCGACTTGCTCGCCGCGAACTGCGACGCGAAGACTGGGCGCCAATCCCCCAGGCGGTGTCAGCATCTCTGATACAAGCCAGACCCCCTGCGCTCACAATGTGATCCGGCGCCGCGCCGACTTGAAAGGGGACATCTTTCGACGCCCACGCCTCTGTTGGTGCCTGACCCGCACCGCGAATCTGATGGGACATCGTAGTCCGTACAGGATTGCCATGCCGGCGCACGGAAAGACGGTAAGTTCCCTTCGAGTAGACTGGCTAATCAGCAACCTCCGCTGGCCCCTGCTGATCGGCGTTGCGTCCTTGATCTTTCTGGATGCCATCATTTCCGACGGATGCATCCCTTCTGTCGATGCGCTGTTTCTGCAGGTTGGACTGCTGGTCATTGCCTCACTCTACAACCTGGTCGTCATCCTGCTCCTCTCAAACCACTCCCCATCGCGGGGTTTGCCGGCCTTGATGCTCGTTCTTGACAGCCTCCTGATTATGGGATTCATCATCACAACAGGGGGGATGAACAGCCCACTGCTGTTCTTCGCCCTATTCCCCATCCTGACGGCGGCGCTCCGCTTCTCCAAGCCAACTAACCTCATCATCGCTCCTTTCGTCATAGCCAGCTTTGCCATTCCCGTCTACGTCGTGTCACCGCCCGGCTCCTGGTCAGACGCTCTCAGTCTGATAGCCTTCTCTCTGATCCTGATGCTGGCTTCGCCTGTCGCGAGTCTGATGTCGGCGGAGGTCAAGAGAGCTGCCAGCTGCTCCCACCAGGCGGAGATAGATGATGGACAGCGCAAGCTCCGCACCGCTCGCGAGCATTCACGTCTCACCTTTGAACTGGCCAGCACGCTGAGCGCGACGCTGGATTACAGCACGATTCTCCAGGCCGTTCTTGAGGTGGGCGAAAAGGGTATGCAGGAACTGGGGCGAGAACGGGCAAACCAAGTAGGAATAGTGCTGCTCTTCGCCCAAAATGGCCTGCACGTGGCCGTCTCAAGAGACCTCCCGGCCCGGGACTCGAACCTTGTGTTGCAGGGCAGGGAGGGCGCGCTGGCCAAGGCCTTGGCGACAGGGGAACCAGTCGTCGTCGAAGACCCGGGGAGCGACTCAGAACTTGGGAGGATTGCTGGAATTCACAGCTGTCAGCAAGCCGTCGTCGTGCCGCTGCGCGCTGGTGTTGAGAGTTTTGGGGCCGTGATCTTTGGCAACCGCGAGGCTGACATCTACTCAGAAGACCTGGTGAACCTGCTCACGGCAGTATGCAATCAGGCGATCGTCGCCCTCCGAAACGCTCAGCTATACGAGGACCTACGCGAAGAAAAAGAACGCATCGTCACGGTCGAGGAGGACGCCCGCAAGAAACTCGCTCGAAACCTACACGACGGTCCGACGCAGAACATGGCATCACTTGCCTTGCAGGTCAGCTTCGTTCGGAAGCTGATGGTCGACGGCACGAGTCGTGTTCAAATCTCGAGGCAACTCCGGGCCATCGAGGACCTTGCTCGCCGGACGACAAAGCAGATCCGGCACATGCTCTTCACACTCCGGCCGCTGGTGCTGGAGACACGTGGGTTGACCGCAGCGCTGAGACAGTACGCCAAGAAGCTGGAAGCGACCGAGGGGCCTGCAATACTCGTGGAAGCCAAGCCTGGAACTGAGGAACTGCTAGAACGCGAAGCGCAGGGCGTCGTGTTCTACATCATCGAGGAAGCCATGTCCAATGCCCGAAAGCATGCCCGGGCAGACTACATCCACGTGCGAATCGGACTTCAAGGCAACGAAACGTTTGTAGCAGAGGTTGAGGATGACGGAAAGGGATTCGATCTCGACGCAGTGCAGATGACGTATGACAGGCAAGGGAGCCTGGGGCTGATCAATATGCAGGAACGCGCTGAGATGATCCAAGGAGAGCTCACCATCACCACCGAACCCGGCCAGGGCACGCGGGTTACACTGACGGTGCCAGCGGCTGAAGGAGAGTAGATGCCTTTCTTCAACACGGTAATACGCGAAGCCCATGTCTGGCTTGCCGGATCGGTGGTCGTGGCCGTTCTCTGGACGAACCTGGCCTGGCTATTCTCTCCGTGGGCCGAGACAGACCCGTATTCGGAGAGGTCTGCGAGCCTTCCAGAGAGAATCGTCTCGCGAGTTGCCAACTGGCGCTTCTCCCCGCTGGCTTACCAGGGCTTACGACTCGTCTACTACGTCGGCCTGCCCGCCGCCGCCCTTTTCTGGGGGCGCGATGCCGTTGTCGCTCGCTTCCTGGGTCTACAGCGTCTGCCTCTCCCAGGGATAGGGGGAACGGCCGAGAGTGCAGCATCCACCAGCGCAGACTGGTCGGCCTGGGCAAACGATCTGGGATGGGCCGTACTGCTGGGCACGGGCGCGACAGGTCTGCTTCTCCTGGCCAGATTCACCTACCGCCAGGCCTTGCCCAGGACGGACAGTGACATTGGCGAAGGCAGACCGTCTGGACCGACGGCGGCCCGCGAGGCACTCTACCGCGAGCTCCACTGGGCGTTCTATCGCAACGCTCCCATGGTAGTCTCTGGAACGTACTGGGGCACCTGGTTAGGCCTGGTCTTGGTCGCCCTTGAGGCACTAAGTGACCCGGCCTGGCGTAGGGGGTTGCGTGAGTCGAGTCAAGCTTGGCCCTTGCTGGCACAAGCAGCGCTAGCCGTCGTCAGCAGTGTGCTCTTTCTCCGCACCCAGAACCTCTGGTTGGCCCTGGTGGTACACTGGGGGATCTCGTGGGCCCTAGAGGCCCGGCCCCCGGCGCCTTCCCCCACATCGCCTAACACGACCCTGTCAGAGCCGTAGGCTTTCTACCGGGCACGGGCCCTTGGCCCGCTGCATCAGGCTAAGAAGAATGCCAGTCCGACCAGTGCAGCTAGCATCACCGCCGCTATGACGCCGATGCGCCTGAGGTCGGTTACGACATAGCGGTATTCTTCGGCCAACTCGGACGTCTTCGAAGATGAATCAGGCGGCCCCCCGCTGGCAACATCCTCCATCCCGGGATGCCGCATCTGACTCTCTGAAAGCCGAATGTCCTTGTCCCTCGCGCGACTTGCTCTGTTTGCCATTCCGAAATCATTCCTCCCTTATCTCTCCAACTCGCCGACCGCAACAATGCGGTGGGTGTCAACGCCATACGGATAGCAGGACAGCAACGTAAGCACCGGCGAAGAAGTATGGGCCATCACATCCACTTCAGTCGGCTCAATGATCCGCTTCTGGCTGATTATGTAATAATATGCTTCACTTGCCGTGTAGACAATCACCTCATCACCCAGACGAAGATCGGGTAGATCCCGGAATATCTCACCAAAGATGTCATTATGGGCTGAGATGACACAATTCCCTCTCTCACCGGGATTTGCACTTCCCACGTGATGACCCGCTCCTCGCTTGAGCGTCTCCCAATTATCGCCTTCCAGCACACGGGCATCCACGCCGATGCTGGGAATCTGGATGCGAGTTGCCTGCTCCGGCCCGGGCGTCGGCACCGGTAGCGGCGTGATGGCTTCCACCAGGTCCCGCAGGTGTGCCGGGATGTCATCCGGGGCCGGTCCTCCGGGTGAATCCGGAGGCGTGTGCCCTCCTGGCAGTACGACCTGAATCGGCGGCGTGGGTGTTAGCGTCGGCAACACCTGTGCGCTGCTTGAAGCCCGATTGACCTCACGCAAGGTCGCCAGTGAGCCAATGAAGACCAGGACCAGTGCCGCCAGTACACCGAGCTCTACGACGAGCAGTCCCTTATCACGCAGCCACTCCCACTGGATGCGAAGGCCAGGCGACCCTGTGGCTCCGTCTGCTTCCTTCTCATCTTCCGAGTCGGAGACGGTCCGCGCCCGATACTGCGCCGTAGCCCCTGAGTTGGCAAACCGTCGATGCCGTCCAGACGCTGGGAAAGCAGCTGAACTGTTTGAGGAGACAGGTTCCGACGGATCCCGGGCGCCCGATTCGCGGTCCCGCCCGCGGAGACGCCGGAGACGTTGCTCTCGCTTGCGCACGCGCAGGAGCTCCTCAAGTTCCTCTATCGAAAGCTCATCGACTGTCCGGCGGTCCTTCATCTCTCTTCTCTGCCCATCCGTATTCGGCCGGGGCGATCGGCTTTCCGCACTCGACGCGGCGCACGCTGCAGTGAGATTCACCCATGCTTTCGGAGCATCGGCTCGGTGGCGCCGTCTCTCACATGGTGTAAGACTGGCTCACCAGCGGATTGCGACTTCAACGCTCAACGAACGTGATTGAGAGTCGCCACAGCAAACACTTCTCGCTCAAAGAACCAGCGAAAAGGGGGCCAGTTGAACAGAATGTGGCGAGCAAGCCGGAAAAGGATCCCTTCGTCCCGAGCCTGCGGTGGTGTGTCCAACCAAACGCGGGCCCTAAAGTCAGCCTGGGCAAGCACACGCCACAAGCTCAAGGCACTCTGTTCGTTCACGTGAACGTCAAGATTGACGGGAGTGATGGCGCGCGGATCCTCAGGATAGCGCTCGCCCTCACCCATCAGCGTTCGTACGCCGCGAACCACGGGATAGGCGTAGCGATCGTACCAGGCATTGGGGGCGGTATGAACAATCAGTCGCCCATCATGCCGCAGTATTCGTCGGACTTCAGCTAGAGCCTGGGCAAGCTCCCAAGGATGCAGATGCTCAACCAGATCGAACATCAACACGCGGTCAAACGTGTCGCTCCGAAACGGCAGGACCTTGGCATCCGCCAAACCAACTCTGGCGGCAGCATCATCTTTGAGCACACCAGAAGCCATCTCAGCGGCAACGGAGGAGTAGTCGACCCCATAAGCCTGCGCCCCAAGCCGCAGACACTGACGAAGGATTTCACCCCGTCCGCACCCAACATCCAAGACCCTCATCCCAGCCGTCACTTCAGCTGCTGTAAAGGCCTTCTCCAAGCGCCGCGAGAGTTCCCGCCCCTCGCTGGACGTGAATTCCTCGTAGCCTTCACAGGCACTCAGGAAGTAGGCTTCATCGTAACGATCAGCCTTGACCGACGAGCGACGGCAATCAGACTTCAAGCGGACCCCACAATTCACAGATCAGCATGATGGCAAGAAGAGATTATAGTCTGCGGCTCTGTCCCCGTCAAGCATCGAACCGGAGGCAGCCTGTTGTGGAATCTGTCCGGCCAAGAAGCTGAAAGGTTCGACGCTCGTCAGAGGCCGTCTTGCAGGGGAGAGTCCGAGCGGCTGATCTTAAGGGAATTTAGGGCACGACCGTCGTGCCAGGAGTCTGAGTGGGCGCCAATCCTTGCCAAACAAAGGTATGCGCAGGACTGGCAACCCCGGCCTCCTCATATGTGCGCTCGCCAACTTCACGCACCACTCGAACGCTCCAATGGATGCAGGGCGCGTCAACCTCAGCTCTGCCCAGCAGCTCAGTCGGCACACGCCAAGCGGTAGCACGCGTGCGAATCGTGCTCGACACCACACCGCCGGAGGATTGCCTGAGGCGTAGCTCATACCACTCATCGTGTGCCAGCACGCTCACGGAAGCCCATTGGAGCAAGATCGGGGCGCCGTCCGTCAACGTCGCGCCGTCGGGTGGATACAGTAACGGTGGCGCAGCATACGGCGGCACCGGTGTTGGCGTTTGATTCGGCCAGACCGTCGGCGTGGGACTCGGTGTCGGCGTATTCATCGGAATGACCAGCGACTGTTCGGCACGAATCGTCTCATCGTCCGGGGACAGGTCATTGGCAGCGCGTATGACGGAGACAGAGACACCGTACTTCGACGCAATCGCGCTCAGCGTCTCTCCGGAGCTGACCACGTGGACAACAAACTCCCCGGGCACCAATCCCTCCACCTCACCGCTGCCCGAGGAATCCATCACAGGCGCCTCAGCAGGGACACGCAGTACCTGCCCTTCCCTGATGACCTCTGGATCCAGATCAGGATTCAGAGCCAGGATCTCATCCATGGCTACATCATACAACTCCGCGATATCACTCAGAGTCTCTCCCTCTCTGACATCATGGGCGCGGGGAGGAAGAGGCGTCGGCGTAGATGTTGGGACAGGTGTGCTGGTAGGCGTCGAGCTGGCCACAGGCGTGGATGTTGGTGAGGGCGTCGCCGCCGAAATCGTCGGCTCCGGCTCGGGGTCGAGAGCCAGCATGGTATACAGGCCGAAACCACCAGCGCTGAGGATCATCAGGGCCAGTAGCACCACAGCGACAGACCCAACCCAGCTGGGGAGCTTGCGTCTGCTCTCCTCGTCTTGTTCGGGCTCCTCCTGCTCCATGAGAGAAGCCCCACACATCAGGCATTCTGATGCCTTGGCAGCCACACGAATGCCGCAGACGGGGCAATGGCGAGGTTCCTGAGTCGGGAGAGGAATATCGGAATTATCAGTCATTCTGAGTCACATTCTCAACAACCGAAAGGTATGATAGCACATAAGGAGGAATTGACAATCAAGGGCTCGCACACTTTACACACCCCGAGAATCGTGATATACTCAGTTCTACTTGTCGAGCGTCTGCTTAACACTTCTGCGATGCGTCGAGCACGCCCATCTCAAGTTTCACTGTGAATGGTAAACAGGAACAACAAGCAGAGATCGACCGATGGGCAAAGCTAATCGAGTTGCGGGGCCTATCCCCATTGGCGCTGCCACTCCTTGACCTGGCCGACGCTTTTGGCTTCTTGGTGGGCCATGCCTTCTTGGCTGTGGAGCCACTAATGCGGGGCATAAGCGTCGATACCTTCGGGCGGCCTGCCGCTCTGTTGAGCAGACCAGAACTGCGGCAGCAATTAAGGGACCGCCTAGCGGCGAGGCACTGTGACGATGAATGACTTTCCTGATCCGACGGCGTGGGCCCTCTTGCTCCTGGTCGTAAGCGCCATTGCCCTGATCGCGATTACGGTTCTCGACCGTAGAAGAAAGACAGAAATCCACCTGCGTGAGATCCGTGCTTTCACAGACCTTAGGGACCAGCTCAAGCAAGCGGCAGAGAGCGGGCGTCCGCTTCATATTGCGTTGGGCGGTGGAGGACTTGGCACCCCTGACACGGTGTCCTCCCTGGCCGCGCTTCAGGTCCTGGAGGGCTTGATCGATGCAGCCGTCTCTTACGACGTAGCGCCGTTCGTCACGGTCGGCGACCCAACACTGCTTCCGCTGGCACAAGATGTCGTGCGGCGTGGGTATGAGCGCAACGATGTCCCTGACTTCTACGACCCGTGCCTGGTCCGATTCGTCGCCCCCTCGGCTCTGGCTTACTCCGCGGGAGCCGTTCCCGTAGGCGTTCCTGAGGATGTAAGCGCCAACGTCGTGGTCGGAGTCTTTGGAGCCGAGGCTTCGCTTATCGCAGACATCAGCGATCGACACGGAACGCCGAAGGCAGCCGCCGTCGATAGGGCTCAGGCGATTGGAGCACTATATCCTGCCACAGATCGTCTGGCCGTCGGGGAGGAACTGTATGCCGCTGGGGCACAGGTGACCGGGAAGAAAGGGCTTGCCACAAGCCTCATGGTGGAAGACGTTCTACGCTATGTCCTCGCGCTGTTTATCTTGATGGCAGCTGCCATAGTTCTCATAACAGGCTAAGCATCATGATGATGAAGAGGAATCAGAAGTGACTGACCGGGGATACAAGCTATGAGACGTATCATCACGAAATGGATACCCATAGCCATCAGCACCGGTACGGGACTTGTTGCACTGGCTGGCTACCTATTTCCGCAAACCGTATTCTCGGCCTTCCGGGATCGAATGGTGGAGTGGGCGGTCATTATCGCTGCCTTCGCACTGATCCTCGGCCTGTTCAACCTCGTCCGAGTCCATGGGCAGCGGATTCTGGGGAGCGGAGAGGAATGGGGATACAGTCTGGTGTTGCTCTTGAGCGCCAGCCTGTCCTGGATTCCTGCACTCGTCCAGGGCCCTTCCGGACCCGCAACAAAACTCATGCTGGATTACGTCATCACACCGCTAGGGGCATCCCTGGCGGCGCTCCTGGTCTTCACACTCACATTGTCTGGCGTCCGGATGCTCCGATACCGCTCGATGCTCTCTTCCGTGCTTTTCATTGTGGTGTTTGTTGTGTCTCTCCTGGGCACAACACCGCTGCCAGGAACCGAGTGGCTGAGTAAGCTCCGCCATTGGCTGATCCACGTTCCGGGCAGAGCGGGCTTCCGGGGTCTCTTCCTGGGGGTTGCGCTTGGGACGATGGTCACAGGCCTCAGGATCCTCCTGGGAGCAGATCGCCCTCATAGCGAGTCCTGAACGGTGACTTGATGATCTATTGTCCAAACTGCGGGACGTCGAATCGAAAAGGGAGCCGCTTCTGCAGTGAGTGTGGTCAAGCCCTGCCAAGCACGGGGACCCGGTGTCCCATGTGCGACACGTTCAACCCCGTGGGCAATGTCTACTGCAAAGCCTGTAACGCGCGTCTCGTCCCGATGTCATCGCCGCCGGAGCCCGAACCCAAAGAGGAGGACCCTGAAGGGCAGACCACGCCAATAAAGGGAATCTCGCTACCTACCATCCCACTGGAAGACCCAACGGAAGAACGAGAGAAGGATATTGCCGAAGGCAAGGATCGCGGAAACGTCACATCGGGAGATTGGCTGGATGAACTTCGCGCATCGGCGGATGATCAGCCAGACCCAACTGAAACCAAACATCGCGAGGACGTCGGCCGACCACTCGCAGCAGAGGACATCCCAGACTGGCTCAGAGAACTAGGCCCGGTCAGCGCAGAGTCGCAACATCGAACGAGCCCAAAAGCCCACTCAACGGAGACTCCGTCGCCCGCCGAAAAGACAACTCCAGGGGAGCAGACGATGGACGGCGGGCCGACCCGTGCGCGGTCGGATGCAAGCGACCAGCCTTCGCCCTCGCGCCTTGGGGACAGCAGCCCGTCCGAAGCTGGGATGACCCCGGCTTTCTCCGAGTACGTTTCTCTCGAGCCGGCCGAGATCCCCGACTGGATACGTGACTTGCGCCCGCCCGCTGAAGCGACCCCGTGCGCATCCAGCGACGAGCTCATCACATCCGACGAAGAATTCGGCCGGGAGACAGAAGAACAGCAGATAGGGCACGAGGACCCTGCCCGGCAAGAGCCGCCGGAATGGCTGCGAGACATCCTCGCCTCGGACGTCGAGACCACTGCCCCTTCTCCGCCGGATCTCCGCGAAGCGGAGAAGGCAACAGGTGCGGAGGCTGACTCAGCACTTATTGAGATCCCTGATTGGCTCAAAGAAGGACGGGGTGGAGGGCCGCCGAGTCCGCCGGGGAGAGCCGAGATACCTGAAGGGACACCCGGGGGCGAGAGAACTCCTGAGCGCGAGGCTGGGAGCGAGCCTGTCAATTCGACGGAGGTATCCCCGGAATCCGTCAGCATCCCGGACTGGCTCCGACAAGCCGAGGCTGGAACCGAGGAAGCCCCACCTCAGGGAGCGCAGACCGGCGGTACCGAGGCTCCTTCTGAGAAGGCGGAGACCCCAGATTGGTTGATCGAGTTCTTGGCGATGGCGCCGGGCGCGGATGACGAGGAAACCTCACCGGTCCCAGCGGAACCTTCCGCCTTAGGAAATGAATGGGCCACTGACCTGGAGCGGGCAGACATCCCTGACTGGCTTCAGGAGTTGCGACCGACAGAGGACCGCGGCGAGGAAACCGACCTGGGCCCCACGGAGAGTACAGGCCCCCTAAAGGGACTCCGCGGGCTGATTCCAGCAGCCTCGGCCATCCGTGCACCCACGGTGTTCGAGCTCGTCACAACGGTTGAACCCGACGAGGCGAGCTTGGCCCGCGCAGAGCTGCTTCAGAGCCTGCTCGGTCAGCAAACGATACCACCCAGACGTGAAAGCACGAAGCAAACATCCCGCGTCGCGCACCTGGTTGAGCAGTGGATGGTAGCGGCAGTCTTGATTCTAAGCGTCGTCGGGATGCTGCTGGCTCCTCTGGTGATCGGGGATGGCCCTCACCTGACCCAGCCGCTGGTGGCGACGGGAGCAAGAGATCTCTACCACATCGTAGACGAACTTGACCAGGAAGACCTCGTTCTGGTCGCCTTTGACTACGGGCCCCCCGAAGCTGATGAGCTGAACGCGGCGGCGCAGCCAGTGCTAGAACACATTCTAGATCGAGGGGCCGAAGTGGCGATTGTTAGCACCCGCGCTGACGGACCATTGATTGCACAGGCCATGATGACCGATATCGCCGACTCCGTTGCGCAGTACACTGTCATCGGGTATCGGCCGGGGACAGCAGCCGCTGTATCCCGCTTCTTGACTGCAGGCGATAGGGACCCCACGCTGCTTCTCATATTGACTGGTCAACCAGTGGCCCTGCGCATCTGGATTGAGCAAGCCAGCGCTCGATACGGAGATCAGTTGCCGCTTATTGCCGTTGGAAGCGCGGCGTTGGAACCCTTGGCCAGCCCCTACCTGGACAAGAGCGCAGAACAGTTGCGGGGCGCCATCCACGGGCTCAAGGGAGGCGCCTCGTATGAGACGCTCCGCGGCACAGCGGGTGATGCCACCCAGCGACTTGATGTCCTTGCGGCGGGCCATATTGCGATCATCATACTTATGATCACCGGCGCCCTCGTCCACGTACTCAGCGGAGCCAAAGGGGACACGACATGATAGTCAGGATCATTGGCTCCATCATTGGAACACTACTTGCAGTGCTTGTCCTGAGCTACGTGGTGGGTGATAACCCGCTCTATCGACTTGCCCTGCACATCTTCGTCGGTGTGCTCATCGGCTACTCGGTCGGGTTCGTGGTGCGCGAGGTCCTGGTGGGAATGGCGCTCCCCCAGCTTCAATCCCACTCCTGGTCGATTCTTGTGCCCTTGGTGCTTGGCATCTTGCTGCTCTTCAAAGGATTCCCGCGGCAGGCTTTCGTTGGGAATGCCTCAGTTGCCTACCTAATCGGCGTAGGAACGGCCGTCGCGCTCGGAGGGGCCCTGCTGGGTACCCTCGTTCCCCAGGTGACGGCAACGACACGGACACTCAGCCCGGCGGCTCTGGCACCTGTTGACTTCGGTCTCCTCGATGGTCTAATGGTCGTCCTGGGAACGGTCTGCACGCTCCTGGCGTTCTCTTTCACAGAGTCAGAACAATCATCAGATTTTTCCACCTGGCGAAGACTCGTAGCTGGAGCTGCCTGGATCGGCCGTGTCCTCTTGGTCTTGGTCTTTGGATTGGCGTTCGCCGGAGCAGTGACAACGTCGCTTTCAATATTCGTCGGTCGGATGCAGTATTTCATCAATCTGGCCCTGCCGGGGCTGGGACTCTAGCGAGAGAAACCATGCCAGAAGACAGACGAATTGGATCCATCCTGGTCGTCGACTGCGGAACGGTCATGACCAAAGCTCTGTTGCTCGACCGGATAGCCGGAGAGTATCGCTTCGTTGCCTCTGGAGAAGCGCCGACACCCCGCACCGTGGATGGCACCGACATCATCAAGGGCATTTTCCACGCTGTGGCACGTATCTCGCACGTGACGGGCCGGCAGTTCTTCGACGAGATCGACGATCTCATCTCTCCCCAGGTGACGCGTCAGCAGGGCGTGGACGCCTTTGCGGCCACCGTCAGTGCCGGTGAGCCGCTTCAGGTGGTCGTCACCGGCCTGGTAGACGACCTGAGCATATCAAGTGCCAGACGCGCTGCCGCGGGCACATACTCGCAAGTGAGCGCCATCCTGGGCGGCGAGAAAAGCGCCAACCTCACCGATGAAGAGCGGGTGCGCGAGATTCGTGGCACGCGCCCTGACGTAGTAGTCCTCGCTGGAGGCATCGACGGAGGTGCTGAGCGGCCTGTCCTGGACAGTGCAAAAGCAGCAACGCTGGCATGCGCGATGATGGATCGTGGGAAGCGACCGACCTTGCTCTACGCGGGCAATTCGCAGCTACGCCGACAGGTCACCGAAATCGTGGGTGACGAAGCCGAGCTGCGCGTTGTCGAGAATGTGCGTCCTACCCTCGAAAAGGAACGAATATGGGACGCTCGGCAGGAACTGCAGACCCTGTTCCGGCAGCGCAAGATGCACCAGATTCCGGGCGTGGCTACGCTGAGAGCGTGGAGCCCCGTACCGATCATGCCTACGGCGCAAGCCTTCGGACAACTGATTCAGTATCTGTGGTACCTGGGCGATCCGGCGAGCGGAGTCCTTGGTATCGATATCGGTGGCGGCAACACCACCATTGCGGCGGTCTTTGATGAACAGCTCCACATGACAATTCAGGGTGGCCTAGGCGTGGCCTTCGGCGGAGGACGTCTTCTAGAAGAGCGCGGTTCAGAATGTATCGCTTGCTGGATCCCCGAGCTGATCCAGGAGCACGAGCTAGAGGCATTCATGCTTCTCAAGGGAATCCACCCGGCGAGTATACCCCAGACGGATCTTGAGCTATGGATGGAACAGAGCCTTGCCTGCGCAGCCATCCGCGGGACGATGGAAATAGCCCGCCCGGGATGGAAAGGCACAGCGGCCCAGGTCTACCCCGATCTTACGCCCATCTGCGACACCATCCTCATAAGTGGAGGCCCCTTGACTCGAGTCCCTCGACCCGGTCAGGCGGCCCTCGTCATCCTGAACGCCGTACAGCCTATCGGTGTGAGTACGCTGATACTGGACAGGTACGGGCTCGCGCCAGCGCTGGGGAATGTCGCCGCTGTCAAGCCCCTGGCTGCGGTGGAAGCACTGGACGCCGGAGGATTCACGAACCTCGCGACGGTTGTCGCCCCGGTGGGAGACACGGCCGATCCCGGCGACACCGTCTTGAGGATGAATGTGTCCTACGAGGACGGAGGCGTACTTGAGGTTGAGGTACGCCGTGGGGACCTGGAAGTCCTGCCGCTGCCGCTTGACCAGGAAGCCGTTCTCGAGCTTCATCCGGCAAAGGGCTACGATGTTGGACTCGGAGGGCCAGGTACAGGCGGAAAGCGACAGGTAAGCGGGGGCATGGCGGGCCTCATCATTGACGCCCGCGGACGCCCCCTGCCCCTACCAAGCCAACCAGCAGAGTGCCGGGGTCAGGTTCAGCAGTGGCTGTATGACATCGGCGGGTAGAACAGCCACTTTATACTTCAGCGTCTACCACACAGTGAGTAGCCCGAATGTACTACGCTTCGGCAACTAAGATATCGTCTTTCACCACTATTCGTCGCGACCGGGTTCTACCAGAGCCAGGTGAAGTGCTGGTCGATCCCGGAGATCGCGTGGAATCAACGCAGGTTGTTGCTCGGGCGAGCATTCCCGGCGATTTTCGAATCTTGGCTGTGGGGCGAATGCTCGGCATTCTGGCTTCCGAAGTGCAGCACAGTCTGCAGACAGAATTGGGGAGCACCGTGCATCGAGGAGATGTAATCGCCAAGCGAGAGGGGCTTCTGGGGCGCTCGGTGTCTTGCCCCATTGACGGCGTCGTGACCGCCACCGGAGGAGGGCGGGTGCTGATCGAGGCCAAACCGCTGCCCTTCGAGTTACGCGCCCACATCTCCGGCCACGTACTCGCTGTAGAGAACAATCAGATGATCACTCTCGAGACTGCCGGGGCTCTTGTTCAGGGCTTCTGGGGTGCGGGGGAAGAAAGCGTGGGTCCGCTCAAGTTCCTGACAAAGCGGGCAGACGAGCCCCTGGAAGCCAGGACCATTGATGCCTCATGCCACGGAAGGATAATCGTGGCTGGCATGATCTTGGACGAGGAGCCGCTCAGCCGTGCAGAGGACATCGATGCCCAGGGCATTGTGACGGGCGGTCTCTCTCCAGAGCTGCTCTCTGCTGCAAAGCAGTTGCCCTTCCCCCTCATTGTGACTGATGGGTTTGGGGACTTTCCGATGATGAAGGGTGTCTTCACGCTGCTTAAGGACCACGAGGAAGAGGAAGCCTCGATCAGTGGTCAAACCGAGACTGGACACCGGGCAAGGCGACCAGAAATCATCATACCTTTGCCAAATAGGGAGCCACCAGTCTACCAGACACAACACGCCGGAGAGTTCGAACCCGGGCTAAGGGTACGGGCTGTCAGGGCGCCATACGCAGGTTTGGTGGGCACAATCCTTGACATTCCGCAATTTGCCCAGCGGATGGAATCAGGCGCGCGAGTCCGCTGTGCAGAGATTGATGTTGGCCAGGACAAGCCCGTCGTCATCCCCCTGGTCAACTTGGACGTCCTGCGCTAGCACTCTGGCGAGCCGCTGCACTACAGCAGACAGGAGGAGAGACATGGAGAACCAGGAAGAGATCATCCAAGAAGAGACGGTCCCGGAAGAAGGAAGCAACCGAAGTTTCGTCGTCCTTGTTGCGGTCTTGGGGGGACTGCTCGTCCTGGGCATTGGTGCCTTCGTGGCCTGGGCACTCTTGATCGCGCCCAGGATCAGGGAGGATGTTGAGTCACAGAATCAGGCAATCTTCGCCACTAACACGGCAATTGCGATCGCTGCAGCAGCTACAGAGACCGCTGCTGTGACGCCGACATCGACGGATACACCCGTCCCAACCGATACGCCGCCACCAACCAGTACGCCGACACCACGACCAGCAACCGCGACCTCACAACCGGAAACGCTGGAGCCAACGGCGACACTCGGCATAGGGACGCCTGAGACGGACACTGAAGCCGCGTCGAGTGGCATACCCGATACCGGTGTTGGGATGCTGGGTGGAGCAGCTCTAGCTGGAGGGTTAGCCGCCATCCTGCTTCTCGTTCGGCGTCTACGGAAGACCACCTAGCGCACCAACCACTCGGGCTGCCAGGCAATGGGCCCCTCAAGAGGACCTGAGTTCTTCTCACGTGTAATGACGTGAAGACATCAGCGACCAACCGAATCTTGTAAGGAGAGATTGATGACAATTCACCGCGAGACGCAGGATCTCCTGAATTGCGTAGAGGACGTCATCCGCGTAGAAGATGGAACCGTCGTCATTGAAGACGAAGCGCTGCTACGAGCTTCAGTGACCGACGAATTGATCTACAACGCCGTCTTCGCTTCCGATGATGTCAAGGCCACAGCCCGCTGGCTGCTCTGGGAAATGGGCCAGGAGCTCGGGATCCAGCCAGCGAGCATCAACGAACTCTATCTTGCACGCGGTCGCGGCGAGACAAAGGGGCAGTGGACGGTTCCGGCCATGAACCTACGGGGAATGGCATACGATATGGCACGCGCGGTGTTTCAGGCCGCACAGCCCCGCAAGGTGGGCGCCATGATTTTTGAAATCGCCCGTTCGGAGATGGGATACACTGGCCAACCGCCGGCTGAATACGCTAGTGTCCTTCTTGCCGCTGCAATCCGTGAGGGCTACCGTGGCCCCCTGTTCATCCAGGGGGACCACTTCCAGGTCAACCCGGGGAAGTACACTGAGAGCATTGACACGGAGTTGGAAGCTCTGGAGGAATTGATTGAGCAGAGCATCGATGCCGGCTTCTACAACATCGATATCGACACCTCGACTCTGGTCGACTTGAGTCGGTCGACGATCACCGAGCAGCAGCGTACGAACTTTGAGCTATCGGCTCGGTTCACCAAAGTGATCCGCGAGTTGGAGCCCGAAGGAATCACCATTTCTGTGGGGGGCGAGATCGGCGAGGTTGGAGGAAAGAACAGCACGCCGGAGGAACTCCGCGGCTACATGGACGGCTACTATGAGGCACTGCCTGGCGGAATGGCTGGGCTGAGCAAGATCAGCATCCAGACGGGTACCTCTCACGGCGGCGTGGTCCTGCCGGATGGCTCACTGGCCCAGGTCAAGATCGACTTTGACGTGATGCGACGGCTCTCGAATATCGCTCGTGATGAATATGGTATGGGCGGCGCGGTGCAGCACGGTGCCAGCACACTGCCGGAAGAGGCTTTCCATAAGTTCCCTGAGGAGGGGTGCCTGGAGATTCACCTGGCCACTGGCTTCCAGAACATCATATATGAGCACCCGGCGTTCCCGACTGATCTTCGCGAACGGATCTATGTCTATCTTAGGGAAAAACACGGCCACCGCTGGAAGGAAGACCAGACCGAGGAGCAGTTCATCTACGACAATCGTAAACGGGCATTTGCGGCTTTCAAACAGCAGGTGTGGGATATCCGATCGGACGCCCGCGGGGAGATCCGAGAGGCACTTCGCGACAAGTTCGCATTCCTCTTTGACCAGCTGAACGCGGGCAATACCAGGGACCTGGTGCGGGACCACGTGAACGTCCCGCAGTTACACAGAGACCTGAGTGATTTCGCGGTCGGGGACAAGACGGCTGCGGACGCGGAACTAGCTGATTGACGCTGTAGCTCCGGATAGATAGATAACTGACACAGGCTAGCTCTTTATGGAGCCAGCCCTTCGGCTATGCGGGACCTGCGCCTGAACAGACTCTTCACCCGAGTTTCAGCGCAATCCGCGTTGCATTGTAGAAGTAGGTCACCGATTCCGCCATCCCGAGGGCGATACGGCGTTCAATCTGCTCTCGGACAGTCACCATGCGCAGATCCCCTCCGTCAGTCGGGCACACAACGACGAGGCCACCATCTTGGAGAGCCCACCATCCGTCGTGTCGACGGCGGAACATCTCGCCCAGAAAGCTGGTCCACAGCAGACGCACAGCGACCGGCGGATTGGGCATCATCTCCAAGTAGTCATCAATCCACTCGTCCAAGAGCTGCACCGCACCAGAGCTGTATGAAGCCTCTCTCCCTGACAACTGGCTCAGCTCCTTCCTAGCTTGCTCGGCCAAGGCCACCAGGTCTCGCGCCTGCTCCTGCGACAGATATGTCACCGCCGGTTCTCCCTCCGGCGCAGTCCAGGGTGACTGCTTGGCATCTGGCCCCGCCATCCAATCGTGTGCGCTTTCCGCGTCATCGTGAGAAATCCGCCTCTTGTGGGCTCTGTCGTCGCTCAAGGCAGACAATTCAACGAACGTGGGCCGGGCCAAGCAGCACCGGGTGCCGAAGAGCGTCGGCAGCCGAAAGCTTCAACCCGCGTGCCATTAGTCCAGCGCCGAGCCGCCCCTGCCGTGCCTCTTCTGTGGCCGGAGGAACCCGCCCGGGCACAATAGGGAGCAGCCCTACCGCCTCCAGTTGCACCACCTCCGCCCGCCTATCTGCTGCCAGCGGACGCGCAACGCATGCAAACCCCGACAGATATCTAGCGGTTCGGGGCATCACAGCCTGAGGGGCAGGAAAATCGCTGAGTTGGTTCGCCTCCAACCAAGAACCTTCGCGCCTCTATACGGATCGTCCGCTTTGCCCCCACAGCGTCGTCCGTCAGACGCGACATGCTAGAAACTGATCGTGCGCAGGGGCGACGGCATAAACGTGAGAACAAAGATCACCAACATCAGTAGGCCAACCGCGATGCGACCTCCCTTGAGGGCCGTCACATCGTCGAGGGGTGGTGGATGCTTCCGATTCAGGACCATGTTCATGAACCCCCACAACACCCAGAACCCGCCAGCCTGATTCCCTCTTAGCAACAAGAATCCACCCCATGCTACCATCGCAGCGATGAACACATAGCCAAGAGTCCAGGCCGCATGCCCCAGCAGAGCGTAGCTGATGTGGCCGCCGTCCAGCTGACCCACCGGTATGAGATTGATCATGGTAACCAGCAGGCCAGCCCACGCAGCAAAGGCCACGGGATGAATCCATACGTCCTGGCCGTTTCTAGGGAGTATCTCTCCAAACACCAGGTACTTCGCACCGATGTAAAGCAGTGAGTTGCCCTCCTGCAGAGCATGATCCAGGCCAGGAGGAGGCAGCTGCACCGTAGAAAGCGACAGTCCGAGAAAAAGCAGCGGGATGGCCACCACCAGACCGCCCAACGGCCCTGCAATCCCGATGTCGAAAAGGGCCTTCCTATTCCGCATTGGAGCCTTCTGAGTGATCACAGCTCCCATCGTGCCCAGCAGGTTGGGCATGGGAATGAAGTACGGCAAGCTGACTGGCGATCCATACCTCCGCGCCACGACGTAGTGACTGAGCTCGTGGGCGAGCAAGATCCCCATGAGGGCAGCGGCGAAGGGAATCCCTCTGTGGAGATTTGACAGGATGGTCAGCAAGTCGTAGGAGACTTGGACACCCTCGAACTGCTCCGCATACTGGAGCGCATTCGCTGCACCGATGAATAGGACGGTCGCAAGCGTCGCCAGAAACAGAGCCAAGTTGACAAGAGGGTTAGACGGTTCCCCCTGCTCAACCCCTCGAGCGGCCACGACCTCGTGCCTGCCATCTTGTGTGTGGCGCAGCATTGCTGTGTAGCCCATTTTTTCAAAGTCCGCGGAAATGCGATCAAAGGCAGAGCCAGTGTTTCCCTGCACATGTCCACGAAATGCAATGAGCTCATTGGGCGGTCGCACGATCTCATACTCTTCGATCTCCATGAGCGGTACGAGATGCTGCCGCAACCGGTCAATCGTTGTCTGGCCCCCAAAGGTTGTCGATGCCATCCAGAACTCCTGATCTAGTCTGCTGCGTTGTCGCCGGAGGGATGAACTCTCATCCCATCAAGGATCCTTGATCCTTGACGGTCTCCCAAAGCTCCGCCAGCGTGCCATGCCCCACCAAGACCCGCTCAGAGCGGGGCAGATCCGTCTCCGTACTGATCCAGTACACATGAATCCCCACCGATGAAGCAGGAAGGACATCCATGTCCCAGCTGTCGCCTATCATCAGGCACTCACTCGGCCGCCGATTCAACCGCTCTAGGATCTCATCGTAGTAAGCCGTGTGAGACTTGGTGGCATGCATGTTCTCGTAGGTTGTGACAAGTGCATAGTCGATCTCCTCCACGGGCACGCCAGCCCAAACCAGCCTTTGTTCGACAGCGACCCGGGGGAACATAGGGTTCGTGGCCACGGCAACCTGTAACCCCCGCTCAGTAATCCAGTCAATCAGAGACCGAGCTTCCGGGCGCCTCTGTGTAAGGACGCGTAGCTTCGGGAACTCCTCCGCGTAGAACCTTTCGAATGCTGGCTCCAGTGCGGACCTATCCATTCCCACGGCCTGATAGAAGACCGAGGCAAAGGCCTCCTCGTTCGTGCGTCCTCTGTCTGAATGAGCGTTCATTGCATCCGTCGCCTGCATTAGCGCAAGAATGAGATGCTCAGCCTCTACGAGATCATCGACATACCGAGTCAGAGCTTGGAAGTAGGCCGGGAGGAACCGATCCATAGGGTTGCCCAGCAACGTGTCGTCGAGGTCGAACAGAACTGCCCTAAGCATCGTCCTCCTGCGCCTCTACCGCTCCGAATAGCTTCGACGCTTCGGGATGACAGTGTCCACATCCGACGTAGGGATCGTCCACCTCAACCTCATACTTTGTGCACACAGCGTACACCTCGACCCGGTGCACCAACCCGAACCAGCGGCGGACCACCCTCGCTTCCAGCACCATATGGGGGCAAGCGTTAGCCCTAAGAATAGCCGGCACCGGACAGCGCCCGCAGAGCTTCGGCTCCCAACGCTCGGACTGGCGATTCCTCTCGATCAGCCGGCACTCCTGGGTGGAGCGCCCGCGGTAGAAATCCTCGTAGTAGTAGGGACACTCGGCCCCGCTCGGCGTGATCATAGCTGATCTACAAGTCCCTCCCTCGCGACGCCCACGCGGTAGGATCGTTCCAGTCACTCGCCTTCCACGGCATCTGCTCCGGCCGAACGAGGGGCAGGACCTCCCTGAAGAAGGCTAGACGTTCCGTGTCGCCTAGAGGCTCAAAACTCTCGGCGATGGCAAGGTTCTGGTCCAGCTGCGCCATCGTCTCCATTCCCACGATAACCGTGCTGACGGGCAACCCAAATGCGTAACGCAGGGAACGCTCCACGGCATGCGTCAGGCTCCCCAATCCCAGCACTTTCATCCCCACCGTGGCGACGCCCTGCGCACGGGCAACGGGCAGGAATTCCTCCACAAAACTGAGAACGAAATGGTCCAGTACCGACGTGGCGATGAGTGCGCTCTCAAAAGGGAAACGATTAAGTGCCTCGACAAGGATTTGGGGATCGGTATGACAGCTGATGCTGACGTGCCGCACCATCCCCTCCTCGCGAGCCAGCTTGGCCGCCTCCAATGCCCCCTTCTTGCCCGTGAATGCATCTAGGCGCGCGTAGTTAAAGACGTTGTGGAGTCGCCACTCGTCCACATAGTCCGTCTGGAGGCGGGTCAGGCTCTCTTCCAGTTGACGGAGCGCTCCATCTCGACTGGTGTCCCAGGTCTTGGTGGCGATCCACATCTCGGGACGCCGGTACTTGACTACCTTGCCCAGTCGAGTCTCAGCCTGGCCCTGTGAATAGATCCAGGCCGTGTCGAAGTAGCGGATACCCCGATCAATGGCGGCGTTGACGATCCGGATTGCCTCCTCCTCCGTGCAACCGTGGTCGTCAACAATTCGCTGCCCCCCAAAGCTCAGGATGGGGAACGATTCGCCGGTCTCACCAAACGGCCTAGTCTCCAACTCGATCACCTCCTGAAACAGCTCATTCGCTTAGCCGAGCCCACCTATCGGGCAGTCGCCTCCACAAGCGCCTGCAGATCCCGCTCCAGTGCCGCGAGCTCCTCCCCGTAGCAGGCCCAATTACCCTCCTCGAGACACTTCTCCGCGGCCTCGAAGTGCGACTGTGCCGAACGGGCCAGTTCAGCGGCGCCAGGGGGCAGCGTCTCGATAGACTCCTGCCCCGTAGCAGGCGCCTGTCCCGCGCCTTCTGTCCGTGGCGCTGAACCAAGCACCTGATCCAGCCCTGCGGACAGGGTATCCGCCATCGCTACACGATTCTGGTACGAGACCACCACACGTTTCAGCTCTGGCAGGCGACTAGCCTCGGCCTGGAGATAGATCGGTTCAACGAAAAGCAAGGCACCATCTACGGGAATCACAATCAGATTCCCCCGGTAAACCGAGGATCCACGCTGATTCCAGAGGGTCAGCTGCTGAGAGATGGTGGGGTCTTGATCAATCCGTGACTCAACCTGCATCGGCCCGTAGACCAATGCCTCCTTGGAGAATTTGTAGACCCCCAGCTGCCCATAATCCGCGCCGTCCGAATCAGCATGGAGCCACGCGATCATATTTTGTTTGCCGGTAGGCACGTATGGACGTATCATCATGAATTCGACCTGCTCGGAACCGGGCAACCGAACTGTCACGTAGTAGGGAGACATCTCCGTCTTCTCGGATCCCCGCACCTCCATCGGCGTCTGCCACAAGTCCTCCTGATTGTAGAACACCCTGGCGTCCCGCATGTGATAGGCTCCGTAGAGCTCTGCTTGGATACGAAAGAGCTGCTCCGGATAGCGCCAATGATCGCGAAGCGTTGATTCGATCTCTTCCACAGGTGTGAAAAGCTCCGGGAAGATCGACTGATATGTCCGAATGAGCGGGTCGTCGGGATCGACGACGTAGAAGGTCATTTCACCGGTGTAAGCATCAATGGCAACCTTGACGCTGTTCCGAATATAGTTGACTCCTTGGTACAGCCTAGAATACGGGAACCGGTCACTCCACGTGTAGGCATCGTAGAGCCAAACGATGCGACCTTCCACGATAACCGGATAGGGATCGGCGTCGAACCAGAGCATGGGCGCCACCATCTCCACTCGGTCCGCGAGAACCCGGTGGAAGAGAACACGGCTGTCGGGACTGATTGCGTCGGAGAGCAGGATCGGCGTGCTGTTGAAGCGGAGGGCGAACGCAATGCGCCGTAGAAGCCCACCCATCTGTACTCCGGCACTGCCTTCGTAGCGCGCGTAGACATTCTGGTCCCCACTCGGGTAGTCAAACTCATCCTCGGAGGTATTGACAATCGCGTAGTTGGACGTCTTCTCGCCGAAGTAGATCTCCGGCCGTGTGATTTCCAGGCTCTCGCTCTCACTCTCGGGTGGGATATCTCTCACCACAAGATGCGGCAATCCCTCTTCACTGACTTCAGCAACAGGACTCAGGCAAAGGCCGTAGCCGTGGGTGTAGATCAAGTGCTGGTTGATCCAGGTCCGCGCATCCTCCCGCATCTGCTCGATGTCCAGCTCACGCACGGCAAGATTGACCTGGCGCAAACGGCCATCAAGCGTGTACCGGTCGATGTCGACGTCAGCAAAGGTGTAGTAGGTGCGAATCTCCTGAATTTGCTCGTACGTTGTCCGCAACGGCTGCCAGTCCCAGAGCCGGATGTTGTCCAGTGTGTCCCTGTTATCGCTCACCTCTTCAGAGGTGAAGTCTCCGGACAGCTCATAGTCAAACTCCTGGATGTCTTGAAGTCCATAGGCGTGTCGAGTGAACCGGATGTTGTGCTCGATGTACTCTCGCTCCAGCGCCAACTCGTTGGGTTCAACAGAAAATCGCTGTACCGCTGCCGGATAGAACTGTCCAACCAAGCTCAAGAGGAGCCACGCGCCTCCCGCGAACAGTAGGATCTTCCACCGGCGAAAGAAGATGTTGATCAGCAGCAGCAAGGCCCCAACTGCTACGACCCCAGTCAACAGATAGAAGAGGGGCATGCGCGCGTTAACATCCGTGTAGCCTGCGCCATGGACCACACCAGATGACGATCCCAGCAATGCCCATCGCTGCACTTGATAGCCTGCCGCCTTGCCCATCAGGAAAAGCGCCCCCAACACCGAAAGATGCCCTATCACTTCCGCTTCCCGAATACGCCCAGCTAAGACGTACACCAGCGCATTCCCGATGAAAGTCACCACGATTAGACCCATCGCCCAACTGAGGAGAAAACGATAGAACGGCAGCCGGAAGACGTAGAAGCCGGCATCAAGTCCAAAGATAGGATCGCTCAATCCAAAGGACATGGCATGACGGAACCGAAGTACGGTCATCCACCTACCAGCAGCTGTCGATGCCATGGTAAGGGCCGCCAAGGCACCCGTAAGACTCAAGACAATCGTCAGGAGCCGAGCACCAATCGTGATCGCCTGTCTTCCCTGTCCCTGTAACCGCAATTGGAGCGGACCCAGGAGATGTCGGGGTAGCAAGAACCAGTTGATCGCCAAGAAACCAAACCCCAGCAACGCGCCCGCCACCCACAGCACGGTTCGGGTGAGGATCCGCGTTTTCACGACGCCCAGCTGGCCCACGCTGTCGAACCATAGCCAGTCAGTGTAGAAGGCAACGGCATTGCCCGACAGTACGGGGAGGAGGACCAGCATCACAAAAGCGAGAGCCAAGCCAATGACGGTGCGCCTGCCTGTACGATTCATTAGGTTCTCCATGCGCTACGGTGGGGGGCTTAGACGCGAGTGACGTACTCGCCGTTTCGCGTGTCGACACGGATCACATCACCCACCTCGACGAAGAGAGGAACGTCCACCTGCAGGTCGGTTTCGGTCGTGACTGTCTTCAGGGTGCCCGTCGCACGATCTCCTGCAACGGCCACCTCCGAGTGGACAACCTCGAGATCGACCTTTGTGGGCAGATCGACGTCGATCACCCGCCCATTATAGACCGATACAACGATCTCCATGTCCGGCTTGAGGTACATGGCTGCCTCGTCCAGCACCGACCGGGGAGCTGCCAGCTGCTCGTACGTCTCCGTGTCCATGAAATGGTAGAGGTCTCCGTCCGTGTACAAGTACTGGACACCTCGGCGCTCAACATAGACATCCTCCACCTTGTCCCCGGAGATAAACGTGTGCTTTATCGTAGAACCGGTGTTGATGTTCCGCAGCCTGGTACGAATATACGCCTTACCTCGCCCCGGCTTGTGGTGCTCATACTCCAGGACTCGATAAAGCTCACCGTCCATCGTGAATGTGACACCCTTGCGCAGTTCGTTGACGTCAATCATGGTTTCCTCCCCCAAGTAGCCGAAGCGCCCCAGAAACAGTGGTCTTCTGGAGACCAGCTTCAAAGCCATTTCTCCACCAGCCAAGCGGCCATCATTATACCCTTCCTACCCTCAACGTCAATCGCACGCCGCCAGACAAGGCATCAGTCCCTTGCGTGGGTCACAATAGACCCGGACAACACACGCCCCAGATTTGCGTCCCTGTCCGAAGGAGCGTATACTGGACAACCCAAGGAAGATGGACCACGCGTGCTGCTGGTAGCGCGGGGCCGCGACAGCTCCGTCTATTCGGTGTGGCAGCTGAAAGGAGCGCACAGATGGTTATCACCGAGGTCGATCATCTACTGGCCCACTACGACGCGATGCGCCTCAGCGAACACGCTCTGTACGAGGCCTACAAGGAGAGCCTGCGAGCAAAGGACGTTTTCCATGCCGTGTTCAACGGTGAGATTCTGGAGCACTATCCCAGGCGACAGCGTGTACTCATCGTGGGTCCGAGCATGGGCTTCGATCTAAAGATACATGTCGTTTGCGAATACGCGGACCGGGACGCGATTGTTGCCATCACCGTGTACATTCCCGATCGTCCTCGCTGGGCCACCGCACAGGCACGGGCATGACACCTCCCGCGCGGCCAACCCAGGCTCTGCGTCCCGCCTGCCACAACAACTGGCAGAAGCTGCTGACTCCCCCTATAATAGCGGATGGCCCGCTCAAGGTCGCCTGCCAGGACAAAGTGGGATGCGATCCTGTCGGGCAATTGATGATTCACTCGGTTCTGCAGAGATCTGGAAGGAGAAACCATGCCCACCTATCAACGACCCCCAGGAACCCTCGATATCTTGCCTGAGGAGCAGCCTTACTGGGCACGAATACGGGATCACGCTAAACATCTCGCGGAGCTGGCTGGTTTCGAGCGTCTCGACATCCCCGTATTCGAGGCAACCGAGGTGTTCGCACGCGGCATCGGTGAGGGCACGGACGTTGTAGACAAGGAGATGTACACCTTCACAGACAAGGGCGGTCGCGAACTCACACTGCGCCCCGAGTTCACCGCCGGTGTCGTCCGAGCCTACATAGAGAACGGACTCCACGTGGAAGTCAAGCCACAGAAGCTCTACTCTATCGGCCCGACTTTCCGCTACGACCGCCCCCAGGCGGGGCGCTACCGGCAGTTCACGCAGTTCAACGCCGAGATCCTAGGAGAACAGGATCCAGCCGCCGATCTGGAAATCATGACCTTGGTCTGGGACATGTACGCTGGCATTGGGTTCCCGGACCTGCAGTTCCAGCTAAACTCCACCGGCTGCCCTCGTTGCCGCCCCAACTACGTGGACACTCTGCGGACCTACTACCAGGACCACCACCACGAGATCTGCGATGACTGCCGAAGACGGCTGGATCACAGCCCGCTGCGGGTGCTCGACTGCAAGGAGGAGCAGTGTCAGCCGATCATCCAGGAGGCCCCTCGCATTGTCGACTACCTGTGCGATGAGTGTAGAGAGCACTTTGCCAGCCTGCGGGAGTATCTGGACCTGCTCGATCGCCAGTACGTGCTCAACCACCGACTGGTGCGGGGCTTGGACTACTATACGAAGACGGTGTTCGAGGTTTGGGCGTCCGGCATCGGAGCACAAAGTGCCCTTTGTGGCGGCGGTCGCTATGACGGACTGGCCGAACTACTCGGTGGCCCAGAGACACCGGGGGTTGGGGTCGCCATTGGACTGGAGCGGATCGTCATGATGATGAAGGAAATGGAGATCGAGCCTCCAGCTCCCCCCATACCCAACATCTTTCTCGCCTACCTTGGCCAGAGGCCTCGCGATAAGTCTCTGAAGCTGATGGACGAATTGCGGCGCGCGGACGTGGGGGTCTATCTCGCGATGGGGAGAGATCGTGGCCTGAGGAGTCAGCTTCGTGAGGCTGACAAGCGTGGAGTGCGGTACACCGTTATCCTCGGTGAAAACGAGCTGGAGAGCGGTAAGGCAACCGTGCGTGATATGAAGTCCGGGGACCAGGTAGACGTCGACCTGAGTCTACTCCTCACGTGGTTGAAGGAACGAGTCTCATAGTAGGGAACGCGTCGTCCGGTACCAGTCGGGCCGTGGACAACGCCGGTCAGGAGCCGACGAGCCCCCTGCTGGCTCGCGCTCTTCGCCTCCGCTCGTGACGATCCCCCGGATTTCTCCGGGCGTGGGTCGCTTCCCGCACCGGGCTGAAGGGCATCCATCCTGATCGGCATTGTCGTCGTCCTCCCCGCACCATTGGGTCCAACAAGGCCGAAAATTGACAGGCGAAGAGCTCCCCTTTATCCACACCATAGGAGGATCTGTCCACGGCAGTCAGCTGATCACCCCCCTTGACAAGATCGGCGACGAGAATAGCGGGACCGTTTTCCTCTGATTCCACTGTCCCCCTTGCCACATCGAGATACCACCCGGGCACGCGTCCCCCGAAGGGATCTTGGATCGGTCACGTTTTCAGCAAGAAGACCCGGCCGAAGCCGGGCCTCCTGATCTACCTATCGTGAGTCCTGTAAACGGCAATCGTCATCCACCCGCTTACTAGAAGTGGCGCCATACTCCCTCTATGTCCAGGGATGACGAAATGTCCCTGTGCATCTCCAACAGCTCGCGATAGCCGTCTCGCATGTCCTGAGTCATGGACCCTGCCTCTTCGGGATAGCGGCCAGCAAAGGCCGTCATCACCACGACGATCATAGCAGCCAACCCGGTGAAGGACGGCACATCCATCTGAGTTGAACCGGGGCAGATAATGGATGTCTCAGCCTCCAGCGCGGCCGCAGCAACCGATGACGCAGCGAACACCACCGTCCTGGCCCCTCGCTCACGAGCGAAGCGTACGACACTGGCTGTGTTCAAATCGAGGCCCGAAAGTGAGAACCCGACAACCAGATGGTCTTGACCGATCTCCTTTAGATTGGACGCTGCCTCCACCGGATCCGTCGCGATGCTCAGGGCTGGCAGGTCGATTTCCCGGAGGGCTCCGGCAAATAGCCCAGCCAGATGCAGACACAGGCCCTGCCCCACCACCCAAATGCGATCGGCATCCAGGAGCGTCGGGAGCAACACATTGACCTGCTCCGAAAGCAGGTCTTGAGCGAGCTCCAAGTTGTGCATCTCATTGCCCAGCAGACTACGGAATAGCTGAAGATCCTGACGAGCATTCAGGTCGGCCGCGTAGGATGCCTTAAGCTCTGATCGGACAACCTCTTGTATCTCCTTGCTCAACTCTCGAAACCCAGTATAGCCCAGCTCCTGTGCAAAGCGCACCACCGTAGCAGCATCGACACCGAGGCGTTCAGCTAGCTCCGTAGCGGTCATAAACGCTGCGTCCAGCTGGTTCTGCAACATGAAATCGGCAAGTCTGCGAAAACTGGGCGTCAAATCATCGTACTTCTCTTGAATCTTCTCGCGAAACATCGTCAGGTCTCCTTCTTCACTGTAGATACAAAAAGGCTCTAAAGCAATTGAGCCCTTCCAGATCAAATCCCTTGGTGTTCACCTCCCGCACAGAATTTCGGGCGGGTAGACGAGCTCGGGTCCGGACACGAGCGAACGGCGAGGCCGAACACCCCCTATGAGATTGCGCTAATTGTACCATGAGTAGGGTTAATTTGCAAACACAAGCTCTCCCCACCTCTGCAAAGTAGTCGGTACAGATGGCATAGGATCTCGACGCGGCCCGCTTCAACAAACGGGCTTGGCACGACGGAAGCGGTGAGGTACACATTGCCCTCTTCAAAGAGGTCGACCAGGGGCTAGTCCCCCCTGGAACGCAGAAGGTTTGACACGCCTTTTCCGCGTGCTATAATGCGGTCGCTTTGGCCACTAAGGCAGACGTCGAGAGTCTATCGGGCGGCTTGGGTCGCATTCGTACGCTGTGGGTCCCGATTCTGGGGCTCACGGCACTGGCGGCGGCACTTCGGCTCATCGGCCTGGGGGCGATTCCTCCAGGGCTCTATCGCGACGAGGCCTTCAACGGCCTGGACGCACTGAGAATCCTGGACGGTAGCTTCCCCCTTTACTTCACAGCCAATCACGGCCGGGAGCCCTTGTTTCTCTACCTGGTCGCAGGCACCGTTCGCGTTCTAGGTCGCACGCCCAGTGCAGTCCGCCTGGCAGCTGCCATATGTGGGATCCTCACGGTCCCAGCGACATATCTGATGACCTCTGTGTGGTTCAACCGGCGCACAGCCTTGCTCAGTGCAGCCATCATTTCGACGACGGTATGGCACATACAACTCAGCCGAACTGGCTTCCGAGCCGTAATGCTACCGCTGAACACCGCCATTCTCCTGGCGGCGGTCGGACACGCCTTCAACTCGGGACGGCCTCATCACTGGCTACTGACAGGACTCCTCTACGGCCTCACCCTGTACACATATACAGCAGCACGATTCACCCCGGTGGCTCTGCTTGTAGGCGCGACCTACCTCTTTTTTCTCGGGCGGGCTGAACGCATTTGGCCTGGTGCGCTCTATTTTGCGTTCGGGGCGGTGGTGGCTTTGCTGCCTCTCGGCATCTACTCAGTCGGTCATTGGGATGTCGTCATGGGACGCTCATCTCAGGTATCGGTGCTGAACCCTGTGGTCAACCACGGAGAACTCTGGAGTACTCTGGGACGGCACGCGGTCCGCACACTGGGTATGTTCTTCATTCGCGGTGACACGATTGCCCGGCACAACGTCCCCGGGCGCCCGGTCTTTACTCCCTTGGTTGGGGCAGCGATGATGCTTGGCGCAATCCAATCGGGCATCAGGGCCAGGCGAGGGAATCCTGGATCCGCCCTGATGCTAGTTTGGGTTGTGGTGATGCTGGTCCCAACTGTGGCAGCCGCCGACGCGCCCCACTTCCTACGAGCTGTGGGCGTGCTGCCACCTCTGGTGGTGCTTCCCGCATTGGGATTGGAGGCAACCCTGCAGGCGGCAGACCGACACAATCGACAACTGGTGGCCAGTGTCCTGGTCTGCCTGGTTCTGACGTTCAGCCTAGGAGCTACTGTCCGGGACTACTTCATCAAGTATGCGGGTAGTTCAGAGGCCGCCTATGCCTTCGAGTCCGCCGCCACCGAGCTTGCTGCAACGATCAACCGCTTTACCGGTGTTGGCTGGGGCGGCCAAGGCATCGCAGTCTCAAGCCGCTTCGTCGACGTGGAACGTCGCGCGTATGTGGATGAGCGGCTCTGGCAGGCCTGGAAGGCAGTCTCGTTTCTGGTTCCCGAGCAGGAGGCCTTGTGCAAGGTCCAGCTCGAGCGCGCACCGACGCTCGCTGACCAGACGCTTCTGCTGCTCTGGCCCCACGGTGCTTTTCAGCCGTTCTTGTCCACGCTCCCACACCCGGCGAGAATCGAGGCCCATGCGGGGCCGTTGACGCGTGGAGATCTGGAGGAGAGCCCCTATCGGGCTTACGCAGCCTACCTCATTGAGCCACCGCGGGAAGAGACTATCCGTCCACTGGCTCGCTTTGGCGAGTCCATCGACCTGGTCGACTACAGCGTTGAGAAGAATGAGCACGCATGGACCGTCCGTCTGGAATGGCGGGCAGAAGCCCGTCTTGACAACGACTACACGGCGTTCATCTACCTTTGCGAGGGCTCGTGCGCCGGAGGCCAGCTGGCTGCGCAGCATGACGGTCAGCCTGGCGATGGGTACTATCCCACAAGCCTGTGGCATCCCGGTGACATCGTGGTTGACTCCCATACTCTGGAGCTCCCCAACGCGAGCCCGACGGCGCCGAGCATCGGCGTCGGGTTCTACACATGGCCAAACTTGGAACGCCTGACGGTTACGAGCCCCTCGGGGATAGCACCGGAAGACATGCTCGTTCTGCCAGTGCCAGAGTGACCATATGAAGCGCACTGATCTGATTTCCCGCGTGGTGCTGCTTCTGGTGTTCTCCTCCCTCTACTTCGCCACAGCGTCGGGTATCACGTGCAGCAACGACGGCAGCCACTACGCCCTGACGCGAGCGTTGGCGGAGGAGGGACGATTCACCATCGAGAGTTACGACGAGTATGCTGAGGGCAATGACATCGCCCGTCGAGAGGGGAAGCTGTTCAGCGATCGACCGCCTGGTACAGCCCTCTTGGCAAGCGGCTTCTACAAGCTGGGGACATGGCTGCCGGCTCCTATGGTCGAGCTGCCCTCACGCCATGATCTCGGGAATTCACGGCTCCCGTACGTGATGCTGGTTCCCGTGTTGGCCGGCAGCGGGACTGTAGTACTCCTGCATCTACTGCTCCGCGAACTGTCCGTCTCGGTGTTCAGCGCTCTGACCACGTGTGTGATATTTGGACTGGGCACGATCCACTGGAAATACAGCAGCGTCCTGTTCTCCCACGCCCCCGCGGCACTCCTTGTCCTGCTAGCAGTCTACCTGGTCATTCGTGCATCCCGGACGCCAGCACCACACCCGATGCTGCTGCTGGCCCTGGGTTTCATCGTCGGGTTCGCTGTGCTGGTAGAGTACTCCAACGCGATCGTCGTCGCTGCCATTGGCCTCTATCTATTCCTCGCCGTCAGGCCTTTGCCATCTACACACCAACTGGTGCCTGTGGCTTTGTACGTCGCCGGTGGTCTGGCTCCGGTGAGCTTCCTCGCCTTCTATAACGCGACCAACTTTGGTGGTCCCCTCGCGCTTTCCTATCACTATGCCGTCAACTATCCCTGGGCGGGACAGCTCACGGAGACCTTTAGCTTCCCACTGGATCGGGGACTAATCGCTATGCTAATTTGGGGCGAAGGCGGAGGGTGGTGCAACCCCACCTGCTACAATCAGGGGGTGTTCCTCCTCTCGCCGGTGCTCCTGCTCTCGCTCTTAGGGATCCGATCTTACATCCGCCGCGCCAGGAGCGAGTCGGTTTTGACTCTTGGGCTCTTCCTCACTTACCTGGGGCTGTTCGCCAAGCATCGCACGTTCCACGGATTCACGGCCGACGGGCGCTATCTGGCACCGTTCTTGGCGCTCTGGTGCATTCCCATCGCCTTCTACGTCGATGGCACCCTGGGCCGCGGACGTGATCCTTCCTCCACGGAACGCCCGGCTCCGATGGAGCACCCAGCATGGCAAGCCGCCGGCCAACTGGCCCTCTACGGCGCGTTCTTCCTCTCACTGCGCAACATCTTCCTGCACATCGGCTTCTCGTACAACTACAAACTCGATCTTGGTAGGCTCAGCACCCCCATCGCCCAGCCGCAGAACTGGTTCTACCTCCTCAGCCGTGTGTTTCCTAACGCTGGGAACTTGCCCCTGCTATGGATGTGCGAGGGCGTCGTCCTCGCGCTCGCCCTTGTCGCTTGGCGGGTCCGTAGGCAATGGGTGAGGATGCGATAGGCCCTACGTTGTGCTTTTGTTCAAATGTGCTAGAATCATTGCCCGACTGGAACAAGGGGGCGCGTTCCAGGCAGCAGTTCCTCGTCCCTTGCGCAGTACGGAACGCTGAACAGGTCAAGTCAATCCAATCATGGATTTCCCGAGAGAAATACTGATCGAGGAGGATGAAGGTGGTCGAAAATAGAATTCACCCCATTCTGAGGGGGATCCTGCTGTTAGGCATCGCTGCTACAGTCGTGCTCTCCGCATCTCCTCTGGAGACACGGGCCCAGGAGAACGTGTTGAAGAACCCGGGGTTCGAGCAAGGCTGGTACGACGTGAGCGGCACACAGCAGTGTCCAAATGACTGGGAGATGCACTGGACAGAGGGCGAGCCAATGGGCGATGGCAACAGCGTCACCGCCCGCCCGGAAAGCCGTGTCCTGCCAAAGACCCAAGTTCCCCCCGATGAGCACGAAGTCTTTTTCTGGGATGGCGACTACACATTGAAGATGTTCTGGGCCAAGGCCCCGATACACGTTGCCATATCCCAAGACCTTACCGGCCTGGATGTCGGGCGGGAGTACCGGTTTGTTGTCCCAACCTATGTGGATACGTTCGTCTGGGACAAGGGGAAGAACCCTCCCGATGACCCCTTCGCAGCGCAAGTTCGTCTCGGCGCCGGGCCGCTGGGGGCCAATTGGCAGGATGAGACCGCCATCAACTTCAGCAACTGGGCCAATCCAACGAACACGTCGCCCTACTATCTCGCTCGGACGACGCTACAGTTCAATTTCGTTGCCACGGCACCCGATATGGCCGTCTTCGTCGAGTTCTCCTCGAAGTGGGGGCTCGACAACAACGGGATCTTCATGGACGCTCTGCGCCTGGAGCCACTGGAAATGGCGCAAACGCCTACACCCACACCGCTCCCGCCCCCGCCTACAGCTACGCCGGGTCCCTCGCCCACACCGCTTCCCACCCCAACCCCGCGTCCAGATGGGTCGATTGTACACGTGGTGCAGAGTGGAGATACGCTGGGCGCGATCGCCCTGCAGTATGATATCTCCGTCGACAAGCTCCGGGAACTCAACGCCGGCTCGATCGGTTCGGACAATCTGATCAGGGTGGGACAAGAACTGGTCGTAAGCGTCCCCAGCGAGGCTCCCACGTCCACACCTCTTCCCGAGCCCCCGACAGCCACACCAGAGCCCGAAGGGGAGGTACAGCCAACGCCGGAGCCGGAGGGAGCCTCCATCTGCGTTCTCGCCTTCCACGATCGGAACGGCGACACAGTGCGAGACCCCGACACCGAGGAATTGTTGCCCAACGTTGATTTCACCCTTGCCACGGCCTCCGGCGTCGTGGCCGAGTATACGTCAGACGGCGTGAATGAGCCCTATTGCTTCACGGGGCTTGACGCGGGTTCTTATCGTGTGATCCAACAAGCACCCGCCGGTTATGAAGCAACCGGGCTGCCCGAACAAAATGTCGCGCTTGCCCAAGGGACAGGCTTCGATCTGCAGTTTGGGAACACACGAACCACTGCGACGAGCGGGGAGGAAGAGGAGCAGGAACCCACCGATGCAACTCCATCAGGGAGCGACACGGCCACAGACGAAGACGGCAACGACGGCCTGAGCAGGATTCTGACCAACGTGGCGAGGATCGCCGGGGTTCTGGTACTGATCCTGGCTGGTGCGATCGCCGTGCTCTTCTTCTTGACCAGACGCCGCCGCTACTAGCTGGGGCAGTTGAGTTCGCCTCGGCTCGGAGGCAGACTCAAACATGAAGTCCGCTTCAAGGAGCGTCGCCTGGGAACAGATCATCCCCCCGGCGACGCTCCTGCTTATATCACTGTTCGCGACGGGTCCACTGTGGGGGCCCGGTCTGGTGAACACACGCGGAGGCGGGGATAGTCCCTTTCTCCTACTTCGAACGCACCAGCTTGCAGCCAATCTCCGCGCCGGTGTCTTTCCGGCGCGATGGATGCCTGATGCAGCCTACGGGTTCGGCTATCCGTTCTTCAGCTACTATGCGTGCCTGCCATATTACTTCGCGGCCACCTTCAACCTCGCCGGCCTTGGGATCCTGACAGCGATTAAGCTGACTCAGACACTCTTTCTCGCGGGGGCAGCCCTGGCCATGTACGGCTGGGCCGAGGCAGTCCTCGGTCACCGTCCCGGCGCCTGGTTGGCCGCCGTCGCATACACGGTGGCCCCGTTCCACCTCGTCAATCTCTACGTCCGTGGAGACTCCCTATCCGAATTCGCGGCCTTTGCCTTCTACCCTCTGATTCTTCTCGGTTTTGACAGACTGGCCTCGCAGCCGTCCGTCAGACGGTCCTTCTTCCCAGCACTCGCCTATGCTGGCCTGATCATGACCCACAACGTCTCGGCCCTGATCTTCTCGCCCTTCATCCTACTCTGCGCCGTCTTCTACATTGTGCGCCTGGGTGTTCGTAGTGAGGCCCGGCCGGTGAGATGCGCTCTATCAGCTTGCCCGTTGTTCGGCCTAGCCATCCTGCTGGCTCTCCTGGTGTCTGGGTGGTTCTGGCTTCCGGCCCTGGCAGAGACAGAATACGTTCAACTCGACGCCCAGACCACAGGCTACTTCTTTTATGGCAATCATTTTCGCTGGGCGAATCTTGTGCAGCCCAGAGCCTCGTTCGACTACGCGACTGAGGGGGACGCCGCCTCATCGTTTGCGATGGGATTGTTGCAGGCCATCCTGGCCGGGGCCGGCATGCTGATTGTGTCCTTCCGCTCCGCTCGATGCCGGGTCTTGCGACGAGTTGCGAGTCCTGACGCCAACCAGTACACCGCGCTGTCTCCCTGCTCTGCCAAGCTGGGCTTCGGTCTCCTGAGCCTACTCCTCAGTACCTGGTTGATCACGCCGCTTTCACGACCACTGTGGGACCGCCTGCCACTGCTGCCGATGGTCCAGTTTCCATGGCGGTTCCTCTCCGTCCAGGCCGTCTTCACCGCACTGCTGACTGGCTCTTTCGTGGCCTACCTCAGACTCCCACAGCAGCATCTTGCCTGGTCCTCCGCGCTGGCTCTGGGGAGCATTCTGACGGTCGCTGCGCTGATCGGCCTGCAACCAGACTACCTGCCCATCTCCTCCAAGGACGTGAACGTAGAGCGGCTCCAACTGTATGAGCTTTTTACCGGGAATATCGGATCGACTGTCCGCCACGAATACCTCCCGAGATGGGTGAAGCCTCGGCCGTTCACCGGACCCAGTCAGCTCAACCCCGATTCCGATCCGCAGGCGATAGCGATCACTGGAACGCTATTGGGCGCGGAAAGACTGGATCGCCGACCGACGGATCAGGTATGGCAGGTGACAGCCGGAAGCGAGGGCTCCTCGGTGGCGTTTCCAATCTACCACTGGCCGGGGTGGCAGGCCAGCGTCGACGGAAGCCCCGTAGAGGCCAGGCCGGCAGCAGGTTCAGGTTATCTGAGCGTGAGCATCCCGCCAGGCGAGCACACGGTCGAGATCGGCTTGGGGCGCACACCACTGCGGCTTGTCGCCGAGGTAATGTCGCTCCTCACCATCACAGCCGTCCTGGTGGTATGCTTCAAGGCATGGAAGGATGGAAAGAGAGAGCAGAACCAAGGATGCAAGCCGGTTTCTACAGAGGGCAGTAGGTCCACGGTCCGCGGTCGATGCGTGCTGGTCTGCTGGCTGCCGTGCGTCGTGCTGTTCTCGCTACTGGTAGCTCTTCACCCTCGAGTAGCTGCCACCGGAGACCACGACTTGACAATGGATTTCGAGACCCAGCCCTACCTGCATCACAATCCAGAGGGAGTGTCTGTACACGGACGGAGTCTCCTGAGCTACACCTATGGGGTCTCGTCAGCCCCCACAACTGACACCGTGGCTCCGGGGCAGGCCCTGCAGGTGACGCTCAATTGGCGTAGGGACGACCCCACATCCACCAATGGAGCCGCACGAGACGGAAAGCTGCGCCTCGTCTCGCCGGCGACGGTGCGGCACGACGAGGTCCCGCCCTTGTCGGAAGAACTGATCCTTCTGACCGAACAGCAAACCAGGCCTGACGGAACGAGCAGCACGATTATAACGCTCGCCGTGCCTCAGAGGACGGCACCGGGGATTCACCTCCTTGAGCTTACGGGAGAGCCTCCGATCTACCTCCGCCCAATATGGATTACTAGCGATCACGTATCCCTGAAGGAACCCGTCCAGGCCATGTTTGCCGACGGTGCCATACGCCTGCACTGCGCCAGCGCTGTGCAGGACAGGCCGGATCGACTTCACATTCAGATGCGCTGGTCCGCGGTGGAGCACGTCCCTAGCAACTACGGCCTCAGCCTGAGCCTTACCGATCCTGCTGGTAACGAATGGCTGCATCAAGCCGAGGATCCGGGCTATGATTCCCAACCGGGCCACGGCTTTCTCCCGACCAGCTTGTGGCCTCTGCACCGCGTAATGGACGATGACCATCTCCCTCCCCTAATCCCGGGGGCGCCTCCTGGTGATGCCTACCAGCTCAAGATAGCACTCTACAGCGTATCAACCTTACGGAGCGTCGGACAACACACGAGGAAAATCGCCCTCGCGAAGGTCTCCACCAGGTCTGATCCGCCGGTCGCCGCACGATTCGGAGGGGAGCTTCTGCTCAGCCGGGTTGACGTACCAAAAGACGTGTGGCAAGGACAAGACCTGTCGACAACGACCTACTGGTCTGTGGCGAAGAGACCATCGGCAGATTATGTGGTGGGATGGGAGCTCCAGGGAGCCGAACAAAGCATCACCACCACACAGCCGATAGCCCCTGGATCCATGGCAACCGACTGGCCCCCGGGTGCGTGGATCGCCGGCCGCTGTGCCATCTACATACCCCCGACGACCACGTCGGGCAGCTATACCCTCTCTCTCACACTGAGAGAAGAGGTGGGAAGTCGCATCGTCGGACGCTACACCCACGCCACCCAGGTAGAGATCCGCGCAAGAGATCGCGTCTGGGAGCTGCCAGAGATGGAGACGAACGTGGGTGCGCAATTTGGCGACATGATTGAGCTGGCAGGCTACGATCTACGGCAGGGAGAAGAGAGACTGCATCTGACCCTTCATTGGCGGGCGCTGACGACACCTGATAGGCATTATGTGTTCTTTGTCCACCTTGCCGATCCAGAAACCGGCAAGCCCGTCTCTCAGGTCGACGCCATGCCCCGTGGTTTCACGTATCCGACCGGACAATGGGCGCCTGGCGAGGTCATCTCTGACGAGATACTCATCTCAACGGAAGCCGTAGCAGCTGGGAACTACGCCCTGGCGGTTGGTTGGTACGACCCGGATTCGAATCAGCGGCTTCAAGCGGTGGACAATGAAGGCGCGCCACTGGCAGAGGATCGACTTGTCCTGCCCACCAGTGTGGGCGTTCCGTAGGACTCGCAACGTGGGAGACAGCCAGGCCTTCCCTACGATCAACCAGCGCGGATTCAGGAATCACTAACTCAGCCACCTGGAGATGAGGGCCTCCGTCGTGCCATCCGCTTCCATTGCTCGCAGGGCCTTATTGACCGCCTTCAGAAGCTGGATGCTCTCCCGCCGCACAGCACAAGCGTACGGGGTCTCCGTGACCGGCTCCCCGATCACCACCAGGTCGCGTCCACTACCCACGGCCTGCAGAGCGGAGACGTGATCTACGAGAGCAACATCGGCATTGCCGCTCTCCACAGCTCCTAGCGCATCGACCGCCGTTTCATGCTGCACAACGTCCAGGTTCCCCAGACGGCGCGCCCACTTTCGAGCCTCGCGATCCCCTTCCGTGCCCAGGGCTACAGCGAGGTTGTAACCGCTGAGATCTTCCATCTGGGGCACCATCTCATTGTCCCCGCGGGCCACGAGCACGTGACCAGCATCGAAATAGACATCGGAATAGGCGTAATCGCCGGTGCGAGAGGGGTCCACTACTAGCGAAGAGACGACAATATCGACGCGTTCCGCGGTCAGTGCATCGTAAAGGCCATCGTACGGGAGGTTGGCAACGAACTGAGGGTCCAGACCCAATCGGCCGCTCACCTCTCGCGCCAGATCCACATCAAGCCCTGCTAGCGAGCCGTCGGACGCAACGCTCTCAAATGGGGGAAAACTCGCGTCCATGCCCACTCGCAGCGTTCCAGCCTCCTGCAACCGGTCCCACGTGGGATCATCAGGGGCGGAACAGGCAGCGAGCGCACCGGCTACCAGCACGGCAGCAAGCCCAAGACTCCAGAGCCGGCTGTGACTTCCCACTGTGTTCATGGCGTACCTCACCGCCCGCCATGGTACACGGACCCATCAATACGGGCAACCGAGACACGTGTAGGGAGGGTCAGAGACGTGCGAGAATCCTTCGCTTCCCTGCAAGAAACTGTCGCAGCCAGCGTCCATGGGGGAGATGCGGCCGGAGCCGGCCTTCGCGATTCTCATTGAGAGGGGCCATACTTCGGCTAGTCCATTCGTGTTAGCACCGGGAGCAAACCAGGGCCTCGATGACTTACCGAGCCACGCCCGTCAGCTGAGCAACCGTACCTTGGCCTCTCGTGCCGGGCCAAGCAACTCATTGACCTACAAACCGTCCGCCGGTTGCCTGAGGACCCATCAAAGGGCCTCAGGAACCGTAGCTAGCATCAGCGTCCCAGTGGACGGGAGCAGGAATGGGTCTATGGCGTGGCCTCCAAACCAAGCTCTCGCAGCCTGGTGATCATCATCCGAGTCGAAACCCCGAAGACGGCCACCAGCTCCGCCAGTGAATCGACCCGGGGACGGATTTGCGCGACCCAGGCGGCCGGCATCAACAGACACCGAGCAAAGAAACTACTCCATTCCCGGGCCCGTTCGCGCTCTGGCCAATCCAACTCCTCTGCACGCGAAGAACAGCAGAAAGCAACGTACAGCTCCCTGGCCATAGCATACCGCTGCACCGCAGGAGGACGGTCCAGATCGACCGCGATCAAGCATGAGCCGTTGATCAGCGATCGATACACCGCATCATAAAGACCCAGATTCAGTTCCAGCAAGCTCAAACGTTCAAAAGCCGGATGAGGGTCGCGAATCATGTCCCGCACCGGGACAGGGGGACCGTTGACGCCGAAAGCCTGCAGTACGCCATAGGCAAGACTCTCGACCAGGAAGCCTTCGAAGCACGACGGCACTTCCCCAAGATATGGCTGTGCCTCGCCCTCATACAGACAGTGTGACCCAGACACGAAGCCTTTAAGGAATCTGAAGTGCGCTGCAATCTGCGGGCGAGGGAATTGGACCGCGTTGCTCCTTCAACCAGACGTGCACGGTGCTGGCTAGCTCCCATACTGACTCGGACTCCAACGCCCCCACCAACTGACGTTCCTGGTCTGTCAGATCGAACTCAACCATGAGCGCAGAGCGTTTGCCGTTCATGAGGCCGTGAGAGAGATTGCGGTCGACCAGTGCAGCACCGATCAGGCGCCTCAGCGCCAAGTGTGACATATCAAACCTCCCGTGAGAAGTCTATCAAGCAGGATTCCATCCCTGTAGAAGGGCAGGATCACCAGAGAACCGGCACAGTGCTCCTGCAAAGGCCTCCAGCGAGTCAGCCTCGACCGACAGAATAGCCTCTTTCTCCTCCACCGTCAGCTCCAGGGTGTCTACTAATTCGAGCCGGCTCCCGTTGAGCAAGCCCTTGCGGAAGCCTGTATCGGTGAACGCCCTCCAGATAAGAGCATCAATGTTCCGTGGCATTCTTCACCCCTTATGTACTACTGCCGCCGCGGTCGATGCCGCACGGTGCTGCGCCGTGCGTCCGGATCTCGGACATCTTGATACCGCGATGAGGCCCCCGGGCCAGACCAAGCAATAGAGCCATAATCGCGAGTACCTGCGTCACTTTACTCCACATCTCTTAGCCTCCTTCGTTTCTTTTTCGTCGGCTGTTCTGTACGTTCTGTCATATTAGCACACCACTCTAAACGAACCTCTAAACAGATGGTGAGCAGAATCTCGGATCCCAGGCCGATTCAGATAGGAACCCAAGAGCGGGAGGGCCAGCGAGGAGGAGTCCCAGAACACGTCGACTGCGATGGATTGCGGGGGATAAAAAAAGAGACTGCCTCAGTGGCAGTCCTGTCACGCTTCGCCGTACACCCTAAGCAGACCTCAAGAGGGCGTTTGCCGCGGCATTCTGCCAGTGACTTCCTCGTACAGCTTCTGAGTTTCCCGCGATGGCTCCACGTCCAGCTCCTGTCTCAGTCTATCCTGACAATCTCGATACTGGGCGTGCACGTCTGAGAGCCGACCAAGCTCCGCGTAAACGCAGATGATGGAGCGGTGAAGGTCTTCGCGGAGTTCATCCTCATCAAGTGCCTGGCGGTACCAGCTCACGGCCTCCTCGAGTGCTCCCCGGGCCTCGTGACATCGCGCCAGCTCAAAAAGAGCCTCAATGTATTCCGTCCGTAGCGCCTCCCGCTTGGGCACACACCAGGCACGCTCGACCTCAGGCAAAAAGTCCCCACCATATAGCTCGACCGCCTGGCGCCACAGGTCTTCCGCCTGCCAATCGTGTCGCGGCAAGAGACGCGCCCGCTCGACCAGGGACTCAAACTGTTGGACATCAAAGGTATAGTCCACCCCAACTCGGTATTTCCCCCGCTCCAACACGACTGCCTCACTGCCCACTGCCTGACGCACGCGATAAAGGGTGCTATGGAAGTTGCTCGTCACCTTTTCTGCCGGGAGATTCGGCCAGAACACGAGCCCAGCAGTGTCCCGTTCGACCGGACCACGAAGGAGTATGTAGAAGAACAACTCTTTAGCCATTGCGGCCCGCCATTCAGAGGACGAAATCGGCCGTCCCTGGCGAAGCACACAGCCTCCGCCAAGGGCATGAATCTTAAGATAGCCTTCCGGAGCTGCCCGCCTCTCTACAACGCCTTCGATCAAATCCCTCTTCAGGGCATCCAGGTTCTCCATCTCCTCCAGCACACGACGACAGGGTAGCACGCCCTCAGATACGCCCAGCGCCAGCAGCTCTCGGGTATGCTGGCCCTCGACAACGGCGAACTGATCGGTACCCATCCCCGCGGACAGATTCAGTGCCTGGCGCAGGTGCTCGACCGCCCGCTGGCTCTCCCCGCCCAAGAACAGCGCCTTAGCGAACAATAATCGGCCGCGAGCCAGTTCCTGCTTTGCACCTTGTTCAGAGAGAAACGAGAGTGCTGCCTCTATCGACTCAAGCCCCCGCTGAACATCACCGTCCTCTGCCAGTGCTATGCCCTGCCCCAGACGAAGCACTCCATCCACTTCGGCGTTCAACCCACGTCTCTCGGCCAGATCTGAGGCTTGCTCCAACACGGTCAGGGCCCGCCCTGGATCGCCTTGCCACCGGTACATGTCAGCTCTAGCCGCCAGGATCAGGACAGCGACATCTGGTCTGCTTTCGCCGGCGATCCGCCAAGCGACATCATAAAGAAGCTCTGCCCGCTGGTAGTCCCCCAGGTCGCGATAGATGGTAGCCATGCTGTCAGCGATGTTACCTTCACTACGAGGGTCGTGACCGCGGCGGGCCACTACTAACCCTTCGTTGTAGAGCTTCAGCGCTTCTCGGTATTTGCCTCTTGCGTAGCGGATCCAACCCAAGCTGTTAAGCACACCGGCCAGCTGGCTGGACGACTCAAGCCGGCGCGCCAGCGGCAGAGCTTCGGTCAGATACGATGCCGCTTCATTGAAGCGTCCCTGACCGGCAAGGGCATACGCCAGGTCCTGAATCAGATTAACCACATCATAGGGGCTGCCGATCTCTCGGTAGAGCGCCAGTGCCTTCTCAAGGTTTGCCACGCCTGTAGTCCAGCGCCCTAAGCTGATCTCCGCATTCCCCAGCATGCGGCGCGCCTGCGCCCGTTCGGCGCGTCCATCTGAATCAAGCGCGGCCAGAGCAAGACGGGCTTGCTCTAACACGTCTTCATACTTGCCCTCAAACAACTGCACCTCTGCCCGCTGCAGGTGGACTCTGGCCAGCTGAGTTGAGTCCCCTCGTTCCGAAAAGCCCACTTCAGCATCGGACAGGGCCTGCCGGGCCCCTCGGTACTCATAGCGGTCCGTCAGGATCTTGCCCTGGTAGAGTGCCGATCGTGGAGCGTAATGCCTGAGACCCTCTGGCAGCTCTTTCATCCAGTGGAGGAGAGTCTCTCCACGTCCCCGCGTGAACCACTCCATCGCAACTCGCTCCATCAAGGCAGTCGCCTGGGGGTAGTCTTCGGCGAGGAGGTAGTGTTTGACCGCATCTTCCACTTGATGCCGCTCTGCAAACCATGCGGCTGCCCGCCGATGGAATTCGGCATAGCGCGCCGGCTCTTGCTGTCGCAGTCGCTCCTGCAGAAAATCCCTGAATAGATCGTGATAGCGGTAGACTGCCCTAGAGTCATCCCCAAACCGAGTGACAAAGAGATTCCGTCTTTCGACATCGGCCAGGAGGAACCGGGCACCATCAATCCCTAGCGCTTCCCGGCACGACCGCGTGGACATCTCATCCAAGACGGAGGATATGGAGAGAAAGCGCCTGACCTCCCAAGGCTGCCGATTCAGGACCTCCGATGCAAGATAGCTGTACGTTTGCGCTGTCCCTATCTCGAGGGTATCCAGCGCGGTGTCCACATCTTCGCGAATGAGATCCCATATCAGCAAGATGCCTGTGATCCACCCTTCGGACTTCCGAGCAATCTCGTTCGCCTTGCTTCGGCGTATTCTGATCCCCGAATCGGCGAAAAGTTCCTCGATTTCCTCCGGCTCGAACCGCAGATGGCTCTCTGTGAGACCAACTAGTTCTCGCTTGGCAACGAGCTGTGTCACCGGCACGTCCGGCAGCACGCGGCTCCCCATCATGAGATGACAATTGGAGGGCAGCACCTCAAGTAGGCGGTGGATGAACTCCGCAATCCCAAGCGCGCCCTCGACAGGCTCAAAGTTGTCGATGATGAGGACGAAATCTGCGTCGATGTCCAGCATCTCATTCGCGAGGTCGCCGACAACCGCCGTGGGCTCCCGGAAAAGAGCGCCCCGTCGGGCCCGAACGACTTCGCGCGTCTTCGCGCCAAAGCCCCTGAAGCGTTCTTCGATTGCGCCTGTGATGTACCGAACGAAAAGGCTGAGGTCGCGATCACGCTCGTCGACCGTGTACCAACAAATCGGCGCTGAGGTGTGCTGCGCAAAATCGACCAGGGCGGAGGTCTTACCGTAGCCCGCGGGGGCGGAGATCAGCGTCAGCTTGCGCTCAAGACCCCGCTCGATGGCACTACACAGGCGGGCGCGGTGCACCAGGCCCGAAGGGACCGGCACCTGTAACTTGGACCGAATGAGTGTGGGGGCCTTGCCGCTCATGCTCTAAACCTGCCGATGATCGTCTTGCTCCATCCGGGAAAAGCAGAGTCTTCCGTATCTTAGTGAAGTATACATCACATCAGTGCGTGAGCAAGCAACAATGCGGTTTGACCGGAGTGCGACGCGCTCGACTGAGCTGACGACGACCAGCGAATCGGCCTGGCAGTCCGACGACGATCATCAGGGATCGCCCACCGTGATCGAGGAGCCCTACCAGATCCATGCTTCGACACGTCGACACCCAAGCCCATCGGCGTGTGGACACCGACACGCTGGAGGAGGCCGCAACACATGGGCGTCGCGCCACGAGCGGTTAAGTGGCGTCGCGAAGTTCGCACGACCAGGATACCGCAACCTTTGTCGAGCTCATCTGCAGCCGTTGTCACAGGCACGCCGTCTCAGGCACGCTGACTCGTCCTCTTGACGAGGCACGATATGCGCTGTATCATCGGCCTCTCCAGCAGTCAGCTTACACGCTTGTACACCAGAAGGAGACCGTGATGAAGATATACTTTGCGGGATCGATCCGAGGAGGGCGGCAGGATGCAGTGCTCTATCACTCAATCATTGACCTATTGAAGCATTACGGACAGGTGCTAACTGAGCATGTCGGCTCAATGGACCTCACCGGGGAAAACCTTCCGGACGATGCCATATACCAGCGCGACATGGACTGGCTGGTGGAGGCCGACGTGCTGGTCGCCGAGGTAACAAGACCAAGTCACGGAGTGGGATTTGAGGTTGCTCGGGCCGAGACGCTGAGGAAGCCCATCCTATGTCTCCACCGACCCGAGACTGGGCGCCGGCTCTCGGCCCTGATAGGGGGAAATCCTGCCGTTCACTGTGAGCGCTACAAACACACCGGAGAACTCCCGACGATCCTTGACGCGTTTCTGGAAGGGGACCTGGGAACCACCAGCGAACTATCGTAGGGCAGGAAGCCGCGCTGGCCGTCGGGGCTTCCTGCCCTACTGCGACTGCACTCCCGTCGTCAAGTCCCGAGAGTCTTCTTCAGCGCCAAGCCCAACCGCCGGATACCCTCCACGATGGTGGTCGGCGCGCAGTAGGAGAAATTGAGGCGCATGGCACTAAAGCCGCCATCCTCATTAGGATAGAAATTGACGCCCGGAACATACGCCACTTTCTCCTTCACCGCCTCCTCCAGAAAATCCATTGTGTCGATCAGCTCGGGCACCTGGGCCCAGAGGAAGAGTCCACCCTCAGGATGCGTCCAGGTACATTCGTTGGGCCATAATTCGCTCAACGCATCCAGCATCGTATCGCGACGCTCCTTGTACACCTCGCGCAGCTTCTTCACATGCTGCTTCAAGATTCCACGCTGACAAATGTCGTTGGCTAGGTACTGGACCAGCGTCCCGGTATGCAGATCGGCTCCCTGCTTTGCCTGGACAAAGCGCGTCATCAACACTTCCGGACAAACAATCCAGCCGAGCCGAAGGCCCGGAGCCAGTGTCTTGGAGAAAGTGCCCAGGTAAATTGTGCGCTCGGGGATATACGTGCAGATGGGAGGAACATCCTCACCCTCATATCGCAGCTGCCCGTAGGGATCATCCTCGACCACAGGCAGATTCAGCTTCGTGGCCACCTCGGCAAGCCGCTCTCGGCGCTCCTGAGTTAGCGTCGTTCCAGCTGGGTTGTGAAAATTGGGCAGCACGTAGATGAATTTCGGCGGCCTTCCAGAGTCGGCTATCGCTTTTTCGTATGCGTGCTCAACCTCATCGACCACCATGCCTTCCTCATCGAGTCGCACCGTATGATACCTGGCCTGATATGCATTCCAGGCCTGGATGGCCCCTAGGTAGGTCGGACGACCTGTCAGCACATAATCGCCGGGATCGAGCAGTATCTTGCCAATCAGATCCAACGCTTGCTGAGAGCCGTTCGTTAGAAGGACGTTCTCCGGGATGGAAGGAACGCCGTATCGATGCATGGAGTCGGAGAGGTACTGCTTGAGAGGCAGGTATCCCTCCGTGGCACTGTATTGCAGGGCCTCCGCACCGTCTTCGCGGACAATATACCGACAAGCCTCCTCCACTTCCCGGATAGGAAAGAAGTCCGGAGCAGGAAGCCCTCCAGCGAATGAAATGATATCCGGCTTCTGCGTCAGCTTGAGCAACTCGCGGATAGCCGAGCTCTGCATCCGGTCCGTACGCGAGGCGAGGTACGGGCCCCAGTCCAATTCCGGTATGTCGCGGTCCAGGTCGACGTTCAGATCCATCATGACCTCCGTTGGGTGTTGATCGGGCAATGCCCGAATGTCTTGGAGAACAGCAGAGCAGCTTGTTAGAGGTGCTCTGTATCTGCGGATCGTCCACGAGCCGCCGCCACTCAGTCGAGCTCCGCCCTGACGGCTAGGGAATCAACGATAGACAAAAGAAAAGGCCCATTCGAAATGTGACTCTCGATATGGGCCGATCTCATCACCATGTTGAGTAGGGGCATCATTCCCGTCGCAAGACCGACTCTTGCATGCGGATACGATGACGAAGGTAACGGGCTGGCTGGTTGCACGACAAGAATCACCCCGACAACCTCACTAGCAGTTGATTGTGGCGCTCACAGCCTCTGCCACGAAGCACCCGCCGCTGGACCTCGTCCCCAAGCTGACCTGTGCGACAATTCTAGCACCAGATGAGCGGGGGGTCAAATGGTCAACTGGGTTCTGCAGCAGTGATGGCGATAGGTCAGGTGGTGAACCCAGAATCCGTCCAGTACCGCGGGATCGAGTTGACGCGATGGAATGCGACGCTGACGCCAGCCGTTTCGACGGGAAGAGGCACGAGTACGAACAGGACGAATCATTGGCAGATGTGTCCTGTGAGCCCGGCAAAGTGCATCGTGTGCCGTCAATGTACACAAGTGTACCGCGGTGTGAAGGAATTGCGCGTCTTCACACTTGCCAGTCGGGGTCTCAGCGCCACCGTCACGCCAGACTTGGGACTGTCTCTGGGCGAAACAGTGTGCGACGGGTGCCTAACATGCGCCGAGATCTGTTCCAGTGGTGCCCTCATAGCCCCCAAGACTGCAGCAGCGGACGCGGTCGATCCTGTTCAGACCTGAAGCCAAGGTTCAGCAGTGGAGATTGAGAGAAATGCCGTCTCGAAGACAGGCACTACCCGGGCTCAGTGGTGCCTGCCTTGTTCCTCATCTATGCCGGGCCTCCGCACCAGGTGTTGCGAGCTTTTAGTGCAACGGCACCGTCCCCACTGGATACCGAAACCGATCATTCACCACCCGGCGGAGAACGGCCTAACACCTCCTGATACTCCGACGGACCAAGTGGACCTCATCCATGTCCACCAAGAGCGCCAATCCGGCATAGACACAGCCGCCCACCAGGCCTGACACCCCGACAACCAGCAACTCGCCCATCGTGCCCGCTGGTGCCACCCGCGACAGCCCAATTACGGCCAAGTACACCATCGCACCCATCAATGCTGACAGGGGGACTGCCGTGAAGACGGTCTTCCACATTCCCTCCCCGGCCAAGTGGCCCATTCTCTTTCGCAACAAGAACAGCATCAGAACGGCGTGGGCGGCCCACTTGAGAGAGTTGGCAAGAACCAGCCCATTCAACGTAAGAGGAGCGAACAATGTCGGCGCCAGGGCCGCGACGACGTACAAGACCACCGTCGCCACACCAACCAGAGCCGGTGTCCAGGTGTCCTGTCGAGCGTAGAAGGCGAATATGAGCGGTTGATCCACGGCAGCAAAGACCAACCCCAGTAAATGGAAGCGCAAGGCCGCCACGGTCGCCAGCGTGTCGACAGACGTAAAATCGCCATGCTCAAAGACCAGCTTCACAAGAGGGGTTGCCAGCACCCAGAGCCCGACGGTTGCCGGTATGGTAAGAGCAAGCACAAGTCTCAAGCCTTGACCCAGTGTCGAGTTGAACTCCTTGAGGCGCCCATTGTTCGTCTGCCGAGACAAGGTAGGCAAGATGGCAATCGATATGGCCGTCCCAACCAAACCCAGGGGAAACTGAATGATCGTGGCAGAGTAGGTCATCCAGGATGGAGACGCTGGGCCAGTATGAGAGGCAAGACGATAGCTCAGCAGTTCTGCCACCTTGTCGACCCCCAAGCCGGCGAGAATGGGTATGTACAGACGGCCAATGCGCCGCAAGGCCGGATGATGGAGATCAAAACCCGGGCGCAGCCGTGCGTCCCGCAGGCCGGGTAGCTGCAAAATCACTTGGAGCAAGGATCCAACTAGCAATCCGACCGCCATGCTGTAGACTCCCCATCTCTTGCCCAGCACCAGCGCAAGGACAACCATCGCGACGTTGAAAAATACAGCTGTGAATGCCGGCAGGGTGAAGCGCTTCAACGCATAGAGAGCGCCGGACAGCACCCCGGCCAAACTCAAGAACAAAACACCCGGAAGCATTACGCGCAATAGCCCCACCGCCAGGCGCTGGTCCGAAGCGGGCAGCCCTCCCGCAGAGAGGCTCACCAGTTGCGGAGTCAGGAACTCACCGACGAGGACGAATACGCAGACAAGCACGGTGACAGCGGTCAGCAGCAGACCTAGCAGATGCCATAGTTCCTTCCGCCGCTGTGGACCCGCGTAGTCAGACAGAACCGGAATAAGAGCAGAGTTGATCATCCCGCCGATGACGAGGGCGTAGATGATCTTGGGAAAAGCCATCGCCGTGTCCAGAGCACTGACATTGCCCCCCGCCCCAAAAAGGTCCGCCTTGACTATCTCGCGGACCAGGCCCAGAACACGGCTGAAAACGTTGCCTAGGGCGATGATCCCAGCCGCGTGTGCGACCTCGATGCCTTGGTGCAACGACGAGTTGTCGGTTTCTGGCAATGCCTGAATCTACCCCCCTGACGATTCGTGAAGCCGCTACTGGAGCACTGGTGAGGACACACGAGCCAACGCACCACTCTGATCGCCCATCCATTCTACCGCGATTCAGGAATGGCTACAAACCGCGGCCGCGTGGTAGTCTCAGTTGGCGGCGCAACGCCACGCTTGCACGGAGATCTGAAACATGGTAGAATTCACGCGTCGTTTGGGTAGACATAATTAAGGAGGAGACGGTGTCGCTGAGCAAGAGCGAAAAACAGGCGATCATTGAGGACTACGGTCGTTCAGGCAACGACACGGGGTCCCCTGAAGTTCAGGTCGCGCTGCTAACAACTCGGATCACCCAGTTGACGGAGCACTTGAAGGAACACAAGCACGACGAGCACTCTCGCCGCGGCCTGATCAAGATGGTTGGCCAAAGGCGGCGCCATCTAAACTACCTGAGTCGCAAGGAACCGGATCGTTACAAGGAGATCATCAAGCGACTTGGATTGCGAAGATAGGCAATCGCTCAGGAAAACCCAGAAGGCACGTGAGACAGACGAGTAGATCTGAACATGGTTCAGTCATCTGCTCGTTTAGTACGTATGACAGTTGAGACCGGATGCGGGGCCAGGAATTGGGGGGTGCAACGTAGCTCAGGTAGCCAGCTACGAGTCAGCCTCCAGTCCCTGCATCTCTCTGTCCGGTCCTAGACATGGAGGTACAAAGTGAATAGCCATTCGTTCACCGCAACATTGGGCGACGAGACCCTGACATTCGAGACCGGCAAGCTCGCCCCCCAAGCAGGCGGTGCCATTACAATTTCGTCCGGCGACACAAAGTTGCTGGTCACAGCGACGATGTCGCGGGACGTTCGTGAGGGGATCAGTTTCTTCCCCCTTACCGTTGACTTCGAGGAGCGGCTCTACGCAGCAGGCCGGATTCCCGGTTCTTTCTTCCGCCGCGAAGGGCGACCCCCTGAGTCAGCCACATTAATCGCACGACTGACAGACCGCCCTCTCCGTCCGCTCTTCCCGAAGAAGATGCGCAATGACGTGCAGATCATCATCACGCCCCTGTCGCAAGATGAGAAGCACCAGTCAGACATACTCTCCATCATCGCTGCGTCAGCCGCGTTGACGATCTCGGACGTCCCCTTCGATGGCCCGATCGGAGCGACCCGCATCGGCTACATCGACGGAGAACTGGTCGTCAACCCAACGCTTCCTCAAATGGCGGAAAGCGCACTTGATCTGAGACTGGCCGGCAGTAGCGACGCGCTTCTTATGGTGGAAGCAAACGCGGAAGAAGTCAGCGAAAGTATCATGGTGCGGGCCCTTCGTACGGGTCACGAAGCGATCCAGGACGCGATCAACACGCAGCGCCACATGCGGGATGCCGTCGGTAAGCCGAAGCGGGATTACACGCCGTTAGGCGTGGTCCCCGACGAGCTGGTAGAGACCATGCGGCAGGAGGCAAGTGATCGAATCGCCGATGCTTTCTACCAGGCTGAGGACAAGAAGGATCGCGACAATCAGGTCCGAGCGCTGCAAGATGAGATGGTAACTCGCTTCGGGGAGACGTGGGATAGTGGTGTCATCAAAGAAGCCATGGACAAGATCGCACGCGACATCATCCGAGGGCGAACCATCTACGACAACCAGCGTCCCGACGGGCGAAGGTCGGACGAGCTTCGCTCCCTCTCTGCGGAAGTCGGATTGTTGCCGCGGGCCCACGGGTCGGGGCTCTTCACCCGTGGTGAGACACAGGTCCTATCCGTAGCCACGCTGGGAACGCCTCGAGAGGAACAGATCATCGACGATCTCTCCCCTCGCGAGAAGAAGCGGTACATGCATCACTACAACTTTCCGCCCTTCAGCACTGGCGAGACCTGGCCGCTGCGCGGCCCCAAGCGACGAGAGATCGGACACGGCGTCCTTGGCGAGCTGGCACTGCGGCCCGTCCTGCCCAGTGAGGACGATTTCGCCTACACGATGCGCGTCGTGAGCGACGTGCTCAGTTCAAATGGCTCGACGTCAATGGCCAGCGTTTGCGGCAGTACACTCTCGCTGATGGATGCGGGTGTTCCCATTAAGGCCCCCGTAGCCGGCATCGCTATGGGTCTGATGAAGGAAGGCGATCACTATCAGATCCTTACGGATATCCAGGGGCTGGAGGATCACATCGGAGACATGGACTTCAAAGTAGCTGGCACCCGTGACGGCGTGACGGCACTCCAGATGGACATCAAACTTGGAGGGATCTCCTACGAGCTCCTAGAAGAAGCACTGGGCCAGGCCCTTGACGCTCGTCTCGCCATTCTGGATGTCATCTCCGGCGCCATCGAGGAGCCTCGCGACGATCTTTCACCCTACGCGCCGCGGATGACCATTATTCATGTCAACCCAGACAAACTGGGGGCTGTGATTGGATCGGGCGGCTCAACCGTGCGCTCGATCGAAGAAGAATGCGACGTGAGCGTCGACATTGAGGACGACGGCACAATTTACGTCGCTGCAACAAGCGGGCCTTGCGCCGATAAGGCACTGGCCATGATCGAGGCCTTAACTGAAGAACCCGAGGTAGGCCAGATTTACACAGGACGCGTGGCGAGAACGACAGACTTCGGTGCCTTCGTTGAAATCTTGCCCAATACAGATGGTATGGTCCACATCTCCCAGCTGTCCAACGAGTACGTCGACAGCGTCGACGACGTGGTGCACGTCGGAGACGAGATCATGGTGATGGTAACCAACATCGACCGGGAGGGAAAGATTCGCCTATCGCGCCAGGCGGTGCTAGAGGGGTGGACCCCTGAGGAAGCCCGCGCTGCGGATAAGCCCAGCGGTGGACGCCGACGACGGTAAATGGGGAGAGCCTAGGAGAACGCTAGGGAGAATCCTATGGACGAGACTAGGCAAGAGACTGTCCCCGCCGAAGGACCCGCGTCGACGGGTCCTGAGCCTCGCGCTTCGGGCTGGCTGCTGGGGGCGCTCCGCGAGATAGGCGAGACCGTCATACCGGCCGTCGTTATCGCACTATTCATCAACCTCTTCTTGGCTCAAGCGACTCAAGTGCTCGGCCAGAGCATGGAGCCGACGCTGCACAGTGCTCAGCGCGTGGTGATCGAGAAGATCACGTATCGCTTTCACGGGCCGCGCCGGGGGGATATCGTCGTCATCGACTCTCCAAAACAGAGCGAGATGCTGATCAAGCGCGTGGTCGGCCTGCCGGGTGAAACCGTTGAGGTGAGAAGCGGGCGCGTGTTCGTCGACGGCATGCTCTTGGAAGAGGACTGGGCTGTGAAGGAAGGTGGAGGAAGCTATGGTCCTCAAACGATTCCTCCACTCCACGTCTTCGTGCTTGGCGACAACCGGGGCGCGTCTAACGACTCGCGCAGTTTCGGTCCTGTGCCGATCGAGGATATCGTTGGTCACGCCTGGATATCCTACTGGCCTATTGAAGACATTGGGTTCGTCGAGTAGAGATCGCACTTCCTAACGACAAGGGCCAGGCAGCTGCCTGGCCCTTGTGGCTTCCTGGGCCCGAAGCGGAGCTCTCTTCACCCGTTCCGCCACGAGGCAATCGCGCCGGGCCGAGGTAGCACTTGGATGCTCCACGCTGTTGACCGGGATGGTGAATCTGGCTCTATAGAAATTCCCTCACATCGTGCCTGACCGCGTACGCCGCAGCCTCGGTGCGGTTTGACAGGCCCAGTTTTCCCAGGATGCTGCTCACATAGTTCCGGACCGTCCCCTCCCCGAGATATAGTGACTCGGCGATCTCACGATTCGTCTTTCCCTCAGCAACTTGCGCCAGGACGCGCATCTCCTGGTCGGTAAGATCGGCGAAGGCCTCCGCATGTTCCTTGCGCGCCGCCTCGCGTACCCGATCAAAGACGCGCTGGGTCAAGGTTGGGTCCAGCAGCGCCTCACCTCTCGCCACCGTCTCCAGAGCACGTATCAGATCGTCGTTGCCGATCTGCTTCAGAACATAGCCACAAGCCCCCGCCGCGATCGCATCAAATAGCATCTCGTCTTCCGCATACGATGTGAGCATGATGACCTTAGTGTCGGGCGCCCGCTCCACAATCTGCTCACAAGCGTCGATGCCACTGCCTCCCAGCAAACGAATGTCCATGACGACAACATTGGGTTGCAGCAGCAATGCTTTTCGCACGGCATCCTTGGCCGTAGCAGCCTCAGCGACCACGGAGAAATTGGCATGTGTCTCAATCAGAGTGCGCAGGCCAAGCCGTACAACCTCGTGATCGTCTGCAATCAGTATCTCAAGTGACATGATATGATCTCGGCGTGGGAAGGGCAAATCGATCTACTGAGCGTCCCGCTCCAGGTGAGCGACTATTCTTTGCTGGTAAGGCACCGTGAGAGTGAGACGCAAGCCCCTTCCAGGGGCCGTGTCCACAACCAGTCTCCCATTGAGCAGCCGGGTTCTCTCGCGAATGTTCCGCAAGCCATGACCATTGTCACCGGGAATCGACGAGAGTCCGACCCCGTCGTCAGCCACGCTCAAGCTCAGGGCGTCACAACAGTACTCCAGCCGGACGGCCACGCACTGGGCATGCGCGTGACGGGCTACGTTGGTCAGCGCCTCGCGGGCGATCTGCAGCACGTGCCGGCGTCGCTCCGCATCCAGTTGTCTAGTTTCTTGGCCCTCCACGACGAACTCCGTCGCCAGCAGGGTGTTGACGCGGAAGTCCTCCAACATCTCGCACAAGCCGGTCTCTAGATCTTCCTGAGGCATCTCCCCGCGCAGGTCGAAGATGTATCGTCGGATATCCTGTATCGCCTGGTTCAGGTTTTCAATGGCTACCGTCAACTGCTTGCGTGCCTCCGCGGGCCTCGCACGTACGTTCTGCCGGGCACCTTCCAGGATCAGACCAGAGGCATAGATGGACTGAATGATACCATCGTGCAGATCTCGCCCGATGCGCTCTCTCTCCGCCACCAGGGCCTGCATCTTCTCCACGCTCTCCACCCACATCTCGATCTCGCTCAAGACAACGCCAAGGGCGCGCACCACCCCGAACGTCATCCCAAACCCGATGAAACCTCTCAAGAGCGAGACCGGAACACCTGTCCGGGCAAGCACCGTTCCTTCGTTCAGCAGGTTGGCCGGAAAGAAGGTGGCGTCAGGCCCAACCAGGCCTCCCAAGACCGCAAATGCAGCCAGGGCGACCTCGGTGACGCGCATGGGCGGCTTCACCAAAGGCAAGAACCGGTCTGGCTCAATTGTACGATAGGTCTCGTGGCGGAGTCCCCACGCCCCCAGCAGACCTCCCGGCACAGCCAGGCCGTAGCGTGCCACAATCTCCGCCGCAAGCCGCAGGTTTTCCCCTGAGATGCCAACAAGCCGAGCAAGGATCAGGACAGCTCCCCACAGCACAAAAAGCCCTCCGGCGATCATCCAACGCTCTTTGTCCCGCTGACTAGACGGCATCGTAACCTGGACTGCGAAGGTGACCAGAAGTGCATACCCAAGCGCGAGTGAAACAAGCCGCAACCACTCCAACCATACGTTGGATGGGCCGCGCATCACGAGCCACGCGCCCGTCCACGCCCCAACGGCCTCACAGAAACCAAATGCGGCCAGCGATCCTAGCTCCCGAGCCAACTCAAGCCGGATGCCGCGCCGCGTCAGTAGCAGGATGGAAACACCGAGGACAAAGAAGACCTGTCCGTGGAGCAGCGCCAGTCCCACCTCATGGGATACAAGCACATCCCGCAGCCAAACCACTCAGCCCAGCCTTTCCTTGATCTCGTTCCAATCCATTTTATCAGCTGGGGGGCACCAAGGCAAACACATCAGTCCCACGGCTCCACCAGGCAATTTCATCAGGTCGCCCTGGCTCCAGCTGAAGGGGGGCAATCGAACATACGGACTACCGACCAGTCCTCCCTCGTTCCCGGTGGGTGCAGGGAGACTCTGGGAAGCCATGCGATCTCTCCCTCACCCCTCGAGCAGACTTGCGATATCATCCGGGGTCACGCCAGGGCTTTCGATTTCGTGCTCATCGTAGAACCGCACCACAACCTCAGGAGCGTCCGTGATCAATACACCCGTCAGCGCTTCCTCGAGGTCTGCCAGCTTCTCCTCAGGGTAGAAGAAGAAATCGCCTGACAACGACACGTGGGCCAGGATCTCTTCTTGAACCTCCAGGACCGCACGTAGCAGGCCGCCCGGTGCCTTGTGGATTCTGTGCACCACGTTCAGCCCAGCCCGAATTTTCACGGCGCGTCCAGGACGGGCACGTCGTTTCCGATGCAGCCAGTCCTCACTGGAGAACCGCTCCACCAGGTCGTCCGTCTTAGTCCGCCAGACGTCGTCCACTGCCGTCTCGATCTCCATTGGACCAAGCATCTCAAGGTACTTCTCCGCCATCAATGACCACAAGGCATCTCTTGAGGGCACATCCTCGATCTCCCGCTTGATGGTCGACAGATTCTCACGGATGGTCTTGTACACCTTGTCGCGGAATTTCTCATCGGGCACCTTCAGCACGCGGGACATCATCTCATAATCAAAATCAACGATCAGGTTGCCGACCAGGACGTAGTAGTCCCCGATCTCGGCTGCCCCGCAGCCAGAGACCTTTCGTTGATTGGCCACGATGTCGTTGACTTCACGGTACTCGGCAGGGATCCCCAATGCGCGATATGACTCGATCGGCGCCTGGAGGAACTTGCGATAGAAGGCCAGCTTCCCCCCATCCGGAATCATCGGGTGATCACGATGGAGGATCAATTGGAAGAAGAGTTGATCACCATCCAGGTACGTCGCACCGCCACCCAGCTCCCGCCGAAAGAGAGGGATGCCGTGCTCGCGACAGAAGGCCAGATCCAACTCCTGATCAGCGTCCTGAAAGTAGCCGATGCAGACGTATGTACTCGCGGGGGAACACAGAATGACCCCCTCTCGCCCTATGCGGGGCAAGGAGTGATAGAGCAGCTGCGAGTCCTGCCATGGCACATCTTTGAGAAGGTAGAGCTTCATTGTAGTCCTCTTCTGTAGTTTCGATGCAAAGCGCCGGTGAAGTTGGCTACCGCACCATCTGTTTTGCGATCAACTCTGCGATGTCCATGGCCCGCACCCGGATCCGCGATTTGCGGGCCGCCTCGGCGAGTGTGCGCTCGCACTGCTGACATGCCGAGAGGATGACCTGAGCATCAGTTGCCGCAGCCTCCTCCACGCGCCGTTGGGCAACTGCCGCCGTGAGATCCTTGTCGGCCATCTCTACATCGCCACCGCCTCCACAGCAGAGAGAGTACTCCCGGTTGTGTTCCATCTCCACGAAAGTGATGTCAGGAATCGCCCGGATGATATTGCGTGGCGCGTCGTAGATGCCGCTGGTCCGCCCCAGATCGCAGGGATCGTGATAGGTCACACCACGCTTGAATGACTTCAACTCGATCTGACCGGCGTCAAGAATCTCCTCCAGGGCCTCTGTGGCGTGGAGCACTTCGAAACCGAGCGGCTCACCCAGGATTCGGGGATAGTCGTGCTTCCACGTGTGATAGCACGAGGGGCAGGCTGCCACTAGCCGCTTCGCCCCCGTCCTTCGAACTGCCTCCAGGTTGTGCCGCATAGTATCTACAGCCGCGTCGCCCATGCCCGCTATGATCAGCGGGAAGCCACAGCACCACTCCTGGCCGCCCAGGGTGAGGAAATCCAAACCCGCTTGCTGGAAGATCTCCACCATGCTCTGAGGCACAGAGTATGAGCGCGGGTAGAAAGAGGCCACGCAGCCGACGAAGTATACGACCTCCGCTTTCTCTCTCTGCCTTACGCCCGCCGGTACATCGACCAGATTCTCACTCCAGATCAGCCGATCCGCATTCACATCGGCAGAGATATTATGATGAGCCGTGACTGTCTCCCGCAGATGGTCGAATGTCTCCGGATAGATCCCTTGATCAACCAGAGTCTCACGCATCGCGATCCAGAGCGAACGCGTATCGATGTTCACAGGACAGACGACAGCACAGCGCCCGCACAGCGTACAGTCGTACGTCCCTGCTGAGAACACCTGCAGCGTCGTCTCAGTTGCCCGTCGGTAGCCAAGAATCCGCCCCAGCGGCCCCAGCGCCTGCGCTCTCAGGAAGGATCGAACACGCTCAATCTTGCGGAGTGGCGTGATCTCGTCCAACTCCTTCTTCTCCGTGAACGTCGGGCACCACTCGACGCACTCACCACAACGGGTGCAGGCATCCAGCTCCAGCAACTGGCGGAACCCGAACCGCTTTGCCGCTACATTCTTGGACATCTAGGTTGTCCTCGCTTCCCGAGCTGAATTGAAAGCGGCCACAAAGGGGCCAATCAGCACGTGCATGAACTTGCTGAAGGGCAAGTACGCAATCAACGCTGCCACCAGACCAGCATGTACGTACCACAGCCAACCATAGACCATACTCCATTCCACTGGGATGAGGCCCAACACCCAGGCAAAGGCGTAGCCGATGAATGAGAAAGCCGCCAGCCCAGGACGTAGATCCGTGGACAGGATCCGTGCGCCTTCAACGACAAAACCCATAATAAAGATGGTGCCTAACAGGGCGATAGCTACAGTATCCTGCCCGCTGGTGATCAGTTGTTCGTCCCGGACCACGTAGCGTCGTATGACGGCTACGCCGGCGCCCAGCACGACGAGAGCTCCAAGGCCATCATAGATGAGCGCGATCATAGGAGAGCTCTTGTTCACCAAGGTCTGCGTGAGCGGCGCAGTCGGAGCAGCTAGTGCCATTATCCAGGTGAAGACGCCCAGCCCCAGCCGGGCTCCCATGCCCCAGAACATAGAAACGTGGGTCAACCATCGAATCTTGTCCTTGTTGAACAGCTTTCTGTGCAAGATGCCATCGACTATGAACGACCAGATAAGGATGAATACCCGTGGTGTCGTGATCAAGTCAAGAAGCTCGACAAAGAGGCGCCAGATGCGCTGAGGGATCGAGAGGTCCTGACGACCGTCAACGGACCCCTGGAGCCAGATGGACGCCAGCAGGATCATCCCTAGTCCAAACACGCCAAACCCCGCCCGGGACACGTTGTCCCTAACAACGGGCGAGGCGTCATGGCAGGCCATGCAGGCCGCGCTGCGGGACGGCAGCTCATGTACGGTGGTAGCGACCCCACTTCCCAAGACGTGGCAGCGCTGGCAATCTACTTCCCTGATCACATCCGCAAGTTCAGGACTGTCGGGCGGTACTCCCTCCTCCGCCTCCGGAAGCACGACGCGGATGCGATTCGTGTCCAGATCACGCGAGACGGTGGCCACCTCAAGGTGACAGGCCGAGCAGTCTACTCGCGCATGGGGATCTCCTCTGGCGATGTGATCTGACAGGCTGTACCCCACGTCAGCCCTATCCGAAGTCCAGTGTCCTTCACGATCGTGGTGGCAACTGGTGCAGTCATCATCCCGCGAGCGGACTGACTCAGGGTCATGGGGATAGTGAGCAGCCGCCTGATGGCAATCCACGCAGTCCACCCAAGCTTCGAGGCCATTGTGGATCGTCTCAGCCTCCGCGCTCTTTGGGTGGCAGACACCGCATGCAACTGTCGGCACGCCCTCGTAGTACCCCTGTCCCTCAGGATGACAGCTCAAGCACGTACCACTCTCGTAGACGGTATGATCGAAGTCAGATTCGATCACATTGGGGATTTCGATCAGCTCTTGGTTCTCCCACCGTTCGTGGCAGCCCCGGCAGTCCCCCCAGCCGGCTATGGGATGTGAGGTACTAGGAGCGTCAACCATTCCAGTCGTGCCGTGACAGACACGACAATCATGGTTGTTGTGCCCAATGTGATCGACGGCCAGGAGAGGAGCACCATCCTGTCCTGTACGATGGCAAGACACACAATCCTCGTAGGAGATCCCAGCCTCTTCCTCGTCATGCGGGACGGGAGGCTGAGCAAGGACAGTCACGGAGAATAGCCAAGCCACGACCAGACCAGCCGTGAGTCCGCGCGACCAGGGCAGTTGCTTCTTCATCGCATCGCTCCCTCGAGTTGAGGTTCGTGATCGACCTCTGACCTTCCCATGTCCCAGGATATGAACGCCTCGGTCAGGTCGGCCAGGGCCGTGTAAAACGGATGCTGGCTAACCTCTTTCACACGCTGACAAAAAGCGGGCAGCCATACGGCAATGTGATCCCGAAGAAACGCTCGCTCTCTTCTGAGCCAAGCTCTCTGCTCTGCGTCTGAGGCATCGGCCCCCTTCTCCACCAGGTAGCCCATAAACCCCAGCTCCGTTGCCACGTGATCGGGCGGTCCCTGATGACCGCGTGCCAGCCCCAGACCAGCTTCGGCGTACCGCCGCTGAACATCCAAGGCCGAAGGGCCCATGGTCATCCTCCACCTGTCCCTGTACGATGATTCGAAGGGGAGCACTTGAGGCCGTCCTGGGCCAACGAATAGACGATGATACTCGAGTTGCAGTTCAAGCAGCATCTCTCTGTCCCGCCCATGAGTAATCTCCAGAGCGCGACTTAGCCTCTTCGCAGATGACCACACCGTTGGGGCGTCCAGGGAGAACGAGGCCCGCAGCAGATCATGCAGGAGCGAGTCCCCGTCACCCTCATGCTCGCCTGCCTCGGGTTTCTGATATGAAACCGCCAGCGCACCATATAACTGCCCGCGCACTCGCGCCGATGATTCCATCTCAAGCAGAGTCTGCCATCCTCGCCGCGCCCACGGCTCGAGCTGTCTCGGGCCCCGTCTCTTCCTCCATCTCCCAGACCGATATGACCGGGAACAGCTTCACAAACAACAGGAATACAAGCGCAATTGCCGCAGCACAGGCAGCGGTGACCGACCACTCCACCCAATTTGGATGATAGGTGGGCGTCGGATACGGCAGCATCGGTCGGGCAAGTGTCGGTACGACAATGATGAATCGCTCCAGCCACATGCCGACGACAACAGAGGCACCGGCAATCACAGTGCCGGCAATGGTGCGTGTCCTCTGGGAGATTAGTAGGGCAAAGGGGATCACGAAGCAGGTCCCCACCTGCGCCCAGAACTGAGGTGCGAACTCCCCGAAAAGCCTGGCATTGAATACGGCCATCTCGGCAGGTTCTCTCCCGTAGAGCACCGTAAGATACTCGGCAATCGTGAAGTACAGCCAAGCAATGGTCATGACCAACAGGAGTATGCCCATGTTGTTAAAATGAAGCGGCTTTAGGTATCCCTCCAAGTGCAGAACGCGCCGCAGGATGGCCATGACAACGATCAGAGCGCCAATGCCGCTGAAGATAGCCCCCATGATGAAATATGGGCCGAAGATCGTGCTGTGCCACATCGGCCGGATTGTCATACTGAAGATCCAAGCCAGGACAGAGTGGACAGCCACCGCCGTGGGAATCATCAGCAGCGCCATGAGGTTGATCAATCGCTCCAGCAACCTCTTCTGTCGGGCGGAACCGGTCCAGCCCAAGGCCAAGAAACGATAGAACCTCTTCCGAGTGGGCAATGTGTCTCGCAGTCTCGCGATGTCGGGAATCATCGGCAGGTAGAGGTAGATCAGACTAAACATCAAGTAGCTCCCGATGGCCAGCACGTCCCAAATCAGCGGCGACCCCAGACGGGGATACAGAAACAGATTGAAAACCCGCTCGGGCTTGGCCAGAGCGAACACGACGTTGATGGTGCCAAATATAACACCGCAGACCGTCATCAACTCCGCGGCACGCGTGACGGGTGTGCGCCATTTGGCATCAAAAATGCGCAGAACGGCTGACGTGAGCGTTCCACCAAACCCTACGGCAATGAAGAATATGAAGTTGACGATGTACACGCCCCATGGAATGGGGAGGCTCAGACCCGTGATCCCCAGCCCTTGTGTAAACTGATAGATATAGGCACCGCCGCCCCAGACAATGATGAGCACCAAGCCAAGCAAGGCCAGATAAAACGTCTTTTGGGTGCTCACTATAGGTCTGAACAGCACAGCGTGTTCGCCGAATCGATCCAGGTCCATCTAGTTCCTCTCCTCAGCCAGGTAGTACGTCCTGGGTTCCGTGCCCACATCCTCGAGCAGGCGGAAAGCGCGGGGATCGCGCGCCAGATAGGACACAGTGCTCTCCGGATCGTCCAAATCGCCAAAGTACCGAGCTGAGGCCGGGCAGGTTTCGTTGCAGGCGGGCAACAGCACGACTTCAGCGTCGCTCAGCTCGCGCCCCTGTGCAGCCGCCTCCCGCTTCGCCTTCTCAAGCCGATGGACACAGAAAGTGCACTTCTCCACGACCCCTTCAGGCCGCAAGCAGACCTCCGGGGTTTGGTACTGGTCGTAGGGCTCGGGCCATTCATAGTGCCGCCAGTTGACACAGCGCACGCCGTAGGGGCAGTTGGTGACGCAGTACTTGCAGCCTATGCATCTGTCATAGTTGACCAGTACCAGACCTTCGTCATCGATGTACGTGGCACCGACTGGACACACCTTCACGCACGGAGGATCCTCGCAGTGAAAGCAAGGCCGAGGAATGAATTGAACCTGCTGATGCGGGAATTCACCTTTGTGGTCGGGCAAGACGTAGTGCCAGGAGATAGATCGCTGTTCTAGCGACTCCCGTGAACCGACAACTGGCACGTTATTCTCAGCCTGACAGGCGATAGTACACGCCTGACAACCCGTACACTTATCCAGATCAATGACCATTCCCCAACGCGGCATACTCTCTCCTAGAGGTTGATGACGTTAGTCTCTGCAAATGCGAACGCGGGTGGACTGCATGGCCAACTCGCCACTCAACGCGTCGGTCAAAGGAGCGATGAGCTCATACGGATTAGCCCCTCGATTCTCTGCCCACCGCCCACCAGCAGAGTGCCCCTGTCCTACGGGAATACCCACAATGTGCGGTGGCGTCCCGGCCCAGAGGCGTGCCCGCAACTCGATGCGGCCATGGGCAGACTCGACCCACACTCGCTCGCCGTCCTCGATGCCTAGTTCACGGGCAGTCTCTGGGTTCACTTCTACCCAGCTATCCCATTTCTCCTGCAGGTGCAGTCCCCAGATCTCCTGCAGCCACGGACTGTTGGGAGGCCACCGCTCGGAGTAGGCGATAGTCTTGAAGGTACGCAGATGGAACGGATACTTTGCTTCATTGCCGTCAAACTCGGGCGCCGTAAATCGAGGCAACAGATCCTTGTCCCGGAAGGTGCTCCCTTCCCGGGCCAATCTCTGCTGCAGGATCGGCGATGCAAACTGGAACTTGCCCGAGCCAGTGACGAAGGCATGATCCCATTGACCAAACTCATAGGGCTGCGAGTACCAGACGGCCTGAGACTGGAACTGGGCCCAGAACCGCTCAAACGCCTCCGCCGTCCTCCCTGAAGGCATGCCGATTCCTGCCTCATACAAACCTCGGACACGGTCCTCGAGCGCCTCCAGGAAATCACTCCACGGCATGGCATCGGCTAGAGAGCCACCCGCCACTTTAGCCAACTGAATCAGCACGTCGCCCGTGTTGCGTGTGTCGTAGAGCGGCTCCACAACGGGTCTGCCCAATCCGACCGCCGGGTAGCCCAGGCTGGGCTCGAGCGGCTCGAGGAACCACTTCTCCAGGTAAGTGCAATCTGGCAGCAGGAGATCGGCACACGCGCTGCTCTCATCCAGATAGGGAGAGAAGCCGACGACCAGTGGGATGTCTGCAAGCGCGGCCTCCCAATCCAGCCCGGGAGGATCCTCGTACGTCGGGTTGCTGTGGTATATGAACAGCACCTCAATGGGGTAAGACGGCTGGGCCAGCACCTGAGGGCTGTCCTCGGCCAGCCCGCCGCTGTCGGCCCCATCTGCCCGCGGCCGGGTCAGCCCCCGAGCGGCAATCTCATCCAGTTCAGGCTCTGGCCAGGGAGCCAGGGGCGGATCCGTCTGGCGCATCACGCCGCCTGGTCTCTCGATAGAGCCGACCAGCCCGTTGAGTGCGTGCACAGCCCACTGGCTGTAGAGGCTATTGGTGTACCCACTAACATCCCCCGCCGCCACCGCTGGCTTGGCAGCGGCGAATTCGCGGGCAATGCGCTCGATCGTGTCCGATTCCACGCCCGTGATACCCGCGACACGATCTGGTGAGTAATCTCGGAGCACCAGCGTGCGGAAACCCGCATGTACCTCTCCCAGCTCATCCGTCCAGTTCTCGAATCCAAAACTGTGCTTTGCGATGAAGTCAGCATCGTAGATATCGTCACGGATGATGACGTGGGCGATCGCGAGGGCAAGAGCGCCCTCCGTCCCAGGGTTGATCGGGATCCACTCATCGGCCTTCGTCGCCGTCACCGAGGCACGAGGCTCGATCTGCACGATCTTGGCCCGCCGACCGGGGCGACCACGACGCATCCGCGCGTAGGCACGCAGATTGCGTGTCAGCGGCTGCCATGCCTCTAGTAAAGCACCGCCGAAGGAGAGTAGGTAGTTGGTGTTCTCCCAATCATAGGCAGCGTGTTCGCTCCAACCTTGGGAGAGGAGATGGGCCAACGGTGTCCCGTCCGCGCTGTAACAAGGACGGCGTACATTGTTGGGGGTGCCAAAGGCCTGACAGAAGCGGGCGATCAGATCGCTTGTGGGACCACGCTTTCCATCGTGCAGGAAGGCCATCCGCTCTGGGTGACCAGAATCGCGCAACCGCTGCAGAGCACCGGCGATCTCCGCGAGCCCCTCTTCCCACGAGATCTGCTGCCACCCTGCTCCGACTCGCCGCATTGGCCCCTTCATTCGATCGGGGTCATAGAGCACCTGAAGGCCAGCCTGCCCCTTGGGGCATAGCTTGCCTTCATTGTTGGGGTGGAACGGATTGCCATCCAGCTTGACCACCCGACCTTCCACCACCCGGGCTGCCAGCCCGCATCCTGCAGCACAGAGGCGACATGTGCTGAGCACTCGTCGATCTGAAGGCGGTCCGGCGGACTGCTCCTCTGATGACGCTTGGTTGGGCAGCTGTGTAAGACCAACTCTACAAAGCGCACCGGCAGCGGCAGATGCACCGGCCAGCTTCAGAAAGGTGCGTCGGCCAAGCTTGATCATAGGCGATTACTCCCGACCAGCCTTGTTCACACGAAAGGGAAGCACGATGTGACGTGGACCGATCCCCGTCATCCCACCGTGCTTCGCGCCTGGCAGTTTACGACCCCAGGATTTCCTTGTACTCCTCCGCCTCCCCCTCGATGAAGGTTTGGAAATCGGGCGAGTCTGCCTTCATCAAATTGCCAAGCTCGGAGCTGGCCACCATCTCGATCTTGACCAACCAACCCTCGTCGTAGGGTGACTCATTGACCGACATGGGCTCCCATTCAAGCTCCTCGTTGGCCTCCATGATCTTGCCGCTGACCATGGCCGGAATCCGACCAACCCATTTTCCCGACTCCATGGACATGAATGTTTCGCCCTGTTCCACCTCCCGGTCAGCACGAGGCATCTCGACGAAGACGATCTCCTGGGCAATCTGCTGCCCAAAATCCGTTAGTCCCTGCACGACCACGTCACCCTCGACTCGGGCCCAGTTGTGCTTGCGATCATAATAGAGATCCTCAGGGAACTCAATACCGGCGATGTTCATGGTTTCCTCCTATAGTCTATGTGAGCGAAACGCAGATCGGGATTATATCACACAAGCTGACAAGCATCAATGACTGACGAGGACCTTGTCGGTCACGTCGTAGCATACTAGCCCTCGCGCAGGGCGTCGGCAACCCCTCACATCAAACCAGCTCGGCCTTGGCCCAAGAGGACAGCCAGACCACATCAATCCACCGTTAGTGTCTTGCTCAAGTTCCGCGGGAAGTCAGGGTTGTAGCCTCGAGCCAGGCTGAGCCGATAGGAAAGCATCTGCAGTGGCAGCGTCGCGAGCAGCGGATTGAGAAGCGGGCCAGAATCGGGAAGCACGATCATATCGTCGGCAATGGCGTCGAGCCTGGAATCCTGTTCACCGATGACAACAGCCCGACCTCCCCGGCACGTAGTCTCGTTGATCCCACTGATCAGAAGCGGCACGTCATCGGGCCCAGCGATGAACATAACTGGATACCTGTCGTGGACCTGAGCGAGAGGGCCGTGCTTGAATTCGGTGGACAGCATCCCCTCGCAGTGAGCATAGGTCACTTCTTTGAGCTTCAGCGCGCCTTCGAGGGCAATGGGATAGGTAAGCCCGTGCCCCAGACAATATGCGTCATTTTCTTGGGAGAGGCTGGACTCAAGGCCCGCTACGATCCCCTCGACACTCTCCAGCGTACGCTCCAGCAATCTCGGCAGGCCAGCAAGGAGGGCGGTGTCGTGATGCCCCATTCGCAATGCCAGATGAAGAAAGGCAACGATCTGATTGGTGAACGTCTTCGTCGCTGGGACGCTGATCTCGTACCCGCAGGCCAGCGGAAGATAGCGCTCGCTCCGAGTCATGAGGGTGGAGCCCAGGACATTGACCAAACCAAGGATACGCATGCCCTGCGCCTGAGCTACCTCCAGAGCATTAAGCACATCCTTCGTTTCCCCGCTCTGGCTGACGAAGACCGCCACGTCCTCTGGCCCCACAGCAGAGCCATACTGAGGGATGAACTGCGGGCCCAGGACCGGTACGGCCGCCCGCTTTGCTAGGCGACCGAGGTAAACGGAGCCCATCATGCAGGCGTGGTAGCTGGTTCCACAGCCGATCAAGTAGAGGTGACGGGCCCCGGCCATGCGCTCGACGAATGGCATCACGTGAGGCGATGTCTCCAGAAGGTGTATTAGCTCACCGGCCACTCGGGGCTGCTCGTGGATCTCCTTGAGCATGAAGTGAGAGTAGCCTCCCTTCTCGACGGAGGACATGCTCTCTGTGATCTCCTCCGGCTCCCGCTCAACGGGCTCTCCATCGTCGACGCGGCGCAGTTCCAGCTTATCGGATGTGACGATGACAATCTCGCCGTCCCGCACCCGAACGATCCGACGCGTCAAGGGCAGGATGGACGGCAGGTCCGAAGAGATGTAGTTCGCATGATCGCCAAGGCCAACGACCAGGCCTGAACCCTTCTTCAGCGCATAGAGGCTATCATCCTTCACCCGACCGATGATGAAGGCGTAGTCACCCTCCAGATCATGGTACGCCCGGCTGATGGCCTCGACCATGTCATAGCCCTGGTCGACATACCGCTCCACGGCGTGGACGCAGGACTCCCCGTCATTCGTTGAGCGAACCGTCATGTGCTCAGCTCTGAACTCACGACGAAGCTCGATATTATTGACCACGTTACCGTTGTGAGCGCCCACCATGTCCCCATCGGAGTCCAGGTGGGGTTGAGCGTTAACCTGAGAAGGGGCGCCGAACGTAGCCCACCGCAGCTGAACGATTCCTCTTGACCCAACCATCTCCTTGAACCCCAGCCGCTCAGAGACCTCATCGATCTTACCCACATCCTTGCGTAGATCGATTGTGCCGTCCTCCTGCAGCGTGGCACAGCCCACCGAGTCATACCCTCGATAGGAGAGTCGCCGCCCCGCCGCAGTCAATAGCTCGCCCAGCGGCTGCGCCCGCTCCGTCACAACCCCAAAAATGCCGCACATCCTCTCAGTCCTCTCTCCAGCCTTCATGGCTCTGCGTCCGGAAAGTAACCCTACTCCACCGTAACCGACTTCGCCAGGTTGCGGGGTTGGTCCACATCGCAACCCCGCCGGACAGCCAGATGGTAGGCCAAGAGCTGAAGGGGGATCACATTCACCACAGGGGCGATCAACGGGGGAGCCTCCGGCGCGTACAACACGTGATTCGCCTTAGCCGCAACCCCTTCGTCACCCTCCGTGGCCAACACGATGACGATGCCATCCCGCGCTCTCACCTGTTCGACCTGGCTGATCATCTTGTCATAGACTTGATCGCGAGTGGCGATGGCCACCACAGGCATCGCCTCGTCGATCAGGGCAATGGGACCATGTTTCATCTCCCCCGCGGGATAGCCCTCGGCATGAATGTAGGAGATCTCTTTCAGCTTGAGCGCTCCCTCCAGGGCAACCGGGTAGTTGATCCCCCGTCCCAGGTAGAGAAAGTGGTCACGATCATAGAATGTGTTGGCCAGTTCATCATACTCGTCACCGTGATCCAACACGCGCCCGACTAGATCCGGGAGCATACCCAGCGCATCCACAGCTTCACTCAAGGGCACACCCTCGAGAACGCCCCGTCGCTCGCCCAGGTAGAGACCCAGCAAGTAGAGATCAACCAGACTGGCCGTAAACGCCTTGGTCGAGGCGACGCCGATCTCCGGTCCCGCATGCATCAGAATGTGCCCGTCGGACAAGCGGTGCGCCTGGCTACCGATCACGTTGACGATGGACCACAGCCGTGCCCCTTTGTCTCGTCCTTCCTCCATCGCCGCCAGCGTGTCGACCGTCTCACCGCTTTGAGTGATTGCCAGCACCACTGTGTTCTCGTTGACAATCGGATCCCGGTACCGGTACTCCGAACCATAGTCGACCTCGACTGGCAGGCGAGCAAGTGCCTCTATAATGAACTTCCCCACCAGACCAGCGTACGCCGACGTCCCACACGCAACAATGACCACTTTTTCGAGAGACTCAGCCTCTTCTGGCAGCAGCGTCAAGTTCTCTAACCGCACAAGACCCCGCTCGAAGTCCGCCCGCCCACGGATTGTATCCGTGATTGACCGAGCTTGCTCGTAGATTTCCTTCTGCATGAAATGGCGATACGTGCCCTTGGCTGCGGACACCGGATCCCACGGAATCGAGTGCACTTCCGCCTCCAGCGGCTTGCCGTCCAGTGTTGCCAGTCGCACGCCGTCCCTGCTGATCACGGCCATCTGGCGGTCTTCAAGGAATAGCATCTCTCGGGTGTGCTCAAGAATAGCTGGGATATCCGATGCAAGGAACATTTCGCCATCACCTACACCGACGGTCAGGCCACCGGCATTGCCCAGGCGAGCGGCGACCAAGCGGTTGGGTTCTTGCGTGCTCAGGAAAACAAAGGCACTGGCGCCCTTGAGGTGAGTCAGCGCCTCGCGAACTGCAGACTCCAGGTCATGCCCCGCTGCCATATACATCTCAACCAAATGGACAACTACCTCGCTGTCCGTGTCAGAGGCCAGCCGTCTCCCCTCCGCCTGCAGTGCCTGACGCAGGGTGCGAAAGTTTTCGATGATCCCATTATGGACAGCGGCTACGTCGCCCGTAGCCCCCAAGTGAGGATGCGCGTTCCGCTGGCAAGGCTCGCCGTGGGTGGCCCATCGCGTGTGACCAATGCCGATCTGTCCGCTGACGGGCTTTTCCTGCACCTCCCGCAGGAGCACCTCGATCTTGCCCGCCTCCCGTCGGACAGCGATGCCGCCGTGCTCCTCCACCACCGCCAGTCCCGCCGAGTCGTACCCTCGGTACTCAAGTCGCTTCAGGCCTTCAAGGATGATGGATGTCGCATCCTGCGGCCCCACGTAGCCAACAATACCGCACATCTTTCCCTCCTATGACAGTCCAACAGTTGCCTGGTCGTGATGATCTCGCTGCTTCCTCAGCCCTTCAACGAGACCAGTTAACGTAACTTCAGAGCCGTCACCGCAGGTCCCTTTGGCCCGGACATCGCTACCCGGTTTTCTGGACCGGCTTCTATCCTAGGAGGGGAAGATGGGGTGTGACCATCCCCAGACGGCATCCGCCGAATGCTCGATTTTCCCTGTCTCACGACAGGAACCGCCTCCTCGTCACCCGGACGCTGCCTGCAGAGGCCGATCGCCCTTCGCTTCATTCCGAAGTCGGGCTTCGTGTGGCCCCTGCGCTATGGCATCCCGGAGAAACCACAGCGGTAGCAGCAGTTCACCTGGCTTGATCCGGGCCTGGCGCTGCTTCCCCAAGAAAAAAAGACCCTGTGCTGTTAGTCACCTCCTTTGCTACACTGTCTCCGACAAGTCACTGCAAAGACCCCACCAATGCACAGATTCGTCCCCCAGTCTATATCTATTGCGGAGGACCACACCCTCCTCCTCGATTCGCTTTCCCGCGGGTTCGGCGTTACGATGGCGCTAGTTGCACACCAAAGCTGAAGGGGTCGCCCGCGCTTCCTTTCCGCGCCTGGTCACAAGTTCATTGGGAAAACCTGACAAACACCGGCCTTCCCAGTGCATCCTCAGCGTCCGTCGGCCAGGCATTGTCCAGTGATTGCCCCTCTGGCCCGCCGAACATGGCAACTGGAAGTACAACAGGATCACCCGAATCTCGGTCCACCAACTGCGCTATCACGTCCTCGACGGTTAACAGTCCCGCTACTGTGATCGATTCACCCAGGTACCGATTGACCACCGAGACTACCTCCGCGCCCGAGCCGACAACCGCATCGCGCAGTGTCGGCGCGAAGAGGGTCCCCGTTACCAGGGTGGGCGCATTGTGCTCGGAGATCAGAGAGGTCATCTGCCGCCGCTCCTCGTCCAGGAATCGGCGCACCAGGCCCACTCCATTCTCTGTCAGATCGAGGCCGTCATAGTCCGCCCGGTTCGGTACACCCTCGCCCAAACGAAGGTACCATTCATCGGACAAGTACACAAACGTCACACCCAGCTGCTCACGTGATCGCGTCTGCCACTTGGAAGCCTGGTCCAGCACCGTCTTCATCTCGGCGTCCGTTTGAAGGCGACAGTCAAATCGATGGTACTTGGTCAGTCCGACCGGCACAATGCTGACTGAGCGCACTGCCGGATAGAGACCGGCCAAGTCCTCGATCGAGCGATTCAGGTGGCGACCATCGTTGACCGTCGGCCGTACCACGACCTGAGTATGAACCGTGACATCCAGCGCCGCCAGGCGCCGCAGCTGGCCCATCACGTCCGGCGCATCGGGATTGCCCAGGAGCTGACGGCGGAGGTTGTTCTCAGTGGCATGGACCGACACGTACAACGGGCTGAGATGCTGCTCCTCAATCCGTTGCCAATCAGCCTCGCTCAGATTGGTCAGGGTGACGTAGCTGCCGTGGAGAAATGACAACCGGTAGTCATCGTCCCTGACGTAGAGGGATCTTCGCATGCCCTTCGGCATCTGAGCGACGAAGCAGAACTCACAGTGATTGTTGCAGGCCCGGATGCCGTCGAAGATCGGCTCCTCAAACGTCAGGCCCAACGGCTCCTCGTATCTCCTCTCCCCCTCGCGAAGACGTACCCTACCAGCCCGACGAAATCGCAGCCGAATCCACGGTTCAGAAGCGTAGTAGCGCACATCAATAACGTCCTGAACCTGGTGTCCATTAACAGCTAGCAGCTCATCCCTCGCCTGGAGGTCCAGACGATCGGCAAAGCTGCCCTGCGCGACCTCAGATACCAGGCCGTTCCCACTCCTCCCTCCCAGAGCGGGCTTCACGGGCAACCTTGCTCTTGGACCAGACGCTCAGTCTCCTCCACTACAGCTTCAATCTCCATATTCGTGGTGTCAATGATGAAAGCGTCCTTCGCCGCACGAAGCGGGGATATCTCACGATTGCTGTCGATCCTATCGCGCCTGCGCATGCCATCGAGAACAGCCTCGTAGTCAACGTTCTTCCCGCGCTCCTTTAGCTCCACCCAGCGCCGCCGCGCACGCTCCTCAACACTTGCATCCAGGTAGAACTTCAGATCAGCATCGGGCAAAACCACCGTGCCGATGTCTCGCCCTACCATCACCACGGGCTGGCCTGCCGCTATGCGCCGCTGCTTGGCCACCAGCGCTCGACGGACGCCGCGGTACGCGGAGACAATCGAGACAGTCGCATCCACCCCGGCATGACGTATGGCCCAGGTGACGTCCACGCCATCGGCAAGTACCGTGTACTGACGACCATCGTCCTCGGTTGCTTCAATCACCTGGATGTCGAGTCCCTCCGCAATTGCCTGGACCGCCCCATCGTCGTCAACCGGCGTCTCGCGCTTCAGAGCTGCCCAGGTGACGGCACGGTACATCACACCCGTATCGAAGTAGAGATAGCCCAGGTGCCCGGCTAGCGCCTCGCCCACAGTGCTCTTGCCCGAGGCAGCCGGACCATCGATCGCTATGGTCTTAGGGCGCACATCCACATCTCCCCCATCTCGCAGCCCGCTAGGCGGGCTCATCCAGCGGATTCACGGTCGAGAACACCGGTCAGACAACCTATCCCTCCCGCGGCCTTTGCCAACTCGTCCACCTCAGCGGTCGTACACTTGACACCGACATCCTCGTAGAACGATCGTGTAACGGGATTCCCTGATGCCATCAGTATGCGCCGCGGACCCAGGCACACGAAATTGAGCGCCATCCCCACGGTGGCCTCCTTTTCATCGGGCAGAAACAGAACCTCGATGCTGCGCCTCGATAGTGCCTCAACGACCGCGTGCGGTATGCGCCCCGGCCAGACCACAGCAAGATCCCGATCAACAAATCGTAGCTGACCCATCAGGTGCATCGCCCCATGGGCCAGGCCGACCTGGACAACCTCCATCCCCATGTCGCGCAGCAGTCTCGTCACCTGCGCCGCCCCATCGGCATTCGTGCGCAGTCCCGTCGCCACGATTACCGTCTCCGGGCTAATCCAGGCCGCGTCCGCTCCTTCAAAGGTCCCCCGACCACTCACCGTGCGCAGGATCGGGATCCCCAGGTCAGCGAGCCGGCGGGCAACAGACCGTTCTTCCCCGGCCCGAACTGTGGAGGCTGGTCGCCCGACGACGGCGCCCTCGGGCGTCATGAACATCAGATCGGCGACGAACATGAGATTCGGCAGTGTCGCCTCACTGGGCTCGACGTAGCGAACCGTCACCCCAGCCTCTCGATATGCGTCGGCCAGGGCATCGTGCTGCCGTTGGGCGCGCTGCGCGTTTAGCGCGGCCACCATTTGAGCGGAATTCGGATCGGTTACCGCCTCCAGTTCGTCCTCTGGGCGGTGCAGCAGCACCTCCCGGAGGGTAGCCCACTCGGAATCGACACCGCAGGAGGCCCAGACCGAACCAAGTTCGTCGCGGAGAGTCGTTCTCCGGGGTGACCAGCCCTCGCCGCCATACGCAGCTGTGGAGAAGAGCTGCTTCACCATCTTTCGTAACGGACCAGGTCGTCTAGCGACCGCCGCTTCTTCCTGCCGGGCTCATCCTCAGGATATCCAAGGGGCGTGAAGGCGATGGGTTCGACAGTGTCGGGCAACCCCAGCACCTCGCGCGCCGCATTGGAGTCGAAGGCTCCCACCCAGCACGTGCCCAATCCTTCATCCGCAGCGGCCAGGATCAGATGATCCATCACGATGGCTACGTCAACATCAACATAGCTCTTACCGTCCCGCCGTGTCCACCCTCGCTCGGGGAGGCCGCAAGCACAGATGAGCAGTGGGGGCTGGACAAACCAGGGCTTATCATAGATCTCGTTCAGTTCTTCCTCGCGGCCTTCCGTATGAATCACAAGAAGCTGGAAGGGCTGGCGATTCGCTGCCGTTGGCGCCAGCCGGGCCGCCTCCAGTACCGTGTGCAGCTTCTCATCCTCTATTGGATCGGGCTTGTACGCCCGCACACTGTAGCGCTCTCGAATCAGTTCCGTAAATTCCATGAATCCCCTCCTGAGACTCTAAGCTAATCTGAACCGTACACTGGCCACGGCAATTGACGATATCTTGCTCACTGCACGACTCCATGGTCTCCGTCTTCTCCTCGCTCGGGCCAGGGATAGATCGAATCCACCCACTGAAGGGGGTTAACGTTCACACCACCCACCCACATCTCCCAGTGGAGGTGCGAGCCTGTTGACAGGCCCGTGTTGCCAATTCTTGCCATCATGTCGCCTTGTTCAACCTCTTGCCCCACCTCAACCTCTATCGTTGAGAGATGCCAGTAGCCGGTCAAAACGCCCCAGCCATGGTCGATGATCAACGCATTGCCCCGTACCGTCAGCTCGTCGGCCATTACGACAGTTCCTGCGGCCGGCGCGTGTACCGGCGTCCCTGTTGCCCCGCGAAGATCTACGCCGCCGTGGAGACTGGTGTATGGGCCCTCGTTGTAGGCACGACGCGTTCCGAAATACGAGGAAATGGTGCCCCCACACGGCTGTTCGAAGGTCCGCGACCATTTCCTAAGATCCGTAAAGGTGGACCGCATGCCGTCAAGCCGCTCCTTTTCTGCAGCCGAAACGGCAGGGTCCAGCAAACTCGGAGACGCTTCGATGCGCTCATAGCCGAAACTAGCAGCCTCCACCAGCAGATCAATGGCGATGTCTCGGGTCTTCCCATCCTGTTCGTTGGCACGGAGCATCACTTCATACAACCCAGGTTCGGTCAATGCGTGGACACCCACAAGCCCGTAGTAGACGCCGTCCTCCTCCGTGAATCGGATCGACTGTTCAGGAAGGCTACCTGTGAGCGTCACCGGTTCCCGCGTGCGCACGGCAATAACCAACGATCCTCCCTGTCTCACGGGCAACGGCCGCAAGTCGACAGAGTCAAAGGGGACCGGGAGCCCCCCTGTCTCTTCACCGGGAATGAGCAGCGGCTGTCCCCGATAGACCAGGGCCGGATCGACCCAGTCGTTGGCGACGATCAGGGTCCAGAGCGGGACATCATATCGGAGAGCAATATGGAGAACCGTCTCGCCGTCCGCGACAATGTGCAGCCCGCCGCCTGATCCTGCGACGGGATGCGCGCCGGGTACCTGCAGCAGCTGCCCGGCGTACAGCACATCTGGGGAAAGCAAGCCATTCAGCCGGGCGAGGCTCTGCCAGGAGGCACCAGATCGCCTGGCAATGCCGGCTAAGGAATCCCCGGCCTGTACAATGTAGGGAGATGTGGGTTGGGGATCAATCTCGACACCTCCTCCAGGGACCAGAAGCCGCTGACCCACGTAGATCCTTGTCGGGTCGTGCAGACCATTGGCGTGGGCCAGCGCATCAACTGTCGATCCATACCGCTGGGCGATGGAAGCCAGTGTCTCGCCGCGCTGCACGACGTGGAAGATCCCTTCCGCCGGTCCCGCGGATTGCCTGCTCTCCTCAGCCTCGACGCGGGCGTGGCCAATTGCCGGCGTCAAAGAGAGAACCAGAACGAGGGCCAGCAGCCAGGCGAACTTTCTATCCACGCGCGGCCTCACTGAAGCGCAGCGAATCCCCTACTCGAATCCGCTCCAGGAGATTTGGTGGCCCTTCCAGGATATCTCTTGCCGGCGTCGCAGGCGCATAAAGTGGTCGAAACGGCAGGGCCAGTCTACTGTCAACCACACGGCCCGCGGCGTCCAGCCAGGCCACCGCAATGGGAAAGAAGACGAAAAGCATGTGGATGGCAGCACCCGCGCAACTCTCCCGCTGCCCAACCAGAAGCAACCCTTCATCGTCACTCAAGCAGCCCCTGAACGTGAGCCCACGAAGACGACAAGCAAATGTGGAGCAGCGGCGCACGCGACCCAATACCACCTCACCGGTGGCCATGTTCCACACCTCTATCCAGCGCACATGTCCTCCATCGCCTTTGCACGCGTCTCACAAAGCTCATCGAAGATCGACCGAGATATCGGGTAGGCAAACGAATCTGCGCAAGGCTCTGACCAGAATTCCTCTAACCAGCGATTGCCCGTCGTCTGCTCATAGACATACGCCTGTAGGAGCAGGTCCAGCCGGTCGGCGTCATCCACCAGTCTGGCCTCCACGCTGGACTGCTCCGCAAAGTCCCGCCACCAGTCCTGCCATCGCTCGCCCTGCGGAATCTCATCCAGCAGGACGCTCAACGCTGACCGTTCTGCCGCTGTTTTGGATTGGCGAGGGAGATGCAGGCACGCCGGGGAGGGGATATCGCTCAGGACGGCTTCCGGTAGGTCGTGGATCAATGCCGTAGTGATCAGCTTAACCGTGTCAATGGGCTCGTCCACGTACTGTGCCAGTACCAAGGCAATGAAAGCCACACCAAAGGAGTGATCTGAGACAGTCTCTGCGTTTGCGATGCCACGCATCACCCAACCGGTGCGTTGGACGCGCTTCAACTGGTTTGCCCCCAGTAGGAGCGCGAGCGCGGATTCAGCGTTCACGATCGCGCACACTCATGAAATCGGAGACGGCAAGTAAGCAGGTCATCCATCGGGCAACCATTTATCCCGGCTATAGCTTGTAGCCAATGGCGCGCAGCAGATCCTTCCGCCCCGCCACGTCTTCCTCTGTTTCAATCCCCTTGGTTTTCACACCGTCGATGACGCCGAGTATGCCTCGCCCCTGCGCTGTCTCCGCCAGGATGACTTCGACGGGGTTGGCCGACGCGCAATAGATGCCGCACACCTCAGGAACACGCTTGACAGCGTTCAGGATGTTGATGGGATAGTAGCCTTCGCCCAGGAGAACGATGAAGCAGTGACCCGCGCTCAGCGCCAGAGCGTTCTGCTTGGCCAGCTCGACCAACTCAGCGTTCGTCCCCGTCGCCCTTACCAGCGCCGGTCCCGACGACTCACAGAAAGCCAGGCCGAACTCGATGCCCGGGACAGCCGTCACCAGTGCCTCGTGAATGTCCTCCACTGTCTTGATGAAGTGAGACTGTCCAAGTATCAAATTCAGAGTTCCTGGCTTCTGAATCTTCACGACGTCGAATTCCATGTCTATGCTCCTCTGGTTCATGCAGCCCAAGACTTGACCGGTTACCTGATCGTGATCATAGGCGCCGCTGACAGCGCGGAGTGCGAGAGTGCTTGGAATCGGCGCTGGGAAGATCCGGGCGCTGTTCTCCTTCGCCCCAGCCGTGCCCGCCAAGCCAACGACACCCACTCCATACAAACAGACCGGCGATGACCAGAAACGGAATCTCCACCATCGCCTACGAGAACGGAAGAAACCCGCATCCCTTTGATAGGGCCCGGCGGTCTACAGATCACCATCAAACCACGACATCGGACCAGAGATAGGCACATAAGGAGTCCATCACGCCGAAGAATCGAGCGTAGCGGCTCAGTTACTCGATTTCTGCCGGGCCGAACCCAAAAAGAACTGAGACGAGGCATCTGGCGCATCAAGCACTCGCCTCGCAGGTTCCCATCAGAAAATTCTTGCGCTCACGTCGGAACTTGAGCGGTCCACGCCCAAGACGCCATTTGCGCTGTCCAGAAGCTGTTGCGGGCAAAACGGCTTCGTGATGTAGTCATCCACTTTGGCAATGTGAAGTCCCAATACACGATCAATACCCTGCGGCTCTGCGGTGACGACGATGACAGGGACCTTGCTGAGATCATCATCGGCCTTCATCTGACGATGGACCTCCCATCCATCAACGTCAGGCATCATCAGGTCGAGAAGCACCAGATCTGGTTTGAGCTGGCGTACCGTATTGAGACCCTCTCGACCGCCCACCGCTCCCACAAACTCGAAATCGGCACCTTGCAGGATGAGCTTGACAAGATCGATCATCTCAGGCCCATCTTCAATACAGACGACCAACTTCTTCTGGTCCGTCATCAGAAGCCTCCTTGCACAGCGTCATCGCCAGCTCGGCGCGCTGTGATGGAGATGACACCTGATCAAGGAAGTGTACCATATCCCCCTACCAAGTCAAACCTTGCTTGTGCAGTGCCAGGATATCCCTATAGTCTTGGATCTAGCATATGGTGCGTACTAGAGGCGGATGAGACATCTGGCAAACGACGGCGTGGCTCGGGGCTACGCCCACCCCTGAGGCCGAGATCACGGTCGACACAAAACACACGATCAATGCCCTGCCCGTGGCTACAGGATCGCCGTCCGCCCCGTAGCACAAAGGGGAGCTTGCGGTATAATACGGCAGGATCGAATTGATGAGAATGCGAGCGTCCGAATCGCTCACATCACCGAACGTACTTGTGGGGAGACATCACGACTCAACCGGCGACATAGCCCGCTTCGGGACCCAGGCCCCAGGTGCCTGTCATGCCCGCATCCTTCGACACCCATCCAAGTCCGACCGACGTTCCCAGAGACGCATGCCGGGCCTTACCGGATAGAGCCCGACCGAAGGACTGCAGACGTACGATGCGCATGAGGAGAAGGAGAACAGTGTGAATTCAATCCTACAACTTCTGACGATACTCCTGTTCGCCGTCCTTAACGGCATACTGGCAATGTCCGAAACAGCTGTCGTTTCGGCACGGCGGGCCCGGCTACGCCACGCAGCGGAGACGGGCAACGAACGTGCGCAGGTCGCGCTCGATCTATTGGCCGATCCAACGGAGTTTCTCGCTGCCGTCCAGATCGGCATCACGCTCATCGGAATCGTTGCCGGGGCCTTCGGAGAGGCGACGTTGGCTCGGGCCGTTGCGTCAGCATTGTCCGGGATTCCGGCTCTGACACCCTACGCCGATGCCATCGCTATCACGATCGTCGTCCTCGGCGTCACTTATGTCTCCCTCGTAGTCGGTGAACTGGTGCCGAAGCGATTGGCGCTGAACGACCCAGAGCGGGTTGCCAGTGCTGTCGCCAGGCCTATGCGCGCGCTCTCAGCCGTCGCGCGGCCCATCGTATGGCTACTGAGCATCTCGACTGACGCCGTCGTTCGCGTGATGGGCGTCAGGCCGTCGCGCGAACCCGATGTGACTGCAGAGGAGATCGAGACCATGGTCGAGCACGGGGCCGAGCTGGGCGTCTTTGAGAAGTCCGAGCGGGACATGATTGAGAGCGTGCTCAGGCTAGATCAATGGCGCGTCGATGCCTTCATGACTCCCCGCACCCGTGTCACGTGGATCGACCTGGAAAATCCGGAGAGGGCAAAGGCAACCTTGCTAGATGCTAAGCATTCGCGGTTCCCTGTGATTGAGGGCAATCCCGACAATACCATAGGCATGCTCTACACCAAGGACCTGGTTGTCCGCCAGCTGAACGGGCAGCCCTTCGACATCCGGGCCTCTCTGCGCCCGGCCCTGTTCATCCCAGAAAGCATGTCGACGCTCCGAGTCCTCGAGATCTTCAAACAAGAAGGAAAACACATCGCGCTAGTGACCGACGAGTATGGCAGCATCGAGGGTATGATCACGGACATGGACATCTTGGAGGCGATCGCAGGCGACATTCCCGCAGAGGGAGAACCCGCGGAGCCGCAAGCGAGGTGGCGCGAAGACGGAACCTGGCTGGTCGACGGTCTTCTTCACGTCAACCGGCTGTGGGAAATTCTCGGTCTCAAGGCGGAGATGGAAGATGTGTACCGCGGGTATCAGACAGTCAGCGGATTTGTCATGACCCAGCTGGAGCGCATTCCCAGCGAGGGCGAACAGTTCGAGTTCCAACATCAGCGGTTCGAGATCATAGACATGGATGGTCATCGGATTGACAAGGTCTTGGTGACGACACAGGATCAAGGGGCACCCACCGATGTGCAGGAACCAGAGGATCCGCAGCCACTTCCAAAGTCGGATCGCTGGACCAGGGACTGAATCATAGGCAGCGTTTCACTTCAGGGAGAGTCTCTCCTGACAGCCCTCCTAGGCAGCGAGGGGTATGGCTCTGAGCGTAGCTACCGACTCGGCCGGACTGATTTTCAGAACAAAGCCCGCAACCGCGGGCCTTGCCCAATTCTGTAGATAGGCACGGAAGTTTTTAGTTGCGTCACAGGCCGACTCGGCTATAATTGTCTCCAGTGCGTATGCCAGGTGCGAGCGAGATAACGGCCTGCCGAGTGAGACGCTTGAAGCGAACGTCGTGTCATCCGAATCATGACGAGGCAGTTACTCCAGAGCCCACTGCGGTAGTCTTAGGGGCTTCGCGCTCGCAGAAGACGGTGTACGCGCCAGAACCATTGACTACAGACCAAGAGACGCAGACAACCCAGCTCGGTGTCCCTGCCTCGCTGATAGGGCGTGACCGAGGGATCTCCATCATCCAACTGGAATCGGGCGCTGACTTTCACACACACCGCGGAACGACAACCCGCGACGACCAGATTGGCGTCCCGTGGGGAACACGGGTCACCACCTACCCTGGAGTTCCTCTCATCCTCCTTCGCCTCTTCACCGACCACCTGGTGTGCAACCTCATACGCACTACGCGCATCCTCTATCTGAAGGAAGCTCAGCACATCTTCTCGAAGCCGAACTTGGCTCCCGGGCGGCGCGGTATCGAGGCAGGAACAGGCAGCAATGAACTCAAGCTAGCCCTTGCACGAGGGGTTCAAGCCCTCGGTGACGTGACACCGTACGAAGTCTGCCCCGGCCGCGGGAACTGGCCCGCATTACCCCGGAACAAGTCCACGTGGCACAGTATGTCACGTTCAGACACCACGATATCGGAGATGGCTTCGACAAGCACGACCCAGACGCCCCATTTCTCGATGTCGCCAATCCTTGGGACTACAGCCGTCAAGCCTATGCCGCACTGCTTGGCGGGGGATTCCTTGGATCTATCGTATCGACTGCCAATCAGGTGATCAACCTCATCAGCACCCTGGAAGACGCGAACTTCAGCAGGATTGCGGTCGAGGCGTTACTGCTGTGCCTCTACAAGCTTCGCTCAGCTCGCCTGAGGCCGAAGGATCCGCTGAGGCCACACACCGGGTATCCCGTCCTCGGACGGAACCTTACTTAACATAATGGAAGGAGTGGAGATGGGAAATCTTAGACGTCTAGTGATCGACGTACTGAAGCCCTTGGAGCCCAGCATCGTTGAACTTGTTCAGTTGCTGGCGGACTTCGAGGGCGTGGATGGGGTCAATATCTCCATTTACGAGATCGACCGTCGGGTAGAAAATGCAAAGATCACAGTCGAAGGGCACAGTGTGCCCTATCAGGAGATAATCGACCTCATCGAGGAAAACGGCGCGGCTATCCACTCTATCGACGAAGTGGCGGCCGGAAAGGTGCTTATTGAGGACGTGATAACCCCGCAGGACTAGTCATGGAAGAGAATAATAGCGCGAGAGAACGCCTGGTCCACCAAGTAGAGAGCGTTCGTGAGTACAGCCGTATCGCCGGTGTCGCGGAAATTGCCCGACGCTATTTTGCGATGAATGCCTTCGACGGCGTTCTAACGACCATCGGCGTCTTGATGGGCAACTATCTCTCTGGCGTTCAAGACGTCACTATCCCGATTCGGACGGGCGTGGCTACGTCGATAGCTATGGGCGTCTCGGGCCTCTGGGGCGCCTATCTCACCGAGACTGCTGAGCGACAGCGTGAGATCGCCGAGCTTGAACGGGCGTGTCTTGTGGACCAAACCGAGACAAAGATCGGCCGAGCCTCACGGCTGGCCGTGGTTATCGTCGCCATCGTCGATGGCCTGGCCCCCTTTGTCTCCGCGCTGGTTGTGCTGATTCCTCTTTTCCTTGCTTCCCTGATCGGCAATGTGTTGACCAGCTATCTCCTTTCGCTGGTCACCGCGCTGGTAGCGCTGTTCGCCCTGGGCATGTTTCTCGGCCATGTCTCAAAGCGCAGCCTGATCGGGTATGGCCTGCGAACGCTGGTCGCCGGGATAGTCGCCATTGCCCTCAACTTCGTGCTGGAGCCCCCCGGGCACTGACTCGCCACGCTCGCCGGAAGCCGAAATGAGAGCAGCGCGGGGCGCTGCCGAGAGGGTCCCGGCAAGCTTGTAGCGTGACCATCCTGGGCCGGACCAGAGTCAACAACACGTGCCTCACCAATCCATTGGCGCCAATGCCCACACAGGAGAGGTCAGGTTCGCAGAGACAGCCCGCTCAGCTTCCATCTATCGGATGACGCCAGACGACTTGAGATGCTTCTACTGCAGCGCTATTATGAGGACCACCCGTTCTAAGTAGACCCCGCGACCGCTCAGCGTCTAGCCAGCGATCCAGGCTGACAACGTTACTCAGGCAAACTGGTATGATCAGTCTTTGGGGATTGACCGACGCTTCCCTCAACTCATCGTTCAAGTAGCGCAACGCCGCCTTGGGTTGCGTGTTCTACTGAATTGGTATTAGCGACGATAAACCAGGAGGCACGTATGACGGACAGCCGTGTAGCAGTGGTCACCGACAGCACAGCCTGCATCCCATCCGAAGCGCTTCAAGGTCTCGACATCCCAGTCATCCCTCTCTGGCTCATCTGGGACGACGACAGGTATCGCGACGGCGTGGATATCGCGCCCGAAGCATTCTACCGCCTCCTTCAGGAGCGCGACACAATCCCCAGCACGTCTCAGCCGTCGGTTGGGGAGTTCGTCGACTTCTACCGCCAGGTCGCCGCCGAAAAGCACACGGACACTATCGTGGGCATCTTCATCTCCAGTAAGATCAGTGGGACCGTCGCCTCTGCCGAAGCGGCCGCCGCTGAGTTGCCTGAGCTCAACATCAAGATCATCGACTCGTTCTCCACCTCCATGGGCCTCGGGTTTCTGGCTCTGGCCGCGGTCAGAGAAGCAGCACGTGGAGGAAGCGCAAGCGCCGTGATCGAAGCGGCCAACGACGTCCGCCAGAGGCTTACCGTTCTTTTCACCGTTGACACTCTAGAATACCTGCACAAGGGAGGCCGCATCGGCGGTGCCAAACGCTTCCTGGGGACGATGCTCAATATAAAACCGCTACTTCATCTGAATGACGGGTGCGTCGAACCCATGTGCCAGATTCGCACCAAGCAACGGGCGCTAGCGGAGATGCTCGACCGGGCGGAGGAGCGGCTCAACGGCAAGGCCATGGGCGAGCTGGCCGTGATCGACGTAGGCTGCCGCGAGGAGAGCAAGAGATTAGCGGCGGTGGCGAAGGCACGTTTCGGAGTATCGGAGGTCTACCTAGCCCCAGTCAGCCCCGTCATCGGCACACACGCCGGTCCAGGAACCGTTGGCGTCGGATTCTACGCCCGGCCCTGATCGACGCTGTATCCACTTCCCTACATCCGAACGACAGCGACCGCGCCTAATCGGACGCGGTCGCTGTCGTTCTTGCTTTCCCGAGTGCAGTGGTAAGTTTCTCCGCTTGTTGTACAATAGACGCCCGACAACTGAGAGATGTTTCTCAACACCCAAGGAGTGGCGCAGTCATATGGCTTTCAAGGACAAGCTGCTGGCGGCACAGGATACCAACAACTCCTGGCTCTGCGTCGGATTGGACCCCGTCATGACTCGCCTACCTGCAGTAGTACGGGCATCGTCGTCCCCCTTGCTCACGTTCGCCCGGGCCATCGTTGAAGCCACCGCTGACCTGGTCTGCGCCTACAAGCCAAACCTTGGCTTCTGGCTGGCCGAAGGTGCTGCTGGCCTGGAGGCTCTCCAGCATCTCATTGGCGAGATCCCCAACCACGTGCCGGTGATACTCGACGGGAAGTTCAACGATGTCGGGCATACAGCTGCAGCCTACGCGCGAGCTGCTTTTGACACTCTGGGTGCGGATGCCGTAACCGCCAACCCCTACCTGGGTGTGGATACGCTGCGCCCTCTCCTGCAAACGGAGGAGCACGGCGTTTTCCTCCTGGCCCGCACCTCCAACCCGTCAGCCCCTGACCTCCAGGACCTCGAAGTGGAGGGACAGACCGTGTACCAGACGATCGCTCAGTTGGCAGCCGGATGGGATAGTGAGCTGCGCGGGACCTGTGGTCTGGTCGTCGGCGCCACCTATCCACAGGAGTTGGGCATCATCCGGAAGACTGCTCCCGGACTCCCCTTCCTGATCCCTGGCATCGGTGCTCAGGGTGGTGACTTGCGTCAAGCTGTGATTCACGGCCCTACGGAAACTGCCATCGGCCCGACCATCAACTCCTCTCGAGGCATCATCTACGCTTCTTCGGACGCTGACTTCGCTGAGGCGGCCCGTGAGGCCGCTTTGAAGGTGAGAGATCGCATCAATCGTCAACGGGAGACGCTCCAATGACGAACGTCATCAACGATCTGGCAAATGCGCTTTACGACCACGGTTGCGTGAAGTTCGGAAGCTTCAAGCTGAAGTCCGGTATCACGTCGCCCATCTACATCGACCTTCGACTGCTGGTCAGCCATCCCGATCTACTTCGCCGCGTGGCTGGCGCCCTCGCAGATACAGCGAGGAGTCTCACATTTGATCGCATAGCTGCCATCCCCTATGCGGCACTCCCCATCGGAGTAGCAATGGCGCTGGAGCTCGACCGGCCCATGATCTATCCTCGCCGAGAAATCAAAGAGCATGGCACGCGCCGACCCATCGAAGGAGCTCTGGAGGCAGGTGAGACCGCGCTCCTCGTCGACGACCTGATCACCCGTGGAGGCAGCAAGCTCGAGGCAATCGAGACCTTGCAGGCTGTGGACCTGATCGTCAACGACGTTCTGGTGCTGATCGACAGGGAACAAGGCGGCGCCATAGATCTCGCAGAGCAGGGCTACGCCCTCCACGCTGTTTTGAAGCTGACCCGGCTGCTGAACGCTCTGGAAGCCAGCGGCCGCATCACGGGCGAGCAGCAGGAAGAGGTGAAGGCCTACCTGGAGCGGACCCGGGCCCGGTGACGATGAGCGAGATCGATGTATCCGTCGACCTTTGCGGCTGCCAATTGCCCAACCCGACAGTCCTCGCCTCAGGTATTCTGGGCTTAAGCCACGCTGTGCTCACGCGCGTCGCCCGCTCGGGCGCCGGCGCCGTCACGACCAAGTCCTGCAGCCTCAAGCCTCGCTCCGGGTACCCGAATCCTACGATCCTGGATTGGGGACCAGGGCTGATCAATGCGGTGGGCCTCTCCAATCCCGGGGTCGAGGTCATGGTCGAAGAGATTCAAGCAGCCAAGGCGCTGCTTTCCCCCCTGGGCGTTCCGGTTATCGCCAGCATCTTCGCCGACACAATCTACGACTTTGGAACTATAACGCGCTTCATATCCGAGGCGGCACCCGATATCCTGGAAGTGAATGTCTCTTGCCCGAACCTCGATGACCGCTACCAGCAGATGTTCGCCGCGGATCCTTATGTCTCTGCTCAGGTTACGCGCCGAGTTAAACGCTACACAGATGCCCCTGTGCTGGTCAAGTTATCACCCAACGTGACTGACATCGCGAAGATTGCGGAGGCAGTAGTTGAGGCTGGAGCTGACGGGATCACGGCGATCAACAGCGTTGGGCCGGGCTTGATTCTGGATGTCGAGACTAGGCGACCAGTGCTTGCGCATGGCACGGGCGGCTTGAGTGGACCAGGAATCAGACCCATTGCGGTGCGATGCGTCCGCGACATATGCCGAGCGGTTGACGTCCCGGTAGTGGCAACCGGTGGCGTGATGAGTGGACGGGATCTCGTGGAGATGCTCCTGGTTGGGGCCACTGCCGTCAGTATGGGCTCAGCAATACGATACGGGGGGATGGAAGTCTTTCAAGACGCGTGCGTCGAGCTGAAGACCTACATGCGAAGATACGGCCACGATACTATTGAGTCTCTCCGGGGAACCGCCATCGTCTAGCCCTGCTTAGCTCCCGTTGCCGGAAAGCGGTCGCGCCGCTTGCCCCGCCCCGTGGCTGGTCCCACGCCGTTTCGGAACCAGACAGTGAATGACCCGATGCCTCCTGTTCCCAAACTCTGTCAATCGCTGTTTGCCACCGACCACACCGCTTGCTGCCGCATCCCGAACGCCTGAAGTTGTGAATGGCTGCCCAACTAGCCACTACGTCAACTGGCAATCCACCACCGCCAGTCCAGTAGATCCTTCTCAAGACCATAGCAGCCGGATGTCACGTCCACCTGAACGCGACACAATTAGGAACAGCTCCTCCTCCGGGACAGAGGCTAGCCGCTTCTCTAACGAGAATCAGTTCACGCGCTCAACCAGCGGAGCCAGGCTCCCGGTGGTATCCAGATCGACGGCTCGGCGGAAGGCACTCTCGGCCTCTTTGATCTTTCCTTGCTCGCTGCGCAGGAGTCCCAGATGATAGTAGGCCGAAGCCAGTTGCGGGTCCAGCTCGATGGCACGTCGAAGATATCTCTCCGCATCCTCGTATCTGCCAGCCTGGAAGGCGATCCAACCCCGCAGCTCATGCCCCCGAGCGCTGTCCGGAGCCAACGCCAGAAGGCGCTCTGCCGCCTCCAGGCCGCGGTCATCTGACACAACACTGTTGTTCACGTAGAAGCTGGTCAGGGCTTCCCAAAGGGTAGGATCGCTGGGCCCCAGCGTCACAGCCTCCCGCAGCCAGATCTCCGCTGCCACATACCGGCCTTCGGCAGCCCAGGTCTGGCCAATTTCGGCACAGACGGCCGCACTATCTGGCTGCAGGTCGTACGCAGTTTCATAGGCCGCCCGCGCTGCGCTGATGTCACCCCAGCGATCGAAGTGCAACCCAAGGAATATGTACCCGACTGGCGTTTTCGGTGCAAGCCCGACGGCTTTCAGCAAATGAGATTCAGCCTCATCCCGGTAGCCCATCTTGTCCAGGGCATGACCCAGATACGCCCGCGCGTCGGCATAGCTGGGACACGTTTGAACAGCGCGCTCCAGATGTCGCGCCGCCAACGCCCATTCGTGGTGCTCCATCAGGATCCGTCCCAACCGAGTATGGACGTAGGCAGCGTTGTCCACACCAAGGCCATCGCCTAGACTTCCCAGGAGTTGACTTGATAGCTCCGTGCCCGCGCTGCCGAGCTGCTCAACCGCCGCGGCGTCTTCCCCCAATCCTAGAAGGAGCGCCCCAAGCCGCTCGCGCACCACCTCGTCAGTTGGGTCAGAAAGAACGAGGTCCTCGTACACAGCGCGGGCTCTACTCCACTGTCGGAGCTCAAGGTAAGCGCGGGCGAGTAACCTGCTCACGGCCCGGTCCTCCGGCTCCAGTCCCAGTAGCTGCTCGCCGTGCTCGACGACAGCCTTCCAGTGCGCGAGCCGCTCAGCTGTCGCAGTCTCGGCGCTCCGTGCATGAGCCCAGACGCTCAACCGCTCCACTCTGGCCATGCCGGCCCCCAGCCGTTCGGCCTGCAAGACCGCGTCTCTGGCTTCATCCCAGCGGCCCCAATCGAGGTAGACCTCGGTCAGCTCAAGATAGGGAAGGGGATCCTCGGGACGGAGTCGCGCCGCCTTCCGGTATGAGGCGACCGCTGCGGTGCGCTCGGACTTGCTGGCGTGCAGCCTGGCTCGATAGAGCTGTCTACCGTACTCGTTGTTGGAGGAGCGCAGGCTGGCGAGTAGGCCAGCGACGAGCAGCGCTAGAGCCGCGAAGGTGGCGAGCGATCGACGATCAGACGTGCGGGACACACAATCATTATAGCGGCAAGAGAGCGCCTGACAACCTGCTGATCGCTACTTCACAGCGCCTTTGGAAGGGCTCTACGCTGTGCCGGTGGCTGTGGACTGACGAGACACCATCAGGCTTCCTGAACCTGCACACGAACGCCCGCACGCTCTTCAGCAGGCCTTAGATCAGCTCCTCTTCCAACACATCGAAGAATGTTTGCCTTGCTTGTCGCTCGATCCAGGGCTTGTGACCGCAGCGGCTTAGAAGGACGAATCGGAAGCACTCAAGAATCGCCGAGAGAGGCTCCTGCACCCCCTCCACTGGATGTGGATCGTAGTCACCGTGAATGGCAACAACGGGACACTCAATCGCTCTTCCAAGCGCCAGCAACTCCCCCCGTTGTCTCAGTCGGGTTGCCTCCGCCCATACGGCACGGAACACATCGCCCGTTGGACCGATCCGGTCAGCTTCTTCCGATCGATCCGTGATCGGATCGTAGGCGTCGGCTTTGCCCGCCAGAGTGCCCAGGCGCGCAAGCCAAGCATCCCTGTCCTTCGTTGTGGGATCCTCCAGAGCATGGACAGCGGCATTGAAAGTCTCTCGCTCTTCCTCTCCAAGCCGACCCATCCGGGTCTCGTGGAGTCTCCGCACATATGCTTCTTCAAAAGGTCCGCTACCAACAAGAACTAGCTTCTCGACCAAGCGAGAATGGTGCGCCGCGAGGATGAAGATCAACCAGGCTCCCCAGGAGTGGCCGACCAAGACCAAAGGCGGAGCTCCTTGCGTCACCAGATCGATCCGTAGCTCCTCGACCTGCCCGTCAATGGAGGTAGCTGTCTGGATGGGCTCCAGGACACCTCGCTCGCGCGCGAGTGCCCGGGCCACGGGGGCCATTTCTCCGCCTGCCCCGGGCCCACCGTGGACGACAGCTACGCGATACGGCGGCATTCCGTAGTGTCTCACGCGCTCCACGCATGACTCCCCGACGAGGAAATCCTCCTCAGTCCAGTTGGCGCCACTGAGACGAATGTCCCCGCGTTGAGCATCGGCACCAGGGCATCCGCGTCTTGAGCTTCCTCGTGGAGCTCATGGTAATCCGCCCCCATGTCGCTGGCACCATGGGCGTCGGAGTTCAATAGAAGAGGGATGTCCAACGCCCTCGCCAAGCGCCTGATGTCGGACTCTACCGACCGCGGCCGATTACGCGACCAAGCGTTGAGAGCGCGGGGTGGGGCTCTTTGTCCACGCGATTCCGCATCCATTGAAGCGAAAAGGATGAGCCACAGCCAGAAACTCATCTCGCTCTCAGACAAAACGCACACAGGTCCAGGTAGGTGCACCACCGGCGGTCCAGTTCCCTGTCGCCAACCCCAATGACCAGGATGTGCTCCACACGGGCTGTGACCTCGCCTCCCCTGAAGGCTCGAAATGGCGCACTCTTAGCGTTCAGTCCCCTCAGACGCCCAGCGGGAACCATCGTCTCCTAGTCCGTGATGACGATCCCGTTCAGGCAGCTGTCCGTGGCAACGTAGATCATCTGTTCCGTCCCCGAGCGCGCACAGAACGCCCGCTCCCGAGTGTGGCCGTGCAGGTCGATCTTCACCAGGTCGCCGACAGTCTGTCTGCCACACGCTCTAGCTGATGATAGTTCTCCAGCTTCTCCCGCCACAGTGCCGGAATGGCCTGTACACCGAGATAGGCTCCAGCGATGGCACAAGACATCGCGCCCATGGTATCCCTGTCGCCGCCATTCAATGCGGCGCAAAACAGGGCCTCCACGAAGGAGCCAGGATGCTGCAGGAAGCAGTAGACCGCGAACGGCTGCGATTGATGGACCGCCACGCCCGACCCCAGTTCCTCCGCCGCGGCCCGACAGGGAACCTCTTGTCGGATCAATTCCCGAACACGAGACAACTTCTGCTTCATCTCGGGTGTCCGCGCAGTATCTTGAAGCATCTGGACATAGTCGGCAGCGGGCAGCGGCGCACTGGGATCCAGCTTGACAGCCTGAGCCACCGCCTGAGCCTGAACAGCAGCACCGTCGATGCCAATGGGGTGCGCGTGGGTCACGGAGGCAGACTCACACGCGTTGCCGTACAGGTCCTTGGATTCACAGAAGAAAAGGCCAATCGCCGCGATCCGCATCGCGGCTCCATTCCCGAACGATCCCTGGCCGTCGTAGAGCGTCTCCGCTGCTTCCGGGTAGGACAGGCCGTCGCACTCCACCCTGGTGAAGACGGTAGGCGGCCCCGACGCATACCCTCGCCACGGCTCGCAGCGGTAGTTCTTCCGAAGAGTGTCCCCCAGGTGCTGCTGATCGAGCCCGCCAACCTGGACGAGCGAACTGGCCACGCCGATCGCCATCGCTGTATCATCGGTGTAGATCAGCTTCTCTTGTCGATCGACTGCCGCAACCAGGCCCTCTCTAGTCGGATGTCTGAAGGCCAGCTCACCGATAGCATCCCCCACCCCCGTGCCGACCAGCGCTCCCACGAACTTTCCCCTCCGTTCTAACCGTTCAGTCATGGACGACCAATCCCTTCCAGGCAGACGACGCTGCAGGCCACGATTCGTCTCTCAACCCGGACGCCTGGTTCGATCCCCTGACTGCCTCCAGACAGCACTCCTCGGCTCGCTCAATAGCGATGTGGACCGCCCCATCAGGACCCAGCCGGAGATCAGAATACCGTCCCGGCTGGCTTCGCCACACGTTGCTGAACCCCCAGCCGTGCCACTGCCAGACTGAGACTGTCCGTTTCGGTGAGCCGTCCCCAAGTGCCTCCACGACCACGAGCTCCTCCACCCTGTCGCCGTCCACATCGCCTAGTTCAACCTCGTGGATCGGGTAGGTCACGGCCGATCCACCCCACAGCGTGCGATACAGCCCACCGCGATAGCCCACGATGAACGGTCGGCTGCGAGGCGTCGCTTCCTGCCAGCCGCTGGGGGACTCCAGCCCGTCCAGCCCTGGCTTCCACAACGCGAGCATCAGCTCGCTGCGGCCGTCATCGTTGGGATCACCCAGAGCCAGATCCACAACTCGCCACTCCTCAGGGCTGCGCCACACCTCCCGATCTCCCTCATACACGATGACCCTCTCCCGAATCCGGCGCACGTGCTCCGGTATCCCGTCCCCCGTCAGATCCGTCCTGCCGCCCCAGAATAGGCCAGATCGCTCATGCTCGCCATTATCCCCAGCCGACTCGACCCGCTGACAGATCGTCTGATTACAGACGAACACGAGTCTGCTTAGCCCACTGTCCAACCTCCTGGCAGTCAATCGACCCTCACGAGGGGTCATTAGGCTAGGACGAGCCCCTGCCTTTACGGGCAAGGCCTGTACTGCCCGCAGACCCTCGTCGTCGAAAAAGGCTCGGAGTACCATACCCCAGGCCGTGTGTCCTTGCCATTGGTCGAACACGAAGTTGCCCAGGCTGTACGCCACGAATTTCCCGTCAACAACCTCAAATGACTGTACCACATGGGGGTGTTGACCAACGATTAGATCAGCCCCCGCCTTCAGCACGAGCTCGGCAGCCTGACGCTGGGCGGGATCAACCCGGGTATCGTATTCATAGCCCCAGTGCACGAAGACGACCACCGCGTCGGCTCCCTCGGATGCCGCGGACACGGCAGCGCTGATCTGCTCGGGTTCCCAGTGGGCCCAAGTCCATCCGTCGCGCGCCACTGGGTCCCCACCAGGGATTGCATTGAAGGCCAGGAATGCCAGGCGCAAGCCTCTCACATCTCGGATCACGGCCTTTAGTGCCGCATCATGGGAAGCCCCGGCACCCATCGTGGTCATCCCAGCCGACTGCAGCCGCGAGCTCGTCTCCGCCAGGCCTTCCGAACCCAGGTCCCCAGCGTGATTGTTCGCCAGCCCCAGCACGTCGAAGCCCGCCTGCCGAATCTGACCGACCGCAGACGGCGATGCCCGCAGCGGCTCTGGTCCGGCGTTCTCGGCGACAGCCCGTCCCGACCACTCGCTGGAGATGACACACTCCAGGTTCCCCACCGTCAGGTCAGCAGCAGCGAGCCAGCGAGTTACCGCGGCGAAGGGCTGATTGTCCCGGGCCAGCCCGCGCCCCAGCATGACGTCACCAACGACGATGATCTCGACGGTCTCTTCATCGGCGACAAGCGGATGGTCAGCGCGGAGATAGAGCCATGGGTAACCGGATAGGTCAGGGGCCGCAAGCGGAACCGCGCTTGCGAGAGCGAAAAGGGCGACAAGAGAAGCGACCACCACGCAGGAGGGAATACCAGCGGAGCATGGAGTCAAGGGCGAACCCACCGGTACTAGCGTATCACGTTCTGCCATCCCTGTCTCCGAACCTCACCTCTCCGCCCCCTTTCCCCGTGGCCCGACCGGCTCATCCTACTGCCACTCGGGGGGCTCGTCGGCGTAGACGGCGTTTGTCACCTGCCAATCGCCCTCTTCAGTCCTCTCCAACGTGTACGTCACGTCCAACCCATAGGGGCCTCGTTGAGCCACGGGTCGCTCGCCGTACGTGGGCCACTCGCCCTCAAAGTCGTACAGATCGTCTCTCCACGTCTCTCGCACCGTGACAATGGCCAAGTCCTCCGACTGGCGGTCGAAGGAGCGAAAATCGACACCCATCAGCTTACGACCCTGATAGCGGTGCTCCGCTCCCAGAGCCTCGATATGCGACGAGAAGCTCTCACCCAGCTCACCGCCAGCGGTGACTCGACGGGGCGCCAGGTACCAGAAGGCGTCCACTAACGACTTCTGGAACCGAGTAATCCCCTCTCGCAGCGCGGTGTGCTCTCCATCCTCGGTATAGAAGCTGCCGATCCACCATGGTCGCGCCGGTGCTTCGCCCTTCTCGAGCATCTCTTGCCACTTCTCATCGGTCAGGCGATCGTCGGCCGGCCATTCGAACTCGTAGTACGAGAACACCCCGCCCTTGGTCACCTGAAGCGTGATCGACCCGTCCTCGTCGATCAATGGCACCACGGCGTGAATCTGATCGATGCGACCAACAGCGACCTCGAGCACCTCCGGGTTAGGCATGCCGTCGGCATCGGGGTCAGGGTCTGTGGCGACATCGGCGATTACGGCTGCTTGCGGCTGCTCCTCGGGCATCATCTGCCCGCCAACCCCCTGCTCCCCGGGGGTGTCAGCCGATGCCATCGTCAGATGCTCTAGCTCCCCCCCATAGAACCGTATCGCCTCGTACTCGTCTTCCCTTAACGGCTCACCCCGCAACTCCTTCTCGGCCATCGTTTCCAGAGAGCGAGCTAGATTCGCCAGCCGCTGCAAACTGGCGCTGTCCTGTTCCGCTAGCAGCCCTCTCTTGGAGAGTCCATCGTGGGTCATCTGAGTCAAGGCGGTCAGGCGTGCGTAGAACTCGGGGACAGGCTCCACATAGCCCCTGGGCGGGGCCGGCGGAGGAGGCGGCGGCCCTCCGCCGAGCTCAGCGTACGCCTGCTTGGCGTAGAGAATGGTATCGTGCTTCAGCTCGGCGAAGCTTCCCAGCACCGTGTTCAGCTGTTTGTCAACCCAGGCCAACGACGTCATGAACGCCGGATAGCCGCCCCCGGGCACCTCAAGAAGGGGTTGGAAGCCGTAGAGCCAAGAATTGTAAAGCGTCTGGGTCCACTCCTCCACACTGAGCCCCGAGAGCCAGGCCTCCATCCTGTCCATCTGCTGATCGTAATTCTCGAAGCTCGTCTCGCCCATTGAATCCAGGTGCTGATACGCTCGCGCCGAACCCATGGCGGCAGGGATATCCAGGCCATTCGGCAAGCCTCTGCGGTTCGGAGGCGTGGCTTGACCAACGTTATCGTAGATCAGCTGTCGGAAGATAAATGCATCCGGCACAAAGCGCTGTCCCATGAAGCGCAGTCCTTTCGTCTCCTCCTCTTCATCCTGCCAATCGCCAACAACAATTCCCAGAATGCGCGGCGGGGGCAGCTTCTTTGCCTCTGCGATGAAGGCCTCCAGAAGCACCTCGTCAACCAGGTCTTCGACAGTGGCTTCTTCGCCGTAGACCTGGTCTATGACCCTGCCATACTGAAGCACGGTCAGGTCATCGCTGCGTCCGACGAAGAATACGGTGGGGCTGTAGAGATCAGCCCAGCTCTCCAAGGCAGGCCGGCCCTTGATCCGCGTCGTGCGAAGCGCGTGCAACAGAAGCAAAGCAGACCGGGTCTCCGACAGTCTACTGAGACGGAAAGTCATCCGTCCGTACCACATCATAGACTTGAAGTATGCGCCCAGAGCCTCACTTTTGGTGTAGTGTCCCCGCGGTCTGTACTGGGTGTAGTCCTCTCCGAAATCCAGCTCCGGGAATATCGGTGACAGCTGAATACCCTCTGCCTTCTCAATGAGGGCAAGCTCCGCGCTCACCAGTTTCTCCGCGTAATCAGGCACCTCGACATCGGGGTCCAGCAGGCGGCTACCAACTCCAACGAACGCCACAACGCGGCGGGCGGGTTCTTCCCATGCGGTGCCTTGCACTCCCTTGTACTGTTCGTCCGTCCGAGCCAGCAAGGCGTTGTTCAGGTCACGGAGCTGAGGAATGAAGTGCTCTACCTCAGCCGTACGCAGCACCTTGTCAAAGAGAAGATGATAGATGTGAAGCAACGAATCACTGGTGACAAGGACTGGCACGTTGTTGTAGCGCGCCCGTTCGTACAGGGTGAAGAACTCCTTCTCATCGCCGCTGCTGACCACGAAACCGTCACGGCTCAGGTGGTCGAGCTGAGCTGGCGAAAGGATGAAAGGATTCTGTACATTGCTCAAGTCGGGCGCAATCCCTTCGTGATGGATCACGGGCTCCACCGTCACCGATGGCTTCTCGAAGGAGGCGAAAACCAGTTCCGCGCTCTCCATCGGGGTTGACGTAGGCTGGGGACCGAGTGTTGCGGCTTCCGCGGGCGTATCCGTCGGCGCCTCCGAAGCCGGAGTTGACGTCTCGCTCGTTGGCAGAGGCGTCGCTGTCGGCGCCCGTGTCGCCGGCGAAGTTGTGGGCAGTGGCTCACAGGCACCCAGGGCTGTCGATACCACCAGAACCACCATCACGGACACACTCGACGACCTGATCCTCCTCATTGCAGCCCACCTCCTGAACCGCTTGACCCACTTTGACCGAATTCGACGCCGCGAACACGCCGTGACCACCGCGATTACAGTATATCGAAGCCTACGGCAGAAGTCAACAAGAAACCCCATTTGACGCTACCCTACGCCGTGCTACAATGCGACAAGGACAGGAGGTCAGAAAGTGAACCCACCAAGAAGCCACACCTACCTCGACCATTCGGCAACAACGCCCGTCGACCCACGCGTGGTTGAAGCAATGGCTCCTTACTGGAGCACCATCTTTGGCAACACCGAATCTTCTCACAGCTTTGGACGCGATGCCGCGAATGCCCTCGAGCGAGCACGACAGACCGTAGCAAGCGTTCTTGGCTGTCGCCTTTCCGAGATAGTCTTCACCGGGTCGGGCAGCGAATCTGACAACTTGGCTCTACGGGGGGCGGCCTGGGCCGCCCAGCGGGCGAGACAGGGAAACCACATTGTCACGACACCGATTGAGCACCACGCTGTGGGGCGCACTATCGACCAACTCCGCGATCTGTTCAACTTCCGGGTAGATCGTGTGCCGGTGGATCAGCATGGCCTCGTGAATCCGGACGATGTAGCCGCCGCAATTCGGCCCGACACGGTGCTCGTCTCCGTCATTCTGGCGAACAACGAAATTGGCACGATCCAGCCAATCGCGGAAATTGGGGAGGTCTGCCAGTCGCGCGGTGTGCTGTTTCACACCGACGCGGTGCAGGCACCGGGTCGGCTCCCGCTGAAGCCGGACGAGCTCAACATCGACCTGTTGGCCCTTTCCGCCCACAAGTTCTACGGGCCAAAGGGGGTAGGACTGCTCTATGTGCGGCGGGATACCCCTATGATATCCGCCACCACCGGAGGAGATCACGAACGAGGACGCCGACCGGGCACGGTCAACGTCGCCGGCGCCGTGGGGCTCGCAACCGCCCTTCGCCTGGCAGAGGAGACTCGCCCGGACACGCACGAACGACTCTCTTTCCTGCGCGACAGAATGATCGACGGCATCCTGGACCGCATTCCGGACACGCGCCTCACCGGGCACCCAGAGTGCCGCATGCCCCAGCACGCCAGCTTCGTTTTCCGCGGTATCGAGGGTGAGTCGATCGTCCAGGCGCTGGACATGGCGGGCATCGCTGCGAGCTCCGGCGCAGCCTGCGCCGAAGGCGAACCAGAACCCTCTTTCGTACTCAGAGCCCTCGGGCTGCCCCCGGCATGGGGAATCGGCAGCCTTCGTCTCACCTTGGGGCGAGGGAACGACAAAGCCGACGTCAATCGACTACTCGACGTACTTCCCCGCATCATTGGTAGACTCCGAGAAGACGCGTGATTGAAACCGTAGGCCAGCCGACGGTCGTAGTAGCACTGAGCGGCGGTGTCGATAGTGCTGTCGCCGCTGCGCGGCTCGTGCAGCAGGGACACGAAGTCATCGGGGTGACACTCCGACTCCTGGACGACAGCGGAGAGCATACCGTCCCTTCGCCGGAGGCTGCCCAGCGGGCCCGCGCTACAGCCCAGCAGCTCGACATTCCCTTTCGCATAATCGACGCCCGCGACGCGTTCAAGCGGGAGGTTGTCGACTACTTCGTTTCCGAGTATGCCTCCGGGCGAACGCCGAACCCGTGTGTCCGCTGCAATCGATTCATCCGCTTTGGCTTGCTGATGGATCACGCCTGCGCATTGGGTGCTTCCACCCTGGCAACAGGCCATTACGCCCAAGTCCGAGAGGCGGACGAGGAGTACCAGCTCCTGAGGGGGCGTGATCGCACCAAAGATCAGTCCTACTTCCTCCATATGCTAGACCAGAGACAACTAGCACACACGATCTTTCCCCTCGGTCGACTGACGAAGGAACACGTTCGAGCGTCCGCCTCTCGCCTTGACCTGCCCGTGGTAGGGCAAGCCGAGAGTCAGGATGTCTGCTTCCTGGTGAAAGGCGACTACCGCCAGTTCTTGCGGCAACAGGTTCCACAGGCCATGCGCCCGGGACCGATCCGCGATACCAGTGGCCGCATTCTGGGAGAGCACCGGGGACTGGGTGCCTACACCATTGGGCAACGAAAGGGATTAGGAATCTCCGCTCCACACCCCCTGTACGTCATCGCCATCGATTCCTGGGAGAACGCCATCGTTGTCGGGGCGGCGGCTGAGCTCGGACGTAGCAACTGCTCGGTCGAGAGCCTGCATTTTGTCAGCGGAGAGATTCCCTCTCACCCCTTCCGCGCGGAGGCACAGATTCGCTATAGAGCCCGTCCAACGCCAGTCTCAGTGCACCCCATTCCGGGTGCCCGGGCCACGGTACACTTTAGCGAGACGCAACGTGACATCACCCCGGGCCAGTCCCTCGTGCTGTACGATGGCAACGTGGTGCTCGGTGGCGGCATCATTTGTGAATCTCGACTCCCTGTGCTATAATCTCAGAGCTATGGACAATCGGAGTGACGAAGACATAACATCCCAGCCCCCCCTGTCGACACAACAGAAGAACTTTGTTGACCTTGAGTCGCCGGCAGAGAGGCGAGCACGTCGCTGGTTCATCGGGGGCGCAATCGTCGTGGGCCTTTGCCTGGTAGGGCTGGTGGTCCTGATGGTTTTCCTTTCCATCGACGCCTATCGTGCCGCCAGAACTGGCACGGCACCGAGCCCCGGTAGCGTTGTGGTTAGTCTCGTGCGGGACACAGCCATTGTCTTCGTGGCGTTCGAATCGATGCTGATTGGGGTGCTGCTCATCGTGTTGGCGCTCCAGCTCCAATCCCTAATCGTATTGTTGCGGGATGAAATCAGGCCTATGCTGGAGGCAGCCAACGAGACAATGACGACAGTGCGCGGCACCACCAAGTTTGTCAGCCACAACGTCGTCTCGCCCTTCGTCAAATGGTCAGGCTACCTGGCCGGCGTTCGTCGCATCTTCCGAGAGGCTAGCGGCCTACGTAGAGGCGACGAGGAGACATGATGAGCGCGAACAGAGATACGTGTATGTACGTACCCAGGCAATCTATACCACCAGGCGCGTGGTTTCCACAGCGGTGGGCGTGCTGAGTGTCCGTTCCGGACAAGTGGCCGCCACGATGGACTTGCATAGAGGATAGGAGGTAGACAATGAGCAACAATAACGGTGGCGAATTCGGTGCATTCTTCTCTGGCTTCTTGATGGGGGGACTGGTAGGCGCAGCGACTGCGCTTCTTCTAGCCCCACAATCAGGCGAGGAGACGCGAGACCAGATCCGAACGCAGAGTACTCAACTACGATCACAGGCCGAGGAGAGTCTGGCCGAGGCTCGCGCCAAGGTTGAGGCTGTGGCAGCGGACATCAAGCGCCGTGCCGAGGAGACACAGCGGCGCAGCCAGGCCGTCCTGGAACAGGCGCAGGAGCAGATGCAGAAGGCAGTTGAAGAGACCAAGAGAGCCGCTGAGGAGATTGAGACGGAAGCTGAAGAGGAAGCTTAGTCAGCCAACAAAGACCGATCCAAATCGCCATCAGTGACTGCCTGGCGAGGCCCAGGCTCGGCGGCAGTCTCGCACCATTTCGACGGCCATCCTGCAGATGAAAGAGTGAGGGGCGGGCGGCTCCCCTCGCTGGTTGACCTATGCCCCTCCAGCTTACGGAGGGGCATAGGTTTTTTTCTCTTCGGGTCGATCAAATCAAGCGGATCCGCTTGAGAGCGTCAGGTAGACAAGCTAGTACATCCCCAGCCACCATCCCCGCGGTGCCGACTCCTTCGCGAGCAATCTCACCAGCCAGCCCGTGGAGATAGGCACCGGCCGCGGCTGCCTCGAAGGCGGCAAGTCCCTGCGCTCGCAGGGCCACAATAGCTCCAGCTAGGACGTCGCCGGTTCCAGCCGTCGCCAACCCAGAATTGGCGAACGGTAAGATGATAGTTCGTCCATCGGGCTCGGCGACAACTGTATGAGCCCCCTTTAGCACGACCACCTGTCCCCATTTGCCAGCCTGGGATCGAGCTACGTCGATCCGATCCTGCTGCACGTCCGCGACGGAGCAAGCCATTAGACGGGCCATCTCGCCCGGGTGCGGCGTTAGCACACTCTCGGAAGGTAGCCGCTTCGGCCAGTTCTTCAACTGCGACAGGATATTGAGACCATCAGCGTCAATCACGAGCGGAGGAAGGTGAGACGCCACTCGTGCAAGAACCTCAGGCATCAAGAACCCAAGAGACCGTTCCCCATCTGCGCCGCCCAGCAACCGTTCCAGGAAATCCGAGGTCTCTTTCTCGCGTCCAAGGCCGGGACCGATAAGCAACGCGTCATAACCACCCAGTGCCTTCCGCAGTACATCGGCAGCAGTTTCGTTCGCCACACCCATCGTGTGGGGCAACAGCACATACGTCGCCTCCGAAAGTCGGGCTGCAACGGCGCCGTGAATTGCGCTGGGCAGCGCCACAGTGACAAGGCCGGCACCAGTGCGCGTCGCCGACGCCCCGGCAAGATAGGCGGCCCCCGTGTAGTTCACTGAACCCGCAGCAATCATCGCCTTCCCAAAGGTTCCCTTGTGAGCATCGGGAGGGCGGGAAGGCAGCCACGAATCCACCATCTCCGCCGTCATGACCTCGAGAGCTAGATCCTCCGCCAGCGCGGCGTCGATTCCGATGTCGGCCACGACCAGCTCTCCCAGGGCTCCGGCGCCGGGGAAACGAAAGTGACCCGGCTTGGGATAGGCAAATGTGATAGTTAGGTCAGCGGGAATAGCCACATCGTCAAGATCGCCGCTTTCGTACGACAGTCCCGTGGGACCGTCCACCGCCACGACAAATGGTTCCGCAGGGGGCGGCACCGCGGGAGGAGGCAACAGGCAGGCCAGATTGCTCGGCGCGCTCCGCCGCCTATGGCTCACGACAGTCGCCGCAACACCGAGCAGGTCAGCCAGCGCACCACGGAGCGGCAGCTCCGTCCCCGTGCCCAAGAGAGCATCGATCAAGATATCGGCCTTGTCCGCGAGGACGCGGAGCGCCACCCAGTCCTCGTCCTCCTCAGCCAGCTCGGCCCGTACATCCCCCTCGAGCACGAGACGAAAGTTCTCGTCCTCAGCCGGGTTGCGGTTTCGGTAGATATAGCAGGTCACCTGGGCTCCTGCTTCGCTCAAATAGCGCGCGGCAACCAAACCGTCGCCGCCGTTGTTACCCGGGCCTACGAGAACCAGCACCTGCCGCCCCCGCACTTCTCTGCGGTTACCGACGGCCTCGGCAACGGACCGCCCGGCCTGCTCCATCATTGCCGAGTAGGAATGCCCGGCTCTGTCAGAGTCGGCCTCAATGCGCTGCATCTGTTCTACACTAACGATCTTCATGGATCCCTCCTCTCGGCCCGCCTAGTGCAAGTGACCCCAAACAGAAAAGGGCACACGCGATGTGCCCTGAGGAGCAGGCTATCCTAGGAGCAAGCAACCATCGAACCTGAACCGCTCCCGAGACAGCTCTGTTGCGGCTCTCCACTAAGCGCGACGTCCCACAGCACATCAGGCGATAGACCAGCAGGGTGTCGGCAGAGGAACCACGGGGCACGACGCTGGTATCCTTTGGGGCAAAACGTTGTGGGACACGCTGCCCGTGCCGTTGAGTACCCCAGGCAGGACTTGAACCTGCAACCCTCGGATTAGAAGTCCGATGCTCTATCCAATTGAGCTACTGGGGCCCGCTGACCGTATTCTAACCCGGAGGTAAGCCCGTGTCAAGCAATCAAGATCGCAATTGCGCCGGAATCTGTGTCCTGGGTATGCCTGCTCCTGGCGAATACGCCGGGATCGGCGTTCAGCCCTTGCCATCTCAGAGGAGCTCGTTCACAGGGAAACACTCGCGGTGCCGAGATGGCTGTATCCATCAGAAAAGCGCCGCGACAATGAACGTCGTGGCGCTGATTGCCTGGCTCCAAAGCCCGATTACCGAGCAGGTCGGATCCCTTTGTAGGTGCGGCGGCCCATAAGTGTCCGCAGAATCCGCTCCGGATATCGCCCTGTGACACTGCCTAGTTCTCTGGCGCTCATCGGCTTGTTTCCTCGCGCCAGGAACACACGAAAGACAGCGTCAACCAGCGGGAGATCATCGCTGATGTAGTCAGGCTGCTTACTGCAGTGGACGTGCAAGACGTGCTGCAGCCCATTGACCCGGCGAACCTCGCCTGTCCGCTCATCAATCCAATCGATTTTCTCCTCCGCATCCACGGACTGCCCGAAGGCTTCCCTGTGCGCCTTGCAGAGATGAGAGCGCAACTCCGTACCGATGTCCCGATTGTGGCGCTCCCACCACTCGTAATCGATGTGCAGGGGCGTGTCGATCGTGGGTCTAACGAGCTCGCGCAGAGAGGCGGGGATCGTCATCTCAGCCATTGGCAAAATCTATGCTCCAGTTGCTCCACCGTGCAGAACCCAGTAATTGTCTCCGACGGGCGCATACTTGTCGCTCGTCACCAACACCTCAAGCATCGGACCTGGCGGCGTGCGCATCACAACGTTGACCGCGCTGTAGAGCGTCGCCGCGTGCACATTCCCCTGCGGACTGAGCTTGACCAGCTCCGGGAACACATCTGCCACGACCTTCTCCAGCGAATGGGTCGGTTTGCGCGCACGGCTCCACAGTTTCTCAAGGTCCTTGAGATCGTCCGTCGCCATGACCCTCAGCTCATCATAGTCGCAGGCGATCTCCTCCTTGTGCATCTCGAAGACCAGTTTACCCTCCCGGCGTGAGGCGACGCGGACCCACTCTCTCCTTGACCTACGGTTCCGGGGCCGCACCGTAATCCTCTCCCTGTGCTCACCCTGAGCAACCTCCAGGTAAGCGCCCACGGGGATGCCGTTCTCCTGATACCACTCCTTCAACCCGTAGACATAGCGCCCGTCTTGCACCACCCAGCCAGGCATTTCCTCCCCAGTGTCGGCGTCCACAAACGTGAAGCGAATCCGTTCAGTGCTAGCAGAGGGAAACACAGGCAATAACCGACTCGAAAGCGGGAGCGAACCAGATCTCCAGTGGGGATAGATGAGCACGATCTCAACCGGCTCAGAAAACTTCTTTGGTGGTTCGAGATCCGACCATTCGTCGTCCAGCTCTCGCTCCAGCGATCGCATTTCGCTGGTCAGAAGAGGGGGTTCGTATGCCAGAGGCTCATACTGTAGATAAATCGGCATTGACCGGATCGCCTCGGGTTCCAGCCGCTGTAAGTACCACAACACCTCTCCAGATGGGCCGACCTCATCAAATCTTGGATCCTGTTGAAGAGCATAATTCAGGGAAAAGACACGCAGTTGGGGCGATATCTCCTCAGGAAGCTCGACGTCACCCAGCAAGGCCTCTGTCGGCAGAGGGCCCCCGCCAGCCACGTCCAGGACAGCCTCTGCCAAGTTCAGGTGGCCCTCGTGGACCTCGACCAACAGATCACGCCGGAACCACTGATCTGCTAGGCGGATGAAATCCGGCTCAAGTTCTAGCCGTTCCTCCAGCCTATCCTGGAGCTGCGGTGCATAGGCCGAGGCTAGCTCCTCTGGAGTAAGTAGGTCATCGGCATCCGCCGCCGTATCCACCTTTTCATTGAGAGGATGTCCGTCCTCAAACTCCGCCGCGAATTCTCGCTCTTCTCCTCCTTCAAACGCAACCTTGATGACTTTAAAGGCGTCGTACTCAGGATTGTGACCCGGGCGGACATTCACGACCTCGCCGGCAAGGTAGTCGAGGGCCGGGAAGACGACCCGCTCCCCCACCTCAAAACTCCACTTGGGGCGATAAGGAGTTCCCTCCGAGAGGGCACGATCGATAAGCGCCTCTTCCTGTCGCGCAATGTGAAGCACCAGAGCATGGCTCAGTTCCTCCGTAGATCGAGGCAGTTCGTCTTCGACGAGCAACGTGCTAAGGTACTGGAGATCCTCAGATTTGACCGCGTAGTCCGCCCAGTAGGATGGGGCCTGGGTCTTCCGTTGAATCAAGGTGATTTTTCCTCCGTAAAACTCATCAACACACCAACGAAGATTATACCATTTTCAAAGCGTTTGACAAATTCTTGGATTCCGAGGACACTATCGGAGGGCAAAGGGAGGCAGCCATGCGACGAAAAGAATCACGATTTCCACACCTGACGGTCGTCTACAGTGCAGGCGGGCTGTTGAAAGCCCAGGTAATCAAGTCCAAGTTGGAGGAGGCGGGTATCCCCGTCTTGCTCGACTACGAAAGCGTCGGCCCAATCATCGGTATCACAGTGGACGGCCTAGGAGCGGTGCGTGTCCTCGTCCCGCAGGACCGCGCGGAGGAGGCCGAAGCCCTCATAGAGAAACGCCTGCCGCCAGACTCGTCGACAGAGACGTCCGGGCGTTCTTCTTCTTAACGTACATCTTGTCTACGGCAGCCGACTTGTATCAGGCGCCCAGAGATCGACCACGTCCTGGTTCGTGCAGGTCGCTCCGAGTCCTACACGGGCATGCACTTGCAGTCATCTACGCCAACGACCGCGGCCTCGGCGCGTGTGTCCCAATCCAACTCTACTCTGATGACGAAACGACCAGGCTGGTCAATTGTTCCTCGTGCCGTATCCAGTCAAGCAAGGCCAAGCCGTCCATGCCAGGCACGTGCACGTCCAGCAGCAGAACATCGGGAAGCGGCACTTCTGCACTCGCCCCAGCCTGGAGATGCTTCCATCCAGACTCTCCACTTCTCGACGTCCTGCCTCGGCAGCCCTAACTCCAGAGAATGGCGCGCGTGGCATCCGCCATTACGGAACTGTCATCACCGATCAAGACGTCGGCACCCACTGCTACTTTTAAGACAAGTTGTGTCCGCCCAAACTTGCGCCAGGCACTCACCCAGACACAGGCGGTGCAAGCACAGGTTCACTCCTGCACAGGGTCAATTCGTTACCTGTTGCCCCGCAAGGCGCTGCCACAATCACGATGGCCGTCACCGTGCCGAAAGCCACAACCAGCCTGACGGCATGACGGTCGAGTAGAAACCAGCCTGGACGACTATGCTGTTGATGCCAGCGTCAGGATACGCAGGGAATAATCAAGAGGACTTGTGCACCATCTCAGCGTCTTCTTCGAGGGTGGGGAGTTCGTCCAGGCTCTGGAGTCCGAAGTGCTGGAGGAACTCCGGCGTCGTGCCGTAGAGGAACGGCCGCCCCACCGCATCAGCGCGCCCTACGCGGTCGATCAGCCCGGCGTTCAGCAGTGTGCGCAGGACGCTGTCCGAGCCCACACCCCGGATGGCCTCAACCTCGGGTCGCGTGATGGGCTGTCGATAGGCTACAATAGCTAGCGCTTCTAGAGCAGCTTGCGAGACGTGTACGCGCGACTCGAGGCCAAGAAAGCGTTCAACGTGAGATGCTGCCTCCGGGGCCGTGGTCAGCTGCACACCACCGTTGCAGTACTGAAGTCTTAGCCCTCTCCCCTCGTAGTGGGATGCCAGTTCGCCAAGAGCATGCTCGATCCCCTCTGCGGTCGCCTCCAGCGCTTCAGCCAAGCGATACGTGGAAACCGGCTCCTCCGCCACGAAGAGCACGCTCTCCACTCGTGCCGTAAGATCTAGCATCCTGAGATAGTCTCTGACCACGCAGCTAGGACAGCTCGCTCTCCTCATCCAGCGTGTCCGGCATCGCTGAGTCCATCACGGGCGAAGGGCTGGGCTGCATCGATGCTCGGCGTGTCCCAGACGTTGACTGCACAGCCTCGATATTTACCTTTGGAGAACGAGCCAACTTCAGGCCCATCTTGTCCGCCACCACCTGGGTGATCGCCTCCACGATTCTCTGGCCCTTCTCCGGCACTCCCGTCTCGGCTGAAATCCTCGCGTCAACTTCCACCACCACGCCCTTCCGCCCGGCCGACACCTTGGGCTTCACCTGGACAACATCGGAGAGCTGACTTAACTCTACCTTCAATTGTTCAGCAATGGAAGCTACGCTCAACCTCACATCACCGCCGCCTGCTTGCTCGACGCTGATCCATTGAGCCGCTGGTCGCCTGACCTCAAGGACAACAAAGAGAATCCCTACCAGATCCACAATCACAGCTAGCAGAATGCCAGCCGGAACACGGATTACGGATTTCACGGTGCCAAGCACATAGGCCAGCGCTTCCGCCTGCGCCGCGATTGTCTGAAGCGTCCCCAGCGGCACGATCAAGGCCAAGGAGCAAACAAGCATTGCCAGTATCAACAATAAGACCAGCACGACTCGGTTGAAGGTATTCATTCTCTAGCCTCCCGACGAACAGTGATACTCGGAGTTCCTTGGGGACCGGCGAGGCCGTCGCCGACGCCGCAGCGCAGCCCCCTGTTCCCTACCCTCTCGGGTGTGGGTTGTGGCGCCCACCCGGACCGCGCTCCCGGTGCCGCAAAAAGCCAGTCCGCTCAATCTTCCGTCTGATTATAGCATCCTGCCTTGCTTTGGACAATGCGATGCGCACGCCAGATGATCAGCAGACTCACCAAGCCCACGAGAGTGACTGCCGTGCCGATCCATTGAAGCATAGGTCGGAACGTGAAAATAACCCGGTGATGACCCGGCTCCAGGGCAACGGCCCGGAAAAGAAGATCCGCCCGACAGATCGGTACGCGCTCGCCGTCGACAGTCGCCTCCCACCCAGGATAATGTGCATCCGTCAACAGCAGGTAGGCTGGATCATCCATAGCAACCTCGACCACGACTCGACCGGGCTCGTAAGCCGTGATCCTCACGCTCCGACGCTGGATGACGTCTTGTTCCGTTCCCTCCTCACCGGCGACAACTGTGCGGGCGAAGGCCGTACAGGAAGATTGGTCATCCACGAGCACAACCTCTGAAGTCGGATAGAATGTTGGCTCTTGCATCGCGCGGAGCGCAGCCTCGTCGTCCTGCGCGACCCGGGCTCGACCGACTATGAAGGCTCGGGACATCACATCCAGATTCTCGTAGATCTTGACATCGCCCGAATGGACCAGGCGGAACTGCCCCTCGTCTGAAAGGACCAGCGATTGGAAACCGCCCGTGCGCTCGTCGATCAAGCTCAGGCCCCGAACAACCCACTCGCCCGCCGGGACCGCCCCTCTCACCGTCACCGTGACAGGACTGCGCGGTCTCGACCAGCCGAGACGCGTCGCCACGGCGCTGCCTCCCTGGGAATCACCAGCGCCGTGGGGCACGTCTTCGCCTAGCCGCAGCTCGAACGTGCGCTCCCGCCCGTCCCCGAACCCAATGCGCACGACACCGGCGGGCACGCCATCGGTCACTCCCTCCGCACCCTCAACGTAAGACACAATCCCCAGGGCCGTCGCCTCAAAACTGGGAACTCTCGAAACGACTGCTGTATCGCCCTGCCCCAGGTGTGCCCCGAACTGGAGATCATAGAATACGTCGTCGACCCAGGCGTCCCCCAGCTTGTCAGTGATGACATAGCGCACATTCAGCAAGTTGAGCCATCGTCCCCGCGGAATCTCTCTCAGCTTCTCACGCAGGCGCCCGTCGAGGGAGACCTCCTCCGCGGACAGGAAGGCACGCTCCAACGTCACATAATGAGCCAGCGGCAAGACCCCACCGTCATACCCATCCACCGCCGGAACCTCAAACGCCAACGGCAGATTGGGGCTCAAGATCTCCTTCTGTTTGGTGGCAATGACGTACTCATACAGTTGGTCTTCCGAGAGTTCAGGACCGTAGATCATCCTGATCAGCGATAGATCACCAGGGTCGAACGTGGTGTCCGACATGCTGAGGAAGCGATCCCCCGGTCCAGTGTCCAACCCCTGTAAGGCCAACAGATGAGCCACGGACGGACGGAGACTCGTATACGCCTGTCCTGCTGTGGCCCGTCCATGCGGCAAGGCCCTCCTTGCCAGAAAGAGTTCTCCGATCAGCAACGCCACCAACCCGACCGCAGCCCCACGGGGCCGCCAGCGGGCCACCAGAAGCAGCACCGCCGAGCCCAGAGTTCCGCCGAGCCAGCCAATGACGGTCAGCTGACCTAGATCCCTCTCCCCACTGAGGTGCGCGGCCCCGACCGCCGAGAGGATCAATACCACCAGAAAGCCTCCAACGATCAGGACTGTGGGCCCGGCAGGCGACCTCCGGTCCCACATTGCCTCCACGGCTCGTCCGATCATGGCACTCGCGCCGATCGCATAGAGCGCCAACCAGCGGGCCGGCACACGGAAGTGGGCAAATCCCGGAACATACCGAGCCAGGAGAACGTATAGGGGATTGTACAGTCCAAGAGCAAAGAGAAACCCCATGAACACGATGACGTAGACAGAGACGTAATCCGTCCATCGCCTCTCCCGCTCACCTGATCGTCGGCGTAGATCCACCAGCACCCCAGCGATCGCGAGAGCCAGTCCGCTGGTGCCAATATAGGCCACGTGCTCAAGATGATCCGCCGCCACCGTGCGTCCAAAAAGTGGCAACAGAGCACGCCCTACGTACAGGGGCGACAATGAAAAGGAGACCCGCTCATTGAACGGCAATCCCTGCGCCCGCACTGACAACCTTGATAGCTGCCACGTGGGGAGGAGTTGAATCGCCGACAGTGCGATCGCCAGCAGCGCGCCACCCAACAGGGAAACCCCGACCCGAACAATTGACTTCCCATTGCCCCGGCGAAGGCACTGTCGCAACGCCGGCGCCGTGGCGTAGGCTGCCGCGCCCAGAAGGGAAATGAATGCCGTCTGCGTGTGCCCGGCGAGCAGAATCAACGCCGTCACAGCAGCCAGCATAGCGCAGGGCTTGAGGTACCTCGATAGCCAAGAGTGACCCGGCAGCTGGCCTGCGGAATCACGCGCCCCGTTTGCTGCGCTCGAGAGCGATCCAATCTTGTGCGCCACGGTCAACAGCAAAGGCAACCACGCCAGCCCTTGCAGTTGATTCACATGCTCGATCTGCGCAGTCAGGTACCCCCCCAGAGCAAACACTGCGCCGGTGGACCATGATGCGATCCGCCCCAGCTTCAGGGCCTTCCTTCCCCAGATGTAGGCGCCGATAGCCGCCAAACACAGATGAAGCGCCATCGTCAGGTGCACTGACCGGTGGGCAGGAAGAAGAAGCCACAGAGGCCAGTTCAGCGGGTAGAAGAAGCCTACCTGGCTGTTGGCCGTAAAGGGCACCCCCATGAAGAGATAGGGATTCCACACCGGAAGGCGGGCCGAACGGATCGCCCGGGTCGCCTCGGCCCAGTAAGGATAGAAGTATGTGAAGACATCACCGCCAGCAAGCACGCGACCAGCCAGTGTGATCTGCCAGGTGCCAGCGATGACTAATAGACAGAGAAGAGTAACGGCGAATCCGTCGTGAAGACCATCTCGGCGTCTCTTCATTTGTCTGAGGTCGGTACAATGCGATAGACGACAAAGGATTGAGTGCCCCCTCGGGCCACCGACAATGCTTCCTGCAGCCGATAACCCACCTCGTCCAGGGAGTGCTCCACGCGTGCGGCCGACTCCCAGGCAGGAAATGCAATGTAGCGGGGCTCTCGGTCACCGAATGCTTGCACGTCGCGCGCCAGCCAGGCTGGGGTCGGCCAGTAGGCCAGGTACACCGGCGCATCGAACAGCATGTACCGGTAGTGCCAGCCCAGCCAGTGATGGTACACCACCGATCCTTCCGGCAACTCGGCGAAAAACAAGACCACGTCCTCTATCCCCCTGTAGGCGACTCGGTCCGCAGCCAGGGCGGAGCCCCCGGCGCAGGCATTCCCGGCCGGTACGACGAGGAGGAGAGCCAGCATCATCGGGCCTAACCACTGAGGCAACGTGACCTTCACGCGCCGGCACAGCAGGTACGCCACTACTCGCACAACTCGACCGAGGAGTAAGGCCAGCATTGGCACGACGGGCAGGATATAGCGCCCCCAGAGGGGAAACGCGACCAGCCAGTGGAGTAACATGTATATCAAGCAGTAAGAAGTGAACAACGCGTCGAAAAAAGCGCGCCGCGTGGCAGGAGGGCGTACAAGGCCCCGCCCCCCGAGCAGAGGCACGCCCAGCACCAGAACGGCATTGATCCCTTTGGATTCAAAACTGGCGCCCAAAATGCGAATCCAGGCTCGAAGCCGGGGCCACAACTCCTGAGGCCAGATCAGGCGCAGCCCCCCGTACCCTTCAATCCCGGCCAACCAGAAGCTGTCCGCGCCCAGTGCAACACGGATTCCATCCCACGCAAAGGTGAGCAGAGCCGGGATCAGATAGGCGACGACGAAACCTCCTGCTCTTCCGGGGTGCTCGAGACCTCGGGTCATGGACAGAACAAACACCAAAGGAAGCCACACCAATCCCGTCTGTTTCGTGGCAAAGCTCAACCCGGCCAGCAGCCCGGCCCAACGTGCTCGTCCCCGAGCCGCTGCTACGCACGCTCCCAAACCCAGCATCACCATCGGTGGGTCGGGAAATGCCGTCCCAGAGAGTTCAATCGCGAAGGGGGAAAGCGCCACTGCCACCATCGCACCCACACCCGTCCAAACATCTTCGTAGATGCCATGAGCCAGAGCGCCCACCAGAGGCACCATGATCATTCCCGCCGTGACGCCGGGCAAGCGGAGTGTGAGCGTCGTGCTACCAAACACGAGCTGGAACACAGACACCAGGTACGGCAAGAGCGGAGGCTTGTAGATCGATCCGCCGGTCAACCAGGGATCTCGTCCCTGCCCAATGAGCAACCCCCAGTAGCCGTAGAGAGCCTCATCTGGGTGAAGCGGCATTTCTAGCAGGGACGGGAGCCTCAGGGCCCAGGCGGCCAGCAACAGCCCTACCAGCGCCCAACGCGTCGCCCCCCGCCCGTTGGACAGGAGAGGTATAGAAGCTGTGCGATTCCGACTCACGGCAGGAAACGGTACTTCAGTAGCGTCCAGAGAACGGTCAGCCCATCGCGCCAGCCGATCTTCTTCCCCTCGTCGAACTCGCGACCGGTGTAGGCAATGGGTACCTCGTAGATGCGATAGCCCAGCTTGAGTATCTGGGCCGTGATCTCCGGATCGAAACCCCATCCGTGAGCCCTCAGATTGAGCTGGTCGGCCACCTCCCGAGTGAAGACCTTGTAGCACGTCTCCATGTCGCTGAGGATTGTGTCGTACAGGACGTTCGTGACCAGGGTCAGGAAGCGATTGCCGAGCATATGCCAGAAAAACATGGCCTTCGTCGGGCCGCCCCGGAAACGAGATCCATACACCACTTCGGATCGCCCTTCCAGAATGGGCTGCAGTAGTGCCGGATAGTCACGGGGATCATACTCCAGGTCGGCGTCCTGAATCAGGATGATGTGGCCTGTAGATCCCTGAAGCGCAGTCCGGACCGCCGCACCCTTGCCCTGGTTCTCCTGGTGGAGAAAGACCGTCACGTCCTGTGCCCGGCGGAGGATCTCGCGAGTGCCATCGGTCGAACCATCGTCCACCACCACCACCTCGCGGTCAAGGATCACCGCAGACCCATTCTCAGGGCCGTACCCGACTGGGACCCGCAACTCTACAGCGCGCACTCGCCGCAGGATCTCGGCAATGGTGTCGGCCTCATTATAGGCGGGCACAATCACGGATAGTCTCATCTCACCCCTTGGAAGTCGCAGGTGAATCATTATAGTTCACGCCACAGCGGCTGGCAAGCCGTTGCGCGCGCCGGTGAGATAGGCTAGAATACACTGGGTTCACAGTGGTCGGTTCCCCATCTCATTCTGTTCTGCAGACCGTTCGGGCAGATGGTTGGGCCGCCCGATCTGGTCGCAGAGACATTCGCGTCCTCAGGGCTGGGTCTGCCAAGAAGGAAAGGGTCTGCAGAGGGATACTCGATGCGCACACTCGCCCCCGAAACGGAGTCTGCGAGCGTGTCGCTTCAGGCGATTCAAGGCATGTATGTCGTTCATCTGGAGGTAGCAACGCCGTGATCTATTCGACAAAGCCCGGGCGGCCACAAGTGGCTGCCATCATCCTCGCCGCCGGTGCATCGACGCGTTTCGGTCAATGCAAACAGCTCATCGACTGGAGGGGGAAACCCCTGATTGCCCACGTCGCCGATGTCGCGCTGGAGGCAGAGCTTGACCCCGTCATCGTCGTACTCGGGTGCCAGATGGACGATACGTATGCTGCCCTGGGAGGCAGGCGCGTCCAGAAGCTCGTCAACTGGCGCTGGGAGAAGGGACAGAGCACATCGGTCCGGACCGGCCTGGCCGCCGTCCCGCCCCAGGCACAAGGTGCGCTCTTCCTCCAGTGCGACCAGCCTCTGGTCTCTCCTGATCTCCTGAATACCCTCGTCGACCGATTCCGGGAGAGTGAGGACTCGATCATCTATCCCGTCCACGGGAGCCACCGTGGAACGCCCGTCCTGTTTCCGCGCCGGTTCTTCTCGGAGCTGGCCTCCGTCACGGGCGACAAAGGGGGGCGTGGCTTGCTCAAGCGCCACGCAGAAGAGGCCGCCACCGTTACGGTCAACGATCCGGACGAGTTATCCGACATCGACACGCCTGCCGACTACGAACTGCTGCGGCAATTGGATGCCCAGACTCGCGGCCGGTCTCCAGCATCCATTCTCCGCCATTTGCAGCACGTGGTGATCGATATGGACGGTGTTCTGTGGCGCGGAGACCAGCCATTGCCCGGTTTGGAGGGGTTCTTTGAATTCTTGCGTCGGCAGGACATCACATTCACCCTGGCCACCAACAACGCCAGCCTTACACCGGACGAATATGCTAGAAAGCTCGCCGGCTTCGGCGTAGACGTGCCTCTGCCAACCATCCTCACCTCCGCGCTCGTGGTCGCCTCCTACCTGGCTGATGTGGCTCCCCCGGCATCCTCCGTCTTCATGATCGGTGAGGACGGCCTGCAACAGGCTTTAGAGAGTGAGGGCTTCGCGATCCAGAATGAAGACGTGGACTACGTGGTCATCGGCTGGGATCGCAAGATCAGTTACCAGAAGCTGACCACCGCCGCCCTCCTGATCCACCGGGGCGCTGAGTTCATCGGAACGAACCCGGACGTGACGTACCCCACGGAGCGCGGCCCGGCCGTCGGCAACGGGGCTATCCTGGCTGCCGTGGAGGCCGCGACTGGGGTCTCACCCATCATCACCGGCAAACCGGAACCTCAGATGTACGAAGAGGCCTTGCGCCGCATGGGCGCCACGGCAGAGGCCACGGCGATGATCGGCGACCGGATCGAGACCGATATTGCTGGAGCAGCAAGAGTAGGCCTGACCACAGTCTTGACCCTGTCAGGCATCTCCACGGCCGATGACGTGGCATCGTCCTCGATCAGGCCAGACGTGATCTGTGACAATATCGCCAGTCTGACGGCGCTCTGGGAGGACGCCCTGGCGACGGCATGACTCGAGCCAGCAAGCTCCGTCGTCCCCTGTCCCAATCTCGCGATAGGTGCCTGGCATTACCGCCGCAAACATTGGCTCTCTGGAGAGAAGCCATCAAAGGCCCTCTCAGTGAGGGAATCTCCAGGGCACAGGGTCATCCCCCCTTCTCTAGAGAATTCACAGCCCATCTCCCTGGAGCAGTGCGGACTTCGCAGGCGCTGAACCAACCAGGACGACGTCCGCGCCAAGGGACAGACTCCACAGCCTCTCAGCGCTTGTCGCACTCTCTGCCGTGTGCTACAATCGTACGTGTACCCACTATGGAAACCACAAGCGGCCCTTCGGGAACAATCGCCCTATATGATCTGGACCTCTCGTCCCTTGAGGAATTGCTGGATAGCTGGGATGAGCCGTCGTACCGCGCCGAGCAAGTCTGGGAGTGGCTCTACGTCCACCTGGTAGACGCTTTCGACGGAATGACCAACCTGCCAAAGGGCCTCCGCCAGAAGCTGGCACGGCACGCAACGCTCGACATTCTGGACGTCGTCGATAGCGCCCGAACCTCCGACCTAAGGACGCGTAAGGACCTCCTGCAGTTGGCCGATGGGCAGACCATCGAAGCCGTCCTCATGCGCTATGAGACCCGGCGCACCGCCTGCCTATCGACCCAGGTAGGGTGCGCGATGGGGTGCCCCTTCTGCGCTACCGGTCAGATGGGGCTGCGGCGAGACCTCACCAGTGGCGAGATCGTCGGACAGGCACTCCATTTCGCCCGGTGCCTCCAGGCCCGGGGAGAGCGGCTGACCAACGTCGTGCTGATGGGCATGGGCGAGCCACTCGCCAATTACGACAACACGCTGGCTGCGATCCGGAGATTGAACCATTCTGCTGGCTTCCGTCTCGGGCAGCGGCACATCACGCTCTCGACGGTGGGGCTCGTGCCCCAGATTCATCAGCTGGGGACGGAGAACCTCCAAATAACTCTGGCCGTCTCCCTTCACGCAGCCACTGACGCGCTGCGCGATCAGCTGGTCCCGGTCAACCGCCGCTATGGGCTCGATGCGCTGTTTGAGGCCTGCACCGCCTACGCCGAGCAGACGGGACGACGTATCTCCTTCGAGTGGGCACTGATCGAGGGCCTCAATGACACGCCCGAGCAGGCAAACGCCCTGGCGGATCGTTTGCACAGCACCATGCCAGGAGGATTGGTCCACGTCAATCTGATACCCCTCAACCCTTCGGGCGGATACCCGGAAGCCAGCGCGACGAGTGAGGCCATCGAGGCCTTCTCCGCCATCCTGGATCGACGGAGCGTGCCCTACACCATCCGCGTTCGTCGCGGCGCGGCGATTCAGGCTGGATGCGGACAGCTCCGCCAGCGCCATCAATCCTCGTGAATCAGCGGCCTGTCCGACCCGGCGTCGAGTCTCCCGCCTTCGGGCTCGCTCTCGTGGGTTATGGAACCGTCCCGGCGGCCGGGTCCTCGCGAGATGCCGCGTGTTCGCCCTTATCCCCTGACTTCTTGGTCGGTCCCGAATGCCCGATCTTCGCTTATTGTGTCGCTTGATTGTGGGTCTATGTCACACATCGTATCGTTCGTTTGCCGTCCTGTCCGGACTCTGTACTGGCTCTGTCTGGGGCAATATCCGCGCTCACCAGACCTTTCACCGCGATAAGGAGGACCGATGCCGATCTACGAATATGAATGTGAGCACTGCGGCAACACCTTTCAGCGGATCTACATGTCGCCCGAGGACCGCCCAGCCGAGATGACATGTCCTGAATGCGGTAGCTCGGACGTGCACCAGGTCTTCTCCCCGCCCACGGTCCACACCAGCGCGGCGAAGGACGTGGTAGAGGAAACAGCCGAGCAGGTGCAGGAGAACCAGGCCCGTGGGCCGCGTACCTTTGACCAGCGCGATCTGGACGACGCACTCAAGGGCAATCGCTAGAGCGAAGGGTATAACCCGGTGGATCATACAGAAGGCCCCTCAACCCGGTCGGTGCATCCGTCTACTCGCGCGGACCCGGCTACCGGATCCGTCGCGGCACCCATAGAAGAAAGATTGGCCTTCGCCTATCCCGATCTAGAGACCTGGCGGGCCGTGGCGGTGAAACAAGCCCAGTGCCACATCTATAGCCGCAGCTCAAGTCCGACAACCCGGCTACTCGAAGAAAAGGGGGCTGCTCTGGAGGGCGCGACCCGGGCGACGAGCTTACCCACAGGCAAGGTGGTCAATCTAGGTCAGGTGGAGACTCTGGTCGGGTCGCCGGCTGTCACCAGCCCCATGGCGTGCACTGAGGAAGAGATCGCGGAAGCTGGAAATCCCGCCCGGGCTGGTCCGCTATTCAGCCGGAATCAAGGACCTCGCCGATCTGAAGGCCGACCTGGAACAGGCGGGAGAAATGCGACGATCGGAACGATGGCTCCGTGGACACCTGTGTAGATGGGAAAATGCACATGGAAAAAGAGAAGATCTTTCGAACCCCTCGCGAGAAGCGGTTCTATGGTCGGCTTCGAGACCGGGTGAAGCGCTGGGCCAACAGACGCGACATCCCGCAGAAGCGACTCGAATTCCTGCTCGCAGCGCCCGACCTGTTTGTCCTGCTTTCGCGTCTGGCTGTGGATGACCGGGTGCCGCTAGGCACCAAAGCGAAGGTCGCTGCTGGGATCGCCTACTTCGTCACGCCACTCGACATGATACCGGATTTTCTTGGCCCGCCGGGGCTGCTGGATGACGTCGTCGTCGCGGCCTGGATCCTGCAGAGCATCGTTGTTGAGCTTAATCGGCTGGATCCTACCATTCTCGAGGAGCACTGGGAGGGTCAGACCGACGTCCTGGAACGCGTGACTTACTTCATCGATAGGGCAGAGGACGTGCTTGGTCGTGGTATGCGCTTCGTCATCCGCCGCCTTCGCTCCGGAAAAGGCCTACGACAGGGAAAGTAGATCGGTGCCCGATCGAACAGGTGCACGTCAGCTCAACGCGGCTCCAGACAGCAATTGAGTCCGCCAACACCAAAGCTGCGGTGAGTCAGGCCGCCTACCGGCGCCCTTCGCAACGACCACTGCTCGTTCCCTGCAGAAAACGCCAATATAGGGAACCTGTCAATACGATCGCTGCAGCGATCGGACAGTACCAGCGGCTTCTTGCATGGTGACGATTTGAGTCGTTCGCGCCGCGACCTGCCGACACACCGAACACAGAGATACTGACTGCGGGGACCGGAAAGTCGCACCGCCTTCCTGGGGAGTTGCGTCTTCAGTCGTTCGTTGCCCAGACAGCCCAACGTCACTAGCCAAGCACGACCAATACCCCGAAACCGACATCGAGGACCACCCATGAAGAAAATCGGACTCATCGTCAATCCGGTCGCCGGCATGGGCGGCAGCGTCGGCCTCAAGGGCACCGACGGGGACCGCTACCAGGAAGCCCTCACCATGGGCGCCGATCCCGTCACGCCAGGGCGAACGACTAGCTTCCTGGCCCATCTCGACCACTCGGATGATGTCACATTCCTCGCCGCCCCTGGAAAGATGGGTGCTCACTACCTCGAACAGGCAGACGTGCCATTCACCGTCTTCGGGACAACCAAAGAGAGGACCTCCGCCGCGGACACGAAACGTATCGCCGTCCAGATGATGGAGGACGGCGCCCACCTGATCGTCTTTGTTGGCGGAGACGGCACAGCGAGAGATGTCTGCGACGCCATCGACTCCGAGATTCCCGTCGTCGCCGTGCCCGCCGGCGTCAAAGTCTACAGCGCAATCTTTGCCCTCAATCCCAGGGCCGCTGCCCAGATGGTGAATGCCTTTGTCGACGAGACTGGCGTCACCCAGGAGGAGGTTCTAGACATCGATGAGGATGCCTTCCGAAACGACCGTCTGGCCTCCAGGCACTACGGCTACCTCCTGGTGCCCCAGACGGAGCAGTTCCTGCAGCACGGTAAGGTGGCTTCGAGTGGTAGCCCATCCGTTGAGGAGGCCAAGAAGGAAATCGCGGCC
>Ga0207796_1000001_pt1 | contig 196364 bp, 204 predicted proteins | sample Pon1CUnioCityCA_6_FD_187274 | JGI IMG/M metagenome (GOLD analysis project Ga0207796, IMG submission 187274) | Marine sediment microbial community from Union City, CA, USA - Pond 1C Sediment 1 (SPAdes) | ecosystem: Environmental > Aquatic > Marine > Intertidal zone > Salt pond sediment ... | reverse complement strand
ACCCACCGCGGCTTGCGCTGTGCAACCCGCCACCGGTTTTGAAGACCGGGGGAGCCACCGGGCCCCAACCACCCCCATACTTTCCACCAGTCTTGCACCGGTCCGCAAGATCGGTGGTGGGTTCGTCTGAGACCATGGCCACCAAGACCGCTGGCGACCTGCTCTCAATACCCACATGCTACAGCGATAGTTGGCGCCAGTCAAGTCGCTCTTTCGCGGTGTCCAGGCTATGCGGTACAGTTCATGAGTTTCACACATGATGAGTGCCAGAGACGGATGCGAGAACTCGTGAATCTGGACAACCATCAAGGCCGGACAGCACGGCGTGGAGTTGCGGCCCGCACGGCCGATCATTCGTGAAGAGCACCATACCCGTTGCCGTCGTCAGGCGGCGCGGCATAATTGTGGCGGAGATCGGTGGCGGGTCTGCATGGTCTCCAGCGATTGCTCAAGCAGGTGATGCTCTGCGGTGAGAGAGGGGCATGCCACTGTGCGGCGTGGGTGTGGAGTGAACCAGAGAAGGCCGTTATGCCTGTTATGATCGACGGACACAATTTGATTGGGCGGCTGCCCGACATCCGTCTGTCGGATCCCGATGACGAGGCGCAGTTGGTCGCGCGGCTCCAGGCCTACGCAGGCAGAACACGAAAGCGCGTCACGGTGGTCTTCGACCGCGGGCTTCCTGGCGGTCGGTCCCAGGCTCTCTCCGGTGGACGCGTGGACGTCGTCTTCGCACCCACCGGACGGAATGCGGACCGGGTGCTCATCGAGCGCATTCGGCGATCGCGCAATCCGCGCGGGCTGACGGTGGTGACTTCCGACCTCGAGGTGATCGCGGCGGCTGAGGAGCAGGGCGCCCGAGTGATCCATTCGGAAACGTTTGTGCCTGAGCTTGAGACTGTGCCGGCATCCGCAAGCGGCGGCAAGGCGGAGGGCCATCTTTCGCCGGGCGAGGTGCAGGCATGGTTGGAGGTGTTCGGGCAGGACGAGGGGTGATGGTGGGGCCAGTGTGGACTCCCTCGCTACAAGCTATGTGGTGAGGCTCCGGCTGGCCACCGGATATGACGGGGATGAGCCGGACATCGTCGTCCTCCTCCAGCACGACATCCCCTGTCACGAGCTTGCCGTTCCCTAGAGCGAACAATCTGCCCGGCGAGAGACCGACTTCCTCGATGGCCTCTCGCAGAGGTCGCTCTCCGTCCAGTTCCCACTCTTCGTCGCGGTAGGTGATCTTCACGTTGCGCGGATCGGTCGCAGCGTCGGCGGTGATGTGAACTGGCCCGTCAATGTGTGACCAGTCGTTGCCGCTCAACCCCAGTTTCTGAGAGCGCCGGCTTGACCTCAGTCTGATTGTGCTGGAAGGCGAGGGAGAGGCAAACAGGCGAGGTTGTCCCTCGCCTGTCTGCTGTCATTGAGCGTTGGCGTTGCTACTCGGACTGGACGTCCGGGAGCTTGCTCAGTGCTTCCTCAAGCTTGTCCTCCTCGAGCTCGTAGTCCGGCAGATCCTCGCGGTGGTAGGCGTCATAGGCCCCCAGGTCGAAGTGACCGTGACCACTGCAGTTGAAGAGCAGGACCTTGTCCTCGCCCGATTCTCTGCAGGCCATTGCCTGGTCGTACGTCGCCTTGATAGCGTGGCCTGTCTCGGGCGCCACAATAAAGCCCTCAGCTCGAGCGAAGCTGTGGGCGGCTTCGAGGACCTCGTTCTGGTTGTACGCTACTGCCTCGACATATCCGTCTTCCATAAGGCGGCAGATGATGGGCGCCATGCCGTGGTAGCGCAACCCGCCGGCGTGCACCGGGGCGGGCACGAAATCGTGACCCACGGTGTGCATCTTTGCGACAGGCCCCGTCTTGGCCGTGTCCCCCCAGTCGTATGCGTAGAGGCCCCTGGTGAGGCTGGGGCACGCGGTCGACTCGACGTTGATCACCCTCATATCGGGCTGGCTACCATCCAGCTTGTCCTTAATGAAAGGCAAGAAAAGGCCTGCGAAATTGCTGCCCCCGCCGACGCAGCCGATGAGCACATCGGGGTAGTCACCAGCCATCTCCATTTGCTTCCGGGCTTCCATGCCCACGACGGTCTGGTGAAGCAGCACGAAGTTGACCACGCTGCCCAGAGAGTACTTCCAGCCCTCCCGCGTCACTGCGTACTCAATGGCCTCGCTGATAGCCATGCCGAGGCTCCCCGATGTCTCGGGGTCCACCTCCAGGATCCTGCGACCAGCCTGCGTCTCCGAACTCGGGCTGGGCACCACGTGGCCGCCCCACGTCTCCATCATGACTCGCCGATAGGGCTTCTGATGGTAGCTGATGGTGACCATGAAGACCTTGCACTCCAAGTCGAAAAGCTGTGCGGCGAACGATAGAGCGCTGCCCCACTGACCGGCTCCTGTCTCGGTCGCTAACCCCTTTAGCCCCTCCTCACTAGCGTAATAGCACTGGGCTACAGCTGTGTTGGGCTTGTGGCTCCCCGGGGGGCTGACGCCCTCCCACTTGTAGTAGATCCTTGCCGGTGTGTCCAGCGCCTTCTCCCAGCGCACGGCGCGATAGAGGGGAGAGGGGCGCCACATCTTGAGGATGTCCTGCACCTCCTCTGGGATCTCGATGTACCGCTCCTGGCTCATCTCCTGCTCGATCAGTGCCTGAGGGAAGACGGGACCTAGATCGTCGGGCTGCATGAGATCCAGGGTCACGGGGTGCCGGTATGGGGGCGGCGGAGTCTCCATGTCGGGCAGCACGTTGTACCAGCGGGTCGGCATGTCCTTCTCTTCAAGGAAGTACTTGTACTGTGTCATTGCTATCTCTCCTTTGTCTCTATAGGTGCTGTTCGTTCGCGCCGCGACCCCCGGCCATTCTGGCCGGCTGGGAGATTCGGCGCGTGCTGAGGATGATTTCTGTTCTGCTCTGGTTCGTCAGTTTCCCTTGGTCGAGGACCGACTTCGGCGTCGGATCTAGCCGTTGAATGCAGACCCGGCATTGGTGCTACCATTCTGCTCCGGTCGGTGAAGAACTGTTTGTAAACCTGGTAATGGCTCGTCTCTTCGTAACTTACCTCCTTGATCTGCTTGCCGTCGAAGGTCAAGATCTGTGCGCCGGGATAGGCCATGAGGATGGGTGAGTGGGTGGCCATGATGAACTGGGCGTGACCGCTGGCCTCCAACTCGTTGAGCAGCTTCAAAAACCCCACCTGGCTCTTCGGTGAGAGCGCAGCCTCTGGTTCGTCGAGGAGGTAGAGTCCCTTGACCTGGAAGCGGCCGGCGAAGTAGCTCAGGATGCCCTCCCCGTGGGACAGTACATTGAGGAGGCGGCCGCCGTGGTACTTGATGCGGCCCGGGTCGCAGATCGCCAGGTCGTCCAGGAAGTCGGCCATATCGTGGAATGTCTGGGCCCGGAACAGGGAGCCTGCCACGCGCCCATTCGTCCAGTTTACCTCGATGAAGTCCTTCAGCCGGTCCTCGTAAGGGTTCTCGTGGGCCAGGTGGCGTCTTGGTTTGTCCCACACATGGATGCCGCATTTCCTCGCGATAGCATCCAGGAGTGTCGATTTACCCGATCCGTTCTCGCCGACGAAAAAGACGATAGGCTTCTCAAATCGCAACTCCGACGTCTGACGAAGGACAGCGACATTGAAGGGATAGTGATGTTGGCTGGGAAAGTCCTCGCTGTTGATTCGCACGCTATTGATGAACATGGTGACCTCTTCGCTCAGCAGAATATGAGACCTGGTGGGAGCACGGCCCCCCCCCGGCTCCGGGCAGAAAATCGAGTGTCGGCAAGCCCATCACCTCCTTTACGAGCGCCATGGTCTCCCTCGATAGCGCCTTCAAGCGGGCGTTTCCGGCGACCAGAATCTCCTCGACTAGGCCCGATTGGACAGCGTGATGTGCTCGTCGCTCTCGGATCGGGTCCAGGAACCGGTTGATCGCGGCGGCCAGTTTCTTCTTGACTTCCGCCTCGCCCACTCTACCCTTGCCGTACCGTTCCTTCAACTCGGCTACCTCAGCCTCATCCTCGTTGAACGCGTCATAATAGACAAAGACCGGGTTTCCTTCGACCCGCCCGGGGATGTTGGCGCGGACACGGCGCGGGTCCGTGTACATCGTGTGCACCTTGTGCTCCACCGTCCCCGGGTCGTCCGAGAGGTAGATCACGTTGCCCCGCGACTTGCTCGCTTGGGCCTCTCCATCCGTGCCCACCAGCATGTCCCCGATGACGACCTTTGGCTCGGGGAAGACGTGCCCGTAGACCCGATTGAAAGTGCGGGCGATCTCGCGGGTGACTTCGACGTGAGCTTTGTTGTCCCGGGAGACGGGTACCACGTGGGCGCGCGGCAGCAGAATGTCAGCGGCCTGCAGCACGGGATACCCCAGCAGGCCGAAGGGCATCGACGTCAAGTTTGCGTCCGCCGCCATCTCTTTGATGCTCGGCACCCGCTCCAGTCGCGGGACGCTGACCAGCATCTCGAACAGAAGGTTGAGCTGGTAGGTTCCCGGAATTACCGACTGGACGAAGATGGTGCTCAGGTTTGGATCGATGCCGACCGCTAGGTAGTCGAGCACGATGTCGCGAATGTTACGGCCGATCTGCTCGACGTTTTCTTTCTCTGGTCGAGTCGTGAGCACGTGGAGGTCGGCGATGATGAAATAGCTATAGCACTGGTCCTGAAGCCGTACGCGGTTCTTCAGACTGCCCACGTAGTGGCCCAGATGGAGTCCCCCCGTGGGGCGGTCGCCTGTCAGCATTCGTTTTCGATTCATTCTCCGTTCCTCCGCAACCACTGTGGGTGGCGCGGCTAGATCAGCCTGCGGTAAGAAGCAAAAAACGCCCACCCCTTGTCAGGGGCGAGCGTTCGATTCCGGACACCCGTGGTGCCACCCTGGTTAGGCGGGCCTCGCCGCACGTGGGAAGGAAACAAAAAACGCGCCGTGAAAGCGCGTTACGTGCGAGAAGCCAGCCTCACTCTGTAGCAGGTACGGTCCTAGTCTATTGTCGGACGATACCCTCGGCCATGATAACGGTGGCGCCTCCGGCCCTACCTACTCCAGCCTTCTGTTTCGGCGGGCGACTCCCGGGCCCATTCAGTATCGCGATCGGTATCGGGCTCCCAGCTCTTCAGCCGTCCTGCCTGGCTCAAGCGCCCGACTCTCTGAACCTAGCGCCGATACGTACTCTTCCCGATCAACGTCTCTGTTTTATGAACTTATTACGACACTATACCACGAAGCTGCCTATCCGTCAAGCCCCAGGTGGGGCCTCAATTGCTCCATCATACCGGCCTTGGGGCGGAACCCGACGATGCGGGCTGCCTCTTCGCCGTCCTTGAAGAGGATCAGCGTGGGAATGCCCTGGATGCCGTAGTTCGCGGGCGTCTGCCCATTCTTGTCCACGTCCATCTTCGCCACACGGAGGTGATCTTCAAACTCCTCGGCGATCTCCTCGACCACGGGCGCGACCATCTTGCACGGTCCGCACCAGGCGGCCCAGAAGTCCACCAGTGTCGGCTCATCAGCCTGCAGCACGTCGCTCTCGAAAGTTGAATCCGTCACTTCCAGCATGTCTGCCATATACATCCTCCCAGAAAAGATTGCGCCGAATAACCATCTGAAAAAAGTGTTCCCAGCCCCCGGCCTGTCCCGACCTCAGCGGAGGAATCCTCGGGGGCGGATGTGCGACCCGAGCCCGTCTTCGAGACCTTCTTTCAGCAGAAGCAGTGTTCACCCTCCGCTCGGACGGGACTTGAAGGTCCAAGCATCAGATGAACCGTCGTGTTTACCCCAGACAAGACTTCTAGATTATCCATGAGCACGCCCTTTTGTCAAGCCCCCGTTTCTGCTATAATCCGGCCCTATGAGACAGAGACCTTCCCTCATCACTACTTTGACGTTAATTCTGACCGGATTGCTGGCGGTGGCGATGGTCGGCACCTTGCGGGCGTCGTCGGGAACCCCCCGCCCGTCAGTCATTGCGCCCGAGGTGTGGGAGGCGGCGGGCGGCGGTGCTCAAACCGACGTGCTCGTGGTCCTTGCGGAGCAGGCGGATTTGAGTGGGGCAGGAGCGCTGTCCATCCGTGAGGAACGCCTGCGCTACGTCTATAATGCTCTGAGAGCTACGGCCCTCCGCTCCCAGCCTGCCCTGCGCGCCGATCTCGACGCTGTTGGCGTCGAATATCGCCCATTCTACGTCGCGAATGTGATCGCCGTGCGGGGAGGACGCGATCTGCTGACATGGCTGGCGGCTCGCCCGGAGGTGGGGCAGATCGTGGCCAATCCACAGGTGCGACAGCACCTGCCCGAGCTCAGGGGCGATGCGCTCTTGCAAGCCACCGAGGGCGTCGAGTGGAACGTGCGGCGGCTGAACGCTGACCAGGTCTGGGACCTGGGCTACAGGGGAGAGCGCATCGTCGTGGCGGGACAGGACACCGGATATGACTGGGACCACCCCGCTCTCATCAAGCAGTACCGCGGCCGCAACGGTTTTACTACCACCCACGACTACAACTGGCACGATGCCATCCATGAAGACGACTTGAACAATCCGAACAATCCGCCGGGCAACGCTTGTGGCTTCGACGCTGCTGAACCGTGCGACGATGACGGACACGGCACTCACACCATGGGGACCATCGTCGGAGACGATGGGAACGGGCGCCACATCGGGGTCGCCCCTGGCGCGGAATGGATCGGCTGTCGAAACATGGAACAGGGGTGGGGGACGCCGGCCACGTACATGGAATGTTTTGAGTTCTTCCTGGCACCTTACCCGGTCGGAGGAGACCCCTTCTCTGACGGCGATCCATCCAAGGCACCTCACGTGATCAATAACTCCTGGACATGTCCACCCGTCGAGGGTTGCCACGTAGGTACGCTCCAGACGGTGGTGGAGAACGTGCGCGCGGCGGGCATCATGGTGGTGGCCTCCGCGGGGAATGGTGGTTCTGCCTGTGGCACGGTAGTGGATCCGCCAGCAATCTACGACGCCGCCTTCTCGGTGGGGGCGACCACCAGCGATGACACGATCGCGGTGTTTAGCAGCCGCGGACCTGTCACGGCGGATGGCTCATTGCGGCTTAAGCCTGATGTCTCCGCGCCGGGCCAGGCCGTGAGATCCAGCGTGCCGGGTGGATTCTATGCCAGTTTGAATGGCACGTCGATGGCGGGGCCCCACGTGGCGGGGACGGTGGCTCTTGTCTGGTCGGCGGCACCCTGGCTGATCGGAGACATCAACGCTACCGAGGACGTCATCCGGCGCTCGGCCCGAGCCCGGACGACGACACAGGGGTGCGGGGACGATGACGCAGACGATGCCCCAAATCATGTCTACGGGTGGGGTATCGTTGATGCGCTGGCGGCGTTGGACTATGCATGGGTGCCTGTCTCTGGTCAAGCCGCGATTCCGGGGGGCTTGCTGGAAACCAGTGTGCGTTATTCGTTGACGGTGACCAACAGGGCGCCCTTCTCGATGACCGGCCTGACCCTCTCGAATACACTGCCTGTGAGCACTACCCTCTCCTGGGCCGACGATGGCTTTGAGTACGATGGGAGGACGGTCTCGTGGGTGTTGCCGCTCCTCCCTCCTGAGGCTGTCTTGTCAAGGAGTCTGGTGGTAGCTCTGACCAACGTAAGCCCTGGCACTTCCATTGTTAACGACCGGTATGGGCTGAAAGCTGACCAGCTTTCCGGCACGGTCTTCGGCGTGCCGACAGAGGTAGTCATTCCCTGGCGAATCTTGATGTTCCCCGTGTTCAAGGGTGCGGCCATTGGGGGGTCTGAGGGTGGCTGAGGTGGACAAGACACGTCTGAAAATCCGCTCGATGCTGAGTCTATCCGCCCCGGCGGACGCTTTGTACGCGTATTACGTCTTCTACCATGACCGGGACCGCACGGAACTCCACGTGCACGAGCGGGACGATGGAGGTGCTGATGGCTTCCTGGCGGTCTGTCAGACAGCTCAACGGCTGTTTCAGCCCACGCTGGTCCTCCGGACGTCAAAGGCGGACGTTGCCTCCACCATGCTGCGTGACGTGCTGAAGCCGGGGCGACCCTACTATCTGATCACGACACCGGATCTCAAGAAGTCAGCAACACAGGTGGTGGAGATGCCGGACCCGGAGGTCAGCCGCATCTATGAGATCGATTTGTCGCGGTTCAACTACTCGGTCAATGTCCTGGTGGTTTCGGAGGGGGGCGTGGAGGATCGACCCCGGTTTCTTGTTCGTGCAGAGGGAGAGGTGGTGGCGGAGGCCGGGGTCTCGTGGCTTTCACCCCAGTTTGCGGGCGTGCATGTGCGTGCGACAGGAGCCGCCCTGGAGCGAGGCCTGGGAGAGTCGGTCCTGGCGACGTGCACCCGCTGGATCATACGCTCTGGCAGGCATCCGCTGGCGATTGTCGCGAAGCCGGACGACGTGACTACGTCGCTGGTCGAGCGGGTCGGCTACCTCGACTCTGGCGCACGTGAACTATCCGGGGACGTGATCTGCTGTCTGTGACGCTGAACTCTGCCCTCGGAGGCTTTGTCTAAAGTGTCCGGTCAGAAGGCCCGACACGACAGCGAGGAGAGACCGGGGGCCCGTCAACGTACGCCAGACGAGATGCTGGACGGAGATAGGAAATCGCACTGAGAGGCCCTTGTTGCTGGTTGGGGGACTAGAGTGAAGCTGGCGTAAGCGCCGCCAGTGGTGTACTCGGTCCCAACGTAGTGCTTGGTCGGGAGACCAAGCACGGCCGGGCTCGTGTGGGGCCGTGTCGGGACACCGGACACAACAGTTGGGCGAGATCGGGTGCAACCGACTTTCTGAAGACTGCACCATGGCGTTGGGCGTGGCACACGCCTGCGGCATCCACCCCACTTATGTCGATCAACGACGCTCCATAGAAGGAGGAACATGAAGGTTGAACTGATCGCAGTCACGCGCTACCTTCGAGGCGACGGCACACCGGAGGAGTTATTGGAACACGCTGGGCGAATCTGCTACCGCAGCGAGAGCCGCGGGGAGCCGGGGAAGTTCATCCGTGCGCGGGTCCGGGAAGGGCACGAGAGCATCATCGAGCACGCGACGGCCAGCTTCGAGATCAGCGGCATCTCCCGGGCGTGCTCGCACCAGTTGGTGCGGCACCGGCTTGCTTCGTATAGCCAGGAGTCCCAGCGGTATGTGGAAATGTCCAATCCTGAGTGGGCGCTACCGCCGGACATCCTGGGAGACGACGGGGCGATGCAGATCTGGGAGGAGTTCGCTGCTGAGGTGAAGAAAGCCTACGACGCGCTACGGGAGCGGGCAATGCGGAAGGAGGATGCCCGCTTTGTGCTGCCAAACGCTGCCGCCACGTGCATCATTGTTTCTATGAACTTCCGCGAGTTGCTGCACTTCTTCCGCATTCGGGTCTCACGCGCAGCTCAGTGGGAAATCCGGGATGTGGGCGTCAGGATGCTGGAGTTGATCTACCCACACGGGCGAGGTGTCTTCGGCGATATCCGAAGCCAACTGTGGGACCAGCACCCGGAGTTCTTCGAGGGTTTGAACGAGTAGACTTCTTCAGGGATCGTTTCCGGCGAAAGGCCTGGCCCTGGAGTGATGTAGCGGATCGGCAGTCGTCAGGTCTGGCTATTTTGACCGAACCAGGGACGCTCTCCGGCACATGGCCAGCTTCCAACGCTATCTCGTGGCTCCCTTGTGGGTTCTGGTCGCACGTATCATCGTGCAGGGCTTCCATCGGCGCGAGTCTGGGATGGATCTCGAGATCTTCGCACGCACGGCAGACCTATCAGCCCTGCTCGCTGGCGCGCGTGGATGTGGCAGTCGACCTCATCGACGCGGAGTGCGTGGCCGATTCCTGGGCAGCGGGGCCCGGTTGGGAAGGTCAGCGTGCCCTGGAACGGGCCGGGGTCTCCGCCGTGCCACTGCAGATATCGCAGGTCGCTCCGGCACCTGATCCCTGCCCGATGCTGCCGCTCTTGTCTCTCAAGCAATCGCAGCGCGGGAGGCGGCTCCGGATGGTCGTTCATGTCAGCAGGAGTCCGAGGGCTGGTAGGAACAGGACGACGAAAAAGAGCACTCCCAGCACCCAGCTGAGTAGCCTCTTGTTACGGGCTGTCACCCAGCGGTACGTCACGACCGAGAGGAGAAGCGATTGCAGAAGGACCTCGCTGAGCCCCGCTAGTTGGCCCTTGAGGGGCACTGTCGTGTAGATGAATCCCTCAATAGATCCGGGGGCAGGTCCGAAGGTGGAGAAGATGCCCACGAAGACGAGCATGATCCACATGCGCAGCCATCCGTCCCGCCCGCGGAACAGAACCTCTCGCAGCAGGTAGAAGACGATGCCGAGGAGGAGGCCCCTGATCGGCTGGAATAAGGGGCCCGCCGTGACCAGAGGATCGCTCGTCTGTCGCATGAAGGCGCTCATGGTAGAGTCGGCGAACCTGGCGCTGTAATCGAAGAGGGTAAAGGCCACCAGCCCCACTGCCGTGTAAGTGACGGTGTGGGCCACGATGGCCTTCAGCGTAATGCCCCAGAATGTCGGTCTCCGTTGTTGCATCTTGTCTGCACCTCCGAGGTGGATCCGATCGAGTCTACTTGACGCACTAGAGATGAGTCTCAGCTCACCGGCCTTTGCCGAGGCTGGTCTTTTCCCAATCCACATTTTACCACAGGATGGCGAAAACAGGCGAATGACTGTGGGACTCGAGAGGGAGGGCGGCAGGTGCCAGTTTGCAGCACTGGAAGGGGAACGCTGCAAGATGACCAGTGCCGCTAGCGACAGCAGGCCTGGCTGATTCAAGGAGATGTCGATGGGCTTTCTGCAGATGCTCTAGTCGGCGGCGTTGTGGTGCTGGCGGTGGCCAATCCTCGATGGAGCACCAGAGCAGCGTCGCGCTTGCTCCCTCGGCGAGAATGTCCGGCAGGCTCGCTACGCGCACATATCGGGGATGGCGCAGGCCGGTAAGATCATAGGCCGGAAGACAAGGTGTAGGCAATGGGGAGGGAGGGGTAGCTGGCGGAAAACCCGTTGCCCGACCCGGTCAGCCAATACAGCGGTAGAATGGGCAGACCGATCCTGCTGGTCATCGCCAGCAGGCCACGGCAGTCGAGCTGGGTTTTTCGATTTGACCATGTGCTCGCCGTCGTAAAGGCACTTCACCAGCGAGACTGGGCATCGTGCCTATCACCACCGGTCAGAATCCGCCGATGAAGGGGCGTTCCTGATAGGCACAGCAGCAGTCCTGGAAGCAGCTCTTGGAGGGATAGAGGAAAAGAAACACGGCTGGGCAAGAGACTGACCATTCCCAGCTAGACGGCAATGCCCCCATAGTCAGAAGCAAGGGGACAGTCAGCGCCGAATGGAGGACCTTCCTCCCGTAGGGACAGGGGACATGTCCGGTTTGCCTCGTGTGGACGTTCGTCTCAATCCCTTTTATGTCCGCCACGCTGTCTCGTCCGGTGGTTCGTTTTTCAGCTCCCGGGCCGTTCAGCGTGCGTCGTCCTATTCCTCATGCGTTAGTGCCCCCGATGTCTCTCTGCTTCAACTGAGACAGAGGTCTGCCAAGACGTGATCCTTTCCCTCACTCAGAATTCGCAGTTGTACTGTGCTGAGTGGACGGTAGAGGTTGCCTGTTGCTACAGGCTGATTGGATGACTGGAAAGCTCGGCCAACCATTCCGAAGCCATGTGCAGTCTCTCACCCCTGCGCGTAAACAGAGATATGTTTGCCGCTGTCCTTCGTGAACGACTCCCGCCGCCATGATGCCCAGCGGTTCCGCGGCGTCAGGCCGGAAAGCCTTGCCATGAGATCAAGCTCTGAGGGCCACGCGTAGCGCAGCCTGATGGGGTACATTTAGATACCGGCTGGAGAGAGCACCACGTGCTGGCTGGCGATCTGCTGCTTCGCCACGCTCCGGAAGCACTGGAGCTACTCCTCCTGTGTGAGGAGGGCGAAGAAGGTGTTGAAGACGACAAAGATCAGATCGAAGTACTCGCCGTTGAGCTCCGAGGGGAACTTGGCGAAGCTGCCTTTCACCACGCGAATATCGGCTCCGCCCGGTTTAGTACTTAGTTTCTCTATCGTCGCCTCCGAGGCGTCGATGCCGACTACGGCAACGCCCCGCGCTGCCAGCGGCAGGGCCATGCGACCGGTGCCGATGCCCAGCTCAAGGACGCGTCCACTGCCGGCCAGTTCGCCGAGGCAGTCGATGGCTCGTTCCTCGTGGCTTGCATAGACGGCATCATAGACCCCGGCAATTCGCTGTCCGTACGTTGCGTCGTGATACTTCACGTTAGTCCTCCTCTCCGGCGGGACCATTTCAAGAAGACTGAGTTCGCTGGCCCCGGTCACCCGGGAGCGCCTGAGCTCGGTGCTGTCGGCGCGTGCCCGGCCAGATGCTGCCTAGGCCTCGTCCTCCTTCAAGTAAGTGTCGAACCAGCGTAACATGTGCTCCAGGCGCGCGATCCGGCGATCGCTGCGGCCGCCCCGGGAGAGTCCGTGGGGCTCGTCGGGGAAGCGAATCATCTCCGTGTCGACCCCCAACTTCTTCAGCGCCACGAAGACCTGCTCTCCCTGCTCGATGGGGCAGCGGAGGTCATTCTCGCTGTGAATGACCTGTGTCGGGGTGGTGGCACTGCCCATGTGGCTGATGGGTGATTGTTGCCAGTACGACGCGACGGCCTCCCAGGGGGGCTGGTCCCCGAGTTCCCGCTGGAAAACCCAGTTGAAGTCGCTCGAGCCGTACATGCTGATCTGATTGCTGACGCTACGCTGCGTGACCGCGGCCTGGAAGCGGTCCGTGTGCCCGATGATCCAGTTGGTCATAAAGCCGCCGTAGCTCCCGCCGGTCACCCCCACACGCTCGGGATCGACGTAGCGCTTCTCCACCAAGTGGTCGGTCCAGGCCATCAGGTCCTCGTAGTCCGCGGTTCCCCAACAGCCCCAGATCGCCTTGGCGTGCTCCTCGCCGTAGCCGCGGCCCCCACGGGGATTGCAGAAGGCCACAACGTACCCATGTGCCGCAAGGAAGAAGAATTCGTGCATAAAGAAATGGCCGTACTGGACCCGCGGGCCGCCGTGAATCTCAAGGATCGTCGGATACTGCCCGGACGGGTCGAATCCGGGTGGCTTGAGGATCCACCCCTGCAGATCGTTGCCGGCGGCGCCCTCGAACCAGATCTCCTCCACGTTGCCCAGATCAATCTCGCGCAGCAGTTCCTCGTGGACGTGCGAGAGCTTGCGAGAGGCTCCCCTTGTCAGGCCGTGCATCCAGACCTCGGCGGGTTCCATCATGTCGGCGTGGAGATAGGCGACGAGCGACTGGTCATCGTCCAGGCTGAACGAACCCACTACGCCCTCGCCACCCACCACGGCTAGCGGCGCATCTTCGGGGCTGGATTGGGCGGCATCCAGGCCTACCGATTTGAGCATCGTGCTGCCATGCTCCGATACCTGTACATAGATTCGATTCCCTTCCTTCGACCACGTGGGCGGGGATAGGGGGAGGTGTCCGGGTAGATCGTTGATGGTGGCGCTACCCACTTGGATGTCGTGAGAATCGGTCAAGTTCCTCGCCTCACCGCTGCCGTCGACTCGTGCCACCCAAAGTCCTGTGTTCCTCCACCACTCTCCGCGTCCCTCCTTGCCCAAGTAGGCCACCCGGGTCCCGTCCGGCGAGAAGACCGGCATCTGTTTTTCGCCTACCGGCGTGTTCAGCCTGCGCGGGTCGCCACCGTCCGCTGCCATCACGAAGATGTCTACGGCATCGGGCTCTAGGTCGGGTTCATCAGCGTGATTGGAGCAGAAGACGATCTCTCCACCGTCGGGGGACCAGCGCGGGTCGAGCTCGTCATGAGCCTCGTTGTCGGTCAACTGGGTCGATTCGCCGCTCTCGGCGTCGACGGCCCAGATGTGCCAGCGCTCCTCCGGGAGGAACCCCTTCCCGTCCAGCTTGTAGAAGACCCGCTGCACACGACGTGAGACGATGCCCATCTCCTTCTTCTGCTCGTCCTCCTCCCGTTTGATGGCCGCTTCATCCTTCTTCCGGAATTGGCACAGGAGTTGGGTGCCGTCGGGCGACCACTCCAGGCTCTTGAACTCGCCCTGTAGATCGGTCAGTTGGCGCGCCTCCCCACCCCCAAACGGCATGATGTAGATCTGTGGCTGGTCCTCGTCGTCGCGGTTGGAGAGAAAGGCGAGCCGACTCCCATCGGGGGACCAGGTCGGCTTGGTGTCGTTGTGGTCGCCGTGGGTGAACTGTCGTGACTCGCCGCCGTCCGTGGGGACAAGCCACAGGTTGGTGTGTTTCTTCTGTGTCTCCTGGTCGACACGCTGGACGGAAAAGATGACGTGCTGCCCGTCGGGCGAGAGCTCACAGGTGGTGACGAGTCGAAAGCGGTACAGGTCTTCAGCAGTGATATGGCGTTTCTTCACGGTAGTGATGGTCCTTTCGCGCTATTCCCAAGCTGACTGAGTGTGCGTCACGCGCACCAATATACAAATTAGGGTCTCCTTACGGCGGGATTACGGCACAGATATGCACCGAGAGAAGTCCTGCCCGTCGCCCAGTGTGATCGGCGCGGTTTCCTCTTTCTGTTCTGCTGGAAGAGCGAGGCCCTCATCTTGCGGTGTTGGTCAGGCGTAGTCCTGCCTATTCAGCACTAGTCGACCAGATCATCAGATAGTGCGTGTCTGTCTCGCCGGTGACCCGAAAGCCCAGCCGTTCGTACAGATTACGGGCGGGGTTGACCTTCAGAACCTGGAGCGTCAAGGGCATCCCCATCTCCCGCGCCTCAGCCTGGATGTTCCGGATGACGGCTGTTCCGATGCCCTTGTTCTGGTAGCGTGGGAGGAGGGCAATGCTGGAGAGGAAGAGGCTCCCTTCCGTCTCGTTGACCGATACAACGCCCACCTCAATCCCGTTGCAGCGGATGATCTCCCGTTCGGCGGGATCGAAGCGCTGTTTGAAGTAACTGGCCTGCCAGTCTTGATCCCAGCCGTAGGTCTGCTCCACGTAGGGCCTCATCGCGGCACAGTGGACGCGGAGCGCGAAGTCGTAATCGACGACCCTAGCTGGACGTAGGTCGATGTGTGGCACCGGGGCAACTTCACTGCACCTGGGATGCGGCGGGCCGAAGATCGACAATCGTTTCCGGTGTCGGGCGCTGCTTATGACGCATGGAGCGCCCATTCCTTCAAGGAATCCACCAGGTCGTGAGCGGTGAGGTCGAGCTGAATCGGAGTGACAGTGATGTAGCCGTTGGCAACGGCCCATATGTCTGTGCCCTCCTGCTCCACACCGGTGGGGGCTGGACCCCCGATCCAATAGTAGGGCTTGCCCCGGGGATCGACCCGCTGGACCAACTCGTCGCGGTAAATGCGCAGCCCCATGCGGGTGACGCGTACCCCCCGTATATCGTCGGCGGGTAGGGGTGGGACGTTGACGTTGAGCAGGATCCTCTCGGGCAGACCGTGGACGAGCGTCTGCTCGGCGAGGGATGCGGCGAATCGGGCCGCCGGAGCGAAATCGGCCCGCTCTCGGGTGTTGAGCGAGACAGCGATCGCTGGCACGTTGGAAATGGCGGCTTCCATGGCAGCTGTGACGGTCCCTGAATAGGTGACGTCGTGGCCCAGATTGGCCCCGTGGTTGACGCCGGAGACCACCAGATCGATCGGTCTGTCGACGAGGCCGAGGAAAGCCAAGGCCACCGCGTCCGAGGGCGCACCGGTGGTCGTCAGCGCCTGCGTGCCGTCGGGCAGGGTGATCTGGTCGACGCGGAGCGGCTTGTGCATCGTCTTCACGTGACCAGAGGCGGACCAGTTATGATTCGGCGCTAGGACAGTGACGTCGCCAACCTCGGTACAGGCGTCCTTGAGCGCCAGAAGCCCGGGGGCGCGAAAGCCGTCATCGTTGGTGACCAGGATGTGGGGCTCCGAAGAGGCCATGGCCGCTATCTCCCTTGGTATGGACGCATGTATTAGTGGACCCCTCCAAACTTGATCCCCATTATTCGGACTACGTCAAGAAGCGGGACTCGGCAATCCCCCGGACAGGACACGGCCTCCACTGGGCTTGGACCCTGTCCGTGCCAGGCCAGGTCAATCCTCTGCTTCACGGGGCACGACCTGGACGGTCACTTTGTTGCTCTTGGCCTCGTTCCCCGCTGCGTCGATGGCGATCACGTAGAAAGTGTGATTGCCCAGCCGGGTCGAGCTGTTGAGCGTCCAGTTGAGGTTGAAGGGGGCCACGCGACGGATGCCGAACGGCTCAAGTTCCCCTGGCTCCGCGCTCTTGCCTCCGGGGTACTCGTAGAACTCGACGCGATCGACGGAGTAGTCCTGAACCTCGGCGTTGATGTTGACCCACTCGTGGTACCCGAGCTCGTACTGGGAACCCTCTGTGGGGTAGTTCAGGTCCAGCTCCGGCGGTTCGTTGTCGACCGTCACCTGAATGGTGGTCTCCCGGAGGTTCGCGGAGTGATCAACGACCTGGAGTCGTAGGCTATACAGGCCATCCAACTCGCTCGCATCCCAGTTCTCCAGGAGGCCGTGGTCGACCTGCTCTCCGTGGTCAGGCCCGATCTGGATCCACTCTGTCGGATTCAAGCCCTTGCCAAACACTACGCGATAGAAGTTGAACTCGCCCCCTCGGGCATTTCCCTCGATAGGCAGCATGCCGCTGACGTAGGCATATGACTCTGGTGAGATGATGGCGACCTCTGCGTCCCTCCGGGAAGGCCCGTAGATGGTGTCGTACTGGTTGGGCGGGGTGTCGGGTCGCTTGTCCTCCGCGAGGCTCTCAATCCAGCTCTCGGCCTCCGGTGGGTAGACCTCGTAGACCTTCTCCTCGCAGAGCTCCGGTGGGGTATGAACGGTGCACAGCCGGCCGGTCTCGCGATTGACATGGTAGGTCTGGTGGATGTCACATGCGTCACTTGGTTCGGTGCCGGGGATGAAGAGTTCCGTCACTGTCGGACAGTGCTCCGTCGGTAGCTGACCGGAGACGGCGCACACGGATCGCTGGATGAGACCCTCGGGCTGGGGGAAGGGTACCGCCGCTTCGTCCTGCAGGGCGTATTCCATCACCGCGTGCCAGAGCGGACCGGCGCCGCGCAACCCGGGCAAATTATCCATCATGCTGTTGTCCGTGTTCCCCACCCAGACCCCAACGGCCAGCTGCGGTGTGTAGCCAATGGTCCAGGCGTCGCGGAAATCGTTCGTGGTGCCGGTCTTGGCAGCCGCTGGTCGTTCGTTGGAGAGCTCCAGCGGGTTCGGGTGTCCCATGGCTGCCCAGCGCGCCTGGCGGTCCGACAGGATGTCGTTCATGAGATAGGCGAGCCCGGGTGAGAGGATGGCCTCGCTCTGAGGTTCGTCGTACTGATAAAGGACGTTGCCATTGGGATCCTCGACCCGCAGGATGGCGACAGGGTCGAGTTTCCGGTATCCCTCCCGCTGCTTCTCCTCCAGGACCTGCGCCCCGACCATACGACCGTTGTTGGAGAAGACAGTGAAGGCATGGACCATGTCCATCAGGTGCACCTCTCCACCACCCAGTGTGAGGCTCAGTCCGTAGTAGTCGAGCCCGCGATCCAGCGTATTGATGCCCAATCGATGGGCGGTGCGGATGACGTTATCGACCCCCGCGATCTCCAGGGCCTGGACGGCCGGGATGTTGTAGGAGCGGGCGAGGGCGAGTCGCAGTCGCTGTGGGCCGTGGTATTTGCGGTCGTAGTTCTCCGGGACGTAAGGCGTGCCACCCGGCTGGCGAAAGGCCTGCCGTACATCGAGGAACATATGCGCGGCGTTGTAGCCCTGGGAAAGTAGCGTCACGTAGGTGAACGGTTTGAAGGAGGATCCCGGTTGGCGCCCTTGACCGTCTACCGCGACGTTGAACTGCCCGTCGATGGAGTCGTCCCAATAGTCCAGACTGCCGACCAGGGCGAGGATCTCGCCAGTGCCCGGTCGGAGGGCGACGATAGAGGCGTTACTCACGTCGTGATCCTTGCCTACCTGGTAGGCACTGAGTGGAGGCAAGAACTGGGCTGCCTCACAGCCGTTCTCGACCGCTTCCTGGATCACCTCGGTCTCGTCCTCTCCCGAAAGGCGGCGGATCTGAGCCTGGGCCGCGCATTGGGCTTGTTCCTGGAGATGAAGATCCACGGTGGTGTAGACCCGCAGGCCACCGCGGTAGAGCACTTCCGGGCCTACTTCGGGCATCTTCTCCAGCTGTTCCCGCACGTAGACGGAGAAGTGAGGGGCCTTCATGTCGAAGCGCGCCGCCGACTCCTTCTTGGCCAGGTTCCAGGGTTTCTCCTTGGCCTCGGCAACCTCCGTCGGCGTGACATAGCCGTCGCGGACCATGGAATCGAGCACCAGAGCCTGGCGTTTGCGTGCCATCTCTGCGTTGTCGAAGGGGTTCATCCGCGGGTACTGCGGGACGGCGACCAGCGTGGCAGCCTCGGCAAGGGTCAGGTCACTGGCGCTCTTGTCGAAATAGACCTGTGCCGCTGCCTCAATGCCATACGCCAGGTTACCGTAGAAGTTCGTATTCAGGTACCATTCCAGAATCTGCTCTTTGCTGTACTTCTGAGTGATCCGGTGTGAGAGCAAGACCTCGGTGATCTTGCGTTCGTAGTCCTCCCATTCAGGTCCCTCCGAGCCGACATAGCGCAAGTCTTCCTTGATGACGATGTTCTTGATGAGCTGCTGGGTGATGGAAGAGCCGCCCTGTATGTCTTGTCCGCGAATGTCGGCCCAGAAGGCACGCGCGATGCCCCTTGGGTTGAAGCCAGAGTTTTCCCAGAAGGAGCGGTCCTCGCTGGCGACCGTGGCGTCGATCAAATGTTGCGGGAGTTGGTCTAGAGAGACCCAGGTTCGCTCGCCGCCGGTGGGATCGATTACCCTCGCGATGATGTGCTCGCCCGTACGATCGTAGATGTTCGTGGTCTCGAAGTTCTCCTCAGCCGCCTCGATCTGCTTAGGTTCCGGGAGGTCACGGGTGAAGTAGGAATACGCTCCTGCGACTGCTCCCACGCCGCTCACAGCCCATGCGGAGATAGCGATCAGCACGGCGAGAAGGACGATACCCAGCACGCGGAGAATCTGGCTCACACCCGATCGCTCCTCGATACGGCGTCGCTGGTGGCGACGCAGCGCAATATAGCGGACGGCTTCCTTAGGGGTCATAGTCGCTGTTCCTCCTCAAGATGTGATGTTGATACTACCAGAAGGGGGATGGATTGGCAAGCATCGTTAATCGCGATGAATGTGGCGCGTGGTGTCCTGGATGCATTTGGCTTTGCCTCCAGTGCCCAGGTTTGACACGGAATGTATGCCATGGTAATATACCTATTCGATTTTTGGCACTCCTCTATTGAGAGTGCTAACGCAGGCGTCGTCGAGACTGCTGAGTTGTCTTCAGCGCCCTATGAACGAGAAGTTGGATCTGACACCACGCCAGGAGACGATACTGGGGCTGACCGTACGCGAGTACGTGAGGTCTGCATCACCCGTCAGCTCACAGTCGCTGGTCGATCGCTACGGGTTGCCCGTAAGCTCTGCGACCGTGCGAAGCGAGTTGGCCTACCTGGAGGAGACCGGCCACCTTACGCATCCGCACACATCTGCGGGCCGCGTTCCCACGCACGAGGGCTACCGCTACTTCGTCGAGCGCTTGTTGGGCGAGGTCGAACTTCCCTTGCGAGAACGGCGGACGATCGTTCACCAATTCCACCAGGCTCGGCACAACATGGAGCAGTGGATGCCATTGGCGGCTTCGACATTGGCTCAGGCCGCGCGAGGGGCGGCCGTGGTGACGGCGCCTCAGTCGGACGAGACACGGTACAAGCATCTGCAGCTCATATCGACGCGCGGCGTGGGTGTGTTGTTGGTCCTCGTTCTCCAGGGCGGCACGGTCAAGCAGCGGATGCTCACCCTGGCTGAGCCGCTGGCGCAGCGCGAACTGGCCAAGGCGAGTGACCGGGTGAACCAGCTTTGTGCCGGGCTGACAGCCAAGGAGATTGACGGCTATCTTGCCGATCAGAACAGGGAGCTGCCCGACTTTGAGACTGACGTGGCCAAATTGGTGTCGGAGATCATGCGCCGCGTGGACGGTCGAGCCGCCGGCCCCATCTACAGTGATGGTCTGAGCGAGATGCTTCAGGAGCCGGAGTTCTCGGAGGGCGAAAAGGCTCAACAGATCGTTCGGGTGATGGAGGAGCGCAGCTTCCTGCGGAGCGTCATGCACGAAGCGCTCAGCCCCGATGTGGGGAACGTTCGGGTATTGGTCGGTGGTGAAGGGCAATGGGACCAGTTGCGTGCCTGCAGTCTGGTGCTTGCCCGATACGGTGTGTCGGATTTCTCCACCGGCGCCCTGGGGGTGGTGGGGCCTACACGGATGCTCTACGGTCGTGCTATCTCCGCGGTCCGTTTCGTGGCCGAGCTGTTGTCGGAGCTGGTAGGAGAGACGTACGCCCTGGAGATATCTGATGAGCGTGAGAGCGAGGGATTGATTGCAGACCGATAAGGAGACCGAGATGGCGGATGACAACGGGACGGACAAAGGACCCGCCGTTGGAGAGCAGGATTTGGAGGCGGCAGAGGAGCGCGGCGCAGAGGAGCGCGAGGGAGAGGAAGCGGCAGAAGAGCTAACTGAGGTGGAGCAGCTGCAGAGCGCTCTGGAGGAGGCCAAGGATGAGGCCGACGAGTACCTCGACGGATGGCGGCGTGCTCAAGCTGAGTTCTCCAACTACAAGAAACGTCAGCGAGCTGAGCAGGCCAAGATTCGGGAGCTTGCCAATGCCAATCTGTTACGAAAGCTGCTACCGGTGCTGGATGATTTTGAACGGGCGATGGCCACGATCCCGGATGCCATGGCGAAGTTGAGTTGGAGCCAGGGTCTGCTTATGATCAAGCGGAAACTGGAGGCCATTCTCGAGACCGAGGGCGTCGAGCCCATCGAGACGGAGGGCGAGGTCTTCGATCCCTACTACCACGAGGCGGTCACCCACGAGGAGATGCCCGGGTACGAGGGGGGGGATATTATCGGCGAAGTGCAGAAGGGATACGTCCTCGGCGATCGCGTCTTGCGCCCCGCGTTGGTCCGGGTGGCCAAGGATGCAGCGGCCTCGCCCGCGGAACAACGAGAGAATGGCAATAACGAAGGCGAGGAGTAATAGATGGGCAAGATCATCGGCATCGACCTTGGGACGACGAACTCCGTCTGCGCGGTGATGATGGGCGGTGAGCCGACGGTCATCCCCAGCGCCGAGGGCGGGCGTTTGTTTCCGTCCGTGGTGGCAGTGAATCCCAAGAGCGACGAGCGTATGGTCGGTCAAGTCGCGAAGCGGCAGGCTGTGGTCAACCCGCACAATACCATTTTCTCCATCAAGCGCTTCATGGGGCGCAAGTTCGAGAATGCTGGCGTCCAGCGCGCTATAGAATTGGTCCCCTATAGCGTAACCGAGGCCGACAACGGCGACGTGCGCGTGTGGATGAACGACAAGGAATACAGCCCACCGGAGATCTCGGCGATGATCTTGCAGAAGATCCGCGCCGACGCCGAGGCGTACCTGGGAGAGCCGGTGACACAGGCTGTTGTCACCGTCCCGGCGTACTTCAACGACAGTCAGCGTCAGGCGACGAAGGACGCCGGTCGAATCGCCGGCCTTGAGGTGCAGCGAATCATCAATGAGCCCACGGCCTCCTCACTGGCCTATGGGTTGGACAGGAAGAAGGACGAAACCATTGCCGTCTTTGATCTCGGCGGTGGCACGTTCGACGTCTCCATTCTGGACGTGGGCGATGGCGTTTTTGAGGTGCGCTCAACCAGTGGGGACACGTTCCTGGGAGGGGATGACTGGGACCGCCGCGTCATCGATTGGGTGGCCGACGAGTTCAAGCGGGAGGAAGGGGTTGACCTGCGCCAGGATCGTCAGGCGCTGCAGCGTCTAAAGGAGGCCGCCGAGAAGGCCAAGGTGGAGCTGAGCACGGTCTTGGAGGCGGATATCAACCTGCCCTTCATCACCGCCGATGCCTCTGGGCCCAAACATCTGCAGATGAGGCTCAGTCGGGCCAAGTTGGAGCAGCTGACAGAGGATCTTATTTCGGCCACACTTCCGCCCTGTAAGCAAGCGCTCTCCGATGCCAACTTGAGTGCCTCGGATATTGACGAGGTTATCTTGGTGGGCGGTCAGACGCGGATGCCGGCGATTCAAGAGCTGGTGGCTGATTTCTTTGGCAGAGATCCGCACAAGGGTGTGAACCCTGATGAGGTCGTGGCGCTGGGAGCCGCGATTCAGGGCGGCGTGTTGGGCGGTGAGGTCAAGGATATCCTGCTGCTGGACGTGACCCCACTCACGCTGAGCATTGAGACCCTTGGCGGGGTGGCAACGGGGTTGATTGAACGAAACACAACGATCCCAACGCGCAAAAGCCAGATCTTCTCCACGGCGTCGGACGGCCAGACCCAGGTTGAGATCAACGTCCTGCAGGGTGAGCGGAGCATGGCGGCGGACAACCAGAGCCTGGGGAAGTTCATTCTTGACGGCATTCCGCCGGCGCCGCGCGGTGTTCCCCAGATAGAGGTGACCTTCGACATCGACGCGAATGGAATTCTCCATGTGTCGGCTGAGGACAAGGCGACGGGCCGGGAGCAGTCGATGGAGATCATCCCCTCGAGCGGCCTCTCCGATGACCAGATCGACCGGATGGTCGAAGAGGCGGAGCAGTTCCGCGGGGAAGATCAACGACGGAAGGAAAAAGTAGAGGCTCGCAACGAGGCCGATACGGCCGCTTACAGCGCTGAGAAGTTCCTGCGGGAGCAGGGTGACCAGGTGCCAGACGACATCCGTTCCGACGTTGAGGACAAGATCAAGGACGTCAAGGAGGCGCTGACAGGCGATGACATGGATGTCCTCCGCCGTTGCACCGAGCAGTTAGGTCAAGCGATGCAGGCGATCGGGTCTCGAATGTATGAAGGGGCCGACGATGCTGGCGCGACGGCGGGGGCGGAGCGACCAGGTGACGAACCGGAGAGGGATGATGAGGACGTCATCGACGCTGATTTCAGTGAGGCCTGACGCGCTGCGCGCTCGAGTATCGATGACGGCGTGGGGCATGCGCATGAAGTTCCAGGAAAGAAGTGCAAGATGTGTCGTATCATCTAGGTTTGTCTAAGGGAATCATATGGCAGCTAGACGTGACTACTATGACGTGCTGGGGGTCGAGCGCTCGGCCTCTAAACAAGATATCAAGAAAGCATACCGTCAGATGGCGCGAGAGTGCCACCCGGACGTGAGCGACGCACCGGACGCTGAATCTCGCTTCAAGGAGATCAATGAGGCGTATCAGGTGCTGTCAGACCCGGACAAGCGAAATGCCTACGATCGGTTTGGTCATGCTGGTTTGGAGGGAGGGCGGGCCGGCTTCGACTTCGGCGGCTTCCGGGACCCATTTGAGATTTTCGAGGAGTTCTTTGGACAGGGTTTTGGCTTCTCCGGGCGGCGTCGGCGCGGCCCCAGGCGGGGTGCCGACCTGCGCCATGATCTCCGGCTGACCTTTGAGGAGGCCGTCTTTGGTTGCGAAAAGAGCATTGAGGTGAACCGTCGCGAGGTCTGCCCGGAGTGTGGCGGCAGCGGCGCAAAGCCAGGCACCTCACCCACTAAGTGTTCAAACTGCAATGGCACCGGCCAGGTGCGGCAGGTGCAGCGCTCAATCCTTGGCTCATTCGTGAGCGTCACGGATTGCCCTGCCTGTGGCGGTGAAGGTACAGTGATCAGTGAGCCTTGTACCCGATGTCACGGCAAGAGGATGATCAGTGTGACCCGGGAGCTCTCGGTGAGCATTCCTCCAGGTGTGGATGACGGCACGAGGATTCGATTGGCGGGGGAGGGTGAGCAAGGTGTCAACGGCGGTCCACGCGGGAATCTATATATCTTCCTGGAGGTAGAGGCGCACCCAGTTTTCCGGCGACGCAATGATGATATCCTGGTTGAGGTTGAGATCAACGTTGCTCAGGCCGCGCTCGGTGCCAAGATTGAGGTGCCGACTCTCGAGGGAGAAGAGACCGTCACCATCGACCCGGGTACGCAGACTGACACGGTGCTCCGCCTGACGGACCGGGGAGTGCCGCACGTGAAACGGAACGGGCGGGGCGACGAGCTGATCCTGCTGCGGGTCGCTATCCCCGAGAGGCTGACGCGGCAGCAGAAAGACCTGCTCATTGAGCTCGGTGGGACGCTCGAAACCGAGAAGGTCATTGAGAAGAAGCGCGGCTTCATGGATGAGGTCCGGGAATTCCTGGGTCTGTGAAAGAGACCGCTTTCGGGTCATACGACACAGTGTCATCTACCCTGGCGCTGTGAAGGGCAGGTGAAGATGAAGTCAGACACCGGAAAATGTGAAAGCCGTGGATAAGCCAGAGTGGCTTGAAGTGAGTGTGGAGGTCGATCACGAGACCGCGGAGGCTGTGGCAGAGGTCATCTCGCGCTACGCTCACGGCGGGGTCGTCGTCGAGGGTGGACCCCATGGCTGGGATGCGGCACCCGTCGTGGTGCGCGGCTATCTACCGACCGATGATGATCTGTGGAGCCGAAAGAAGAAGATCGAGGAAGGTCTATGGCATCTCGGACAGATTCGGCGGATTCCGGAGCCTTCTTTTCGCCCCATTGCTGAGCAGGATTGGGCAGATGCCTGGAAGAAGCGCCTCAAGGTTCTGCATATTGGGGACCGCATCGTTATCCGGCCGTCCTGGCTGGACTACAAGCCGGAGTACGGGGAAGTCGTCATCGACCTCGATCCGGGAATGGCTTTCGGAACCGGGCTGCACCCCACAACGCAGTTGTGCCTTCGTGCGCTGGAGACCCACCTTCGGCCCGGGCTTGAGGTGCTGGATCTGGGAACCGGTTCTGGCATCCTGGCCATCGCAGCCGCAAAGCTTGGTGCGGAGCGTGTGCTAGCTCTGGACAATAGCCAGCAAGCCGTGAATGTGGCTCGAGGCAACGTCATCGGCAATGCCGTGGAAGAGTACGTGCGCGTCAGACAGGGCTCCCTGTCGGATGCTTCGGGATGCTATGATCTGGTGCTGGTGAACATCCTGGCCCGGGTAATTGTGGACATGGCGGATGCGGGGCTTTCGGAGAAGCTACGACCCGGCGGCGTGCTTATCACCGCCGGCATCACCGTTGACCAGGTCTCTCAGGTTGTTGCCGCTCTCGAACGGGGCGGCCTTAGTCTAATTGACCGTAGACAACGACGTGACTGGGTGAGTCTGCTGGCTCAACGGGCCTAAGACTGCCTACTTGCGATCCGAAGCTTTGTAGCGATAGACGATTCGGCCGCGGGATAGATCGTACGGGGATACCTCAACGCGGACGCGGTCACCTAGGAGCACGCGGATATAGTATCTGCGCATTTTCCCCGACAAGTAGGCCAATACCTCGTGGCCGTTGTCCAACTCCACTCGGAACTGTGTGTTGGGCAGCGCCTCAACAACAGTCCCCTCCATATAGATCTTTTCCTCTTTAGCCATAATCCTGCTTCGTCTCCTCCTGGTTGGCTGGCTGTTTCCTCAGCTAGAAGCTGGACCGTGTCGACTTCAAACGAGAGTCGACACGGTCCGGTGTTCCTAGCCTGCTACTCCTTCGGCTCGACCTCTCCTTCCTGTTCTTCTTCTGCCTCGGGAGCTTCTTCAAGTTCGACCTCTTCCTCGGCAACCGGCTCGGTTGTCTCCTCAGCTACGACCTCGGTCTCTTCCTCGGCTATGGCCTGGGGAGCTTCTTCAAGTTCGACCTCTTCCTCGGCAACCGGCTCGGTCGTCTCCTCGGCTACGGCCTCGGGCTCTTCCTCAAGCTCGGCCTCAAGGTCTTCTTCTACCGTGGGCTTGGCTTCTTCCTCCGCCTCGGGCGCTGCCTCAGACTCCGCTACCGGTTCGGCCTCTTCCCCGGCGGTTGGCTCAGCTTCTTCTACCTCTAGCTCGGCCGTCTCTTCTACGGAAGGTTCCTCACCTGCACGCTCTGCCCTGACAGCTTCCTCCTCCGCAAGATCTTCTCTGCTTTCCGGGGCGACCTCTGCCTCGGGCTCCTGCGGAGCCCCGGCTTCCTCTATGCCCTCTGGTCCTTCTTCTCCCTCGACGGCGACCTTGTTCTCCGCCATCCAGCGCTCCCACTGATCCCTGTGGACCTGTCGGGCACTCAGGGTGATGCGCTGCTTGTGTGTGTCAATGCCGATGATCTTGACCAAAACCTTCTGCCCGGCACTGAGAATCTCTGTGGGGCTCAGCTGCGAGGCGCCGGTCATCTCGCTCACGTGCAGAAGGCCCTCTACGCCCAAATCCAACTCAACGAAGGCGCCAAAATCGAGCACCCGGCTGACCTTCCCCTCAGCCAGCTCTCCCACCTCGTAGTGGCTGGCGACCTGCGTCCACGGGTTGGGCTTGAGCCGCTTGAGGCTCAGGGCAATACGTGTGCGATCCCAGTCCAGGTTCAGGACGTACACCTCAACCTCGTCGCCAACTTCGACGACCTCACGGGGATCATCCACCTGCTTCCAGGACAGTTCCGAGATGTGGATCAGTCCGTCGGCGCCGCCGAGATCGACGAATGCGCCAAAGTCGGTGATCCCCGTCACGGTACCCACGACGGTCTCACCTTCGGTCAGCTCCTCCATGACGCGCTTGCGCTGGATCTTCTGCCAAGCGCGGCGTGCCTGGCGTTGCGAGAGGATCAGACGGCGTCGATGGCGGTCTACCTCGATAATCTTGAGCCCGACATCGTCCCCTACCATATCGGCCAAGCGCTCACGGCGCTCATCACCCTTGAGGCCCCTGGGCATTCCGACCGTGTGGGATGCAGGGATGAAGCCCCGGATCCTGCCGAACGGCACCAGAAGGCCACCGCGGTTGAAGCCGGATATCGTGCCTTCGTAGAGTTCGCCCTCGGCCATCATCCGCTCGGCCTTCTCCCAGTCCTCGCGCACCAGGGCCTGGTAGATGGACAATATGAGACGTCCTTCCTCATCCTGGGGCTTCGTGACTGCCACCGCGAGCTCATCTCCGGGCTGGATGGTCTTCAGCGTTTCCTCATCCAAGCGGTCCAGATCGCTGGCTGGGACAATGCCATCGCGCTTGAACCCAGCGTCTACGATCGCCCCGCGGTCGCCGATCTCAATGATGACGCCAGTGTGGATGTCCCCGCGCTTGGGCAACTGGTAATCGTACTCACCGTCGCTCAGGTACTCTTCCAACTGATCCATCATGCTGGAGGCGGCTTCCTCCTGGGGAGTGGGTTCCTCCTGAAGGGAGACTTCCTCCTGGGGGGCAGCTTCCTCTTGGGCGACAGCTTCCTCTTGGGCACCAGCTTCTTCGTTGGTTGGTAGGGTTTCCTTATTCATCGGCTTGACTTGCTCCTATATGAGTTACTTAACCTCCGCAAAAAACCCGACCTTGTCTGCTATCCGTGAGCGCGCAGACAATGTCGGGTTCAAGAACCGTGGACATCAGCTGGATGCAAAGCGGAATCGTTAGACTCTGCGCACCTCCAAGGATGTTAAGGCCGGTTCGCCAAAGCGAAGGCTTGCGAATTCGTATTGTATCATGCGACTAGGGAATGTCAAATCATCCGACGATGGTCTCACCGCCGTCGACTGGGATGACGGCGCCGCTGATCCAGGTGAGGTCCGGGTCGGCCAGGACGACGAGAGTGTCTGCCACGTCCTTCGGTGTCGTGAGCCGACGCCGCGGGTTTCGCCTCAGTGCTTCCTGAATGTAGGCCTCGTGACCAGGGATGGCCCGCAGCGCTGGCGTGTCCGTCACCCCTGGGCGGAGGCAGTTGACGGCGATGCCGCGTTCCCCCAGCTCCAGGGTCAACTGCCGCATATGGCTCTCCAGCGCCGCCTTCGCTGCCGATACGACGCCGTAGTTGGGGGCCATCCGTTCAGCGCCTTCGCTGGAGAGCGCATAGACCCGGCTCCCGTTGAGCAGCAGCCCGCGCCGCGCTAGATCCTGGACCCAGTAGACCAGGGTATGCGCCATAACCCGCAACGTCATCTCCATCTGCGACTCGCTGACCGCTTCTTCGGGTTCCTCCGCGATGAAGGGGAGGAGACTTCCGAAGGCCAGCGAGTGGAGCATGAAGTGGATGCCGGCGGCCGGATCATCCGCCAGTGTCTCCTCAATCTGATCCAGGACTCGTTCGCGTTTTCGGGCGGAGGCCGCGTTGGTGTTGAAGAAGACCGCCTTGCCTCCGCTCGCTTCGATATCGGCGATCACTTCGTTGGCCCGGGGGAGCCGCGACCGCGGATCGAGGTGCACGCCGAAGATACTCATCCCAGCAGCGGCCAGCGCTCGCGACGTAGCGGCGCCAAAGCCACTCGACGCGCCTAGCACCAGGGCCCATCGTCCTTCCAACTGCTCTCTGCTCATGGTAACCTCCCGTTCCGTTTGACTGGTGATTGCTCAGGCATGATAACACGCCGGTTTGTCAGTCGATACGCTCTTGTCTGGACGGCGGCATGCCAGTAGAATTCCGCCCGATGGATCAAGTGACTGTTCGTAAGCTCGATCATGCCGGGCGCGAGATCATCTCCTATCCGGGACTTGTCCTGGAACGAGACGACGAGGTGATCGTGCTCCGGACGGCCTGGAATCGACGGCCACTGGACCTCGGGTTTGTCGTCCTCGAGCCAGGCGATCGCTGGACCGAGACCTTCTTCAGCAACCGATGGTACAACGTGTTCCAAATCCGGGCCAGGGATGGACATCTCAAAGGGTGGTACTGCAACGTGACGCGTCCGGCCTGCATCACGCCGAATGAGGTCGCGGCTGAGGACCTGGCCCTCGACCTGTGGGTCGGCCCTGAGGGAGGGATGATGGTCTTGGACGAGGACGAATTCGCCCAATTGCCTCTCTGCGCGGAGGAAAGGGGGAACGCCCGTCGCGCCCTGGACGAGCTGAAGCGGCGGGCCAGGAAGCGGACCTTCCCTTTCGACCGCGGTACCGCGCTCGGATAGCTCCGGGACGGCCCGCGCGGCGTTCTGAGATAGTTTGTCTCCTACGCGGCGTTCCTCAGGATGCTGCCTACTAGATGGCTGCCGATGATGGCTAGGCCGTCGGTAGGCATGTAGTGGCAGGCAGTGTCCTCAAAGAGAACGCGCGCCTGAGAGGGCAGGTCTTCGTCCCCCTGCCAATACACGACCGCTGCACGTATCCTGGGCAGCGGGGCAAAGGCGTAGCCGGCGTCTCCAATGGCCTCCACGGGCTCACTCTCCATCTGCTCCGCCGCGCGCCGGAATGCGTCGATGCCTCCGTCCAGTTGCCGCACCAGCCGAATGCCCGTATACCCGCGATACGCCTGAGCATAGAACATGCCGTCCGGGAGATCCCGAAAACCGACCCAGCGACTGGAGGGTGTGGTGCCATCGGCAGTGACCAGATAGGTGAGAATCAGGCTTTGGACGAAAGAGGATGGCTCTGTTCCGTCCCTGGCGCGCTGGACCGTGAACTCCTCGGCGGAGATGACGTACTCTTGCCAGAAGAAGGGCAGCCGGTAGTCACCATCAGCATCCTGCGTACACCCAGTCAACATCATCAGCTTGCCGGCCGGACGATGCTGGAGAATCGTTTTTGCCTCGGCGACGACAGGGGCCAGCCGATCGATCCATTCCTTCAGTTGCGGCGTCGGTTCAGCTTTCTGTAGCATATCATCAGCTTCCGCGGGCTTGGAATCAACTCTCGGCGGCATTTGCCTTGGCGGTCTCGATCAACTCAACAAACTCCTCCCACTCCTCCCGAAAGAGATGGAGCGTGACCAGACCCAACTCCAGGTGAAAGGTCGACTCTCCGTCCGGCTCCTCAGCCAGCCAAATCTCGAAGTTAGCGGTTTCACTCAGCGTCTTGACTGTCGGTTCTTCCATGAATCTCCTTTCGGTATCAGTGCATTGCTGATACTGTCTGCCATAGATCCTCATCTGTTCACGAGCGGCTTGTCCCGGCCGAATCCGGTCCATCCACGACCTGCTGTTTGGCTCGATCTACCTTCTTGTGAAGGTGCTCCAGCGCGGCCATGCCGACCTTCTTGACCATAGTCGGTCCCTGCTTTGCGGGCTTCTTCTCCTCAGGCTCGCTGGGCTCGGGGAAGGGGTCACGGTCGTATAGACGATTGAGGATGTAGATGCCCATTACCTTGAAGGTGGCGAGGGTGGGGGCGGCCAGCAGGATGCCCAGGATACCCGCAAGCTGACCACCTGCCAGAATGCCGATCATCACCGTCAGCGGATGGACCTTCAGAGACCGCCCCAAGATGCGCGGGACGAAGAAGTTGTTCTCGATCAATTGGAGCACAAAGTATACGCCGGCCACCAGCACAGCGAACCAGAAATTGCGCAGGGGGATGAATGCCGATCCCCGGATCAGGGCCAAAAGGATCGCCGGCACTGCGGCGATGTAGGGCCCGATGTTCGGCACCATTTCGAACAGCCCGGCGAAGAGGCCGAGCGCCCAGGCGTAGGGCAGCCCGATGGCCGTGTCCACGATAGCTGTGACTACTGCCATTCCTGTGCCCAGGAGCAGTTGACCTCGCAAGAAGGCATTCCACACACCTGCGAACTCCCTCCGCAGCCGGGTCACGTCATCCCGGTATCCGGGAGGCGCCAGCTCTTCGACCTTTGCGGCGATGCGGTGGGCGTCGCGAACCAGGTAGAAAGCGACAATCAGGACGAAGATGACCCAGAACGCACCGGACGCGATACCCCACACAACGTCCAGCGTGCCCTGAGCGATGCTCTCAACCAGGCGGCGCAGGGATGCGCTCAGCTCACCGTATACATCGCTGAGGTCGAACTCAAATCCAACGATCTCAATCGGTCGGTCGAAGAAGGCGCCGATGTCGGTGATGATCTGTTTGAGATCGAACTGAAGGGAGAAGATGGCTCGCGTCACGCTGGGCACGGCGCTCACCGGGGCGGCGAGCGCCCCTAGCAGAGCGAGGCACAGGAGCAGGAAGAGAAGCCCCGTCGCCAGCCCGCGATGCATGCCGACGCGGTTGTCCAGGAAGTCCACGATTGGATTGAGGATGAAGGCGACCAGGAAGGCAACGACGAGTGGTCGAAGCAGTGTGCGAAACTGGTAGACGACCAGTGAGAGGAAGACAAGGACGGAGACTGCAACAATCCGCTTGGTTGCGGTGTGCCAGCGCTGATAGGGTCCCTTTGGGTAGACCTCAGTCTTTCCTCTCCGGATGGGGTCGCCTTCCATATCTCTTGTCTCTCAACCGAAAGCACCGGGCTTTATCCGACTTCACGTCGGATTATAGCACGACCTGGTGCAAATACCAACCTGCGGGCCGCGGGGAGGAGGGAGGGTGGGCCTCGTCACCGGTTGTATTCAGGCCTGCATCGTACTATAATGACCCACGTACGTTACGGTTGCGGCAGCATCACGGCAAACTATCCTACGTCGGGGGTGCGGGGGATGGGTTCTAGACGAGCTGTAGAACCTGTCGCTATCCTTTTTTCTTGTCGCTTGGTTCCACGGGAGGAAGAGATAGGTCTGAAAGAGCGAATACGGCAAGGCGAGACGCTGATCGGTTCCCTGGTTACTATCCCGTCCCTCGACGTCGCGGACATCCTCTCCCGCGTCGGGTTTGACTATCTTTGGATTGAGACGGAGCACGCGCCTATGGGCTTCATCCACGCCCAGTCGCTAATCCAGGCCGTCGACGGCCGCTGTCCCTGTCTGGTCCGCATTCCGGACCGGAAAGAAGTGTGGGTCAAGAAGGCCCTGGACATCGGTTGTGACGGCATCGTCGTCCCTCAGGTCCGTTCCGCGGAGGAGGCGGCACAGATCGTTGCCTGGAGTCTCTATCCGCCTGAAGGACAGCGTAGTGTAGGTGTCTCACGCGCCCACGGGTACGGAATGGCGTTCAGGGAGTACGTTGATCGCATTAACGATGAGCTGGTTATCGTCCTGCAGGCTGAGCACAGGGACGCTGTAGAGAACATCGAGACGATTGTTGATGTGGAGGGGATTGATGCTGTGCTCATCGGGCCCTTCGATCTGTCTGGCAGCCTCGGCGTGCTTGGCCAGACCGACCATCCCCTTGTTCTCGACGCCATCGAGACGATTCGCCGTCATTGCCAGGTTGTGGGGATGCCGGTGGGCATATTTGCTGCCGATGTGGGCAGCGCGAAGCGCTACCTGGAACAGGGGTTCTCGCTCATCGCGCTCGGAATGGATGCCATGTTTCTGTGGCAGTCGGCTGCCGAGGCACTTGGGAGCCTCCGCTAAGCGCGGAAGTGCTCCCGTTTGCTGAACAGAGATGAGTTGGCGCCAAGACCGTGGGCGTTTTCAAGAGGAGCCTCAATTCACGTGGTTGACAAGGCAACGGCGCAGACAAGAAGCAAGACTCACATTCCATTCCCTGCAAGAGGTGCTTGTAGCCACCTCCTTGGGGCGGATGTGCGGGCAGAACCCGCCTTCGGGACTTTCTTTCGGCGCAGCCCGTATTTATTTGGCGCAGGATCCTGGGGTCTGCGAGGGGCTTCAGCAGCCCCGTTCCCGGTGTTGTGAAGAAACACTGCCCTGGCTCGAATTGGATCAAATGCATCTATCTGACAGGTCATCAAGCCTGAATCTGAAAGGAAATCTTTCTCTTAATGGACACCATCACGGTTGAACTAACGACGATGGCCCACGGGGGCGACGCCCTGGGCCGCCACGAGGGGAAGGTCATTTTTGTCCCCTATGCTATCCCGGGCGAGACCGCACGGGCGGAAATTGTGGAGGACAAGGGGCATTACGCCTTCGCGCGCCTGCTCGAGGTGGTCGACCCTTCGCCCCAGCGGACGAAGCCACCCTGTCCCTACTTTGGCGCCGGTAAGTGTGGTGGCTGCCAGTGGCAGCATATCGAATATGATGCCCAGGTCCAGCTGAAGAGGCGGATTCTGGTCGACCAACTCGAGCGGATAGGTGAGGTGGAGAATCCTCTCGTCCATCCTACGATACCCGACAGGGAGGGGTGGGCATATCGGAACCACGCCCAGTTGCGCCCGGCCTCCGAGGGTGGGTTGGGTTTCCAACGAGCGTCCAGCGCCCAGAGCGCCAGTGGGAACGGTTCCGAGATCATGCCCATTGAATTCTGCCCGATTCTTCATCCGATGGTTGAGGACCTCTACGGACTCATCGACCTCGACATCGAGGGGTTGGTCCGACTCGTGTTGCGCGCGGGAACTGCCACCGGTGACCGCCTGGTTGGCTTTGAAATGGAGGAGGACAAGCCGCCGGCGCTGCAGGTGGACGAGTCAGCCTCCTGCGTGCTGCTATTGGAGAAGGGGGGCTACGCGAACCTGATCGGGAACAACTACATCACCGAGGGTGTGGCCCGTCATACGTATCGAATCTCTGCGTCATCGTTCTTTCAGGTGAACACCCCGCAGGCTGAGACACTGGTGTGTCTGGCGCTGGACTATCTGGACTTGAAGGGTGATCAGACGGTGCTGGATGCCTTCTGTGGCGTGGGGCTCTTCTCCACCCATATCGCGGAGCAGGCCGATTTGGTCATCGGCATTGAATCGGAGCCCTCAGCCGTCGATGATCTGCTGGAGAACACGGAGGATCACGATAACGTGGAGATCATCGAGGGAAAGGTTGAGGACGTGCTGCCCGAGATAACTGTTCCTCTCGATGCGGTGCTTCTGGACCCCCCGCGTGGTGGTGTCGACCGCTATGCCCTGGATGCCTTGGCCGAACTTAAGCCTCGCCGCATCGTCTACGTCTCTTGTGATCCGGCGACCCTCGCTCGCGATGCCAAACGCTTCCAGGGAAAGGGCTATTCCCTCGTCGAGGTGCAGCCGGTAGACATGTTTCCCCAGACTTATCATATCGAGAGCGTCTCGCTCTTCCGCCTCGAGCAGTAGACGAGGGAATAGGGAGTGTTGAACGTGGAGTCCTGAGTCTCCAGAGGGGAGTATTAACTCCCCCTGCAGAAAAGTGCTTGGACCCAGAGTCCTCGGGGGCTGGATGTGCGGCCCGAGCCGACTTATGGGAACTGTCTTCGGCGGAACCAGGATTGTTTGTTGCCGAACCATCGGTTCGCGCTGGAGTCCCGCTGATTGGTGCGTGCTTGCGGTCACTCAGATACTCTTGCGCAGCATGTAAAGGAGATTGCCGCAAGCTGTACTCGACCGTGACGGGAAGAACCAGTTGATATGATGACACACGTATCCGACCTCTTGCCCAAGCTCCTCGCTTCTGACGGAGTGGGCGTTGTCTATCTCGATCAAGGTCTGCGCCTGCGAGACTGGAATCGAGCCTGGGGCAAGTCGGTTGGGCTAGCCCAGGGCGCGCACGGCGAACTGGCTGGGAGGAATCTGCTCGAGGTGGTGCCCCGTGCTGGTCCTCTGATCGAGAGGGTCACGCCCCGGCTTCTGGCTGGTGAGTCTGCGTGCTTGGAGGAGGTCTCTATCGAAGGCCGGGAAGGGGCTCACCGCCACGATTTGCTCATCATCCCGCTGTCCGGTGAGAACGGCGTCGAGGGGTTCCTATTGGTCAGCATCGATGTGACTGAGCGGGCATCGAGGAGGGAAGTTCTGGAGAGATCGTTGCTCAGCTACCGCCGCGAGCTCTCGGCTCTGCGGGACGTCATGTCCGTGGCTGCGGAGTCGTTGGAAATAGGGGACGTTCTGCGGCGTCTGCTCGATCATGTCCTGAGAATGATGAAGAGCAAGATTGGGGCAATTCACCTGTTCGACGAGGAGCGGACGATCCTGACCCTTGTTGCTTCCCGCGGTGTGCCAAGGCAGGTACTCGCAGAGATCGACGCCGTTGCAGCTCCTTCCGACCCCTCAGTGTGGTTGGTCGAGGAAGGTGAGCAGTACATCGTCCCGGAGATCGCCGACTGTCTCCGACAATCCGTCACCAGGAGGAGCGACCGTCAGGCGCCAGTCTACGTCGGGGTGCCGGTGCGGTCCAGAGGAGAGAGTCTGGGTTTCATCAGCGTCATGGGTCCCGCAGGCCGGGAGTTCGACGAAGGCGACCTTACCCTGCTTCGGTCCATCGGGGATCAGATTGGAGTGGTCGTCGAGAACGCTCGGCTTTATCGTCAGGCCGAGCAATTGGCCGTGGTGCGGGAACGAGAACGGTTGGCGCGGGAGCTGCACGACTCGGTGACCCAGTCGCTGTACAGTCTGACGCTCCTTGCTGAAGCCAGTCAGCGCCTGTTGAGCAGCGGAGACACGGAACGGGCGGTGGAGTACACGGGGCGTTTGGGCGAGATCGCGCAGCAGGCTCTCAAGGAGATGCGGCTGCTGGTTTACCAGCTGCGGCCTCTGGTTCTGAAGCGGGAGGGACTGGTGGGGGCCCTGCAGCAGCGCCTCGACGCGGTTGAGAAACGCGCCGGTGTAGACGCGCGGCTCTTGGTGGATGGCACACTCGACCTGCCTGCGCCGGTTGAGGAGGGGCTCTACCGGATCGCCCAGGAGGCGCTGAACAACGCGCTGAAACATGCCGCTCCTCGCTGCGTCACCTTGCGCATTCAGGTTGATGAGCGCCGGGTGGAGCTGGAGGTGACAGACGATGGCCGTGGGTTTGAGCCCGGTGCCGTCAGCGATCAGGGCGGACTGGGACTCACCAGTATGCGAGAGCGGGCAGAAAGACTCGGCGGTTCTTTCTCGCTGGTCTCTGCCCCGGGCAAGGGCACAACGGTCCATGTAGAGGTGGAGGTAGGTGCGGATGAATGAGGAGATCTGTATTCTCACGGCTGATGACCATGCTGTGGTGCGAGAGGGGCTGCGAGCCTTGATCGAGACCGAGCCGGGAATGGTGCTGGTGGGAGAGGCTGCTGACGGGGCTCAGGCGGTAGAAAAGGCGCGAGCTTTGGATCCAGACGTTGTCCTGCTCGACCTGATGATGCCACGCAAGAGCGGCATCGAGGCCATTGGGGAGATCAAGCAGGCGACGCCGTCGGCCCGCATCCTGGTGCTCACCAGTTTTGCGGAGGATGACAAAGTCTTTCCCGCGATCAAGGCGGGTGCCCACGGCTATCTGTTGAAGGATGCCTCACCGCACGAGCTGCTTCGCGCTATTCGCGAAGTCCATCGTGGGGAGCCGTCAATGCACCCCACCATTGCTCGGAAGCTGATGCTCGAGCTTCAGCGTTCGTCCGATCTCCCGCCCACGGAGGAGCCTCTCACCGAACGGGAGGCCGAGGTGCTCAGTCTGGTGGCCCAGGGCTTGACGAATCAGGAGATTGCGGACCAGCTCTTCGTCAGCGAGCGAACCGTGCGCACACACGTCAGCAACATCCTCAGTAAGCTCCACTTGGCGAATCGCACCCAGGCGGCCCTGTATGCCTTGCGCAAGGGACTGGCGACTCTGGACGAAACTTGACGACTCCCCCCTTTCTACCTCTCTTGATTGCGTCATTTGACCCAGAAAGGATTACTTCCAAAGTGGTCCCTTTTTGTCTGACTGAGAATGGATCATCCCTCCGATCCCCGACGAGCTTCCACACGGTAAGAAGATTCGTGTAGGCAACGCGCTCAACGCGCTCACGGGGAGCGAGGGGCTTCATGGACGCGTGTTCCCCCGCGCATGATCTGAGGAGGCTATCGGCGGATGATGCGGCACGGACGGTGCTCTGGGCCAGAGGCCGGGGAGAGTCTGACGGACGGGTCAACTGGGGCCAGGCAGGTGCCTTTCTGGCAGTCACGTTCGGCTTGACTGTGCTGCTGAATCTGGCTGTGTGGCTGACTGGCGGTCTCGCCGGCCCCGCGACGACGAGCATAATCGGCCTGCAGATGCTGGTGCCCGCATTCAGCGCCATTCTGCTCCGAATGTTCGTTTTCCGCGACAGTCCCATATACATTCGCAGCTATCGGGCGAAGCCCCGCTGTGTCTTTTCCTTCTTCCTGGCGTTCACTGTTGCATCCGCTGTCGCCGCCGGGCTGGTCATCGCCCGCCCCGACCTGTCCACCGCGGCGAACGCAATCACCATGGGGCTCTCCGTGCTGGGACTGATTCTTGTCTTGGGGAGGCGTCTAATGACCGGGCGGGAGAGAATGGCGTAGGTCGGGCTGGTCGGCGGACCGTGGACCCATTGGTTCATCGGTGGTGTCGGCCTGGTGCTCTTCTACCCTTTGGAGATGGTCCTCAACTTCGTGCTGGGCCTGGGTCAACGGGTGGATGTGGCCTCGTTGGCGGGGCAGGCCGGGATGGCGCCGAGCGGTCTGCTGATCATGTCCGCGGTGATTACATTCCTCGTCAACCTGTTCCCCGGCTGACGGTCGCTTTCGGAGAGGAATACGGCTGGCGTGGATATCTGTAAACAGCGCTGATCAAGCTCGGTCGTGTCCGAGGTGTTCTGCTGCTGGGCGTGATCTGGGGCTTGTGGCACGCGCCGGTGATCGCGATGGGGTACAACTTCCCCGGTCCCCCTGCGCTGGGTGTTGTGCTGATGACAGTCTACAGCGCGCTGCTGGCCTATGTGCTTGGATGCGTGGTGCTGGAGATCGGGAATGTCCTTCCGGCCGATTTCCTCCATGAGTTGAACAATGGGTTCGGGGCGTATTACACGATGTTCTGGTACAAGCAGGACGACGTCGCGTTCTCACTCTCCGCGGGTGCGTTGTACGGGCTTCCATTGTTGTTGCTGGTGGTTCTGCTGATCTTGCGCGATCCGTTGTAGCGGCGGGAGGATCAGTAGGCTGAAGAGACTACCGAATCAGGAAGCTCCACCTGCGGCTGCGTCGTGCAGGGGGTGGGTCAGGAGGTCCAAGCCACCTCAAGCCTGGGTTGCACCAGCAGACGGAAAACAGCAGTCTCCAAATGCGACGTTTGTTCCACGTCGAATCCGACTTTTGACCGATGCGAGGATAGCCGGGCGGTGATATGATACCGTTGCCCGGGAGCCTAGTCCGGTCCTGGGCTGCTCGTGAGACAGGAGAGACCCCCTTGGACGAAAGAGCGGGGCTCAGCTCCTGCCCGCGCTTTTTCGACACAGAGTAAGTCGGTTGATTCTATGAGTATGGGGAGGTGAGAACAGATGCAAAACCTTAAACCACTGGCGGATCGAATCGTCGTGGAGCCGCTGGAGAAGGATGTAGAGACCTTCGCCGGTGGCGAACTCGTGCTGCCCGACACGGCCAAGGAGAAGCCCCAGCAGGGGAAGGTTCTGGCCGTCGGCCCGGGGGCTCGGGACGAAGAGGGCAATCGCATCCCGATGGATGTGAACGTCGGGGACACTGTCATATTCGCGAAGTACGCTGGCACCACGTTCAAGATGGACGAGGGCAAAGATGTGCTTCTCATGAAGGAGAGCGACATTCTGGCGCTCCTGGCATGAGAGAGGAGGGAGGACTATGGCAAAACAACTGACGTTTGGTGAGGGAGCCCGCACCTCCCTCAAGAGCGGGATCGATGTCCTGGCAAGTGCCGTTGTAACCACCTTGGGCCCGAAAGGGCGCAACGTGGCCCTGGGGAAGACCTGGGGCGGTCCAACCATCACCCATGATGGCGTGACGGTGGCCAAGGAGATTGAGCTGAAAGATCGCTTTGCGAACATGGGCGCCCAGCTTCTGAAGGAAGCTGCGACGAAGACAAATGACATCGCTGGTGACGGCACCACGACAGCCACCCTTCTGGCGCACTCTATCATTACTGAGGGGATGAAGAACGTCGCCGCTGGTGCCAATCCGATGCTCCTGAAGCGAGGCATCCTCGCCGGCGCGGAGGCTGTGGTCGCTGCTCTGGCGGACCAGGCCATCGAGCTGAGCACCAAGGAAGAGATCACCAACGTGGCCGCCATCTCAGCGCAGGACCGCGAGATCGGTGAGTTGATCGCTGAGGTTATGGATCGCGTCGGCAAGGACGGGGTGGTGACCGTTGAGGAGAGCAAAGGCCTCGCCTTCGAGATCGAGTATGTGGAAGGCATGCAGATCGATCGTGGCTATATTTCGCCCTACTTCATCACCAGCCCGGAGGCGATGGAGGCCGTCATCGAGGAACCCTACATTCTGATTCATGACAAGAAGATATCCTCGGCCCAGGATCTGGTGCCCGTTCTGGAGAAACTGGTCCAGAGGGGCGAGCGAGACTTGATCATCATCGCTGAGAACGTCGACGGTGAGGCTCTAGCGACGCTGGTGCTGAACAAGCTGCGCGGTATGCTCAACTGTGTGGCCGTGAAGGCGCCCGGCTTCGGCGATCGCCGCAAGGAGATGCTGCGCGACATCGCGGTGCTGACCGGCGGACGGGTGATCACCGAGGAGGAAGGGCGAAAGTTGGACAGCGCGACGGTTGAGGATCTGGGACGCGCTGACAAGATCGTGTGCACCAAGGACGATATGACCATCGTTGGGGGACACGGTTCGGAGGCCGACATCAAGGGCCGCATGGAACAGATCAAGGTTGAGATCGAGAGATCCGACTCAGACTACGACCGCGAGAAGCTGCAGGAGCGCTTGGCCAAGCTCGCGGGCGGCGTGGCGGTCATCCGCGTGGGTGCTGCGACGGAGACGGAGCTGAAGGAGAAGAAGCACCGTGTCGAGGACGCTCTGTCGGCCACCCGGGCGGCGATCGAGGAGGGCATTGTGGCAGGTGGCGGCGTAGCTCTCATCAATGCCATCCCGGCACTCGACGACGTGACCGTGGCCTACCCCGATGAGCAGACAGGCGTCAACATCCTGCGGAAGGCGTTGGAGATGCCGCTCCGGAAGATCGCCGAGAACGCTGGAGAGGACGGGGCTGTGACGCTCGAGGCCGTCAGGCGGCGGCACCGGGAAGAGGGGAATGATCGCATCGGGTACGATGTGCTTCAGGGCGACTTTGCTGACATGGTGGAGCGGGGAATCATTGATCCCGCGAAGGTCACGAAGGGAGCCCTGTCCAATGCTGCCTCCATCGCCGCGATGGTCCTCTCTACCGAGGCGTTGATCACGGACCTCCCCGAGAAGAAGAAGAAGGCCCCGGAGATGCCGGACTACGGGTATTAGTCCTGCCGACTGGAGGGCGGACCAGTCATGGCTTCGACCCGGGCTACGGGGGCGCTCAAGGCGGATAGGTGGAAGCGGCCTTCGCGCTAGCACCCCACGGGGACGAAGGTTCAGAGTAGGGGCAGGGGGCGGCGCCTGTGGCGAGTGTTGGTGAGCCCGGGAGGTCGGGCTCTGGCGCCGTGAGAGGGGCTGGCGACGGAAAGGGTTCCCAACGCTAACGTCCGCGGGGAGCACCAAGTCGTGCGTTCCGATCATGAGTCGGACATACTGAAACTGAGGAGGCCTGATATGGCCAGGACGTACTGCATCACCTGTGATGCTGAGATCATGATGGATAACCCACATATGGGCATGAAGTTCCCGTGTCCCGAGTGTGGCGATCAGCTTGAGGTTGTCAGTGTTGATCCCTTTGACGTCGACTATCCCTACGATGACGACTGGGACGACGACTGGGACGAAGAGTGGGATGAGGAAGAAGACGACGAATTCTAGATAGAGGCGTTCCCTTGCGCCTGGAAGCTCCGAGGAGGAGGATGGGCCCACTGTCTTCTTAGACGTCCGTCCGGTTCAGACGTTCCGGTCGGTGTCTGGTCGAAGAGGGCGTGAGGGGGAGCCGGGCGATGAGAGCGCTTCACCGGGCCGTTGAAGCGCTCTCCACGTACCCTGGACGCGAAGTGTCCAGCCCGGGGCAGCAGCAGTCAGCTTGTGCTCCGAAGCGAGTCGGAACCGAGCCTCGATGACGATGAAGCGAGCGTTGACGCTGATTGTGGTCAGACCAGGTCCTCTTCGAGATGGCATAGAGGCGCTGTTGGCTTCCGTGCCGGATGTAGAGGTCCTGGGGAAGACAGCGTGGGCATCCCAGGCCCTGAGCCTGGCGACTCAACGCACCCCGGACCTGTTGCTGCTAGAGGCTGGCCTGCAAGGTCGCGCGAGTTGGCGCGTCCTGGGTCATCTTCACACTGAGCACCCGGGGCTCCGCTCCATTGTCCTTGCTGATGATACTGAGCAAGTGCGAGAGGCCAGGGCTGCGGGAGCCGACGCCGTCCTCCTCAAGGGGTTCCCTCCCGATAGATTCGTGCGAACTGTAGAGCGATTAGTGTCCAGGGACCAGGTGTAGGCGACTTGAACTCAGGCCCTTAGCGGACAGGGGCGCATCGGTTCTTCTTATGCGGGCGCGCGCTCCCTTTGGGTTGCACCGTTGGCTGGCCTCGAAGAGACCCTGTCTTGAGGCAGTGGATTGGCCACCAGAGCATCCGCTTGTGGTCCAGATCCCCTCGTCGGTAGTGGGGCTCCCGAGATGAGCCATAAGCTGACCGGGAGGCCGTCGTCACCGATTCGGGCCTCATCCGCATTATCAGGTAGATCCTACGGTGTTTCTCCATAGAGCCTCAGCGTGGTCCGCGGTGTCGTCTTGTTTGGCATTGCGGACTCCCTTTCTGAGACTATACTAGAGTGGAGGTCCGTGCCGCCACCGGTGCCCTCCTGGACTTGGGTAGCGCCCGCGGCTGGCGCATGAAGTCAACACGTGTTTAGGCTGACAATGTGAGGGAGGGGACTCGCCATGCCCCGGAGCAAGTATATCGCCGGTGGTCTGGTTTTTTTGGCCGCCGGTGTTCTGCTGACCGCCTTGACTATCGGCTGGGGCATTGTCTTCAGCGCGATGGCCACATTCTCGCCGGGCGATTCCGCTTTCCCGACGAGCGCGTCAGCTGCAGCCATCGCTTCAGCTGTGCCGCCCGCCAACTCGTCCACTCAGTCTCCGACGTTGGCGTCTGATGTCCGCGTGACTGCGGCTGAGACGCCAACGCAGACACCCGGGCCGATATCTCCGCGGACGCCGACTCCGCCGCCCAGGCCAACATCCACAAGGACGCCCAGACCGAGCGCGACGCCAACCTCCACCCCGACGCCGACGCCCACAGCTAGCGAGACGCCAGAACCCACGCTCAACCTGACCCCGTCCACCCTTTCTGACCCGACGCTGCTCCGTGTGTCTCCGACTGTTTCCGACACAACGGCTGTGCCGACTGCCGTCCCGGCGGCGCTGGGTCCAAGCGACGCCATAAATATCGTGCTCTTGGGCAGCGATCGCCGCCCGGACTGGATGGATTGGCACACCGACGTCGTGCAGGTTGTTTCGGTGCAGCCAGAGGGTCCCAGTGTTAGCATCCTGTCCATCCCGCGCGACCTTTATGTCTATATACCCGGCTTCTGGATGAGCCGCATCAATTTCGCCGATATGTATGGTGAACTGTACGGTTACGATGGCGGTGGGCCAGCTTTGGTCCGGCAGACGCTCCTCTACAACCTGGGCATCCCCATTGCTCACTACGTGCGAGTTGACTTCGATGGATTCATCGGCATTGTGGACATACTGGGTGGGGTGGACATTCCCGTGCACTGTCGCCTGGAGGATCACTGGCCGTATCCCGACGAGAAAGGCGAATACCCCATCAGAGTGCTGGAGCCGGGCGTGCATCACATGGACGGTGAGACGGCGCTCTGGTATGCTCGTTCGCGCAAGACGTCCAGCGTGTTCGCTCGCGAGAGGCGTCAGCAGCAGGTGCTGGAAGCGATCTGGCGGAAATCGCGCAGCTTGGATATCCTCCCTCGTCTCCCTCAGCTTTGGAATCAGTACCGTCATATGGTGACTACTGATCTTACTCTGATTGACGTAGCGCGGTTGGCCGAGGTCGCCTTCAGGCTGGAGTCGCGCAGCGTCCGCACTCGCAGTATTGGCTACCAGCATGTCATTCCCTGGACCACACCAAAGGGCGGCAGTGTCTTCCTGCCCAACTGGGAGGAGATCGAACCCCTGGTGACGGAGGTTCTGGGCCCGGCTGCGGCAACCCAGCCCTGGACGGCAGCCTATCCGATTGAGGTGTGGAACGGGACGGAGAACGCATCCTGGGATCAACTGGCAGCCGATCGATTGCTCCGAGCGGGGTTCCCAGCGGTGGTTGGCGAGCCCGACCGCAGGGACTACCCACAGACCCAGCTACTGGATTTCACGCCCCAGGGCCAGGCAGGCGCTGCGTCCTACTTGAGGTGGATGTTCCAGGTCGCGCCTGAGAATGTCATCGCCGCGCCCAACCCGGAGGCAGCCGTGAAGTACCGGCTCATCATCGGGGGCGGCTACCAGACCTGCCGCGGTTACTGATTGGAAATCCTCTCTAATTCTTCCCACTGCCAGCTGCGTCATTTGATGTAGCCAGTGGCCTCTCGAAGACATCCTTTTGTATCAGGTGGAATCCATCTTGTGACCGATGCGCTACGGTGCCGCAGGATGATATCATGATGAAATGGTGCTATCCACCCATGATTTCCCCGCGCCTGGAGGATGCCCGGGCCGGGGTTTTTGAGTCAACGGCGTCCGGCAAGAACCTGGTTGTCGCCCTGTAGGACTATGGCGACAATCCGGCCTTCCTACGGTGAGTGGAAGAGGAGGGGTGTCGGGAATGAACGACAATGGTCGAATGCGAGCCGGCTTACAGATGTGTCCTGCTGAGAAGAGGCCCCCTCACCCGTGGGCCGATGTTCCCCTTCAATGCTGGAACGACTGGCGCTGGCAGTTGTCGCACCGGCTCAACTCGGTGGACGATCTCGCAGGCGTTATTGAGCTCACCGCGGATGAAGCGGCAGCTCTTACAGCCCCCGGTCGTTTCCCGGTCAATGTGACGCCTTACTATGCCAGCCTGATGGATCCGGATGATCTATCCTGTCCCATTCGGCGCCAGGTCATCCCCACGATGCAGGAGATTGTGCTCTCAGCTGCCGATCTGGCCGACTCATTAGGAGAGGATGCCCATTCGCCGGTGCCTGGACTGGTACATCGCTATCCTGACCGGGTCCTGATGCTGGTCACGACTCAGTGCGCCAGCATCTGTCGCTTCTGCACGCGGAATCGTATGGTGGGAAATGATCAGGTTCTGTGCGATCACGAGACATACCAGCGACAGCTCGCGTATATCGCGGAGACGCCGCAGGTCCGGGATGTGCTCATATCCGGCGGTGACCCACTGACCATGGCTTCTTCTGTTCTGGAGAATATCCTCCGGGGGCTGCGAGCTATTCCGCACATCGAGGTGGTGCGGATTGGCACTAGAGCGCCGGTATTTCTGCCTCAGCGCATCACGGAAGACTTGGTCGCGATGTTGCGCCGCTATCACCCGTTATGGATCAATGTCCACGTCAATCACCCCAGGGAGATAACAGTCGCGGCTGAGGCGGCTTTTGGTCGGCTGGCTGACGCCGGTATTCCGCTGGGAAGCCAGACCGTTCTCCTTGCGGGCATCAACGACTGTCCCAGCATCGTGATGGACCTGATGCACGAGCTGGTCTCGAACCGCGTGCGACCTTACTATCTCTACCAGTGCGATCTGGTGCGGGGTGCGGCTCACTTCCGTACGCCGGTCGCGAAGGGGATTGAGATCATGGAGGCACTGCGGGGCCATACGTCGGGCTTTGCTGTCCCTACGTTCGTGATCGACGCACCCGACGGCGGCGGGAAGGTGCCTGTGCTGCCACAATACCTCTTGAGTATGTCGGATAGCCGGGTCGTGGTACGCAACTACGAGGGCCTCATGAGCGCCTACGCCCAGCCGGCGGACTACCGTCCTCACGATCCAGTCAGCTGTGCCTACTGTCGGGCGCGGAAGGGTGAGGGAATGCAGGAGGGGCTGGCCGGGCTCCTGGAAGGACATGAGCGTGTCATCGCTCCCGCGGGATGGCACAGCGTGCATCGGCGTGAAGGCGTCGAGGACGAGCATTTGCAGCAGAGGCGATCGGCTGTCTCACTGGACGGTGTTCTGCTTGGCGGTCACAATGGACTAGGGCGGGCCCGAGAGTGGTCGGCGACGGCAGATGCCTTCGGCGGACCGGCGTCACCACAGGCGACTGGCTCTTGCCCTTCACAGAAGGACAGGGAGGAAGCGTGATGATACCTCGGATGCGAGTGGCATTGATCTACAATCTGAAGTACAACATCGGCGTGGGAATCGACGCACCGCCCGATGCTCTGGCCGAGTACGACTCGCTCGAGACCGTTCAAGCGCTCGAGGATGCATTGGTCGCTGGAGGGCACGAGGTGATCCGGCTGGAAGGGGATGCGACGCTGCTCGACACAGTGCGTCATGCCGCTCCCGATATCTGTTTCAACATCGCCGAAGGGCTGCGAGGGGATGCGCGGGAGTCCCACGTGCCGGCCCTCCTGGAGATGCTGGGCATTCCCTACACGGGGTCCCGGGTCTTAGGTCACGCGATCTCCCTGGACAAGGCGGTGACCAAACAGATCTGGCGCGATGGTGACCTTCCCACGGCACCGTTCCAGGTTTTTCGGCGGGGAGATGAAATGCTGTCTGCGGAGTTGACATTCCCGCTGTTTGTGAAGCCAGTGCACGAGGGGACAGGGATGGGCATCAACAGTGGCTCCATCGTCCACAACGAGACGGCGCTGCGAAATCAGGTCAGCTGGGTGATCGAGGTGTATCGGCAGCCGGCCCTGGTTGAGGACTACCTGCCCGGGCGGGAGTTCACCGTCGGACTCATCGGGAATGCCGGCAAGGGGGGAGATAACGGTCGGAGGGGTCTCTATAACACGCGCGGCTATCACGTGTTTCCTGTGCTGGAGATAGACGCGCGAGTGGGCGCCGGGCAGGGCGTCTATAACGCGGCCTCCAAGTCCTACGACCCTGGTGAAACGGGAGCGCCGCTTTACCTCTGTCCAGCTGACATCTCCTCCTCGCTGGAGAGTGAGTTGAAGCATCTCGCCGTTGAGGCCTTTGAGGCCCTCGGGGCTCTGGATCTGGGGCGAGTCGACTTCCGTCTGGGGTCCGATTGTCGGCCCCAGCTGCTGGAGGTCAATACCCTGCCGGGTCTGAACCCCAAGCTCAGTGACCTCTGCATCATGGCCCACGCTGAGGGATTCCTCTACCAGGATCTGATCAACGAAGTTCTGAACCTGGCGATGGACCGATACCAACACGAGCGCAAGGCTGATAGAGCGTGGGTTCCTCTCTTGGACCGCATGGACATCGGTGCACTGGTATCATCCTGGGATGGCCTCTGATGGGTGCCGGGGGAAAGCTTCCCAGCGTTGCCGTCCTCTTCAACGCCAGCGATGGCTTGATCAAGGGTGAGCCGAGGGATCTGCTGGCTGAGCAGGGCGTCACGCTGTGCGCCCAGGCAGTCAGCGATGCGCTCACCAGAGCCGGCTATCGGGTGGCCCAAGTTCCGGTGCACGTCGACGTCGAGCTGGCCCTCGCTCCGTTTCCACCTACGGACTGGATGGTCTTCAACCTGGGCGAGGGACTTGAGGGACGGCTATTCGAGGAGCCGCGCATCGTATGGGCTCTCGAGGCCATGGGTTACTGTTACACCGGGTCGGAGGGGAACGCGATCGCGAACTCGGTGGGAAAAGCCCGGGCGAAGGCCTTGCTGGCGCACCGCGGGGTGCCGACGCCGGACTGGTGGGTTCTTCGCCATCCTGATGAGGTCGACGGTGTAGCCGAGGATGTCTCGTTCCCCCTCATCGTCAAGCCGGTGGCGGAGGACGCTAGTATCGGCGTCGGGCCGGGTGCTGTCGTGGGCGACGCTCGGGCACTGCGAGAGCGCGTAGCGTACATTGTAGAGCGCTACCGCCAGGCAGCCCTGGTCGAGATCTTCGTCGTCGGTCGGGAGTTCAACGTGTCCCTTTGGGGCGATCCGCCCCAGACTCTGCCATTGGCGGAGATCGATTTCAGCGCTTTCGAGGATCCGTACGCCCGGATTGTCTCCTTCGCGGCAAAGTGGGAAGAGGATTCGTTTGAGTATCATCATACGCCTGTTCTGTGCCCGGCACCCGTCGGTCCTGGTCTGGCTCAGCATGTCATCCACGTGGCACACCGCGCGTGGGAAGTGATCGGCTGTCAAGGTTACGCTCGGGTTGATATGCGTCTGGGCGAGGACAATGTGCCTTATGTTGTCGAGGTGAACTGCAACCCGGATCTGTCACCGGAGGCCGGGTTTCATCGAGCGGCTCGAGTGGCGGGCTACCGATATGATGACATGGTGGCGAACATCGTCGATATCGCGAGGAGGCAATACGATGCCTGCGATCGATTTGGCTTCACGGAACGATGGATCAGCGATTCTGGCCATGACGGAGATGGCCGGCATCTTTACGTCCGAGGAGCTGACCTGCGTCGAGGAGATCTGGAACACGTTTCAGAGCAAAGGCGAAGCCGGGGGGTACGCCTTCATGGTGTACCGCGATGACTTCGGCTGACCACGGGGCTATGCTTGCTTCGGGCCCCACTCGCTGACAGCAGGCACCTACGATATCTACTGGATCGCCGTGGAGCCGGCCGCGCGAGGGAACGGACTCGGGCATACCCTACTTTGGCGGGTCGAAGATGAGGTTCGTCGTCGAGGGGGGCGTCTCGTCCTTATCGAGACGTCCGGCTTGCCGGCTTACGCTCTGGCACGGCGGCTGTATGAGACCAGCGGCTACTGCTGTGAGGCAGTCATTCACGACTTCTATGCGCCGGGGGATGACCTCTTCATCTACGCTAAGTCGTTGGTGGGATCTAGAACGGAGGTGTCGTCCTAAGCGTGAGGCAAATGCTCAGGCGCTCATTTGGGCTACGGCGCTGCCTGTTCAATGCAATGGACGAGGTGGACCTCCAGCGCGTGTAACTCGCCCGTAAATGCCTTTCTGCATGGGGTGAGAGAGGTGGTATGAGAGCGATCCCGGGTTCCAGCAAGAGGCCGGGCCTTCTGGCACGTGTGGTGCGGATGGTCGGCGTTTTAGTCGCTATCCTTGCGGGTAGCGCAGGGCGGCTTGCGGGTGAATCAGACACGGGCTGTGGGCCACCTTCGAGAACCGTATGCGCCCCCGGGCGAGCTGAATGACGTGGGTGGTCGTCTGATGCACCTGTACTGCGCGGGCACCCGGTTGCCCACTGTAGTAGTCGACGCCGGGAACGGATCCTTTTGTTTGGAGTGGACAGTGGTTCAGCGGGTGCTGGGGGGGCACGAGCTGCGTGTGTATCTACGATCGGGCCGGCTACGGGTCGAGCGAGGCAGGTCCCGAACCCCGAGACGGCCCGCAGGCTGTTGCCGAGCTCCATGCGCTTCTCAGAGAGACAGGTGAGGGCGGGCCGTTCGCGCTGGCCGAGCACTCGCTGGGCGGCATTTACGCCCCCATCTATGCTACTCGACACCCTGACGAGCTGGCGGCGCTAATCCTCGTCGATGCCGTGGCGGACTATACCGTATCGCCGGAGGCTCAGCGGCAGACACAATCTTCTGTGGGCTTCTAAAAAGTCATGCGCGTGCTCACCGGGTCCGGAGTATTGCGCGTGCTCAGTCCGTTGAGTGGCGAAGGGATGATGCCTGAGTACGCCCGAAAACTGCCGGAGGACATCAGGGACATCCATTTGAAGCTGGTCCTTGATCCCAAGCACCAGACCACGGCGATCGCGGGGATGTAACAGTTGGGTCAGACGCTGAGCCAGGCCGGAGAGGCAATGACGGGGCAGAGGCCGCTGGGGAACCGCCCGGTGACCGTTCTCACCGCCGATCTCCGGACGGCTCCAAGCTCCACGTCGTCGCGGGGCGAACAGCGCGTCATCCCCCACAGTGGTCACCTGATGCACTTGCGCGCACTGGAAGCTGTGATCCAGGCTGTGATCGATGTCGTCGACGAGATCCGTTAATCGCCGAGGGCCGTCACCTGCCAAGGTTTTTGGGCAACGGGGGGTTGTCCGGGTCGAGGTCATCCCGACCGCTGGATGGCTTTCACTCCACGGGGGAATCCCCTCGATCATCTGAAGTCTCCATTCGTGAGGTGCCTCCATTTCCTCGGTGTGGGAACACTCGACCCGCCACATCAGCCAGCCTAGGGATTTCTGTGATGCTGTGTCATCCCCGCAGCTCCACAATGGGGCCCGTATGCCTTTTGTCGCATGCAACAACCTCAATGAGTCATCCTTTTGTCCGTCCCTGAATCAATCTTCTGACCGATGCGTGTCGGCCTGAGCGGTGATATGCTTGTTTAGGCTGGAGAGCGGCGAGCGCACCCACGGGGGTCCGCCGACGTCAGTCTGGACGATGTTGCCGCGGCGGCGGAAGGATAGGTTGGGCCTCGGTCGGCTGCGGCTGAACCGAGGAGGTTACAGCGATGGAGATCTCTTTTCGTCATCAACGTGTCGTAATGATGGTTCTGTTGCTCTTTTCAGGCATTCTCAGTGCCTGCGCCATCTCGACAGACGCTGGAGATCCGGGCCGCGTGCACATTGACCAGGTCGATGTTCGGGTCTTGGAGTCTTTCCCCGTGCAGGTCGAGGTGTTGATCCAGGGCAGCTTGTCCGACACCTGCAGCAAGATCGATCGGATCGACCAACACTTCGATGCGGACGTGAACACATTCTGGATCGACGTGACCGCGGCTTTGATGACGGATCTGGGGTGTGCCCAAGACCTAGTTCTGTTCGAGGAGGCGGTCGCGCTAGACGTCTATGGTCTCCCAGCCGGTACTTACTTGGTGAGCGTGAACGGGACCAAGAAGACGTTCACTCTGCAGACCGACAACGCGCCGCCTGAATCTGAGTTGCCCAATCCGGCCGCTGCCTATTGTGAGGGGGAGGGCTACGGTGTGGACATCCGGACAGACAACGAGGGGAACCAGTACGGTGTTTGCGTGTTCCCGGACGGGAGTGAGTGCGACGAATGGGCATTCTTCCGGGGGGATTGTGCGCCTGACCGCTGATCTGTGTCTGGCAAGAAAGGGCTGGTGCGAGCGGCACGCTGCACCGTCTGTGCTGAATCCGAATCGAAGGTGTTCTTAACGCGATGCGAGCCCGAAAGCAACGTGTGGCGGTGCAGACGCTTCCGAGTCGTCCGAAGAAAAAGGGACATTGTGGAATGGGTGCCTCAGCGTTGATAGTCGGCCGACCAGGGCCGCTGCGAGATGGACTACGTGCCCTGGTCGGCTCCTTGCCTCAGATAGACGCCGTTGCGGTGGTGAACGATGGTAGTTCACTCTTGATGTCCGGGATCGATCCAGCGCCGTCACTGGTTGTGCTCGACGCCGATTCGACCAGCGACAGTGTCTGGCGACTCGCGAGACAGGCCAGGCTGAAGTGGTCGCAGGCACGGATCATCGTGCTGGTCGGCAGCGTGGAGGAGCAACAAGAGGCTGAGGACGCTGGTGCCGATGCGGTTCTCTTGCAGGGCTTCCCGGCTGGAAGGCTCGTCACGGCCATCGTGAAGCACGTTCCGCAGTCGGTACTATAACGAATGCCGCCCGGATGTGTCACCATCTCCCGTCACGTCGCGCCCGTCGGCCTTTGCTGGTCACGTGGTGCACGTTGGTCGACCTCGTCTCCGAGAGACGTAAGCGCGCGGAGCGCAAACCGGATTCCCTGGATACCTTGCCGGTAGCGCTGCCAGGCAATGGGGAGCGGAACGGAAGCAGAGGACTGGGACGTGCTGATCGAGGGCTCGGGCCAGTTGAACTGCTCGAAAGGATAGACCGCGACTGGACAGTCTAGGGGGATCCGGGTAGCATACCGGTGATAGGTGTTGGCCGAGGGGCGACTGGCGAAAGCTGGCCGCCCCTCTTCTGTTTTCTGGCCGTGTGTTCGCAGAGGATACGGCCCTATGGTCTACCGCAACGGCTTGGCGCGCCCACAGCGGTCAGCCACCTTGCGATTGTGACTGGTTCCCGATGATGCCATCCTGAGGCAAGGGGCCGTGCCGCCGTGTCCCAGACACACCGAGCCGCCTTCAAGGCTGGGTGCGGCCCCTGCTGAGCCACGGTGGCGGAGTCGCCTTCAACCAGAGCGCCAATTATGCTATAATCGAGGCAGGGGAATAGAGAAGGAAGGGCGAAATGGAATTCACGGTCAGGCAGTCGGTGCAATGGGCGCACGGTTATCCCCAATGGCTCGTCGCGTAGCGCCAGTGTCCGATAGGATGTGGCAGGACGTCGGCGCTCTCCCGGGGATGCATTTGTGTGTGCTGCCACGAGGGCGTTTAATGCCACGGTTCTGTGGCGGCACTCAGTATGTGTCGCGATACCTCAACAAAGGAGACGACTTGCATGCCTTGGATCGCTGAGGATATGTGTATCGGCTGCGGAGTCTGTGTTGATGAATGTTACCCTGGTGCAATTTCGCTGCAGGGCGGCATAGCCGTGATCGACGATGATTCGTGCATACGCTGTGGCGTCTGCCACGACATATGCGTGGAGGAGGCAATCCGCCATGACGGGGAGCTCGTCGCCGATGAGGTGGAGGAGAATCTCGCCTGGGCCAGAAAGCTCCTGGCACACGAGTACTACTTGGGCAGCGACGGTAGACGAGCCGCGTTCGTCGAACGTCTGGAACGGTACTTCGCCAAAGAACGGAAAGTCGCCGAAGAGACCATAGAGTGCCTTGGGGATCTCCTGGACTAGGGGGTGTGGCAGACATGAGCCGGCCTCGCGACTCTCTTCTGAGACGGGTCGACCTGCCTGCTTGTCCTGAGTCTCGTTTGACGAATCTAAGAGAAGAGAGTCAAAGCGATGCCAGGTCGCTGGCGATCCACGCGGTTGGCGGTGAGCCGGCGCTGGAGAAAGGAGGCCGTGATGAAGAAGGCAGTTGCCATCAATGGCAGTCACCAAACAGGCAAAGGGTATGCGGGGGCGATCCTCGGTCCCCTCATCCCAGGGATGATCGACGCCGGATGCGAGGTCGAGCTATTCTACGTCAGCCGCCTCAACGTCCAGCCCTGTACGTGTGGAGAGATGTACTGCTGGTAAAGGAGGCCTGGAGAGTGCTGCATCAAGGACGACATGGAGGCGCTCTATCCCAGGCTGAAGCAAGCGCACGTGCTCGTCCTGATCACGCCGGTTTACGTTCCCTTGCCCGGTGCGATGCAGAGTGTCATCAAGAGGCTGTCGCCATTGGCGAGGCCGTTTCTCGAAACACGCGCGGGACGGACGCGGGCCAGGTTCCCCCCGGACGTCAGAGTTCGAAGGATCGCGCTTGTTTCTACTGGTGCCTGGTGGGAAAAGGAGAACTTCGACACAGTGGTGCGGATCGGGGAGGAGTTCGCGGAGAATGGAAGTGTACCCTCCGCTGGTGCTGTGCTCAGACCTCACGCCTTTCTGACGAGACAGAATGGGGAATGGAAATGGACCGAGGATGCCGAAGCCGTTCTGGCTGCGGTCCGGCGAGCCCGGCATCAGTCGATCGCGGATGTCGAGTTCGCTAAGGGAGCCCTCGAGGCCATCCGCCGTCCGCTTATCTCTGAGGATGAACTCAGGCGTCGACACAACGAGTTGGTGTGAGAGAGAGTTCGCTGCCCCAGGCGGTGGCTCTCAAGTGTTGACCGGATCACGGCATCCAGTCTGCGATCTGAATAATGGATAGTGACACCATCTTCAGGGTACTCTTTGCTCTCGCCTTCATCGCCATGGTGACCATTCGCTTGCTCTACCAGTCGAGGGTGCTGTGCGATGAAAGGAAAGTCGAGATCAGGGAGGGCGCCCCAACACTTGTTGCGGGATCCCTTGCCGCGCTGACAAGTATCATCTTCGGAGCAGAGTATCTCTTTGCTCCTGGTTGCTTCGGGTTTGCTTACATACTAGCTTACCCCAATTGGGTCAGATGCCTTGGCGCGTCTCTTTTGACCGTGGGGATAGCGCTCCTCGGCTTTGCGCACCATCACCTTGGGAGGAGCTTTCACTCGCTGGTGGTATCGAAAGAGAATCAAGTACTGGTGGAAACAGGCCCGTACCGATGGATACGGCACCCCATCTACACCGCGTACTTGATGAACTATCTGGGTGGCGGGCTGTTGTCGGGCAACCTGATTCTCACCCTGGTGCCAGTGACGGCGTACGCCATCCTGGTCGCGATCCGCATGGGAGAAGAGGAGGCCCTGATGAGGGAGACGTTTGGGCAGGCGTACGTTGAGTACGCTGCGCAAACTGGGCAGTTGTGTCCTCGTCTCAGGAAGCGTGGACAGGGCTGAGTGTGTCACACGTGCCTGCCGATCACTGATGGCAGGGTCGGGGGATGCCGATTCACGGAGACGGTTCACGGTCGAAGGATTCACGATCACGCCAACGCGGAGGGAAGACAGCAGAACTCCTGCGCACGGCGTACTTGAGTAGGCTGATTCGTGCCCGCGCGGGAAGATTACTACGTCAGTCCGGAGGCAGTCGATGTCCAGAAAGGTCATATCCCTAGCATTCATCTCGGTTACCGCTTTTTGTGTGTATCTTTTCGCCCCTGCGTCCCTTGCTTATCAAGGGCGGGTGGTACTGGCAGTTCTATTCGTAGCGGCCGCCTTGTGGCTTTCGGAGGTCCTTCCTTTGTTCATTACGTCTTTCATCGTTGCTTTCTTGCTCATAGTGTGGGGAGGACTTGGCACAGCAGAGGTCTTTCGTCCCTTTTTCGATCCCATCATTGTTCTCTTTCTGGGTGGCTTCATTCTGGCGCGAGCCTTTTCCAAGTACGGACTAGACCAGCTGATCTCTCAGAGAATCCTACACGTTGTTGGCCAAAGGACTAGCTTGATCATGTTGGCTCTGATGGCCTTATCGGCAATCTTATCGATGTGGATGTCGAATACCGCGTCGGCTGCTCTCCTTCTGCCCATCTCCACCGAGATATTGTTGACGTCCAGGGTGAGAGAGGACGATCAACTATGGAAACGATTTCCTCTAGCTGTGGCCTATGCAGCGACTTTGGGCGGGCTCGGGACTTTGATTGGCAGCCCGCCCAATGCGTTGGCGCAAAGATTCCTTTCCGACGTTGGGGTTGAGCTCTCTTTCTTACAGTGGATGATTTACATGTTACCGCTGGTGCTTCTCTTACTACCAGTTCTACTGATCGTATTGAACCTGCTTTTTCAGAGTGATGTCAAGGTGCTGCGAGTGCGTCATAGGGATCTGCCCAGGTTGGATGTGAAGGCAAAGTTTGTGGCCGCCATAACGGTTCTCTGCATGTTCCTCTGGCTCACCAGCAAACAGACAGGCTTGAGTTCATATGTCGTGGCGCTGATTCCCATCATCATTTTCTTTACCTTCGAGATTCTGGACGAAGATGACCTGAAGGTGTTGCACTGGGAGACGTTGATCCTGTTTGGCGGCGGGATTACGTTGGGGGAGGCGGTTAGCGCCGCTGGAGTCGATGCTTTCATCGCCAATTCACTAGCAGGTCTGATCACAGGTCTTCCGTCACTTGTTCTCCTAATAGTCATCGGTCTTGTTGGCCTGATCATGACCATCATCGCTTCGAACACGGGCGCTGCTGTGCTGATGATGCCAATTGTCATTGGGTTGGCTAGGCAGCTTGGGCTCGATCCCTTGCCGATTGTGCTGGTTACCACGTGTGGTGTGTCGCTTGATTTCATCTTGCCTGTCGGCACTCCCCCTTCTGCGTTGGCTTATTCGACTGGACACATTCAAACCAAAGAAATGGCAAGAGCCGGGCTGGTGTTGACCGTTTTTGTCATTCTAGTTCCTGCGCTGTATGTCTATTGGCTGTTTTGATTTGAGCTTGTATCCTGTTGGATTCCCTGAACAAAGTGCTCATAGCCACCCGTCCTGGGGGGAGATTGTCGGGCCCGAGCGTGGCTTTGGGACCGTCTTTCAGCAGAGTTCCTCATGCGCGTTGGCGCACCAAGAGCGATGAACATGGCCGTCGCTGTTTTCGAGAGCCCCACTGTTTGGGTTTGTAGAAAGGGATATCTGATTTGTCACTGTAGCGCCGGGAGTGCACGACGCACGAACTTTGCGATCGCAGCCACAGCCGATCTCACCTTGGATAGAGAGGGCACTCATTGACAGTGCGGGGGGATGTGGCGACGTTCAACGGATCCGCGACTGCTTGCAGCTATTGTTCAGGACACGGGAGCCATGCACAGAAGCTTGACGTCGCTGGAGCGGCGGAATTTCTTGAGCGCGCTGTGGCACGGAGCGTTCTTGGCCTTAGGGATCGCCCTCACCCAACCCACAACGGTCATTTCGGCTTTTGTTGCCGACCTCACTGGCTCAACCGTCTGGGTGGGCGGCCTTTCGACGGTGCTCACGGCAGCCGGAGCGCTGCCGCAACTCATCGTCGCCCGCTGGATCGAGCCACGCCCGCGAAAGATGCCTTACCTGATGGTCGCCATCTACTTGCGGGTGGTCAGTTGGGGTATGCTGGCCGGCCTGACCTATGCCATCGGCCCCAGCCATCCCCAGCTGTTGGCCTGGGTCCTGGTGGGATTGCTTGCGCTCTTCTATGCCGGCGGCGGGCTTGGCGGCGTTCCCTACACGGACATCATTGGGAAGATTATTCCGCCAGAACGACGTGGCGCATTCTTTGGCGGCAAGCAGGCCTTAGCCGGACCGCTTAGCGTGGGGGCGGCGCTCCTGGCGCGACAGATCCTGGCGACCACGGCTTACCCCGCCAACTATGCGCTGTTATTCGGGCTGGCGGCGTTCTCCCTGCTCGTGGCGTCGCTGGGTTTCTGGGTCATCCGGGAACCGCCCCGCGCCGACGCCGACGGCAGGGTCGCTTCGTGGAGGGAGTACGCGGAGCAGCTGCGAGAGGTCGCGGGCCGCCTAAGAACGCTGATCGGCGTGCAGTGGCTCACTGGCTTCAGCTTGATGGTGTTGCCGTTCTATGTGGTGTACGCTCGGCAGGCGCTGGGCGCGCCCCCAAGAGCCATTGGCTGGTTCATGCTGGCTCAGGTGCTGGGCGGGGTCTTCGGTAACCTGGTGTGGGCTTGGCTAGTAGATCAGTACGGGAGCCGTCTTATGCTCTCTGTCTGTGGGACCATCTCAATGGTGACACCGCTCTTGGCCATCCTTCTGGGGCAATTCGGGTGGATCGGGCTGCTACCAGTGATCGTGCTGGGCGGGGCCACGTTCCACGGGCGTCAGGTGGGCTTTTCCAGTGCCTTGTTGGAAATCGCCCCTACGGCCGAGCGCCCGACGTATTCGGCGCTCAATGTTGTGTTGATCTTGCCCGTGGCCTTCCTGTCCTTGATAGCCGGGTTGCTGCTGGAGCGCTGGTCCTACCCCACGTTGTTCGTCATAGCCGCAGGATTCATCGGCATGGGCGTGCTGTTGACGCAGCGTCTGCCATGCAGATCACCACAGGTTACAGAAGTGAAATATCCCTGACCCTGCGGTGAGCTGTGTGTTGGTCCCGGCGTTCGGCAACGGAGGATCCCTTCGGCGGACGAGGCTTGATCAAGGCTCTGATGGTGGCACCTCGCCTTTCCGGCGCTTGGCTAGTCGCACTGAATTGGCTTCGTCGTCTAGGGCGGGCTGAGAAGTGCAGTGCCCGGAGGATGGTCGCTCCTGCAAATCACCAATCGCCGCCAGGGTATCGGGCCAGATAGTCTTCGAAAGCGGCACGTGAGCCATAGATGTGTGGAGAACTGCTAAGATATGTCATGTGATGGGTCGTTCGGCCGCTATGCATCCAAGGTGGAGGTCGCCGGTGCCGAAGCTGGTCGCGATGACGTGTTGATGAACCTCGTTGCCGGGAGCACATGCCCGTTGTTGATCCGGCGGGTGGCCGAACACATGATGGTTCGCGCCGCCGATGCGACACTGGATCTGGGAACGGGCCGTGGGCGCAATGCTTGCCTCATGGCCTGCTATCTTGACGAACAGGGCCAGATCTTGGGGCCGGACATCGGGCAGGACATGTTGCGGTGGGCTCCGCCTCGCTGCCAACGACTCCCCAACGCTACGTCTGAGAAGAAACGGTCGATGCCCTTGCAGCGCGGGATGCGGAGACTCTGACGCCGCGCGCTCTTGACCCGGTAGGTCAGGCACTGGTTCGGCAGCATGCAAGATCAGGCATCGGATTCTGGAGGAAGAGCGCGTAGCCGACGAGGTCGTGGTTGCCCTGAGCGAGGCGTGTAGGCGTATCGCCGATAGGCCGATTGAGCACCGCGATGTCTCTGCGTTTGACGGTGGGCTGCGCCGGGTCTACGAGCGAGGGCGCAGCCGCCTGGTGGATGGCTGCTGAGGAATTGGCCGATGTGATCCACGACTTGGCCGAGTACCCGGTGACTACGACGATCTGGCAATCCTGTATGATACCGTTGTCGGGCAACCGGATGTGTTAGGGGAATGACCAGGTGACGGAGCACTTGATCGGCCTGATCGATCGGCGGCCCGCCGAGCTACATGCCGGAGCCTGGACGGTGGGGGAGCGGATCTACGTCGAGACGCTTGGCGCATTTGGGATAGGCATCTCTGCCTATTGGGACATATGGTGGAGCGAGAGGCCATGGTGGAACACAGCGGACCTCCTGAACATTGTACGAATAGGTTTGCTGCAGCGAGGTAGCTGTGATAGTCTATTACAGACGCAGAGACCAATTTCACCAAAGAGAGGCCGTGGGTATTCCGGGGAGCCGAGCAGAGTAGCAGCCTCGTGTATCAGCTCTTTGGCGGCAGCAGTATGCGAGTTGCAGGTGCCGCTCGGCGTGGGCAACAAGCTTACAGTTTGAAGTCACTTGACGGTGCAACATGGAGGGTCAGAATCGCCCGCCTGACCGGCTCTGAGTGCCCGGTCATTATCCCAGGGATGCCCCACCATGACAACACTTATTCTACGTGGAGGAAGAACCATGTCTAGTGCTGGATACCATGAACCGGTGAACGAGCTTTCCGACGCCACGAGGGACTTGCATCGCGCCCTTGTCTCTCTCATCGAGGAACTGGAGGCCGTCGACTGGTACCATCAGAGGGTCGACGTCTGCAAAAACCCCGAGTTGAGATCCATCCTCGAGCACAACCGGGATGAGGAAAATGAACATGCGGCCATGGTGCTGGAATGGATCCGGAGGAAAGACCCCACCTTTTCAGCAGAGTTGAAAGACTTTCTTTTCACGGACGAGCCGATTTCCCATGGGTGAGAGTACGCGGGAAGCGGAGCGGCGGCCCACATTGGCCGCCGCTCAACTCATGCCTTGGGCTATCTCGACTAGCCGTGCGGGTAGGGCCTTTCATCGATGCAGAAGGCCATCCCGCTATCAGCCCTGAGGTTCAGACTTCGAACACGTTCCGGAGCCTCCGTCTGTCCGCAAGGTCCTGGGGACGCTTATGGCTTGAAGCATCGGAGCGCCGAGCACGGCGGCGAACACGGGCAAGAGACAAGAGGCGCAGCCCGGACGCGCCTGGTGCGGCAATCCAGACAGGCTATTCCGATCCGTCCAGGGCTGTCCATGCCAGGCTGCGTATGCACCGGTCTCAAAAGGTGTAACCGCCGGTGAGAGAACCCGGTGTCAGTGGGAAGCGGGGTGACCATGGCGACTGAGAAATGTCCGAAGTGTGGGGCGGAGGACCAGCCACGGCCGGTGCGGTGGCGGACTCGGATCGTTCTAGCCGTGTCTACAGGTGTGGTGGTGCTCATCCCCGGTCTGGCGTTGACGATGATCGGCGCCGGCCTGCCGCTACTGGTGGCGTCACCGCTCGCGACCCTGCTTCTCCTCTTCGTGCCTCTTAGACGGTGCGAACGCTGTGGGTATGTAGCCATTTGTTGATCGGCTTGAACTCAACAGACGAACGGCAGGTCCGAAAAGTGTGACAACGCGTGTCCGCCGCTGTCGTCCAGGGGCACCACACTTTGGGGGATGTGAGCCGTCGGGACATGGGTCCCGTCGGCGCATTGTGCCAGGGCAGGTGCGCGCCTCACTGGAACCGGTCGGAAAGTCCCGGTCCGGCAGCCGACCTCACCGTATCTCCCGGTTCTCAGTTTGGGCCCAGTAAGGGTCCTTGGAGTCTGAGCCAGGATGGTCCATGTGGGAGGATGACGCCGAATAGGAAGATCCTGTCGACGCATGAGGAACGGATCCTCTTCGCTGCGGCTCCGGGGGTTCGTCGCTAGTCGCGGCGTGGGCGGGTTGAGGTGAAGCCGCGACCCAGACGTCCGTGTTGATGAATGGCCAACCGCATCTGCGCATCGCGTTGGACCCGATGGAGGGGATTGATGGCCGGCTCACTTCCTGTTCGGTACTGGAAGGTTGTGATGCTGATAGGCTCCTTGTCGGTCTGCACCATGCTGAAGCAGTCTGGCCTTGGTGAGGCAAGTCTATCGCATCAGGAACGTAACGCCAAACACGTTCACTGTGAATGGGCGAGACGTTGAGCCGACCCGGGACCAACCGGCGTGACATACATCAAACAACATCGATCTCAACGTTGCTGACGGAACTGGCGTTCGGTACATAGGCTGTGCAGGCTGTTGGAGCTGTCGTCCAGCGCTAGTCTGTTAGACTAGCCGCCCGTTCCGAAAGCCCCGCGGAGGAACCACCCGGTGAGGAGCAGCGCGCCTACCCGAACGTCGGGCCCGCGACCATGGACGTGACCCACCCGAACTTCCCGCAGGCCATGATCACGTAGGCTGTGCAGAGAGCCAGAAACAGCAGGCCGGCCAAACACTCCCGGCGCCACCAAAGAGCCAGGGCGATCAGGATCAGGCCTGTGGAAGCCAGATGGATCCAGAAACCTGCCACTGTCCCCCAGAACCCGTATCCTTCACCGAAGATGTCGAGGCTGAAGACGCTGATGAATCCGGCGAACAGCGCACGTACGATCCGCGGAGCTCAGAATTAGGATCCGTCCAAGAACCGTTCCCACGGTCGCACTTGCTTCCATTCCGGGTCTTCGGTTCGTCGGCCTGCTGGAGTCCCGGCCAAAATGTGGCATGAGCGCTGCCCCGCGGTGAGGGCTCCTTGTCGCGAGACCCGGGCAGGAACCACGGCCGGGCCCACGCTGCTTCACGCCAATCAGATCGTGCGGCGGGGACGGTATTGGATTGCCTCTGCCAGGTGTGGGGTCTCGATCTCTTCGCTGCCCGCCAGGTCAGCGATGGTCCGGGAAAGCTTGAGGATGCGGTGGAAGGCCCGGGCGCTCATCTGGAGCTGCTGCATGGCGGCCCGCACCAGGCTGCGCCCCGCGTCGTCGAGGCGGCAGAACTGCCGCACCTCCGCCGGGCCCATACCGGCGTTCGTTGTTATCTCCAGACCGTCGAACCGGCGGCGCTGGATCTCGCGGGCTTGCTCCACACGGGCACGGATCGCGGCGGAGGGCTCGCCCAGCCGGTCGTCCGTGAGCTTGTCATAGTCTACCCGCGGCACCTCGACGTGGATATCGATCCGATCCAGAAGGGGGCCGCTCACTCTTTTCTGATACCGCGTCACCTGACTGGGACTGCAGGAGCATTCTCGAACCGCGTCACCGTAGTAGCCGCAGGGACAGGGATTCATCGCCGCCACGAGGGTGAAATTGGCCGGGAAGGCGAGCGTCCCTGTGGCCCTGGAAATCACCACGTGATGGTCCTCCATGGGCTGCCGCAGCACCTCCAACACGCGCCGGCTGAACTCGGGCAACTCGTCCAGGAAGAGGACACCCCGATGGGCCAGGCTAATCTCCCCCGGCTGCGGCCAGCTGCCGCCGCCCACGAGGCCGGCGTGGCTGATTGTGTGATGAGGCGCGCGGAAGGGGCGGTGCCGAATGAGGGGCGTCTGGGGTGGGAGGAGGCCAAGGATGCTGTAGATCTTGGTCACCTCCAGAGCCTCGTCGATGGTCATCCCCGGCAGGATCGACGGCATGGAGCGGGCCAGAAGCGTCTTGCCGGCGCCCGGAGGCCCGGTCATAATGACATTGTGTGATCCTGCCCCGGCGACCTCCAGCGTCCGCTTCACGTGTTCCTGTCCCTTGATCTCGGCGAAATCAGTGGCGTAGGGTGGTGGCGGCGCGGCCATAGGGTCGGCTTGGGGATCGTATGGTGTGATCTCGCGCAGGCCTTGGAGGTGGGCGGCCAGCCGTGCAACGTTCTCCACCGGGATGACTTCCAGATCGCTGATGAGGGCTGCCTCGGCCGCGTCCTCGGCCGGGACGAACACGGTGGACAGGCCCTCGTCCCGGGCGACGGCGGCGATGGGAAGGATGCCGTCAACATGCCGGACGGACCCGTCCAGGGAGAGCTCGCCGATGATCAAGGCATGCTCAACGGCCTGCGGCCAGACCTGGCGGGAGGCAATGAGCACCCCAACAGCGATGGGTAGGTCGTAGGCGGGGCCCTCTTTGCGGATGTCCGCTGGCGCCAGGTTCACGGTGATGCGTTGCCCCGGGTACTTGAGACCCGAGTTCTTGATGGCACTCCGGACGCGCTCACGCGACTCTCTGACGGCGGCGTCCGGGAGACCAACGACGGTCAGGCCAGGCATGCCGCGGGAGTGATCGACCTCGACCTCCACGATGACGCCTTCCAGGCCTTGCAGGGCACAGCTGCTGACGTTGGCGAGCATAGGAAGCTCCTGAGGATCTCACATAGGTAGATGGCGGGTAGTTTATCACAGGGCGGGGTTGCGGGCAAGACCGCGGTGCTCTGAGCCCAGAGCCTCCTGCCTACGTCGGTATCGCGTTCAGAGACTCTGCTCGCCCAGCCAACGGAGTATTCGATCCGCTGCCGCTTGCCAGGTGGCCTCCAGCCTCATGTCGTGGGCCGTGTGCCGGAAGACCTCCGCGGCCGTGTTGTACACTTGCGCTGTTGCGTCGACTTCTCCTCGGGAGATAAGGCTGTCGTCAGCTGCTCCCAAGTCGAGCACAGACGTGTCCACTTGCTTAGGCCGCGGCAGGCCTTGCAGCATCATGTCCAGATAGGCCCTGTAGGACTCGTCCCGCAGCAGTGAGGCGTAGCGGCTGACCTCCTCGTCAGGCATATCGGCTGAGAAGAGAGCCTCACGAGCCGTCTCTGGGTTTCTTACCAATGGGAGCAGGCTCAACGTCGTGTTGGCTTTGATAAATGCCCGCGGATGCCGCCGCGCTACCCGCACGGTGGCAGAGATCAGCCCACCCGGCGGGGCGGACGCGAGCAGCACAGCTGCAGGCGCCCCATTCAACTCCAGCATCTTCTGCACGAAAATGCCGCCCATAGAGTGGCCCACGAGAGCAAGTGCTGGCTGGATCCGGCGCACGACCTGTCGGACGTCGGACACGTAGTCAGTCAGCGATGTCCACCGCAGGCGTTTGTGTCCGTCGCTGCTGCCATGACCGCGCAGGCTCAAGGCGTAGCATCTGTACCCGCGCCGTGCGAAGTACGGGAGGAAGTGTTCCGCCCAGCACCAAGCGGCGTGCCACATGCCGTGCACGAACAGGATAGGTGTGGAATGCGCATTGGACTCAGGGGCTTTGGTGACGACCTCCAGGTTCATGTCGAATCACCCCTCTCAATTGCAGGATGTGAATTGGCGTCTCAACGTATCATCAAACAGGGCCAGCTCGAGCAGAAGCCCGACCTCCCCACCCACGGGGACCGGCGCGTCGCCGGAGGCTCGCGTGTTAGCCGGTGTCCCGCTATTCCTTTACCACGGCGGCTGCGATGGACCGAACAGCAGTGGAGATGTATCGGACAGCCCGGGAGGCTTGATGTCAGCCCAGGATTCGATGGCGAGTGAAGTGCCCATCTCCAGATGGAATCGCAAGCCTGGGTTGATCGGCTTGTTGGTCACGATGAACCGGGGCGCCCCGTTGTGTGGTGCTCGTTTCCATCCCCGAGCGTTTAAGTTATGCAGCGCCCGCCAGCGCCCCCATGGGATCCCATGGCGGCAGTACAATGGGCTCTGTGTCCAGGACGTTCAGCAGTTCGCCGGAGAGGTACGACTTGCTCACGGTCAGCTCATACACGAACTCGTCGAACCATGCATCGCTCATCAGCATGTAGCCTTCATCTCCCAGGTCGGTGCCCCAGCTGTTCTCAACGCGCCATTTCATCGGCCGTCCTTCATCGTTGAGATCCACGCCCGTGATCACCATGGCGTGGGTCATCCGGCTCTGCCCGTAATCCAGGCGTCCGGCCTTGTTCAGCGCGAATTCCGTCCCGTAGACGAGCTCATAGTCGTAGATGGCGGGGTCCATGATGCCCATCTCTCGCTCCAGCCATTTGCCCACGTCACAGCCGAACCAGACGGCATTTCCATCACGGATCATCTCAACGGCTGCCCGTTTCAGCGTTTCGATGTCGACATTGAGGTAACGGACAATCTGGCCGTCCACAACGTTCCCCAGGAATTGCACGGTATAGAGCTTCTTGTACGGTTTGTCGTCGGTCGGCGCGTTGATCAGGCAGACGGCGTCGTCCATGTCGAAGGCCACGTACGTCTCAAAGAAACCCGAGGGCGTGATCATACCGTGGCGATGGAACTCTTCGTCCTTATCGCGCCATTCCCAGAAGAAGCTCCTCGGCGGGGTCCCCAAATGGATGGCAAGCATGCGGTAGAGCGTCTCCACCATCTCCTGTTTTGCTTCTCGAAGTGCGTCAACAGACGCCCCTTGGTGTCCCATCTCCCGCAGCACCTGGGCATCCTCTCGCAGTCTGGTGAGAAGGAGAGCGTTCATGGGCCGCGTGTTGCTGCTGCTCTCCGTCTCCGGCATCACGGATTTTGGCACCACACCATACTTCTTCACCAGATTGCTGAACATGTCCCATTGGCCGCCGTCGACGACGGGATTGGCCAGAATCCACATCACCAGCCGGCCGTCGAGGGGCTCATCACGGGTGTCGATTATTGACTCCAGGAAGTAGTTCGCTTTCTCCAGCTTGTCCCAGAACATAAGATAGGCTTGGGAGAGTTCGAACTCCTCCAGATTCATCTTCTCCATTGCCTGAAGCCGGAGAGTGTTCAGGCCGGCAAAGAGCCAGCAGCGTCCGCTCTTCTTCTGATGCGTGGCCTTCGGTGTCTTTATCAGCTCAGAGTAGGTGTGGTCGATCCGATTGACGATGGAGCGGTTCAGCGCGACGGCGCCAATCCCGTTCTTGGTGACGGCATTCATCGCCAGACGGTTCTTCGGATCGCTGTCGAAAGCCTCGGCAAATAGCCTTGTGTCGTCGCTTGTAATCTCCTTGTCCATACTATCCTTCCTTTGCTTGGTCGCCCCTATTAGGGGGTGATGGCTGTGTGGGGGCAGAGCACTCAGGTCGGCTCGAGCCCCAGGGATGCCAGCAAGGTGGTGCTCATCAGAGGCCAACGTGAGCGTGCGCCTCCACCTGCCAAATCCTGCTGATGAGCATCTCGTACCGATCGATGGTCGGGCAGGGCCGGCCACGCTCTGATCGGCGCCGAGCTCATGGTTGGGGATGTTTTCACTAGTCGCATGCTACACCGGGATGTCGTGGTGTCAAGTGGGTCTTCGCGGAGATATCTCGTAGCTCGTGGGCGACACACAGTCGCGAAACGGAAAGCTCCCGTGTTCTGGTGGCCATCGTGGGCAGCCAGCCCGGCGGCAACTGAGTGGAGCATTTTGGTGCCATCCTTGGGCCGGCCCACGAGACAGGGAGACCCAGATCCTGGCTCTGGCCGGGCAGAGTGGAACCCGTTGTTGGTAGGGACAAAGCGGCTTCTGACCCTGGCCGACCGCATTGCTGCAGCGCATTGCACAGCGCCCAAGCTAGGGGCAGTTAGATGCCGCGATCCTGGGACGGCACGTTATGGTGCATTACGACGGCGTCTAGAGGCCGCCGAACGCGCTGGCGCCCAGCGCGATGAGCAGTTGCCCTCCGTAGTAGAGGGCCAGGCTGATGCGGCTGTAACTACAGGGCTTCCAGAAGCGATTGAGCGCCAGGATGACATCCGACATATAGAAGAGCACCGCACCACTGGCGATCATAGTTGCCTGCCCGGGGTGGAAGATAGGGCTCCACAGGGTCGAGACGGCCCGATTGACCATCACAGAGATAGCGAGCATGTAGACGATGATGGGCCCTCGGAGCTTGCCGAGCTTGTCTTCGAGCAGGCGGTAGAACGCAATCCCTGCTGCCGTGAGGAGGAGGCCTGAGAGGGCATCCCAGGCGGAGAAGCGTCCCAGCAGGGTGAAGACAACCGTGTAGGTGATTTGGGCCAGTAAGAAGAGGCCCAGACCGATGGCGAACGCCTTGTCACTCTCATCGAACATGAGTGCAATGTCACCACCCAAAGACAGCACGAGCCCGACAAGCACGCCGACCGAGTAGATGAGGTCAGGAGTTGGGTCCAGGAGCGAGAGTCCTGCCGCCGCTATGACCAGAAGAGTGGCGGCAGGCTTGAAGATAAACCTCTGTTGTCTCTTGCCCAAGAGCTCAGCCCGGATGAGGAGAATGACCGCGAGGGTCACGAAAGGGACAATGTATAGTCCTGGTTTCATCGATGGGGTTCACGCTCCTCTTCTAGTGACCGGTGTGAGAGCTATGTCGGGGCGGCTCGTCCCAGGCAAATCGACTTGAGTCGCTGCCGCGAACGCCCTCCGTGCTAGTGTGGAACATATTCGATCAAGGGCTTCAGTCGTTGCCCTTGTCTTCTTCGTGGAGAGTGCGTGAAGTCGTCACTGCAACTACTGTCCAGGCTGATCTGGAAAGGTCTGGTAGTGACGACTTCAGTCGTTCCAGTCGATGGTCGCGCTCCGATCGGTCTGGAACCGGCACGTCCTAGTGGCTTCAGTTGGCCGCGGTGTCCTTTTTCTTCTTGGCCCCGCGTCTCCGCCGGACAAGCGCCCGTATCAAGAAGAAGAGCCCTACCAGCGGCAGCGCTATCACACCGAGCACAGGCACGACGAGGACTAGAATCACAATCAAGGCGTCAACTAGGAACTGGAACACCTTGATTAGCGACTCGAAGGCGTCCCGCAACGTTCCCTGAGGTCGCCAGCCGCCCACCTCAATCGGCCGTGCCAGCTCGCTGGGCGTTATGTTCAGCGTGATGGTCGCCATGGCTGCCGATTCCTCGAGGTACTGCATCCGTCCCTTGGTCTGCTCGATCTGAGCCTGGATGTTCTGCAGCCGATCGTAGACTTCAAGGGCAGCCTCAGTATCCTCAGCCTCCTCCATGAATGTCAGTAGGCGCTCCTCAGTTGCCTCCAGATGGCGCATGCGCGACTGCAGATCGACGTATTCGTCCGTCACGTCTTCCCCGGAGACGTTCTCCCTTCGGACCTCCTCGGCGATCTCCCGAATGCCGTCCAGCGCCTGGTTCAGATCCTCCGCGGGGATTCGAATTTTCAGGAATGCCTGCTTTCCCTCGCGGTATTCGGATAGGTTGGACTCGATGAGATAGCCGCCTAGCTCCGCCGTCAACGCGTCGATCTGCTCCACTGCGCTCTCAGTGTCGCGCACCACGATCTGGAGGTTGGCGTTGCGGATGATAAGACGTTCGACGGCGGCGTATTCCCCGGCCTGGCCTCTCGATTCGCTGACCACGGATTCCTCCATCTCCATCGGAGCCTCACCAACCATGGTGGGCATCGCCGCCGGAGCACCGGCATCTTCGTCCCACATCGGTTCGGGGATTGCTGACTTTGCAGCACAACCCACCGCTACAATCATCAGAAGGGCAGCCCCCATCGCGTACATTGGTCTATTGTTCACTTCCTCCTCCTTGATCTCTTATTCTACTGCGGCGACTGAGGGTGCATTGCCGTTGTTCGGCTGGGGCCAACCGCCATCTGGGCGGGTCTTCCATAGGCGTATCGCCGTTCTGATCTGTTGCCGTGCTCTTCTCTCCTGACCGCCACGGCACTCCGCACCGCGCAGGCATCGCCAGCTCCTTGTGTTACCAAGAGTCTTGTACTCTAGACGTCAGAGTGAGTCCAGAAGTTCCAGATTAGCGGCCGATCTCAAGACGGTCGATCAAGCGCTGGGGGAGACCGACGGAGCGCATGCGCGCCTGGGTCTCCTCAATCGGGTACTCCACTCGATGGAACGTCCACAACATCTCGGAGTCGTTGAGGACTGCGTAGCTCGCCCGTGGATCGCCGTCGCGCGGCTGGCCGACGCTGCCGGGGTTGACGATGGCCCGGTGGGAGCCAAACTTGACCGGCTCGGGCAGTGGGGGAAGAAGTGTGTCGCAACGCTGGTGGCCCTCGTCGAGCTTGAACACGACGGGGACGTGCGTATGGCCGACAAGGCAGTACGGTGTGGAGAAATGATCGAAGTTCTGGTAGGCGGTGTTCGTGTCCATCACATACTCCCACACCGGCTCGCGTGGGCTGGCATGGGCCAAGGTGAAATCCCCGTTCCGCAAGCTGGTTGGCAGACCGCTCAAAAACGTGCGGGAACTCGACGTCAGCTGCTCCTGGGTCCATTCATTCGCCGCGCGGGCGATGGTGTTGAAGCTGCTCAGATCTAGTTTGCCCAGGGCAGCCCAGTCGTGGTTGCCTGCCAGGCTGGTGAGGGGGAATTCGCACACGCGCTCAATGCATTCGTTAGGGCTGGGGCCGTATCCTACCAGATCACCCAGGCACCACATCTCGTCGAATTCGGGTGCGTCGTCAAGCACGGCCTCAAGGGCCGCTAGATTGCCGTGAATGTCGGATATGACCAAGTATCGCACAGTGTCAGCGCTCCTCTTGTTTCCTCGAATTCTGCAGCTACAGGACTCTATTGGACCCGATCATTATAGTACCAGTCACTGGTTTACGCTACTTCGCGGCAATCAGGGCACGTTCTGGGTCACGGGAGCGGGTTGCGCGCCTTGCAGAAGGCTCTAGCGGTTCCCCTCTATGCCCATGACTCCTGAGGGGAGGACCGGTCCTGCAGCAGTAGTGTTGCGCGAGGCGCTCGAAGCGCTGAGGGCCTCTAGGTGCAGGCACGTTCGTCCTAAGGCAGCAGGTCGCTTTGATTCAGGGCTGATCTGTTGTATAATGTGGTGGTAGGGTTGTGGTCCCTTGAATAGTCAATCCATCGAGTGCTTGAGGAGGTCAACACGGTGCGTAAGGTGCTCAATTTCCTCGCTGGTTTCCTAGTGGGCGGTCTGGTCGGTGCGGGTGCCGGATTGCTGTTGGCGCCACGGGCCGGCACCGAGGTTCAGGAGCGGATTCGCGGGCGGATCGATGAGCTGATAGAAGAAGGGAAGAGAGCGGCAGTCGCCCGCCAGGCCGAGCTGGAGGCGGAGCTGGAGGCGTTCAAGAGCGGCGAACCTGTGATCATTGAGACGAGCACGCGGCGCAGCTAGCGCCGCGGACATGTCGGCTCTAGTCCCCGCGTCTTCGCAGCGTGCGGGTGACGGAGTCTGCCCGCGGTGCAGTTCCGTATTCCGAGCGACGGGAAAGGCAGCCTCTGGGACCGAGGATCCAGAGTGGTGGGATTCCTGAGGCCGTCCTGATACCCCTGTCTTATCTATTTCGCTAGAGGTGGGTGATGGTCAACCGCAGGGATGGCCCCGAGGGCTGTATCTACTCCTCGTCTGCTCCGGATTCCTGTGTGGGCATGGGCTGGCTTGTCGTGATCTCCAGCCGGTAAGGCGCCGGTTCGCGGACGTGGGAGCTTGTCGCGGATAGCAGGAGGATTGCCTCTGAGAGGTCGCGGCCGCCTAGTGGGACGGTCCATTCCCCTTGCTGATCAGGCCCTAAAGGCAATGCCTGGAATGTGGAATCATCATCCTCGGTGATGAGGTACGCCAGGTGTTGCTGTGCCAGGAACCCGTCCGTTCGGATGAATCCGTCGACCCTCCAGGAGTGTGCTCCGGTCCGTGCACTTCCTGGCTTGTCGATCTCAACGATGGAGATGTCGTCGAGAAGGAGACCCTCTCCCGTCACAGCACCGTCCGTGACATAGGCAAAGCGGACTAGAACGTCGCCCCCAGCGTAGTTCGAGAGGTCAATCGCCTCACGGAGCCAGCCATCGCTCCTGCCTGTGTAGCCCCAGCCCGGGTTGTTGCCGAATGGATTGACGTCCGTCCCTGAAGGGGGTTGGAGGAGTTGCCAGGTTTTGCCGTTGTCAGTGCTGGCGGCCGCCGTCGCATAGTCGTAGTGGACTTCGATGTCAAACCAGGCTCGGTAGGTTAGCGTGGCTTCCTCGACCCCACGGAGATTGAAGCTTCGGCTGAGGCTCGTCAGCGACTCGTCGGCGCGGTTTGACCACCAGACGGGGGCGTCTACGGGAGGCATCTCGGTCAGCAGGGCGGCGTGACCGTGTCCTTCGAAGTGAATGCGGAGATTCTCCTGGCCTCGCAGGACGATTATGTCGGCCCCAAATGGGTGCACGGAGCTCTCGATCTCCGCGGGAAAGGCGTCGTAGACAGTGGAGGCCGTCGCCGAGGGGAGGTCGAGTCCGGAGAATGGATGAGGGCTGCCGTTCGCCTGTGAGTCACCCTTTAGGTTGATAGCTGCCAGCCATTCGGCAAACAAGTCGTTGAATGTCAGCCCTGTTCCCAACTCGCGGAGAACGGCATCGAATCCATCAATTCCGTTAGCAGAATTGGCGGTCAGCAGGCGCGTGCCTTCGTCCCCGAATCGCTGGTGGAAGTACCACATGAAGAGCCCAACTGCCCCTCTTTGTGCCTCCGTGCCCGTCCAGGCGGTGAGAGAGACATCCAAATCCTGCAGGAAGGCCTCGTAGAGACCGTCGGCGCGGTATCCCGTCAGGGCAGCGCCGAGCTCAGTTAACCCTTCCTTGACCCACCGAGTCTCATTCCGGTCCTGATTCCACTGGATCAGACGGGCCAGCTCGCGACTAAGCAGGGCATTGTAGGATGGCGACCCAACGTCGACGGCGTCGAGGTTGACGATGATCATCTCTGCTTCGTTTGACCAGGGGTGGATGGTCCTCGGGTACTCGTCGAGGGTCGACGCGTAACCGAGCACGTTCTCTCCTAGGCCGCTTGCATGGAGCAAAACGATCCGAGGATCGTGATCAATTCCAGGTGACCATTCCGATCCGAGGGCGACCCGCAGTGTGGGATGGATTTCCCCTTCGAAGTTTTCTGCAGCGCTCTGGAGCGCCCCCACGTCGTGCCACAGGTCCTCTTGAATCCACAAGGCTGCGTGCGGGGTCTGTACGCGGAGCCACGCCTGGATCTCACGGCGTTGCCCAGTTGTTTGATCGGCGACCCAGAAGGCGCGATGGGCATTGGGCACTCGTCGGGGCGGCGTGATGTTGGAATTGATCTCCGGAAGTGGGCGGGGTTGCGGCTCAGCCCACGACTCGTCGATCGCCAGAGGCGTGGGCGTGGCTACGGGACTGTGTATCGGTGTTGAAGTTGATGAAGGAACGAGGGTCGGCGTTGGCTGAGACGTTGCAGGCAGCGTTGCCACTGGCTGCCCAGTTGGTCGGACCGAGGGTTGAGGGGGCGTCTTGATCGCTGTGTTGGATGAGGTGGGTCTGGATCTGCACCCGACCGAGGATGCCCCCGAGAGTGCCAGTGCGATGATCAGCGCGACGCGCCTGCGTTTCACATCTGAGCTGCTTTGACGAGTCCCTCGAAGAGCCGGCGCATGAGGGGCACAGTGTCGACCATCACCTCGGGGTGCCATTGTACACCGATGCAGAAGCGACGATCGGGTGCTTCCAGACCCTCAATGACGCCATCAGGCGCTCGGGCGACGACGATGAGGTCGTCGGCAACCACGTCCGCTGCCTGATGGTGCGCGCTGTTCACACCCACATTGCCCGGTCCGATCAGGCCGGCCAACCGTGTGTTGGCTCTAACGTTGACGGCGTGTGCGATGTCGGGGAGAGGACGCCCCGCGACGCAACTGTGCGAGAGCGGCCTTGGCACCTTGGTGGGGATGTCTTGGATCAGGGTGCCACCCGCCGTGACGTTGAGCACTTGAACGCCGCGACAGATTGCCAGCATGGGCAAGTCCTCGTCGAGTGCCCAGCGAGCCAGTGCCAACTCTGTTCGGTCTCGCTCTTGGTCGACACGCCACAGGAGACCTTGGTCTTCTTTGCCGAATGCCGACGGATGGATGTCGCCTCCACCCGAGAGGATGAGGCCGTCGATGCCATCAAAGGCTCCGCGCAGCTGGACACGCCCCAGGTAGGGCGGCAGGATCACTGGCGCGCCCCCTACCGATGCCAAGGCTCGCACGTATGTCCGTGCCAGGGCGAAGGTCGATACATTGGGGGGCCGGGCGGATTGGTCAGCGTAGCCCGTGATGCCGATGATGGGAGCGCTCATAGGTGAGCCGGTAAGACTTCTGGCTGGATTGAGGATTGCCGACTTTCTTCCTCAGGCGGAGGCCAATCGGCCGATCCAACAGCGGCAAAAAAAGAGGCGTAGGGACCGTCAGTGCCCTACGCCCATCAACGCAAACTGGGTGGATCGAGCAGCCGCTAGGTCCGCTTTTCCCGCAGTCGCGCTGCCTTGCCCTTTCGCTCCCGCAGGTAGTATAGCCTGGCACGACGAACATGTGCCCGTCGTACGATTTCTACCCTGTCTATCCGGGGCGAATGGAGCAGGAAGGTCCGCTCCACACCGATGCCGTGAGAGGCAATGCGCCGCACGGTAAACGTGGCGCTTGCTCCGCTTCCGCGAACGCGAATGATTGTGCCCTGGAAGGCCTGCACGCGCTCACGCTGACCCTCGACAATGCGCACGAACACTTTGACGGCATCACCGGGTCGAAGCTCGGGGATGTTCGCGTTCCGTTCCAATTGACGATTGAGTGATTCTATAAGGTCCATGATCAGTTTCCCGTAACAGACTACAGCCATCCTAGCAGTTTCTTGTGGGCATACCACTCGTGGGCGTTCCACAACGACGATCAAAAATTATACCACGCTTTGCGAGGTTAGCAACCAGCGAGGACAGACTGATTCTGTGGGTTGTTCGGCTGGCACAGAGACCCTATTGCGGCCGACGTCGACAGGTGCCCCCGCTGCCGCATCCGCGGATATGCGTCGGACGACACGGCGGATGTGAAAACGGGGCGGAGGGCCCGAACCCTAGCTGACCCGCCACCCATTTGCACGGTCGGGGCAGCCTATCACACAGCCGATTCCTTGTCAGAGTGGTGCTTCTGTGTACAATCCAACTTCAGTCGCCAAAGACGCTTCAAGAAAGGAGAATGCAATGAGCACCGATCTGGATCAGCTGTGCATCAACACCCTTCGCACCTTGGCCATGGACGCGGTGCAGAGAGCAGGGTCCGGGCACCCTGGGATGCCGATGGGCATGGCAGACGCTGCCTACGTTCTCTGGACGCGTTTCATGAAGCACGACCCAGGAGATCCCAGCTGGCCCAATCGCGATCGGTTTGTGCTCTCGGCGGGGCATGGGTCGATGTTGCTCTACAGTCTGCTCCATCTGACCGGGTACGATTTGCCTCTCGAGGAATTGAAGTCCTTCCGTCAGTTGGGGAGCAAGACGCCAGGCCATCCTGAGTACGGGCTTACCCCGGGTGTGGAGACCACCACGGGTCCCCTGGGGCAGGGCTTCGCCAACGGGATAGGTATAGCGATTGCCGAGCGCTTCTTGGCTGCAACGTTTAACCGGCCCGAGTTTCCCATTTTCGATCACCGCACGTACGCCATCGTGTCCGACGGTGACCTGATGGAGGGGATCAGTCACGAGGCCGCCTCGTTGGCGGGGCATCTGGGCTTGGGTAAGCTAGTCTACCTGTATGACGACAATGACATCTCCATTGAGGGCTCGACGGACCTCGCCTTCACCGAGCGTGTGCCTGACCGTTTCCGGGCATACGGGTGGTTCGTACAGGAGATTGACGGTCATGATCTGCAGGCCATCGAGCAGGCGATCATCGCGGCTCGGGAAGAGTCTGACTGCCCTGCGCTGATCATATGTCACACCCATATCGCCTACGGAAGTCCAAACAAGCAAGGCAGTGCCGCTGCTCATGGGGCACCGCTGGGTGAAGAGGAAGTCCGAGAGACGAAGGAGCGGCTTGGATGGCCTGCCAATTCCCGGTTTTTGATTCCTGACCAGGTGCTTGATGTCTTCCGGCAGGCCGTCGATCACGGCCGACAGGTACGCAGCCGCTGGCATGCCCTGTTTGACCGGTACGCGGAAGCGTATGGCGATCAAGCCACGCTTCTTGAGACCCTGTGGGCCGGCGAGATACCCGATGGGTGGCAGAGCAACCTGCCTGTATTCAGCCCCGAGGACGGTCCGATAGCCACAAGGAAGGCTTCCGGGGCGGTGCTCAATGCCATAGCCGGTGATCTGCCCACGCTTGTTGGAGGATCGGCGGACCTGGCGCCTTCCAACAAGACGATGCTCAGGGACTATGATGCCTTCCAGAAGGAGACTCCTGCTGGGCGCAACCTCCATTTCGGGGTGCGTGAGCACGCGATGGCGGGGATCCTGAATGGGATGGCGCTTCACGGAGGACTGATCCCCTATGGTGGCACGTTCTTGGTGTTCTCTGACTACATGCGTCCTTCTGTCCGTCTGGCTGCGCTGATGGAGCTTGCCGTTGTGTTCGTTTGGACCCATGATTCCGTCTGGATCGGTGAGGATGGACCGACGCATCAGCCTGTGGAGCACCTGGCTTCTCTGAGAGCCATTCCGCATCTGCACGTCATCCGCCCGGCTGATGCTGCCGAGACGGCCGTGGCCTGGCGTGTGGCCCTGGAACGGCGGGATGGTCCCACCGGTCTGGTCCTCACGCGCCAGGCGCTGCCCGTTCTTGATCGCAGCGAGCTAGCGGCGGCCGACGATCTGGTACGCGGCGCGTATGTGATAAGCGAAGCTCCCAATGGTTGTCCGCAGGTGATCATCCTGGCGACCGGTTCGGAGGTCCACTTGGCTCTTGAGGCTCAGCGGCTTCTCGCCGAACGAGGGGTGGAGGCCAGGGTCGTGTCGATGCCTTGCTGGAAACGTTTCGAGGCGCAGTCTGCAGCCTATCGGTACGAGGTTCTCCCGCCACAGGTCACGGCACGTCTTGCTGTGGAGGCGGCCGCTCCCCTGGGCTGGGGTCGGTACGTGGGACCGGTCGGCGCAGTGGTGGGTATTGACCGGTTCGGAGCCTCGGCTCCGTACCAGGACCTGACGGAGAAGTTTGGGTTCACGGCAGAGGCCGTGGTCGAGGAGGCGTTGATTGTACTCGAGAGGGCAAACCGTGCCTGATCGTGGGGCTGATCGACTGACCTATACTGGCTTCTATGGTGAACAAAGCCGACCGGTGCGGGGCGTGGTACCGGCCGAAGCTGTGATCACGCTGCATGTGAACGGTCAGGCGCTGGTCAGACTGATGTGCACGCCGACGCAGCTGGAGGACCTGGCGCTGGGGTTCTTGTTCAACGAGGGTCTGGTCAAGGTGCTGGACGACGTGGCTGTTCTGGAGCCCTGTAGCAGTGGCGCAGGTGTGGATGTGTGGCTGAATCACGAGATTGAGACGCCGGTGGTCCGTTCGATCACCAGTGGTTGTTCCGGTGGGACGACGTTTGAGGACCTGAGAAGCGCGCGGCACAAGATTGAGTCCGATGTCATGGTGGCACCGGAGCAGGTGACCGTCTGGATGAAGCAACTGGCGGATAGGGCTGCCCTCCACCGGCGGGCCGGTGGCGTCCACGCGGCTGCCCTTGTTTCTCGGGACGGGAGTGAATTCATCTGCGTGGCGGAGGATGTGGGGCGACACAACACGCTCGACAAGATTGCGGGCAACTGCCTGCGAGCGGGTAGACCGACAGAAGATGGCATCCTGCTGACGAGTGGGCGGATCAGTTCGGAGATGGTCAGCAAGACCGCCCACATGGGGGTTCCGGTGATTGTGTCGCGCACCTCGCCAACCACACTGTCCGTGGAGTTGGCAGAAGCATGGGGCATCACCTTGATCGGCTACACGCGGCGGAAGAGCTTCCGGGTCTACGCCGGGAAAGGGCGTGTGTCGGAGGAGTCCTAGGCCGCTGCTCGATTGGTCAGCCAGATCTACAAGGCGCGGTGCCTATCTGGTGCGCGACGGCCACGTGTCGGCCCGGATTCTGTACTTGCGACGCCGTCGCTTCTATCGCTGGGCACTATCCGATTTGATGGCGAGCCGGGGGAACCGGAGCCAGCGCGATGCGACGGGCTAATCCAGGTTCTCAGCTACTTTCGACGCGCGTTTCGAACTCATGAAGAGCTTGGATCAGGCGATCTTGGCGTAGGCTGCTGGTAAGATCGCCGCGGGTCCGCTCCAGAACGCCCCGCAGCTGATCAACGCGATGGCGTAGACCGCCGGTAATCGCGTTGGGGAAGTCGAAGGTGTTCACCACGTCGTAGACTGCGTCCATGAGTTCCAGCAGCCGCTCCGCCTCCTCCAGATTCCCACGCCGCATCTCGTCGAGAGAGCGGCGGCGCAGCTCGCTGGCCGCCTCGCAGAGGCCGTTGAGGTAAGATGGGTAGGTGACGTTCAAGTCCTCCGGTTCCGGAACCGGAGTCCCCTCCACCAGCGCCAGGGTAGCATGAGCCTCCACCAGCTCCTTCATGGCGTCCCGCGTGTAGCCGGCATGGCGGAGATCGGGATAGGGCTGCAGGACTTCAAGAATCGCTGCGGCAAGGCTGTCGGCTTCGCCCAGCAGGGCGCGAGCCTCGACCCATTCATTGCGGTGACCAGCGCGAATGGCATTACCGCAAAGGCGGATCAGCTCGCGGGTCCGGTGCAGGACCTCATCTCGAATCCCATTGCGGGTCTCGAAATCAGCGCGGATGCGCTCGGCGATCGTCTCCAGTCTCTCCATGAGTGGTGGGCAGCAGGATTAGTCCTCGGACGGCTCGGGCGGCTTGACCCCCCCGAAGAACTGCTGGGCTAGGTTCTCTCCGCCGGAGGGTATGTTGATCTCACCGAACTGGGCTTCATACTTCTCCAGGTTCTCATTGAGAGCCCTCAGGAGCAGTTTGGCGTGGAAGGGCGTGGTGACGATCCGAGCATGTACGCGGGACTTGGGCGAGTTTGGCAGGACGCGGGCGAAATCGATGATGATCTCGGACGGGGAGTGCGTGATCATCGCGAAGTTAGCATAGGTGGCATCGAGGTCAGCAGGGACCTCGATGTTAATCTTCTGCTTCTGCGAGCGTCCCTTACTCATGGAAAACCTCCTCGGAAGTTCGGAAATGTAACACACTTGGCGAACGCGAGATGCGCCGACCGTTCGCCCGGGCAGCTGGGGGCCGGACGGGTGGGTGATCTGACCCGGACCGCCGCCCTGCTGCAGCAGGGCGGCCGATCCAGTGATCGCGCTGTGTAGGTACGTGCTTGGCTAGAATGGAATCTCTTCTTCTTCCTCCGGGGGCTCGTCCGGAACCTCGGCCGCGCCCGTTCCCGGCGCCGCGACGCCCCGGCCGAGGAACTTAACGGTCTGCGCGGTCACCTCGTAGGATGCACGCGCCTCCCCATCTCTTCCAGTCCAAATGCGCGGCCCGCCTGTCTCTGGATCAGGGCGGAGCCGGCCTTCGACCAGGACCTGGCGGCCTTTCTCTAGGTACTCGTTACAGACTTCGGCCATGCGGCGCCAGACGGTCACGCGGAACCATACAGTCTCCTCTCCCTGTGACCCATCGCTGTTTGTCCAGCGGCGATTCGTGGCGATGGAGAAATTCGTCACGGGGGTCCCATCGCGGGTATAGCGCATTTCTGGATCCTGTCCCAGGTTGCCGACGATTGTGAGTCTTTGATACATTGGGGCCCTCCTTATGGGGTAGTAGCCTGGACTTCGACGAATCTTACTGCAGATTCCGGGGGGCGTCAAATCCGAGAGTGTCGAGCCCCTGGTCTTGCAGGGGCTCGACCTTTGCACGTCAGGATTCTACACTACGCTGGCCGAATACGCCGGGCTTTCTCCGTCAGAAGCTCAGACCCAGCCGCGTAGCTTGCAGGCCTCAGCGACGCGTCCGACGGCTACCACGTATGCGCCCATGCGGTTCTTGACATCATACTGTTGTGCTGTCTCATGCACCGCGTGGAACGCGGCCGTCATTTTCTTATCCAAACGTTCGTAGACCGTCTCCTCGTCCCAGTAGTAGTCATAGGCGTTCTGCACCTGCTCGAAGTAGGAGACGGTCACCCCGCCAGCGTTGCAGAGGAAGTCCGGGATGACGTAGATGCCCTTCTCGTAGAGAATGTCATCGGCCTCTGGCGTGGTCGGGCCGTTGGCGAACTCGGCCACGATCCGGGCCTTGACGTTGCCGGCGTTGGAGCCCGTGAGCTGGTTCTCAAGGGCGGCTGGGATCAAGACGGTGACGTCAAGCTCAAGGAGCTCATCGTTCGTGATGTTCTCAGCACCGGGGAAGTCGAGTACTGCGCCGGTCTCACGTTTGTGTGCTTTCACCGCGGCGGAATCGAGGCCGTCAGCCTTGTAGATGGCGCCGCTGGAGTCCGAGACTGCGACGATCTCAAGGCCCAAGAGTTCCTCCCCGAGGCTGTGAGCAAAAGATCCTGCGTTGCCGTAGCCCTGGACTGCGGCGGTGCCACCATTGAGGTCGATACCGAGGGCTTGCCCAGCCTCACGAATGGCGTACATACCACCACGGGCAGTAGCGTCACCGCGGCCCTGCGAGCCGCCCAGCGGAATGGGCTTGCCGGTGATGACACCGGGTACGTTGTGGCCTCGAAGGAAGGAGTACTCATCCATCATCCAGGCCATGATCTGGGGATTGGTGTAGACATCGGGTGCGGGAATGTCTGTCTCCTCGCCGATGATTCTACCCACCTGGCGGATGTAGGCGCGGCTGAGGCGCTCCAGCTCTCGCTGGGACATCTCCTTCGGGTTGCAGATCACGCCGCCCTTCCCCCCGCCGAGAGGCAGATTGACCACGGCGGTCTTCCACGTCATCCATGCTGCCAGCGCGCGCACTGTGTTGACGGTCTCCTCGGGGTGGAAGCGGAGTCCCCCCTTCGTGGGGCCGAGAGCGTCGTTGTACTGAACCCGGAATCCGCGGAAGACCTTGACGCTTCCGTCGTCCATGGGGACCGGCAGGGTAACGTGGAGCTCACGCAACGGCCAGCGCAGGAGTTCGTGGGTCGCCGAGTCGAGCTGCATAATCTCGGCGGCTTCATCCAACTGCTGCTGCGCAATGGCGAAAGGGTTTCGTTCTGACATAAGGTTTTCCTCCATTTAGGGTTGTAGGTACTCTCCAGTCGAATCAACATCGACTGTGCTATGGAACGCTAGATATGCCCCTAGGGCACGTGATCGGCTGGCGGGCCCCTCTTCACGGGCGCGACCAGCCGTTGCCGCCGGCTGCCTCTCGGCCATAATTTGCTGCACCCCTTGACGAAGTCGAGGCTAGCGACTGACGGCGAGGAGCTAGCCTCGTCTGATCTCCAGCTGTTCTGTCAGTAGGTCTCTGGCGAACTGAGGATTAGCCTTGCCTCGGGTCGCCCTCATGATACGACCGATGAACCAGCCGAGCACCTGGTTCTTTCCGCTGAGGTACTCATTGATTTGCTTGGGATTCTCATCCAGCACCCGTGTGACGATTGCATTGAGCTTGTCTTGATCCGAGATCTGGCCCAAGCCTTGCTCCGCGACGATGCGCTCAGGATCCCGTCCGCTGGCAAACATCACCTCAAGCACATCTTTTCCAGTCGTCTTATTGATCCTCCCCTTCCCCACCAATGCGATCAACTCCGCCAGATCTGCAGGGGGCACCTTTACGTCATCGTTGCACGAACCCTCGCTCTTCATCAGGCGGAACAGTTCGCCCATTATCCAGTTGGCAGCGTCCTTTGGAGGGGCACCTGCAGCCACGACGCGCTCGAAGTAGCCGGCGATATCCTTGTCACCCACCAGCAGTCCCGCGTCATACTCACTCAGACCATACTGGGAGGTGAATCTGGCATGTCTTGCTCTGGGCAGCTCCGGAAGCTGGCTCCGCAGGGTCTCGATCTTCTCGCGGCCGATCTCCAGCGGGGGGATATCGGGCTCCGGGAAATAGCGGTAGTCGTCGGCGAATTCCTTGCCCCGTTGACGTACTGTCACACCTTCGACCTCATTCCAGCCCATCGTCTGCTGCTCGATGGTCCCGCCTTGTTCCAGGACGGCGATCTGATGATCGATCTCGTAGGCGATAGAGTCATACAGGGCACGGAACGAGTTCAGGTTCTTGATCTCGTGACGTGAGCCCATCTCCTGCGAGCCGACGGGACGAACGCTGACGTTGGCCTCGAAGCGCATCACGCCTCGTTCCATGTTACCCGAGTTGACGCCGAGATAGATGAGGATCTGCCGCAGTGCCTCGCCGTAGGCGCGTGCCTCTTCAGCAGAATGCATATCCGGCTCCGAGACAATCTCGAGAAGAGGGACCCCAGCGCGGTTAAGATCAACCTTGCTGACTCCGTCTTGGTGGTAGAGCTTGCCCGCATCCTCCTCGAGGTGCGCGCGTCGAATGCGGACAGTGTGCTCGACAGCGTGCCCCTCGGATGGAACGGCGAATCGGAGGTAGCCATCAACTGCGAAGGGCAACGCGTACTGGGAGATCTGATACCCCTTGGGGAGATCCGGGTAGAAGTACGACTTGCGGGCGAAACGGTTGAGTGGCGGGATGTCACAGTGGAGCGCTAGACCAGTTTGGATGGCGATGTCGATGGCCCGCTGGTTCACTACGGGCAGCACGCCAGGCATAGCGGTGCAGACCGGACAAACGAACGTATTGGGCTCCAGGTCGCCGGTGTCCTCCACTACCGGGCAGCCGCAAAACATTTTCGACTCGGTGTGGATCTGAGCGTGGACCTCCAGACCGATGACGGGTTCGTACGCAATCATTTCGCCACACCGGCCCACGTTTCAACGCCAGTCAAGGATCTCTCCTCGTCGACTCTTCACGCATAGCCGTCCACGTGTCATCATCGGTCTATCCCTATGCGCCATTATATCGCATCTGGATGCTTCGTGCCACAGTTGAGTGCGCCATGTCTAGCCGTGGCGTCGCATGAATCGTTGCAGACGTTCAAGTGCCTCTTCAATCTTCTCATAGGCCGTCGCATAGGAACAGCGCACGAATCCGGTTCCGGCCTCGCCAAACGCGCTGCCAGGTACTACGGCCACCCGTTCCTCGTGAAGCAGGCTCTCAGCAAACTGATTGTCGTTCATCCCGGTGACCTGGATCGAAGGGAAGGCGTAGAAGGCCCCTCGGGGCTCGAAGCAGTCCAGGCCCAGATCGTTCAGCCCGTCGACAATCAACCGTCGTCGGCGATTGTACTCGACGACCATTTCCTCGACGAAAGGCTCTCCCTCTCGCAGGGCGGTGAGGGCTGCATACTGCGATACGGTCGGGGCACACATGATCGTGTACTGATGTATCTTACGTAGCTGCCCCAGAATCTCAGCGGGGGCGGCGATGTAGCCAATGCGCCACCCGGTCATGGCATAGGCCTTGGAGAATCCCTGCAGCAGGATGGTACGGCTGTACATCCCCGGCAGGCTGGGGAAGCAGACGTGTTCTGTGCCGTAAACCAGTCGATCGTAGATCTCGTCGGAGATGACGAGTAAATCATGTTGCTTGGCAACGGCGGCGATCTCGTTCAGACGCTCCCGGCTCATCACGGCCCCAGTGGGGTTGTTCGGGTACCCGATCAGCAGGGCCTTAGTCCGCGGGGTGATAGCTGCCGCGATTTCTTCAGCCGTGATCTGGAAATCATTCTCTACCCGGGTAGGGATGATGACAGGCCTGCCACCGGCGAATGTGACCTCGGGTGCGTAGGACACGAAGCAGGGTTCGGGGACGATACACTCATCCCCGGGATCAAGCGTGGCAGCAAGGGCCAAGTAGAGGGCCTCGGAGACACCGACGGTGACCAAGATTTCGCTGGCTGGATTGTAGGTCTGCTCGTAGAGATTGTCCAGATGTTCGGCGATGGCACGGCGCAGCTCCATGAGCCCCGAGTTCGAGCTATAGTGGGTCTCCCCCTGGCTCAGCGACCGGATACCGGCCTGGATAATGGGCTCCGGGGTGTCGAAATCGGGCTCTCCGATGCCGAGGCTGATGACGTTCTCCATCGTCGCAGCGATGTCGAAGAAGCGACGTATCCCAGAGGGCGGGACAGTCGTGATACGCTCTGAGACGAGGTTGCTGACGCGGTGCATTGAGACACCTCCGTGACGCGTTTCTGTGCGTCCTAGTTGCCACCCGCTGGGATGGTCACTACCCTAGCTTTCGATAACAAGTTCTGAGCGTTCGTGCCACATCAACTCCGCCACACCGCTGAAACGGCCATCGGCGAGGAGTGGGATGAGGACAATGCTCTCTGCGAGCCCGCTTTCCTTGTCACTGTGGTAGCGTGTGGGCGTGAATTCTCCAGCGCGATAGCGCGTGTACGTCTCCCTGATCTTAGCCTGCGACTCCGGATTGTGACATTCGTGCAGGCTGGTGCCAATCAAATCCTTTCCGCCACGATCGCCGTAATGCTCAAGCGCCAGGTCGTTCAGGAAGATGATACGGCCATCCTCGTTGGCAATGGTAACGGCGGCGCGCAATCCTGCGAAGAGCTTCCCAAGCTTCTGCTCTGCGATCACGCCGGTCATCCCTTGATTGTGCCCCGGTCGGTCGGCTCGCCGTTGCGCTGGAGCAGCCAGACGCCCAACCCGGCGGCAGAGAGCAGGGCAGCCAACCCGATCGCTGCGGTTGTCACGGTCTCTTTCTCCATACCCGGCATGACGGCGCCGCGAAGCCCGGCCTCAGCCCCATACTCGCTGAATAGGCGACCCCACTTGGTCTCCAGCGCCTTCTCCACACGCTGACGGCCAACGAAGGGGTACCAATACACGTTGTGATAGAAGTTGCTGGCAAAGTAGGACCACGGAACGAGCGGCGAGCGAAGCAGCAAGCCCTCCAGCGGCTTGAGGGGGCCGTGGTATATCGCCTTCTGGCCTAAACTGGCGAAGGTGTCCTCCTGCACGAAGCCCCAGTCCTGGGCCATGACCCAGTCGGGATCTTCCCCGACGATCTCGATCTGATCGGGGTCGCCAACGCCAAGCCCCAGGTCGTGCGCGATGCGGATGAAGGGGATGTCGAGAGGATCGAAGCCCTGCAGATGAGCGGACATAGCGTCGATCGCTACCTGATCGGCAGAGGCCAGCAGGATGTCCTTCTGATGCCAGCGCATCGCCCGCGGACCAGGCCCATCGCCTGCGAAGGTGCCATCCATCACAGCGAAGAGCCCTGGATGGATGTCTTGCTGGATCATCAACAGATCGACCAGCGTCTTGTGAATGTCGGCATGGGTCCAGTGCCGCCTGCGCCCCAGCAACCCTCCGAAGGCGTTCTTCATCGCGCCCGTGATGGTGGTGAAGACGTGAGTCTTCACGGTCGGAAGCTGAATAATGTTGCGCCCGATCAGTATCTCAGGGATATAGACGCCCTCCGGATAGATTCTATCCAGCGCGAGGAACGGCTCCGGAGGCTCGTAGCGGACCCAGTTGTACTGGGGCTCGAAGAGATGAACGTTGCGGATGCCGTAGGTGTCAACCACAAACTTGTGTTTGTTGTGCCTCTCACCCACGTGGGCGTCGACGACGACTGTGTCGTTGTGCGCGGCGATCAGGTTCTCGTAGCCGGCAGTCCGGAGTCCGCGTATGACGCCCTCCAGCTGCCACGGCGCCGTTGAGCATGCCGGGTACCAGGTCTGCCAGGAGATATTGATCTTAAGAAGAGTCTCGTTCTTCTGTGGCAGGACGGTGCGGACGCCCGCCAGGTCCATCAGTCGTGCGTAGTCTTCAAGCACGGTCTCTGGACTGGTTCTGAGAACGGCCACTTGGCCGCGTCCAGGAAAGTCTTTGGTCATGCTTCCTCCAGGATGAAATCGCTCAGGATCAAAGCTAATGCACAGATGACAATGAGCGGGCTGCTACAAGCGAAGCGATTGTACCACGCTTCCTAGTGAGGTCAACGACACCCACAGTCGAATGGAACAGCCTATACGACGCGAGGTACCCGGGCCAGGATCTCAGAGACGACCTCGTAGTTGATGGTGCCCAGCCAATCAGCGACCTCTTCAGCCGTAATCTCGTCGTCGCCCTGGCGCCCGATGAGAACCACTTCGTCGCCCACTCGTACACCTGGGATATGATCGACCTGTATCATGGTCTGGTCCATACAGACTCTACCCACTATCGGAGCCCGTTTTCCCCGAATGAGCACGGCTTCCCAGCGCGTAGGCGCCCGGCGGAAGCCGTCAGCATAGCCCACGGGGATGACGGCAATGGTTTCCTCATCACGGGTCCGGTATGTGTTGCCATAGCTCACGTAGCTTCCCGGCGGTAGCTTCTTGACTTGGGCCACGGTGGTCTTCCAGGTCAGGGCCGGGCGGCACCCCGGCGGCAAGGAGACGTGTCGGGATGGCTCTAGGCCGTACATTGCCAGGCCCACACGTACCATGTCGAAGTGAGACTCCGGCAGGCGGAGTGTGGCAGATGAATTGGCGCAGTGGATAGTGCGGAAGGTCACTCCGATCTCTTCCAGCTGAGCCAGGACTTCCCGGAATCGTTCGAGTTGCCAGCGGGTGTAGTTGAGATCCTCTTCGTCAGCCACCGAGAAATGGGTGAACAGACCCTCAACCTCGAGGCCGGGGAGCTGACGAACGTTTTTCATGAAAGAGACGACCTGCGCTGGCAGCAGGCCTAGACGCCCCATGCCGGTGTCCACCTTCAAGTGCAGAGGGCATTCACGGCGCAGGTCCTCGGCAGCTCGGCTGTAAAGCCGGGCCAGCTCGGCGTCGTAGACCGTCAAGGTGACCTCGTGGCGCAGGGCTTCCTTGGCCAGCCAGGCCGGGGTATAGCCCAGCACAAGGATGGGTGCCTCTATGCCTGCGTTTCGCAGGTGGACTGCCTCGTTGACGGATGCCACGCCGCAGACAGAGGCGCCGTTGTTGAGGGCCGTGCGCGCCACCTTCACAGCCCCGTGCCCGTAGGCATCGGCCTTCAGGACGGCCAGGACATCCACCGAAGGACCGACGAGCTGTTTGATCTGGCGGATGTTCTGCGCGACTGCTTCCAGATCGACCTCCAGCCAGGTGGGTCGGCTCGGTCGGACGGCCTGAACTTTGAGGCCTTTCAGTCGCCGCACCAGATGGGCGCTGTCCGTGGGATTCTGGAGAAGGCTCTCCACCACGCGCTCCATGTGGGTTTCCACGTCTCCCTTGATCAAGACCACGTCGCCGGACGTCAAGCGCGGTGTCAGCGTCCTGACGATGTCCTCCGCGGTGTGAGTGATGATGATTTGGTCACGACTGAGGCCCGTCTCTGCGGCCCCTTCAGCTATCCATGCCGCTCGGTCTCCCTTGGTGATCAGGAGATCGACCTGGACGGCGGCCGCGGCCTCGCCAACCTGTTCGTGTCCTACAACGGAGTAGCTCCCCAACTGGGCCATATCACCCAGAACCGCGATGTGACGCTTGGCAGGATAGGTGGAGAGGGTGTCCAGGGCTTGCAGAGCGGTGGCAGGGTTTGAGCCGGCGGACCCGTCCATCAGAAGGGAATTGTTGATACCTTCGAGGACTTGTAGTCGACCGGGACCGGGCCGGAGTCCCTCTATGCCCGCACGGATGTCAGCCCAGGGGATGTCATACCTCATACCGACCGCAACAGCTGCGAGGATCGTATACGCCTGGTGACAACCTAGAAGCTGGGTGCGGATGCCTGATTTGGCCGGGTAGCCGGGGATACCGAGTCCAGTAGCTCCTGGGAAGTGGATAACCAGCTCAAGTCCTTCGGCCGTGGGCCGGAGGTCGGAGGCGACGATGTCGGCGTCAGGGCTCAGACCATAGGTGGCGATGTTGGCTCGTGTTCGCTGCCGCATGGCCCGGACTCGATCATCGTCATAATTTAGCAAAGCCACGCCCGTGGCGGACAGCGCCTCGACTAGCTGGCCCTTCTCCGCAGCAATTTCCTCCAAGCTGTTGAAGTAGGCGAGGTGCGCAGCATTGACGGAGGTCACGACGGCAGTCTGAGGGCGGGCTAGCTCGGTCATCGCTGCGATATCGCCGAAGGCGTGGGCTGCCATTTCCAATACCGCCACATCGTGCTCGGTTGTGAGCTTCTCCAGAGAAAGAGGGAGGCCGAAGGTGTTGCTCAGGCCCGGCGGGTTGGCGAAGACCTTGTAGCGTCTGCTCAGGATGGCCGAAATGGCCCGGCAGACGGCCGTCTTCCCCGCGGAACCCGTGACAGCTATCGTCTCCGGTTCGTACTTGCGGAGGATGTAGGCGGCCCACTGGGACAGGGCATTCCGTGTATCGGGCACAACGATGCAGGGCAAGGTGGGGTTCGGGGGGGGAAACTGGCAAAGGACGCCGCCCGCGCCTTCTGTCACAGCCTCGGAGATGTAGTCGTGACCGTCACCGCCCTCGGTCTTAACGGCGATGAAGAGATCGCCGGGCGTCAGCCGCTGGGAGTTGTAGCAGAATGCGGAGAACGTGGTGGGTGTAGCAGGTCCCACCAGTTGGCCGCCCGTCGCTTCTAAGAGATCGCCCAGGTGAATCATCTTTGTCGCCAGGGTCGATTATAGCACCGCGGCATCTCGACTGCAACTGGTCCCGCTGTTCGTTGTCCTTTCGCCAGCCCTGTGCTATCATCTGTTTCTGTAGCGACCTCCGGGGGCAGACGCTCGGGCGGGCAGTGAGTTGACAATCGTGAGAGCCGGGAGGTACGCATTGCTTGAGGCGCTTCGCGCGACGGTGGATACATGTCCCGAGGCCGCCGATGTGGCGATTGTGATTGACGTGGTGTGGACTTTTACCACGGCGGTTCCTGCCTTTGATCCTGGGATCAAGGAGATCACCTGACTGTGTCTCAAAGCTCCGGTCAGGCCGCGTGACGATGGCGATCAGCGGGTCGCACCCGGGTGGGCCGGGCGACGAGGATCAGGCCTATGCCGATTGCCTTGAGGCTGGGATACGGGGCCGACTGGTTGATCAGCAGAGTGTGAGCCGACGCGTGTGATCGGTGCAAGCCACCGAAACGTAGAAAGACCCGGATCGTCGGCAGTTCTTGCCCCGGGATTCTGAGCTCACTCCGTAGCTGGATCAGTTTCGCCGTGCGATGGTGGTCCCACGCGAAGGCGGTCACAGTGTGATGATGCCCGTGTCTGCGCAGGGGAGCTCATGGTCAGGGCCGACTAGGTGCACCAGACCTGACGCAGAGGATCCGGCGGAGACGACCGCTTCGGAATCTCCGGAGCGAGGGTCCTGCCAGACAGCGGGGAAGCCACAGCGCGAGGTTGAGATGGGGAGAAGAACACACCCGGAGGGTATGGCCGAGTTCTTCGATGCCCGGCAGGCGGGCTACGAGGAGCACATGGCGGAGACAGTCGCCGATTTTGACCGCTTCTACGAATCCATTGCGGACCCAATTCCGGAGACCAACGATGCACTCCAAATTCTTGATGTCGGCTGCGGCACGGGGCTGGAGTTGCACGCAGTCTTGAGCAGGGCACCCAACGCGGTGATCACGGGTATCGATCTTTCGGCAGGGATGCTAGGCAGGCTGCGACGGACGTTTGTTGAGCGCTTGGATCAGTTGCACCTGATCGAAGGCTCCTACCTGGACGCTCCTCTCAGTGACTCTCTCTACGACTTCGCCATGGCAGTCATGACGCTTCACCATCTGCTGCCGGCGAGGAAGACGGAGCTCTACCGAAGGATCAGGCGCGCGTTGAAGCCAGACGGGGCATACATTGAGGGTGATTGGGTTGTGTCTCCGGGAGAGGAGCGACGCTACTTGTCTGAGTATCACGAGCGCGTGAGAGGCCTGCCTGCGGCCGACAAAGGGGCTTACCACATCGATGTTCCGCTCTCTATGGAGACTCAGAAGAGTCTCTTGCTGGATGCGGGTTTCTCTGGCGTCCGGGTGATCTGGCACGCAGCCGGCAGCATGGTCTGCGTGGCGCGCGGCTGAAGCGACGAACTGGGGGACATGTTCCGTTCCCGCCGTGGCAGCCAGAAGGTGAGGATGCTTTGTGACAAGGACGCAAGAGGAGGCGTAGCTGTGCCCACCAATCTACCTCCAGATTACTTTAGGATCGAAGAGGAGTTTCGAAAGGCGAGATCGAATGAGGAGAAGATCACCCTTCTTCAGGAGATGATGAGTGTGGTGCCCAAGCACAAGGGCACCGACCGGCTACGCGCCGATCTACGTAGGAAGCTTGCCAGCCTCAAGCGGGCACCCAAGGCGCGTAAGGCCACCGCGCGCCACGAATCCCCGTACCATATCGAGCGCGAAGGCGCCGGGCAGGCGGTGTTGGTCGGAACCCCGAACACAGGAAAATCCGCGCTGCTGAGAGCTCTGACAAACGCCGAACCTGAAGTGGCTCCCTACCCCTTCACCACCTGGACGCCCAAGCCGGGGATGATGGAGTATGAGAACGTCCAGATTCAGTTGATCGATACACCGCCCCTGAACGAAGAGCACGTCGAACCTGAATTGATGAACCTGATCCGCAGGGTGGATCTTGTCCTGCTGGTTCTGGATGTACAGGGCTATCCCATACAGGAGTTCGAAGATGCAATGGGGCTCCTGGAGGCGTACCGAATCGTTCCTTTTCGTAAGAAGGAGGACCACGGAGAAGAGAAGGGGTGGGCCTTCAAGCCGTTCCTCATCCTCGTCAACAAGAGCGACGAGCCGAGCTACGATGAGGACGTGATGGTGCTGGGCGAGCTTCTCGGCGAGGAATGGATGCTGTTGCCAGTTTCAGCCGAGACGGGGCGAAGGTTGCACGAAATGAGACGTGCCGTGTTCGACCTGCTGGAAATCATTCGAGTCTACTCGAAGCCTCCAGGAGAGGCGCCCGATGTGAGTGCTCCGTTCGTGTTGGAGAAAGGAAGCACGGTGGAGACGTTCGCCGCCAAGGTGCATCGGGATTTTCTCGAGACGCTGAAGACGGCGCGCATCTGGGGCAAAGGCGTCTACGACGGTCAGATGGTGGGACGGGACCACGTGCTCCACGACGGAGACGTGGTGGAGCTCCGTACATGACGGGCTGGCGGACCGCCCGTCTCAACCGCGAAGAAACGATAGCTTTTCCAATCTCGCTAGAACCTGCCGCACACCCTTCGCCGGTGAGACCCGCTCGGTGTCCACCACGACTGTGGGATGCAACGGCGCTTCATCCGGCACCTGAAGACCGGGGACAGTTGTGGCTTGGCCCTTGATGGCCTTCTCGTAGATCCCCTTCTTGTCCCTCTCCATGCACGTCTCCAGGGAGCATTGGACGTAGACCTCCGCAAAGCACTCGATCTCGCGTCGCGCGTGCTCGCGGAATTGCCGTCGAGCGGCCGTCGCAGCGATGAGGACATTCACCCCATTCTGTGTAAGGAGTTTGGCGATGAAGGCGAGGGCTTGGTAGAACCAGTCCCGTTCCTTCCGGGTGTAGGTCGGCTGCGGCGTCAACACATGACGCAGTTCGTCGGAGTCGAGGAGCTGCACGGTCCGGTCTCGGTCTCGGAGACGTCTGGTCAACCCCTCGGCAAGAGTGGTCTTCCCCGAGGCCGGGAGTCCTGTGAACCAGATGGCGAATCCGACTTCCTTGTTCACAAGTTGCTCCGTGTCCGGTGTCGGTGCCCGGTAGAGATCTGGGGTTGGGCCTGTCTGCGCTGGCGATTCACAGCTGTGCTCCCGAGGGATGACTCAAGTCGGTAGTAGGTCCCGGATGCCGGATGAGGATCGGATCTCGCAAGCCTGTGAATCGGTGGCACCAGCGCGGTATTTTGCCTCAGCCCCGCAGCGCCGTGCTAACGACCTGGCCTATGGTCCGGTTCCATTCTCGCGCTCGTCAGGAAAGGTAACGGTTGACTTCTTGAGGGTCAAAGCGATCGGTCTCAAGCACGTTGGTGATGAAGCGGAAGCGGGCCTGGCACACCCCGCGCCGGAGATTCGGGTATCAGACAGGATTGGCAAGCACCAGTCCACGCCAGGCGTAGAACGGCTGTATGACCGTCAAGAGTTCGTCGTCGTGCGTGCGATCCAGGCAGCGGTCCCAGAATCGAGCGTATAGGGTGTGGAAGGGCCCGCTCACCGTTCCAGAGTTCTGAAGCGCAAAGAAGACGAAGTTGATGCTCATCGAGCTTACGTCGTCGGCTGGCTCACCCCAGGCCCCTCGGCTGCGATCGAGCAGCGCGAAATCGGTCCCCTCGCCAAAAATAAGGACGTTCCAGGGGTGGAAGTCGCCGTGCACCTGGCTCAAGCGATGGACGGCATCCTGGATCCGCCAGCGCCAGTAGATACAGCGCTTCTCGATTGCTTCTAACTGTTCCGCTGTTGCGATGTCGAAATCAGACGGGTAGCTATCGAGCAGCCCCATGATGCCCTCGCCGTGCCCCACCAGATCCCGAACACGCCGTCGGTAAAGCAAGGCGTCGGACGCTTTCACGGAGTGAATGTCCGCTAGGTAGTCAGCCAGCAAGAAAGCGCGTTCGCCATCTCCGAGCGCCAGCTCACCGTCGTGAGAGATGCGCTGCAGGTCGGCGGCGTAGGGCTTACCGGGGGCGTAATGCGTGACATGGAAGAACTCGCCTGTATGTCCCAGGGACAGGAGGGCGCCGTCCTCTGTAACGCATCGATGTCGAGAGACCGAACGTGTCGGGGCAGGTTGTCGAACGTGGCATGGTCGAGCAGCAGGTTAGCTGCACGGTCGGAGCGGCGCTCGTGACCAAAACCATTGCGGGAGATATTTGGAGCACCAGTTGGCCTGCACACCGTTGACCAGGCACTCAATGAGAAGCGGCACGCCGTAGCCATAGCCCTTGATTCTGTCTGATTCGTCGTTACCCTGAAGCTCGGACACACGGATGACTTCGACCATCTCCTGATAGAGGGACGAGAGATAGGTCTCCAGCTGCTCTCGGTTGAATGGAAGGGCTTCCCAGTTGGTGGTCACAGATTCACTCTCCTCTCTCCCCGTTGGCGGTTTGACAGAAGTGGTTGAAGTCCCCGGTGCCGAATGCTATGGCTGACCTACCGCCTGACCGCGTGTCGGAGCTTCAGCTAGCGAGACGTCAAGTTTCGCCTCTCCGTACCGCCGGTGTACCCACAGCACCGTCAGCAGAATTCCCAGAGCCATTGCTCCCAGCCCGACGAGCCCTGCCTCCGGCCCGAAGGCACCGCCGGTCCACAGATCAGGGCCGCCCTGGTCGATGGTGATGAACGTTGCCGATCGGAAATCGGTACCGCTCACGGGGAAGCCAAATACATTGCCCTGGAAGAAATTCCAGGTGATGTGTAAGGCGATAGGGATGGCTAGCTCAGAGGTGAGCAAGTAGCCCACTGCCAGTAGGACACCCGCGAAGCCAATGTTCAGGGTGCTGAACAGGGATGCGTTGGGGTTGCTCGCGTGGAGCACGCCGAACACGGCGGAGGAGAGCAGCGTGGCAATCACGATGGCCCCGCGAGGGCTGATGATGTTCCAGGTCAGCCCTTCTGCCAAGTTGTGCAGATGGTATCCTCGACTGAAGAGCTCCTCGTAAAACCCCACAGCTAGGAAGGTCACCAGCGGGATTAGCAGGGCGCTGAAGAAGCCAGCGTCTGGATTCCTTGTCACGAACGTCCCGGTGACGGTCACCCATCCAGCGCCAAGCTCGCCTAGGAAGATGATGAGCATCAGGCCCGCTCCCAATGCCAGGCCAAAGGTGAAATCGATCCACCAGTCTCGATCGAGATGGAACCCGAAATCGGCGAAAAGCCGTCGATCGAGGAGGCGCCCGGCCAACCAGATGCTCATGGTCAAGGCGGAGGCCAGGCCCAGATACGAGAGCATCATCAGTGTGGGGTTTTTCAGGATGACCTGTTGCACGACCTCCGGACTCGAAAACTCATTAGGGGAGATGCCCTCGCGGGCCACCAGAATCCCAAGACCGATGACTCCGACGCTACCCTCGACAACTAGGGCGAGGAAGCCAAAGATGACGAGCTGCCCGATCAGGCGCCATAGAGCGCGCAGACGGCGCTGATTGCTGTTCCAGAAAATGCGCTTGATGAACTGCATAGGCTTGAGCTACCCCTCAATTGGCTATAGTTGGGCGATCTAGTCCTTGTCGGCGTGTTGACAGGCTCGGTGCGTCAGCTGAGAGGTGTCTCAAACGGCAGCTCGGCCTCCACATGCACAACCTGAGTAGGGTACGGGAGCTCGATGCTCTCATGCTCTGCCACCCGGTTGATGGCATCCACGACGTCCGAGTGCACGGCGAATAGATTGTGCGTCTCCTGGTTGACCCAGAACCGTGCGGCCATGTTCAGCGTCGCCTCGCCAAGTTCCTCCGTGAGGATCTCGGGCGCTGGTTCCTCCATAACACCTTCGGTGTGTCGGATCGTATCCAGGAAGACTTCCCTCGCTCGGTCCACATCCTCCCCATAACCGAGCCCGATCCCGACCGTCCGCCGCCGGAGAGGAAGCTTGGAGTAGTTGACGATCGCATTGGAGTAGACGTCAAAGTTTGGAATGATCTCTGTCACGCCGTCCCATGTCTTGATGACGGTGTCTCGCATTGTGATGTCCAGGACGGTGCCAGCGTGGCCTGCAACCTCGACGGCATCACCGGTCTTGAAAGGTTGTCGGATAAGGAGGAGCAGCCCGGCGATGAAGTTGCGTGCGATCTCCTGTAGCGCAAAGCCAATGGTGAAACCTGCAATGCCCAGCCCGGCGAGCAAGCTTGTGATGTTGATGCCAGGTATCTGGTTAAGGGCTGTCAGAGTACCCAGCACCAGCACGGACCACCGAGCCAGATTACTCAGAAGCTCCCGTGTCTCGGGATCGTCTATTTGGTCCTTAAGACCTTCATTGGTCGTCCGTCTGACTAGTCTGGCCAGAAACAGGGATGCAACGAAGATGCCGAACGCGATGAGATAGTTCGGCAGGTTCCTCACGAGATCTTCCAGTAAATCAAGAAATGGTGCTGTCATACTTATTTCCTTTGGTCTTCAGTGTATCCACAGAGAGCGATGGCGCCGGGTCCGGTGTGAACGCCCAACACGGGGCCGGTGATATCGATGAGTAACTCGGCCGGGGCGTACGCGCGTTCGATCTGTTCAGCGATGCGCTCGGCGTCCTGCTGGGCGTCGCCGTGCATGACGGCGATGTGCATCGGATACCTGGTGTTCAGTTCCTGGAAGAATCGGTCATAGAGTGTGCTCAACCCGCGCCGGCGGGACCGAACGCGGCCCGCGGCCTCGACTCTCCCTGTGTCACGGTCGACGTAGACCAGGGGCTTGATGTCGAGCAGAGATCCGATGAGTCGGGTTGCTCCCCCGATCCGTCCCCCTTTGTGCAAGTATTCCATGGTGTCCAAGAAGACGTAGTGAGCGAGGTGCTGCCGGACGCCGTCGGCTGCCTCGATCATCTTGCTGGCGTCGCCACCACGCTCCCGAGCGCGAGCAGCGGCGAGGACCTGCCACCCGAGTCCCATGGTGTTGCTTTTCGAATCGAAGACTTGTACCGGGTGGTCGATCATCGACCTTGCCTGGCTGGCCGACTGGAACGCACCGCTCTGCTCGCTACTTATGGCAATGACCACAATCTCCTCCGCACCTGCCCGTATGGCCTTCTCATACGTCGCCAAGAATCCCTCTGGAGTGGGGTGAGCCGTGGTTGGGCATTCAGGCTCCTCTGTCAGCCGCCGATAGAACGTCTTTGGTGCCATGTCGACGCGATCTCGAAACGTCTTGTCCCCCCAAATGACATGCATCGGAACGACGGTGATGTCGTATCGTTCGATCAGGTTCCTGGGGATATCGCACGTGCTGTCCGTGATCAGTGCAATGCAGTGCTCAGTCATTGTGCTCCTGTGAGGTCCTTCTTTGATTGGGGCTCGGCGGGAGACGGTGGGAGCTCGAATGTCTCAAGTCGGCGCTTTGCCTCCTCTATTCGGTCCGTCGGTGCGGTGGCGGAGACGCGGATGAATCCCTCTCCGCCGGGACCGAAAAAGGTACCGGGAGCCACCGCAATGCCTATTTCCTGTAAAAGAGTCTTCGCGAAGACTTCCGATGTCCAGGCGTCGGCGTCGCTGCCCTGCGAAGCGTCCGGGATGCGCGTCCACAGATAGAGCGTGGCTCTGGGTCGCGACGCCTGGAGCCCAATGCCCCGTAGTCCTGCCTCGAGCAACTCCAGTCTCTCTTCGTAGATCCGGTTGCGGTCTACGATCCAGCTGGGATCCATGGATAGCGCGGTGATGGCCGCCTCCTGGAGGGGGAGAAAGATCCCGGAATCGATGTTGGACTTGACCTGGGTCAAGGCCTTCACAGCCTGAGCGTTGCCCACCGCCATGCCCAGTCGCCATCCGGCCATGTTGGCCATCTTGGACAAGGAGTTGAATTCCAGGGCCACGTCCACGGCTCCAGGGACCTGGAGCACGCTGGGGGCTTCGTAGCCGCCGTAGGTGACATCGACATACGGCGCGTCGTAGCAGAGGAGCAGGTCGTGGCGGCGGGCGAAGTCGACGGCACGGCGTAGGAAATCTAGATCGGCCGTGGCACCAGTGGGGTTGTTTGGGTAGTTCAACCACATGAGCTTTGCCGATCTCGCCACGTTGGGCGGGATGGCATCAAAATCGGGAAGAAATCCCTGGGCTGGCCGAAGCGGAAAAGTGAAGACGTCGGCGTCAGCGAGGATGGTGCCGCGAGTATAAGGTGTATACCCAGGATCGGGCACCAGGGCCACGTCAGCGGGTCCTAGATAAGCCAGAGCAATGTTGATCAATCCCTCCTTCGATCCCAGGAGGGGCGAGATTTCGCTGTCAGGATCGAGTCTCACTCCGAATTGCCGATCGTAGTACGTCGCGATGGCCTTACGCAGCGCGGCGATGCCGCGATAGCCGGGGTAGCCGTGATGGCCTGGCTGGTGTGCTGCGCGGCAAAGCGTCTCAATCACATTCTTCGGGGGAGGCATGTCTGGATTGCCGATGTCGAGCCGGATGACGTCTAGCCCTTGTTGCTGAGCCGTCGCGACGTGGTCGGCCCATTGGGCGAAGGGATAGGGCGGGAGATTGAACAGGCGTTCAGCATGTCTTGTCATGGTCCCTCTGAGACTTCCTCGATGTGGTCGAGAAGCGCTGTCAAACCGAGGAGGTAGCTCCGCCAACCAAAACCGCTGATCTGCCCGAGACAAAGAGGCGCGATCATGGATTCGCGACGGAACGGTTCTCGCGCGTGGATGTTCGATAGGTGCACCTCGACCGCGGGAAGCCCCACCGCGGCCAGGGCGTCCCGCAGGGCGACGCTGGTGTGTGTCAGACCAGCAGGGTTGAGGAGGATTCCGTCGACTCGATCTCCGGCCTCCTGCAGCGAGTCGATCAAAACTCCCTCATGGTTTGACTGGACAATGCGGAGTGAAGCGCGGCGGTCTTGAGCAGCCTCTCGCATGGCAGCGTTGATCTCCTTGAGCGTCACCTGCCCGTACGTCTGAGGCTCCCTATGGCCGAGCAGATTGAGATTGGGTCCATGCAGCACCAAGATCCGCGTCTCGGGCGTCGTCATCGTCTCCTACCTCCAGATCGTGTCGTTGTCACGCTCATTGTACCATGGAGTCCCGGACATCAAAGACTTGCTAGGATGACCGCACAGACCCGGTTGCGCCCATCTCCCGCAGGACTGACAGGACCAGCCTCTTTGGCACACCCACATTGATGATCACCCGGCCGATGCCAAGCGGAAGCACCCAGCGGAGCGAATCGGCCTGACGCTTCTTGTCGTGGGCCATCGCTTGCCAGACATCCTCCGCTCGGAAAGGGCCGTGCCCCGGTGCTTCGCAGCGGATCGGCAGGCCCCAGGCAGCCAGAACGGATTCGATTCGCCTCGCCAGTTGATGTTCGGCCCGTCCTAATCTTAGAGCGATCCTTGCGGCAGCGACTGTTCCGATACTCACCGCTTCGCCATGCCGAAGCGTGTAGCCACTGACTCTCTCGATGGCGTGACCAACTGTATGACCGAGGTTCAATGCGGCGCGTCGCCCGTGTTCATACGGGTCCTCTTCCACAATGTCGATCTTGACGCGCAGAGCACGGGTCAGCTGTTCGGGGGACAGCAGGCGGGGCTGGTTGCCCGGTGCCTGCGATGCGCGCCCCAGGACCTCCAGTTCCCCGAAGAGGCTCGGTGCGCCGATGATACCGTGCTTGATGACCTCTGCCATCCCAGAACGCAGCTCAGGGTCGGCAAGCGTCGAAAGAACCTGTGGATCGATCACGACAGCGTGCGGCTGTTTGAAGGCGCCCACCAGGTTCTTGCCTTGACGTAGATCAACGCCAGTCTTGCCGCCGACGCTCGCGTCGACCATAGCCAGCAGCGTAGTGGGCACCTGCGCGAAGTAGATGCCACGCAAGAAGCTCGCTGCAGCGAACCCGGCGATGTCTCCCGTGACACCGCCCCCCAAAGAGAGCACCAGTCCGGTGCGGTCGAGCCCACCCGCGAGGAACTGCTCATAGAGTGAGGAGACAGTCCTTAGTGTCTTGTGTCGCTCACCGTCGGGGACAACACATCTGAAGGGATGGAGGTAAGCTGCTGATAGGCTCTGCTCGACCTCAGCCGCGTAGAGAGGGGCCACGACGTCATTCGAGACGAGAGCGACACGCGTCCCAGCGGGGATTGCCGCGGCCCGCAGTGCCCCGCCGATGTGGTGGAGCAGGCCCGTCCCGACCTGCACGTGATACGCTCCGCCGGGGTAGTCGGTCCTCACGGTGCGGGCCTCAGCCAGCGCGAGTACACGCTCAACCACGCGCTCGACCGGCAGTCGGCTGGTGTCCACGTGCCAGGGAAGGGCAGCGTATGCGTCTTGCCGAAGAGTGAGCAGACGCTCAATCTCGGCACGGGGGTCGCGGACCTGGAGGAGGGGACGTTCCTCACCACCGCTCACGCGTCTGAGGATGTCACCGGGCTCGGCATGCAGGCAGATGAGCATGTCTTCCTCGCGCATGACGGCCCGGTTCCGGGGCGCGACCAGTGTGCCCCCGCCGGTGGCGATCACGTAGCCGTCTCGACTGCTCAGCTCCTCGCACAACCGGGCCTCCATGTCCCGGAAGGCGGCTTCGCCGTCCTCCGAGAAGATGCGTCGGATCCGTTTCCCGGCGCGAGCCTCGATTTCGGTGTCCATGTCGACGAAGCGGCGGGCCAGCCTTTCCGCCACTGCGCGGCCAATGACGCTCTTGCCAGTCCCCATGAAGCCGGTGATGATCAGATTGCCCTTGGTCTCTTGGGTTTCTGGCATCGTCTCTTTGCCTGGTCTACGCCTTCTCGATCCGGGACCGCATTTCATCCACGCTGTCACCACCGAGTTTCTCCACCAGTGCACCAGCTAGGGTCCAGGCCACCATTGCCTCTCCGACCACGGATGCGGCTGGAACGGCGCACACATCGGACCGCTGGTACTGCGTCCATGCTGGCTCGGCGGTCGCAAGGTCGACAGAGCGGAGTGGTGTCACGGTGGTCGGGATGGGCTTCATGGCCGCTCGCACGACGATGGGCATGCCATTAGTCATCCCGCCCTCAAAGCCTCCGGCGCGGTTGGTGTGCCGCGTGATGCCCCCCTTGTCATCCAGGTACATCTCGTCATGGACCTGGGTTCCGGGACGGCGCGCATTCTCGAAGGCGGGGCCGATCTCCACGCCCTTGATGGCTGGTATGGACATCACCGCCCGGACCAATCGGGCATCGAGTCGACGATCCCAGTGCACGTGGCTTCCGAGACCGACTGGGATGCCGGTGGCGCTGATGACAAAGACACCGCCTAAGGAATCGCCGTCTTCCCGCGCCTGGTCGATCTGCTGCCGCATCAGGTCCGCCGCTAAACGATCTGGGCATCGCAAGTCATTGGCTTCGGCCAGGGCCCATAACTTGGCGTGTGATTGGTCGGGTAGATCCGCGGCTATGCCGCCGATCTCCGTTACGTAGCTGCCGACCGAGATAGTGAATCCCGCCAGTAGTTGTCGGGCTACGGCCCCGATGGCCACGCGGGCAGCGGTCTCACGGGCGCTGGCCCGCTCGGAGATGGGGCGAGCATCGCTCATGTCGTACTTGACCATCCCGGCGTGGTCGGCGTGTCCAGGCCGGGGGACAGTGAATCGAGGGAGATTGCCTGACTGCCACCGCTCGCGCCAGTTGGCCCAGTCTTTGTTCTCGATGCAGATCGCCACGGGCGCCCCTGTGCTCCTTCCGTAGAGGACGCCGCTCAGGATTTGGACCCGGTCTTCCTCAATCGTCATCCGCGCCCCTCGACCATAGCCGCCTTGTCGGCGGCGCAGGTCACGATTGATGACTTGAACGTCTATCTGGAGGCCGGCCGGCAGGCCCTCAACAATGGCGGTCAGGCACTGGCCATGGGACTCGCCGGCTGTGAGGAATCGAAGCATCGTCATCACCTCTTGCGTTGAGGGGTCTCTGTGTTTTACTGTGGTCCGGTTACGATTGTGCTGACAACTTGGGCCTGGTGTCTATGCCGACCAGGAGCGAATGGTCCGGGCGCTTGAAGTTCCAAAGGCTATTACACCGATCAAGCCAGGATGGGCAAATTATAGCGTCTCAGTGCCCACAAGCCAAGCTGAGGTTGTGCAGAGCGGAAGGGGCTCGCAAGACTGGTCACATGGGCAGGTGAGGGACCGCTCGACTGGCGGATCTAAGGCACGCGGGAGTGGTCTATGATGAGGTAAAGACGGATCGGGTGAGCGCCCTATGGGGGCTCCACGGAGGGACCATCGGATAGCAGCGGTAGACGACGACTGTCGGCGTGACGAGGTGCCCCTATGCGGTGCACATAATGTGGTTGCAGCGAAGAAGGATTCTGTCCGGTTTGGGGTGTCCTGTTGGTGAGAAACGGGGTATACTTGCTTACGCCTTTGTACCATGTGCTCTCAAGGCATCAATTCGCTACGGGTTGGGGGGAGCAGCTGACCGGGATAGGCTCCGGTCCCTGCCAATTAGACTATTGTTCGGGAGCAAGTGTCGGCACGTCGATCGCCTGAGCTGAGGGGTGCAGTGCTGATGGCGTGCAACAGTGCCGTTTGCGAGTGACTATGTTTCGATTGTTCAAACGAGGCGGAGGGCTGCAAGCCAAGATGACGACCGGGGTGCTTGTGCCCACGGCCATCATCCTGGCCGCCGTCGGCGCCCTTGCATTCTACGCCTCCCAGCAAGTCACCGCTGACTTGGTCCTAGAGCGGAATCGAGATCGGACGCAGCTGCTTGCGAATCAGCTGTCGGCCGAGCTCGAGGCGTATCAGCGTCCCCTGGGATCGCTCGCTGGGCAAGGGGCCGGACTACCCATCGAGCAGCTGCAGCTCGTCCTCGACCGTGAGTGGCCTGGCGGGACCCTGTCGGCCTTCGACGCAGGCGTCGTGGTTCTGAATGGGGAGGGCCACGTGATAGCCGCGGTGCCGGATGGGCGCGTTTTTCGCGAGGAGCAATTCCCCGACTCCATCCTCGAGCAAGCAATGTCGTGGCCCGAGCAGCTCCCTCTGACAGATATCCTCTTCGACACAATCGGAAGTTCTGATGTCATTGCCTTCTCGTACCCCTTGGTGGACGCTGACGGTGGCAGCCAGGGTACGGCCGTTGGCCTTTTTCATGCACAGCGTGGTGCGACGCGGACCAGCTCGTTCTATCGAAGGATCTGGGAGCTCTACATCGGGCGACAGGACACGGCGTACCTGGTCGATGGCAATGGTCGCGTCATCTTTCATCCTGACACGTTCTTCATCGGGGAGGATTTCTCGGACCTGGAATCCGTCGAGGCAGTTCTCGCCCAGGAGACGGACGCTGTACGCACGGAGGACATCGAGGGGCGGGAAGTTGCGGCGGGTTTCACGCCTGTCCCGCGCACCTCGTGGGGACTGATCACCGAAGAGAGATGGTCCGATGTCACGAGTGCCCTTCGTCCCTACAACCGATTCTTGGTAGCGTTGCTCGCGTTAGGTGTTGTCGTGCCTGTGACGGTCGTCGCTCTGGGGATGCGGCGCATCACGCGTCCACTCGCCGAGTTGACCCGCGCAGCTCAGGAGCTAGCAGGGGGCAACTTCGCGCAGACCATCGGTGTTCAGACGGGTGACGAGCTGGAGACTCTGGCCCAGCAGTTTAACGCCATGGCGGGGGAATTGCAGGCATCCTATGCCAGTCTGGAGCAACGCGTTGAGCGCCGTACGCGCGAGTTGACGACGGTGAACGCTGTCGCGGCAGTGGTGAGTCGGTCGCTGGAACTAAGGTCGGTGATGGGGGCTGCACTCGAGAAGACGCTCGAGACCATGGAGATCGACGCGGGGGCAGCCTTCCGACTCAGCGACGAGGGGACGCTGCGGCTCATGGCTCATCAGGGCTTGTCCGACGGGTTCGTGTGCCACGTTCGTGAGATGCCGCTGACCAGCAGCATCGCCTCGCAGGCTGTGGGGGAGGCAGCGCCCGTGGTTCGCTCCGTCGACGAGTATCCCGACGGGCCTGTCAAGATGCTGCTCCAGAAAGAGCGGTTCCAGTCTGTGATCAGCGTGCCGCTGGTGGCCCGGGATGAGACACTGGGAGTCTTGAACCTGGCAGCACGTGCAACGCGGACGATCACGCCCGAGGAGCGCTCCCTGCTGGCGGCGGTGGGGCAGCAGGCAGGAGTTGCTGTGGAGAACGCACGCCTGTACGAGCAAGCAGAGGCCTCAGCGGCGCTGGCGGAGCGGAACCGATTGGCCCGTGAGCTTCACGACGCAGTCAGCCAGACTCTTTTTTCGGCCAGTATGATCGCCGACGTCCTCCCGCGCCTGTGGGCGCGGGATCCGGAGGAAGGGGAGCGCCGCCTTGCGGATCTGCGGCGCCTGACGCGCGGGGCGATGGCGGAGATGCGGACGCTCCTTTGGGAGCTTCGGCCGGCGGCCTTGCTTGAGACGAACCTCGATGACCTGCTGGGGCAGCTCGGCAGGGCGGCTTCCGGGCGAGCTGACCTGGAGGTCTCAATAGATGCGGGACCAGTGGACTGGCTTCCGGCTGACGTCAAGGTGGCGTTGTATCGGATTGCCCAGGAGGCACTGAATAACGTGGTGAAGCATGCCGGTGCCAGTCGGGTCGTGATGAGTCTCCACATTGACAAGAGCGGTATCGAGTTATCTATCCGGGACGACGGGCGGGGCTTCGCCCGACACGAGGTTCCGCCCGGTCACCTCGGTCTCAGCACCATGGCTGAACGTGCGGAGAGTATTGGGGCGCAGTTCACCCTGAAGAGTCGGCCTGGACAGGGGACCGAGGTGGTCATCGCATGGCAACAGGAGTGAGTCGATGAATCAATGTGAAACTATCCGAGTGATGTTGGTCGACGACCACCAGATGGTGCGGAATGGGCTCGGCACGTTCTTGATGGTCTTTGACGACCTCGAACTGGTTGGGGAGGCGAGAGACGGCGAGCAGGCGCTGGCGATCTTCGAGCGGGCGCGGCCTGATGTGGTCCTGATGGACCTCAAGATGCCCCGCTTGGACGGCGTGCAGGCGACGGCGGCGCTGGTGGAGCGCGACCCTGATGCACGTATCATTGCGCTGACAAGCTTCAAGGATGAAGCCCTGGTCCAGGATGCCCTTGATGCGGGGGCGATTGGCTACTTGCTCAAGGATATTGATGCAGACGACCTGGCGGATGCCATTCGGGCGGCACGACGCGGAGAGCCGACGCTGGCCCCCGAGGCTGCCTGGATGCTGTTCAAGGCCAGCCGCCGAGAGCCGGCTGTGGGCGACGACCTTACCGAGCGGGAACGGGAGGTGTTGGCTTTGATCGTCGAGGGACAGACAAACCCGGAAATCGCCGAGCGGCTGATCATCAGCCCGTCGACGGTCAAGACTCATGTAAGCAACATTCTCTCGAAGCTTGGTGTGTCCACCCGGACGGAGGCCGCGTCGCTGGCCTTACAGCAGGGCCTGGTTGACGGCAATAGCGGGAGGGTACGATGAAGTTCTTACGATGGCTGGTGCCTATGGGATTGCTCGGTTTGGTCGCGATCGTTGGCACACTGGGAGGCTGTGCGTTGGTGTCCTATGAGCCCGAGCTGAGTCCCCAGGAGGTGGTGGCCAAGTTCTACCGTTGGTACATTGGCTACCCGGGGAACCCGCTGGTAGACAGGGAGTACCGGGAGAGTCCGTACCTGGCTAATTCGTTCGTTCAGGAGTTGGATGAGACCTTAGATGGGGGTCTCCGAGCTGATCCGATTCTGCTCGCTCAGGATGTCCCCGAGCGCTTCAGCGTGGAAGAGGCCGAGATTTCGGATGATGAAGCGACAGTGACGATCAGCTTGTACTGGGGTGGGAATCCAATGCCAACCCAGAGGCGTGTAGACCTCGACCTGATTGACGGCGAGTGGAAGATTAGTGATGTGTCACTGATCTACTAGGGACATTGACCGAATTGACTTCCGCGGTTAGCTCTGTTGAAAGACGGTCGCGACGGGCGCTGCAAGGAGTCTTCTTCCCGGTGCTTCGTAGTTGTCTTCTCGACAGGAATCCGCCGGTCCTTAACCGTGCTTCAGAACAGCTGGCCCCCGTGCGTCTCTGCGTGATTGCTGAATAGACATTTCGTGCGCTTCGTATAGCTTCACTTCAGCCAGACAGACGTCGCTCTGCCAATCGAAGACTCCACGAAGGGCCCGGGAACGTTTCTCGGGCCCTTCTGCTGCCTCGTCACCGGACCAGGTCGCAGGTTCACCGGGCGGGTGACCGCGGCATCATCCTCTCTGCCGATGTGCCTGACTGGATGTCGGCATATGCTGAGCGCAGAGTCGAGGGCAGGCAGAAGCTCGGTCCTCCCGAATAGCCAACGAAGAAAAGGGAGAAAGGAAATGAAGGACAAACGAGTTCTCGGAGTGGGGGCCGTGGTGATGGGGTCAGTTGTCGGGATGCTGGTCGCCGCGCTGGTGGGTGTCGGCGTCTCAAAGGTCCTGTATGGGGTTCGAGCACAGGTGAAGGAAGAGGCACTTCCGGAGGACGTGGTGAGAGGTTTCTATGTCTGGTACCTGACCAGCATCGATCTCCAGGCGGGGCGCAATCCGCTGGCAGACCGAGCTTACGGGTCAAGTGAGTTAGGGAGCAAGGATTTCGTGGGCGATGTGGATGCGCTGCTGGATTCGTTCGGTCGCGGCGGATACGACCCGTTTCTCCTTGCTCAGGACATCCCCACAGGCGTCAAAGTGGGTGAGGCTATGGTGTCCGGTGATAGTGCTTACGTGCGCGTGGAGACGAGCTTCGAGGATCACGCGCTTCTGGTCTCGTTGAGCCGTGTCGACGGAGCGTGGAGGATTGACGGAGTGGAACAGGCGCCGGATGGGGTAGTGCGATCCTTCTACGAGGGCTATCTGGCCTTCGTCGCCAACGGAGGTGGAACGAAGCGGAACCCACTGGTCGACGGGTTCTACCGCGACTGCCCGGTGTTGAGCGGCCGTTCGTCGCTGAGGTAGACGAGGCTATAGCCTCCTTCGACAAGGGCGGTTTCGACCCCATCCTGATAGCACAGGACGTGCCCGTCAGGGTCTCCGTCGGCGAGGCGGAGATTCTAGCCGATGGAGCCGCCGTGACGATGGAGCTGTTTTGGGCCGGCAACCGCGAAGCGAGCGAGCGAGTGGTCACCGTGGAGCGGATCGAGGGCGCATGGAGAATCACGGACGTCGACCTGCCGGCAGAGTAGCACAACCAGGGACGGGGGCCCGGGACGGCTTCCGTCCATTCCTGGTCGACTGACCAGGTCGCGAACCCTCCATCCGAGGGATGTGTTTTCGGCGCGGCCGGTTAGCATGAGAATAGACAATGAAGTCTTGGTTCACAGTCAGGGGGTCAGTCGCGTTCCCCCGGGGGTTACGGAAGTCACCGTAGGAATGGCGATGGGATTCTTGTAGTGAGACGATTTGGTTTCGGGGAAGAGAGTGAGTTATCGAGGGGATGGAGATGAAGAAGAGAATAGCGTCCATGGTGATGGTCATCGGGATGGTGGTTCTGGCGAGTTGCACCGTGTTCTCTCAGGTTCAAGACGAGCCGCAGCTCGAATTCAAGATTGCCATGCAGGTCAACTCCGATCAAGAGTTCCACGTCAGCCTCGGCGTGCACAACGCCGGGGAACGGGCGTTTGAGGGGGACAGCAGCTTCAGCGGACAGATGGAGGTGCGACACAGTCCGTCCGGCGATCTTCGGGCCAGCGCGGATGTGATCCCGTTGAGAGCGCTCGAGCCGGGCGAGACGGCGTGGCCTCTCAATTGGCGAGGAGGTCTCGAGGCAGGGGCCTACGAGGTGACGTGGGGTGCTGAGGAGTACGGCAAGACCCGAGAGGACTTCGTCATCGTTGAGGAGAACGGACATTTCTATTTTCAGGGCCAGCCTCTGGCAACCGCTGAACCCCAACCGTCGGACAAAGAGCAGCGGCGGTTACTGATGGCAAAGGCAACCGCTGACCTGGCCCAGCATCTCGACGTGGTCCCGGACGAGGTCGCGGTGGTTAGTGTAGAACCATTCGAGTTTCCAGATGTCAGCCTGGGCGTGCCAGAACCGGGAAGATCGTACGCGGAGGTCGTAGTGCCGGGTTTCATTATCCGGCTGGCGGCTGGGGGCGAGATCTCCGAGTATCACGGAGGGACCAACCGGGTCGTACGGGTGCCAGAGGGGCCGCAGCCCGAACCGTCGGCTGAGGCAGACCCTGCGTATCGGACGACGACGGCCTCGCGCCTGGGGCTAACACTTGAGGTGCTGGCTGCTTGGGTGCAGCTTGAACCAGAGCTGATCTGGGCACTTGAGCCGGCGAGCAAGCTGCTCCTGGGCGTAAACGGGACGCCGCTGGACCCGCCGATGGAGCCGGAAGCTGTCCTGCTGCCCAACCATGCGAAAACCTTAACCTCCGAAGCCGTCGACCTGGGATGGGCGCAGGGACGTCGTTTCTCCTTGGAAGTCTACGCGCCGATGGCTGACGCTACCGACGAGAAGGCTACCGTCGAATCGGTCGAGACACACGCGCTAGTCAGCTTCGAGCAAGGCGGGGAGCGCATGGGTCTCGACTTCTACACCAGAGCGCCGACCGTGGAGGAGCTGGGTGAATTGGACGACGAGCTGGAGCACGCGATCGACTCAGTCCACCTTGAAGCGGGAATGAGGGAATTGGAGCGTCCAATCCCGGTAGCGGACGAGGCTGGGAGCGTGGGCTGGCAGCTTTTGGAGGACGAGACCTACGGGTTCGAGCTGGGGATACCGGGGGACTGGACAAAGAAGGAGAATGAGGTGGAGGGGCCGGGTGTTCCTGAGGATTGGCCACTGGAGCGGAGTGTGGCGATCTTCCCTCAGGCGTGGGCTGACCGGTTTGGGGAGCAGAGCGGACCGCCGGATCCTGACGCGCCTCCGGCTGTACCAGCCCTCATTCTGGAGGTCATCGTGGGGCCGATGGCACAGTTCCGTCGAGCCTATCCGGAACCTACGCGGGAGGGCGTCCTCGAGATCAACGGTGTCAGGGTCGTCCAGGAGATAGACGCGGTGAGCGATGACGTGGAGCTGGTGCGCTATGTGTTTCAGCATCCCGACGGAAGGGACGTGCGCATCGTTCTGGTGGATAACTATGGTGGCTTCGTCGAGCGTCGCACGGAGAACCCGGAGGTTGCTGGATTGATCCCAGCCGTCGTTGGGACATTCACGTTCGGTAATTGAGGATGCGCGACTCACGGCGGATTACGGCTTGTTTGCGGATGGCCCGCCGACGATCGGTGCAGCCCACAACCTTTCTGCAGCGAAAGGCTCCCGGCGTCGGCGGATCCGCGTGCAAGTTGCCTGAGATTCACAGGGCTCGAAGCCTTTGAACGCCGTCGTCAACGCTATCAAGCCCCCACGGCTGACCGCATTCAGTATCAAGGCCGACCAGGGCTGAAAGCCAGTTCCAACGAGACCCGTTCCGTCCGCATCTCACTGAGTTCCCCTTTTCGGTACTGTCATGCAATAGCGAGCTGTAGCATCGGCGGGCTGCCCTCTTTCCTCGGCTGTCAGCAATGGGGGATTGGTCTATCCTTCGGAAAAGCTTGGGACTGTTTGATGGTTTGCCAGGTTCCAGCCTGACGGGATCAGCGTCCGAAACGCACTGGGTGATCGATATCGCTCACGTAATCTCTCCACGCTCCCACGACCACGATCACGCCTGAGCTACCATCACCCACGGCTCCTCTCCACCTTACCTCAGCGAAGCCGACGCTTGAGCCCGTGTCACCCACAGACGAAGCTGAGCCCGCCACTGAGGCTCCCACGATACCGCCAACAGCCCCAGCACTGGCGATGGAGCAGTTCGGCATCCAGGTGGAGAATCTAATTCAGGCAAGCGATTGACGTTCCGCTGGGAGACCACGGGTGCCACAGACGTCACAATCGGTAGTGGTACGTCGATGCGCTTCCCCCAGCGGTGGGACGTTGACCCGCACGGCACGCTGACTGTCGAACTGATCAGCACCCATCACCGCAACCCAAACTTGCTGCTACAGGCCTCCGACGATCAGGGTCACAAGGTGTCGAAGTTGATCGCTGTCGAGTGGCGCTGCGAGCAGGATTGTTTCTTCCAGCCTGGATTGGAGCGGTGCGCCTCTGCTGGGCCGATCCAGACCTGGGCGGCTGAACAGCCGTTTATGCGCGGGCGAATGCTGTGGCTGTAAGCGGTAGGCCTGGTGGGGGCGGAGCCAGGGCTCATTCTGGTGCTCTACCAGGACGGCAGCTACCAGGCGTATCGGGATTCGTGGTCGAAGGGCGACCCAGAGACCGATCCTGCGATCTCGCCGCCCGCTGGCATGGTCCGGCCCGTACGGGGCTTCGGCAAGGTGTGGCGGGAAGAGCCCGGTGTAGGGGATGGGCTAGGGTGGGCCACCGCTTCAGAGCAAGGATTTGACAGCATGTGGCAGCGGCCGATCGCAGAGAGTCTATCTGACAGCGCAGAGCTCGTGCGCAGGATTGACGGCAAGGTCATCTTGCTTCGGCGCTGGGTGATCACGACCACGGGCAGCCTGGAGGTCGTGAGTCCCTAGCATACCTCTGCGTCGACACCTAGCTGCTTGCAGGCACCGCGAATCGTGGCGGACGCCCGAGAACCCGATCCCGTATCAGTAAGCGTGTCGAGACCGATGTTGGCCGCACTGCACGCCCCACTGTACGGAAGCCGATGATGTCAGAACCAAAGGCTGGTGGGCACGGTCCGTACTCCTGGGGAGAAGACCTGGCCAGTTTCTGGTCGGGTGGAATGCGCTAGCCTGGAAGACCTGGCAGTACGGTGCTCCGGTGGTTTGCTACTGTTCCCGTGCGTGCATTGCCCGGGCGGGCCAGGGACTCTACAGGTGGAACACGAGCCGCCCGAGGGCCACCACCACGAGACCCGTGATCACCGAGCCAAAGAGGCTGCGGGTCTTCCAGGCTACCAGGAGCGTGGGGAGGGCGGCGAGCAGGAAGAGATTGCGCGGTCCGATCCGCAGCTGGTCCCCCTGAGCCATGATTGCCGGGAACAACATGGCGGATAGCACGGCCACGGGGACGTTGCGCAGCCAGGCTGCGAGCCACCAGGGTAGGGATCGGGATGAAAGCAGCCAGGCTGGTAGGAGACGCGGCAGGTACGTCACTGCAGCCATACCGAGGATGGTTAGGAAGATTTCTCGCTGGTCCATAGCTTGGTCACAACTCCCAATGAGGCGCCAGCGACCGTGGCGATGATGACATGCCATTGTCCGAGGCCGAGCATGCGGAGCGTAAGGGACAGCGCGCCTGTACAGAGGGCGATGCCGATCTGTTTGGTCTCCTCGATCTGGACGGCGATGAGGGCGATGAACAAGGCAGGTAGTACGTAGTCCAACCCGAAGGCTTCCACATCGGTGATGATCTGTCCCAGCACGACGCCCAGGCCGGTTCCCATGAGCCAAGACATCTGGGCCGTCGTGTTGATGGCGAAGACCTCCGTCTTGCTGGGTACGCCGGACTGGAAACGGGCGGCGTGCAGCGCGAAGGTCTCGTCTGTCAACTGATAGGCGAAGGCAGCGAGCTCGCGGCGGCGCCAGCTCTCCAGAAAGGGGGCAATGGCTGCCGAGAGGAGCAAGTGGCGCAGGTTCACCACGAAGGTGGTGAGGATGATGGAGGCGGCGGGCGCCCCCGCCGCAAACAAGCCAGCCGCCACGAGTTGCGACGACCCGGCGTACACCAAAAGGGACATCATCAGGGCGTTGAAGGCTGACAAGCCGGCCTTCTGGGCCAACACGCCGAAGGTCAGCCCGATGGGCACGTAGCCGAACACAAGGGGAAGCGTTTTGAGGATCCCGGCAGACAGAGCTGACACGTGGCGCCCCTCTTGTCCTGCGGTCATGGGTGGCCCCGGGCCCTGAGCGACCGTTCGCACGCGCTCCGCATGGCCTTGACCGGGGCCTCCCGGTCTGTCCACATCTCCAGAGCCAACGCGCCCTGATGCACCAGCATGTCCAACCCATTGATGGCGTGGGCGCTCGACGCGCGAGCCTGACGTTGGAGTTTGGTCAGTAACGGGTTGTAGACCAGGTCAAAGACGGTCAGGTGCGACGGAACAGGCACGCCGGCTGGCCAGATCGAGACCTCGGCTCGGGGCCACATCCCAACGGGGGTGGCGTTGACGAGGACGTGTGCGCTGCGGGCGGACTCGATCAACGTTTCATCCGTCAAGACCAAGGCGTGGAGGGTAGGCGGACGGGCATTGGCGCCCTGCGGTTGCCCAGTATTGGAGGCTCCACCTGAAGCTGAACGAAGGTTGGACACTAGGGTCTCCGCGCGCGTCACTGTGCGGTTAAGCACCAGGATGTCGCGCGCCCCCTCCGCCATCAAGGCGTACACGACGGCGCGGGCGCCGCCCCCGGCGCCCACCACGACGGCCGATGTGCCCGTAGGCTGGACGCCGGCCTCTTGCAGCGCGCGGACAAATCCGACCACGTCTGTATTGTGCCCGGTGAACGCCGTCTTGCCATCTTGGCCGGCGGTCTCATCGCGATGATGGACCAAGGTGTTGACCGCGCCTAGAACCCGGGCGTCGGAAGCCACTGCCAGCGGGCCGTGCAGTCGCTCCAGGGCACGCAGAGCAGACTGTTTATGCGGTACGGTGACGTTGGCGCCGCAGAAGCCGAGGGCGGCGAGCCCACCGACTGCCGCGTCGACCTGACCGGGTGGCACGGGCAGGGGCAGGTAGCGCCAGTTGAGCCCCATCGTCTGGAAGGCGGCGTTGTGCATGGCGGGGGACATGCTGTGCTCTAATGGCCAGCCAATGAGGCCGACGAGTTGAGTGCGACCATCAATGGGGGTGAGGGTCATTGTGGGTTAGTCCTTTGAATGAAGAGACTGCATGTCGTTGGTGCGCAGCAAAAGCGTGATACATAAAGCGCAAGACGTAGGACGCAAAGGCTAAGACACCAGGCGCCAGGTGTTTGTGCCATCAGGTGATGGTGGCACCAAGGTGCTCCATGGTCTCCACAAAGCCAGGGAAGGAGTCCCGGATGCAGGATGTGTTCTGGATGGTCGTTTCGCCCTCGGCTATGAGCCCCGCCACGGCCAGCGCCATTGCGATGCGGTGGTCGCCGTGGCTGTCGACAACGGTGCCCCGGAGCGGCGTTGGGCCGGCGACGACGAGGCCGTCCGGCTGCGGGTCGATCCGCGCTCCCATCTTGTCCAGCTCTGAGGCGATGACGGCTATGCGATCCGTCTCCTTGACCCGAAGCTCGCCGGCGTCACGGACGACGGTGGTGCCAGAGGCTTGCGTAGCCGCGACGGCGAGAAGTGGAAACTCATCGATCATGCGAACGACAGTCTCGCCGCTGACCTCAGCGGCGTGCAGAGCTGAGTAACGGACCGTCACGGCAGCGGCCGGTTCACCGCCTTGATCGCGACGGCGACTGATGGCGACATGCCCGCCCATGCTCTCTATCACGTCGAACAGGCCTGTGCGCGTGGCGTTGACGCCGACGCCTTCCACCGCGACTCGGGAGCCCGGGACAAGCAACCCGGCGATCAGGGGAAAAGAAGCCGACGAGACGTCCCCGGGCACAGTCAGGTCCAGAGGGGCAAGAGCTGAGGCCGAGGGCGCCAGCTCGACCGATAGACCCGAGATCTGGATGATCGCTCCCATGGCCCGAAGCATCCGCTCGGTGTGATCCCGGGCAGGTCCGGGCTGATGGACGATGGTCCGCTCGTCTGCGTAGAGCCCCGCCAGTAGAATGGCGCTCTTCACCTGGGCGCTGGCGACAGGCAGCCTGTGTTCGCGGCCGTGAAGCTCTCCTCCATGAATCGTAAGGGGCGCGTGGCCGTTGATGGTGTCAATCCGGGCTCTCATGCGTCGGAGGGGCTCTGCAATGCGCCCCATCGGACGGCGGCGCAACTGTGGCTCGCCGGTGAGGATGGTGGAGAATGCCTGGCCCACCAGCATGCCGGCCAGGAGACGCATCGTAGTACCTGAGCGAACGCAGTTCAACGGTTCGTGCGGCTGACGCAGGCCACGCAATCCACGGCCCTGGATGGCGAGCGCCGTCGGGGCTTGCCGATCCGACGTCTCAACTTCGATGCCGAGGGCCCGGACACAGTTCAAGGTGGCCAGGCAGTCATTGGAGGGAAGAAAACCGCGGATGTGGCTTGTCCCGTCGGCCAGGCAGCCGAGAAGCAGGGTGCGATGGGAGATGGACTTGTCGCCCGGTACGCGCACGCATCCAGACAGTCCGTCTGGACGCTGAACAGTGAGGTGAGAGGGTGGCTGAGGCTGGATCCGGTTCATGGTGAGCCTTCCGGGCTAAGCTTGTGGGTTGGAGTGGCGATTGGCCTGACCGCCGGGCAGGTCTCGCCCAGCTACCAGGGTTCCTCCGTGTAGACGGACGATCACGGCCGCCCCCTACAGTCCCGCCAATGCCTGATCGAGATCAGCGATCATGTCTTCAACGTCCTCGATTCCGACGGCGTAGCGGACCAGGTTGTCGGTGACGCCGAGCTTGCGGCGCTCATCCGGATTGGAGGAGGCGAAGATGGACTGCTGTCGGACGACGCTCTCCACGCCACCGAGCGTGGGGCCGACGTAGGGGAGCCTCAACCTGTCGACGAACCGGCCGGTCTTATCCAGGTCCCCGGCAATGTCAAAGCTGACGACGCCACCAAAACCGCGCATCTGCCGGCGGGCGATGTCGTGGTCAGGATGCGTGGGGAGCCCCGGATAGTAGACGCGTTCCACGGCTGGATGGCCCTCCAGGTGCTCGGCGATCCTTTGAGCGCTCTCGTTCTGGCGGCGAACTCGTAGGTCAAGCGTCTTGATACCGCGCAACAGAAGGTAGGCATCGTGGGGGCTGCCCACCCCGCCCAGCACATCCCGCGTCCCCTCGATTTCGTCGATGAGATCGATCGGGCCAACAACGGCCCCGGCCAGCAGGTCGTTGTGTCCGCCCAGGTACTTCGTGGCGCTGTGGATTACCAGATCGAGGCCGAGCTCCAGGGGGCGGAGATTGATGGGCGTGGCGAAGGTGCTGTCGATGATCGTGACGATTCCCCGCTCTCGGGAGATCGTCGCGATCTGCGATAGGTCCATGACGCGCAGATAAGGGTTCGTCGGTGTCTCGCAAATGATGGCACGCGTGTCGCGCCGGATGGCATTCGCCAACGCCGGACCAAGCGATGTGGCGTCGAGCCCGTCGAGGAAGGTGGTCTCGATGCCCCAGCGGGGGAGAAACTCGCGGCCAAACTGCTGCGTTCGACTGTAGCAGCCGTCGGTGACCACGAGGTGATCACCCTCGGAGAGGAGGGTGAGAAGCGTTGTGGTAATGGCGTTCATCCCGCTGGCGAAGAGCAGCGAGCGGGCGCCGCCCTCGAGCGCGGCGACCTTACGCTCCGCGGTGCGCTGTGTGGGATTCCCGTAGCGTCCGTATTCTTCGCGGTCGGTCGTTGCACCAGCGTCCCTGTCCTTGACGAAGCGTAGAACCTCGGCCGTGTCCTGGAACGTGAAGGTCGAACTCTGGACGATGGGGGTTGTCAGGGAATGGTAGGGCTTCTGCTTGTCCTCTCCCCCGTGGACGCTCAGCGTCGAGGATGCCATGGGCGTAGGGTCAGGGGTTACCTTGTCTTGGTCGGTCCTCGCCTTCTGCGGTCTGTCCGCCGCGGGGAGGGGGTCCAAATCGTTCTGACGGTTAGGACGGTCTAACACGGTGTCTCCTCTCTATTGAACCTTGGCGTGGCTTATCGCGAGAGGAGTCCGGCATGACGAGGAACCAAAAAGCCTCTTCCGCGGGCGTTGTGTGAAGAGGCTGTCCGCACGCTCATCTTCCAGATCCCGCCTGGTGACTACGTCTATCCAGGGTCTGCCGGAGTTGGCACCTATCCGCGACCGAGACCGTGTCTCGAGGATGGTTGCCGAGGTTTCGTAGGGCCGGTCCCTCCACCTCTCTTGATAAGAGTGAACTTATCGCGCGATATTCAATTGGCACGCGGCGCATCATAGCACAGGCTGGCATGCTGTCAACCTCAGGGGTACATGCGGAGCCGTTCCTGCCTAATCTGGTTGAGGGCGTCCCGCATCTGCTCTCCGTCGCCGCTCTCCACGAGCTGGGCCAGCCGGTCGATCTGTCGCTGGAATACGTTCACTGCCGCTAGAACCTCATCACGGTTGGTGAGCAAGATGTCTGTCATCATCGTCACGTCGCTGCCGGCCACGCGGGTCGTATCACGGTAGCCCCCGGCGACGATCTTCCAGGCCGCAGGGTCCGTTGATGTGGTGGCGTCAGCAGTGGCAACCAGGGCGCACGCCATAAGGTAGGGCAAGTGGCTGACTGTGCCCACGAGGAAATCCTGCCGTTCCGCGCTGATGACCAAGGGCCGGGAGCCGACGGCTTCCACCAGCTCGCGGCCCAGCCGCAGCGCCTGCTCGGAGGTCCGCGGCAAGGGCGTGAGGATGAAGGTGGCGCCGCGGTAGATGTTTGGCTCCGCTGCCTCGATTCCCGACATCTCCTTGCCGCACATCGGATGCCCCCCAAGCGGCTGGACGTGATCGGGCAACTCGGCCATCGCTTGCACGATGCGTGTCTTGGTGCTGCCTAAATCCAGCAGCAGACACTCTGCCGGAAGCAGCGGACCGATCTCGGCGATCTGTTGCAGGATCACGCGCACTGGTGTGGCCAGGACCACCACGTTGGATTGGCTCACGCCCTCCGACAGGCTCGTGGTGCCGTGATCGATAAGGCCACGCTCCAGCGCCACCGCAATGCTATCGGGCCGCCTCGCTACCCCGACGACGGATCGGCAACGGTGGCGCAGACCCCCGGCCAGCGAGCCGCCCATCAACCCCAAGCCGACGATTGCGATCTGGCTCTCTTCCAACGATTCAATGGTGTGCGGCACATGGCAGTTGTCGTTAGTGCTTGGCACCTGATGGTGATCTTGCTGTCTCACTGATGTCATAGCGTGCGTCCCACGGCCGCAGCAATCGGAGCCAGGTGCTCCATCAATTTGGCGAAGCGCTCTGGCTTGAGCGACTGGGCCCCGTCGGAAAGGGCTTCCTCGGGGTGGGGATGGACCTCAACCAGCAGGCCGTCGGCGCCGGCTGCCACGGCAGCGCGAGCGACGGGCTCGACCAACTCCCATTTCCCAGTGCCATGACTCGGGTCGGCAATGACGGGCAGGTGGCTGAGTTGCTTGAGCAGGGGCACCGCGCTGACGTCGAGCGTGTTTCGCGTGTAGGGTTCGAAGGTGCGGATGCCTCGCTCGCATAGAATCACTCGGTTGTTGCCGTGGGAGAGGATGTACTCGGCGGACATCAAGAGCTCTTCGATCGTCGACATCATGCCGCGCTTGAGCATCACAGGCTTCTGGGCCTCGCCGACGGCGTGCAGGAGGGCATAATTCTGCATGCTCCGTGCCCCGATCTGGAGTATGTCCGCGTAGGTGGAGACAAGGGGGACCAAGTCCGGCTCCATTACCTCCGTGACGACCAGGAGACCTGTCTCGCCCCGGGCCTCGGCCAGCAGCTTCAGACCCTCCTCGCCCAGGCCCTGAAAGCTGTAGGGAGAGGTGCGGGGTTTGTAGGCGCCGCCCCGAAGCACCTTGGCTCCTGCCTCTTTGACCAAGCGTGCCGACTGCAGCAGTTGTTCACGGCTCTCGACGGCGCAAGGCCCGGCCATCACAATCAGCCTATCGCCGCCGATGGAGATGCCATTGAGGTCGATGACAGTGTCCTTGGGGTGGAAATCACGGCTGGCGAGCTTGAAGGGCCGCAAGATGGGGACAGTTCTCTCGACGCCCGACAAGCGCTCGATGGGGGCGCGGTCCAGGGGGCGGCCGTTGCCAATGATGCCGATGATGGTGCGTTCCTCACCCTCCGAGATGTGGGCCTGACAGCCCCACTGCTCGATCCGGGCGGTCACGTTCGTGACCTGCGCCTGGGTGGCGCCCTGTTTCATGATGATGATCATTGCGGATTCTCTCCTAACGATATAAGACTCAGCCTTGCGAAGGCTCGCAGGATCGAGCTGTTGGTCAGAGCACCCTCTAGGAGGGCGCGAGCTCTGCAAAGTACGTTCACCAGCAGTCTGCGTAAGGGCCGCGTCAGCCGATCGGCCCTCCATCTGGCACCGGCGTGGTGGCGGCCGGGTAGGAGCCCAGCAGCTTAACGAAAGACGAGCGCCGCAGCAGCCCCATGATGGCGGCTTCGCAGGCGGTATCCTGACAGTGTCCTTCAAAATCCAGATAGAAGATGTACTGCCAGGGGCGATTGAGGCGTGGGCGGGACTCGATCTTGGACAGGTTGATGTGTCGCTTAGCGAACTCGCCCATGCAGTCGTAGAGCGCGCCCGGCTGGTGGGGCGTCGTGAAGATGATGGAGGTCTTGCTGCGCGGCGCACGCGGAGGACTCTCGAGGGCCAGTGCGAAGAAGCGAGTGTAGTTGAATTCGTAGTCCTCGACGTCCTGGTCGAGGATCTCCAGACCATACAAGTCGGCGGCCAGGCCGCTGGCGATGACGGCGATCCCCGGCTCTGGCCCACCGGAGAGATCACGGGCGGCGCCAGCCGTATCAAACGCGGGTTCCGCGACAAAACCGCGACGCTCCAGGTAGCGCTGACATTGGGCCAGGGCCTGGGGGTGAGAGCGGACCCGCTCGATGGCGTCGAAGTCCGTGCCGGGCGGGGCCATCAGCATATGGCGCACTCGGAGCACTACCTCGGCGTGGATGCGGAGGTCGTGCTCCATCAGCAGCTGGTAGGAGCGATTGACGGAGCCAGCGACAGCGTTCTCCACTGGAAGCATCCCGTAGTGAGCAGCTCCGCTTTCCACTGCAAGGAAGATGTCCTCCAGCGTGGCGTGGGCACTACTCTCCACCTGGGTACCGAAGAACTCCCGGATCGCCTGCTCTGAGTAGGCGCCGGCGATACCCTGGAAGGCAACAATCTTGCTCATCCCGTTCCCTCCCCGACTATGTGGTCGATAGTGTAATCGTTTACAAGATCAGGTCGCAGCTTGCGCGCCCCGCCTACATAGACGTGCCGAATCTTGTCCGGGGGGCGGTCGGTGTTCCAATGTATGAGTACGCGGATACAGCGTGAGAGGCTGCCGGTCACGGCCATCTCCTGCATACAGAGCAAGGGCACCTGGGTCCACCCGAGCGCGCGGGCGGCGCGGGCCGGGTAGGCGGCGTCGAGATCGGGGGTAGCGGTAAAGACGGCGCTGACCACATCTCCGACGGAAAGGTCGTTGGCTGTGATGATGCGCTCGAGCAGCGTGCGTGTCGCGATCAGGATGGCGTGCGGCTGATTCGCGTCTGCGCAGACAGCGCCTCGAATGCCACGACAGGTCATTGGTCCTCCTCCTGGTCCAGTGTGGGTCAACAGGCATGAAAAAGGGCGTGGAGCAGTCTGCTCCACGCCCTTCGAATCGTCTTCGAGTGTTCCCCAATCTACAGCATCAGGTGTCCACCCGCCGTGAAGCAGCCGCCGTTAGCGGGGCAAAATAGATGTAGATATCGGGAAGTCGGTTGTCGAGTTTGCGGGCCATAGGGCTTTCCTGTGCTTCGCCTGTCACGATAGCCACGATGATACAGTCTTGTGGGAATTTGTCAAGTCGCCGGCAGGTTTGACTCCTTGACAAGACGGACAGGGGAATGCATGCTGATTGTGAATGTTCACGGAATCGGACACATGTTGTGATGGGGTTCCCCCAGATCGCGGGAACCCCATCCCGGGTTGGCTCTTATGAAGAACAAACGAGCCACTATCAAGGACGTCGCTGCTCTCGCCGGGATCTCCCGCCAGACCGTTTCCCGCGTAGTGAACGACAGCGGTTACGTCGCGGACGAGACACGCGCGTCTGTGGAGGTTGCCATCAAGGAGCTTGAGTATCGCCCCAACGCCGTGGCGCGGAGCATGGCGACGGGCAGTGCATGTACACTTGGCTGCATCTCTGCCAATCTCACTGACTACACCTTCGCCGGCGTCATCGAGAGCGCCCAGGCTGAAGCGCGGCGCCATGGCTACTTTGTCCCTGTCGGCAGCACTCCCACGGAGGAGGTGGGGCCGCTCCTCGAGGAGATGCTGCACCGTTGTGTGGAGTGCCTCCTGATCCTCAATCCTCGCGCCGATGGACGCTACCGACATATTCTCCCTTTGGCGAGGAAAGGTATGGCGGTTGTCTAGGTGAAAGACACGCCCAGGGACGAGAAGATCTCCTCGGTCCGCCGCGACGACTACGAAGAAGGTCATCAAGCGGCTCGCTATCTGATCGGTCTGGGCCACGAGGCGCTGGTCACCATCGTCGGGCGGGCAAACGAGGAGTGTAGGTTTGATGGACTCGACGGCTACCGTGAGTCAATCGCTTGAGCTGGCCTAGCGACGCTGCAGGGACAGTACGTCATGGATTGGACCGTCATCGTGTCCGGGGCCCTGTTGGCGACAATGCCTAAGATCATCGTTCTCATCTTCCTTCAGCGCTACTTCATTAAAGGGCTGACACTCGGCGCCACAAAGGGTTAGGCTGAAGCCCTTACTGATGCCGACAACAAAGGAGTCCACGTGCTGTACTGCGGCTGCGATTACTACCCTGAACACTGGCCTGAGTCCCTTTGGGAAGAGGACGCGCGCCTAGTGGAATAGGCAGGTTTCAACGTGGTCCGTATCGGCGAGTTCGCGTGGGCAGAGATGGAGCCAACCGAGGGTCGCCTTGACTGGGAATGGCTCGATGGCGCGATCAGCATCCTTGCCGACTACAATCTCAAGGTGGTGCTGGGCACCCCGACGGCCACTCCGCCCCCGTGGCTGACCACAGCGCACCCAGAGGTCCTGCCCCGCGATGAACATCGCCGCGTGAGCCACGCCGGCAGTCGCCGACACTACTGTCCCAACAGCCCGGTCTACCAGGACTATACACGGAAGATCGTGACCGCCATGGCCAAACGGTATGGTGACGACGCCCGTGTCATAGGGTGGCAGACAGACAATGAGTTTGGCTGTCACGACACCGGTCGGTGCTATTGCGACGTGTGTCTTCGGCGGTTCCGTGCGTGGTTGCAGGAGCGCTACGGCTCCCTGGATGCGCTGAACGAGGCCTGGGGCAGCGTATTCTGGTCAGCGCTCTATTCGGACTGGAATGAGATCCCTCTCCCTCGGGCTGCGCCCGCAGAGCACAATCCCAGTCACGTGCTGGACTTCCATCGCTTCAGCAGTGATTCGTGGCGCGATTACCAGCAGCTGCAGATCGATGCTCTCCGAGAGCGGATCTCCGACCGGTTCATCACCCACAATTTCACGCTGTTTTCCTCTCGGGAAGTTGATGGGTATGATCTGGCTGCACCGCTCGATCCTGTCTCCTGGGACAACTATCACTTTCACGGGACGACGCCGTCGATATTGGCCGCCATCCATGACGTCCGGTGGGCCATGAAGAGCCGCAATTACTGGGTGATGGAGCAGCAAGTGAGCAACGTCACCTGGGCACCCTACAATCCTACGTTCCGCCCCGGGGAAGTAGGCCTCAAGGTGTGGCAGGGTGTGCCCCCTGGGGCCGACGGTATGGTCTACTTCCGCTGGCGGGCGGCGAGGCTCGGGGCGGAACTCTACCACTCCGGGCTGCTAAATCACGGGGTGCGGCCGACGCGCGGATACGCCGAGGCCAGCGAGATCGGCCAGACGCTGAACAAACTGGTGCCCATGCTGGAGGGAAGCGTACCCCAGGCCGAGGTGGACCTCCTACAGGGCTACGCGTCGCGCTGGTCGTTTGACCTGCAGCCGCACAATCGAGACTCGAGGGACGACGAGGCCTTTCGACGGGCCCTGATGGGGCCTTGCGAGGCGCTCTGGGTGCGTAACGTGCCGGTGCACATTTTGCCTGCATGCAGCGACAGCGATCTCTCGGGTTACAAGGCCGTCATTGCCCCGGCGCTCAATCTATTGAGCAGCAAGGGCGCTGAGTGGTTGGCAGCCTACGTGCGACACGGCGGCACGCTGGTTGTTACTGCCCGCACCGGTTTCAAGGACGAGCGCGGGCAGGTGCCCGGACCGCCACCGGGTCATCTGCCCGAACTGATGGGCGTCACGGCAGAGGAATTCGACTCGCTCCCGCCAGGCCGGGTCAATCACGTGCGGTTTGTGGAAGGGGCGACCGGAAGCGCGCCCGTTTCGCCCTGGTTCGAGGTGTTGGACCCGGGGGCTGCGCGCTCGGTGGCCGTCTATGAGGACGACTACTACGCGGGGCGCCCGGCGGTCACCATGCGTGAACTGGGCCAGGGCCGGGCCATCTACGTGGGTGTGCTGGCGGGGTCGGACCTGTACAGTTTGCTGCTCGATTGGCTGCTGCCCTTGCTGGATGTGGGGGCGGCGCTGGAGACGCGCGATGGTGTTGAGGCGATGGCGCGGGTCGGGCCGGCGGGGAAGGTTCTCTTCCTACTTAACCACAACCGGGCGCCGGCGACGGTGACGCTCTTGGAGGGCACCATCGATGCACTGACCAAGGAGCCGATGGCCCGTCAGCTGGAGCTTGGCCCCCGAGACGTGAGGATATCTACAGTAGGCATGGATGGATGAGCGTGTCCAGTCCGTGGACATCCTTACGAAGATGGATATGATCGGCGGCTGCCCCCGCGTGTCTCTGCGTCCATACCTCGCTCGACCGCACTGAGGACGTCACCGGTGGGCCAGGAGATGCTCCAAAAGGCCGAACGCGATGGGTCGGCCGAGCGATTCGTGGAGCATCCACAGACGGTTTCCCGGACTCGTGATAGGGAGAGGCGGTGATCCACACCGTCAGGTTCCGCGGTCTGCCCGCGCTGCGGCTGTTGGACGATGCCGTGCGCCTCACCGTCCTCCCCGCCTGGGGCGGCAAGGTGGCCGAGATCTTCGACTGCCGCAGAGGACTTGAGTGGTTGTCTGGAAATCCCGCCTTCTCCTATGAGCGCTGCGGCGTCGCCCTGCTCGCCTACGGGGCTGACTACGTAGGCCGCTTCGACGTCGGTGGCTTCGATGAATGCTTTCCCGCAGTGGGTCAGTGCCTCTATCCGACGGAGCCCTATCGAGGGACACCATTGCCCGATCACGGGGGGGTCTGGTCGGTGTCGTGGGAGTCGGAGGTGGAGGGCGATTCACTGCGCCTCATCACGCGTGGGGAGAGGCTGCCCTACCGCCTGGAGAAGACAGTCCGTGTTCTGGCGCCGGGCACGATCCGCTTCGACTACCGCGCCGCGAATCTGACGCCATTCCCAATGGCGTTCCTGTGGAGCAGCCACTCGCTGTTCGCGATTTCCCCCGGCTTGCAGCTGGAGCTGCCCGTGACGGCGATGAGGGTGTTCTTCGCACCCTCGTTCCCATCGCATCACGGCGACCGAATTCCCTGGCCGCAATTCGGGGAGCTCGATCTCAGCCGTGTGCCCCGCCCCGATGCTGGCATCGCGGTCAAGCTGTTTTCGCCCTCGCTCACCGAGGGCTGTGCGGAGCTGTACGATGCAGCCCACGGGGCGGCATTCCTATTCGAGTTCGACCCGGCCCTGGTAACACATGTTGGCCTGTGGCTCAATAACGGCGGCTGGGCAGGTGTGCCCGGCTCAGAGCCCTACTTCAACCTTGGACTGGAACTCTGCATTGGCGCACCAGACACCCTGGACACCGCAGTGAATCATTGGCGAGCGTTCGGGGAGCTGGCGCCCCGGGGGTCCCGAGCGTGGTGGCTTCAAGTGACTGTCTCTTAAGGGAGGTGGTAGCAGAGCGATGTTCCTTCAACGGAGCGTTGTGCAGGCGTTTGCACGTCGCTTTGGCGTGCAGCCATCTCTCGTCGTCCGGGCGCCCGGGCGACTCAACCTGATCGGCGAGCACACCGACTACAACAATGGCTTCGTGCTGCTGCTGGCCATCGATCGTGCCAGGTGGATCGCTCTAAGGCCACGAGACGATTGTGAGGTCAACGTCCACTCCCTAGAGCTTGACGAGACGACGGGATTCGCGCTGAGCGATTTTGTGAACACCGGGGCCAGCTGGTTCGAATACGTGAAGGGCGTCGCCTGGTCCCTACAGGAGCCGGGCGGGGAGCTGAGGCTGCGCGTCTTCGTTGGTCCTTCCATGGCTGATCTGTTCATTACCCGTGATTGCGCGTGTCTGGTCAGCGATGTCTACCCTCAGCGTCCCCACCATCTGGGCGTAGATCGTTGGCCTCTGCAGGCCCTGTCAAGTTGACGTCGCTGGACGTTTGGGCGCTGGTTCCGATCTGGGAACGGAAAGGTTTGTCTGGTATAATATGGCTCCATCGGGTAGACAAGAGATAAGGAGAATCCACATGTCAAGCATAAGAGATGAGGTTACCGCCGGGGTTGTCACCGGAGATGGCGTGCAGGCACTGCTCGCCTGGGCGAAGGCAGAGGAATTGGCGTTGCCAGCTGTCAATGTGGTTGGGACCAACACCGTCAACGCTGCGTTGGAAACAGCCCGGGACGTCAACTCTCCGATCATGATCCAGTTCTCAAACGGAGGGGCCAAGTTCTTTGCGGGCAAGGGGCTGGCAAATGAGAACCAGCGGGCGGCCATTGCCGGTGCTGTATCCGGCGCCCAGCACGTGCGTCAGATGGCAGAGTTGTATGGCGTGCCCGTGATCGTACATACCGACCACGCGGCCAGGAAGCTGCTTCCCTGGATCGACGGTCTCTTGGATGCCGGCGAGGCGCACTACGAGGAGCACGGTGAGCCGCTCTTCAGTTCGCATATGCTCGACCTGTCCGAGGAACCGCTGAAGGACAACGTGGAGACGTGCAAGCGGTATCTTGAACGTATGAGCAGAATCGGTATGACGTTGGAGATCGAGCTGGGTATCACCGGTGGCGAGGAGGACGGGGTGGACCACGGCGACGTGGACAGTTCCCGCCTGTACACGCAGCCCGAGGAGGTAGCCTACGCGTACCAGGAGCTGATGAAGGTTAGCGACAAGTTCACCATTGCGGCCGCCTTTGGGAATGTCCATGGCGTGTACAAACCAGGCAGCGTGACGCTCCGCCCCAAGATCTTGCGCGACTGCCAGGCGCACATTGAGGAGACGGTGGATACGCGCGAGAAGCCGGTCAACTTCGTGTTCCATGGCGGTTCTGGCTCCAGCCTGGAGGACATCCGAGAAGCCATCTCCTACGGGGTGGTCAAGATGAACTTAGACACGGATACCCAGTGGGCCTTCTGGGATGGGGTGAGACACTATGTCCAGGAGAATGAACCGTACCTGAAGAGCCAGATCGGTAATCCTGAAGGGGACGACCAGCCGAACAAGAAGTACTATGATCCCCGTGTGTGGTTACGGAAAGGTGAGGAGTCCTTCAAGGCACGTCTGACGCAGGCATTTGAGGATCTCAATAGCATCAATGCGCTAGCCTAGACGGGTATTTCGCGCGCATCTAGATTCCCAGGCGGGGCGCGCTCGAGCCGCGGGCGACCAAGTCTCCCTGGAGGATTACCTTGCGCGGCGAGCGGTCAGGGTTCTCCACGCGTTGAAGCAGTAGTCCCGCCGCCGTGGTTCCGATCTCGTAGGTGGGCTGTGCGATGATGGTGACGGCTGGTTCGACCAGCGCGCCCCAGGTTGTCTCGTCAAAACCCACGAGGCCTACATCATCTGGAGTGAGCAGGCCGCGCTCGCGGATGGCCATAAGCGTACCGGCGGTGAGCAGACTGTTGGTCGTGAGGATGGCATCGGGCGGTCGGTCGTGGGCCAAGATCCGCAGTGCTGTTGCCTTTCCGGCTTCGATCTTCGGCGCGATGTACCGAGCTTGCCTGTCTGGTGGTGCTAGATGGTGGGCCTGGAGCGCCTCTTCATATCCCTGCCGGCGCTCTCGACCGGTAACGCTCGCCTTGCCGAACAGACCGGCGATGCGGCGGTAGCCGTTTTCGATCAGGTGCTCTGTCAGACGGTAAGCGGCATCGACGTTGTCGATTAGGACCATGTCGACCTCGCTGCTTCGGACGGCACGGTCGATGATCACCGTTGGCACGGAAATATCCAGGTCGGGGAAGCTCTCAGCGGATCGTCGCGTCGGAGAGTAGATGATTCCAGCCACGTTTTGGGCCTGCATCCGCTCGAGATAGAGCATTTCTTTCTCCGGATCCTCGTCGGCGTTGCAGAGAAACAGGGCGTAGCCTTGTTCGTGCACGGTGTCCTCAACAGCACGGCTGACGTCGGTGAAGAAAGGGTTCCGGATGTCGGAAACGATCAACCCCACCGTGCTGGATCGTTGTGAGCGGAGGCTCCGCGCAACCAAGTTGGGCTGGTAGTCCAGTTCCTCCACAGCGGCCATGACGCGTTCTCGCATCTCAGCACTGACGTTCTCCTTGCCCGAAAGGACGCGCGAGACGCTTGCCGTAGACACCCCTGCCCTGTCGGCCACATCTTTGATTCTTGCCATGTAATCTCCAGTAGGAAGCGGGTCTGTAAACGTTTTCTAGGATTTCGGTGGAACCGTCCTTTCTTCTTGCCCTCATTGTAATCCCCTTTCACAAAAAAGTCAATAGGCCTCCAGGACGAGCTGGAAATCCGGTGTCTTAGGGGCGAAAGGCCGTCAGGCTCGGAAGAATCCCAAGGTGTCGAATTAGCCCTTGACAAATAGCGTGAAATCGTTTACAATTGGGACACGCCCGAGGGGATTCTTGAAATGTCTTAGCTGTATCATCGAGAACGTCTAGATGACGGTTGGGCACCTGTGAATGGCCAGTCCAAAACACGGTCAAAATTCTCGTAATGATGCTTCAACCTCACTCTTCAGACAGATCGAATCTAAGATCCATTATGATTCACTACGCGTGTCCTGGGGATCTGCGCCGATCTCTGCCCAGGTTTCGATCCCTCGCTCATCGGGTCAAGTTGATCGTGGTGCCCGAAAGACAGGATGCTGAAATCCCGGCCGCCACTGAGGGACGCGGCTCCGTACTGCACCGCCTTCTGCTGATGACGAGGCTATAGGTCGCTCGTTGACTCCATCTTTGCCACGGGCGGAGATGGTGAGGTGAAGACGCCGGTACCATAGAACGAACGGGAGGTTATTCTGGAAAGATTGCTTCAGACATAGGCAGAGGACAGATTCTGAACCGTCAGCAAAACAGATAGATTAAGGAGATAACGGGAGCAATGAGACAGAGACTTCAGAAGTTCGGGGCCTTCATGGCTGGCATGGTGATGCCCAACATCGGCGCCTTCATTGCCTGGGGCCTGATCACCGCCTTCTTTATTCCCACTGGCTGGACGCCAAATGAGAATCTGGCACAGCTGGTCGGACCAATGATTAACTACTTGCTGCCGCTGTTGATCGGCTATACGGGTGGCAAGATGGTCTACGGTGTGCGCGGCGGCGTCGTAGGCGCTGCGGCGACCATGGGCGTCGTAGTCGGCGCGGACATTCCCATGTTCATTGGCGCCATGGTGATGGGCCCGCTGGGTGGCTACCTGATGAAGCAGTTCGACGAGCTCGTTCAGGAGGGCATCCCGTCCGGCTTCGAGATGCTCGTCAACAACTTCTCGGCCGGTATTCTTATTGGGGTTCTGGCGATACTGGGTTACTTCACTATTGGACCCGTCGCGCAGGGCCTGAGCAACGTGCTCGGCGCCGGTGTTCAGTTCTTGATCGACACCCGCCTCCTACCGCTGGCCGACATCATCATCGAGCCGGCGAAGGTGCTGTTCCTCAACAACACCATCAACCACGGTATCCTCGCGCCCCTGGGTGTGGCAGCGGCTGCGGAGAACGGCCGTGCCATCCACTTCCTGCTGGAGACAAACCCCGGGCCCGGCCTGGGACTTCTCACGGCCTACTGGCTCGCGGGTAGAGGGACTGCCAAGCAGTCGGCACCCGGTGCGATCCTGATTCATTTCTTCGGCGGCATTCACGAGATCTACTTCCCTTACGTACTGGCGCAGCCGGTCATGATCGTGGCCATGTGGGCCGGCGGTATCCTGGCCGACCTGTGGTTTGTGATCACGGGCGCGGGTCTGGTCGCTACGCCCTCCCCGGGCTCGATCTTCGCCTACCTGGCGGTCACGCCCCGCGGTCAGCACATCCCTGTGCTCGGCGGCGTGCTCATCGGCGCTGTAGCGTCGTTCCTGGTCGGCTCCGTGCTCCTCAGGGTACTCCCGCAGTCGGACAAGGACGTGCAGGACGTGGACCTTGACGAGCTGAAGCTGAAGGAGGAGGAAGCAGAGGAAGAAGCCGGAGACGAAGAAGTCGTTGTCCTCGGTGGTTAAGCACCGTCGAGACGCTCGCTGGTCCGCATAGCAGGCGTTTAGACTGGTTCGGCGGGAGGCGTCTCCAGCTCAAGATGGGATTCGGGAGATGCCTCCCCGTATCAATGTGCGCAGAGTGCACAGGAGGCCATCATGGCGAAGTCGGTTGCTGCTAAAGATGTCGAGAAGATTGTTTTCGCTTGCGAGGCCGGTATGGGCTCCAGCCTGATTGGGGCCAACCAGCTGAAGAAGAAACTGAAGAAGGCTGATCTGGACGTAGAGGTGGAGCACAGCCCTGCTCGCTCGATCCCGAAGGACGCCCAGATCGTCATCGCCCACGAGGGGCTGGCCAACGTTGCCCGCGAGCAGGCCCCCTGGGCCGTGGTGATCTCTTTCACCAACTTTGTGGGAAACCCCGTATACGATCAGTTGGTGAAGGCCCTGCAGAAGGGCGTGAGAATCGCTGGGGCTGAGTAGAGCCATGGATATCCTGCGAAAAGAGAACGTCGTGCTGGACGCCAAGGCTTCTGACAAAATGGAGGCCATTCGCATGTCTGGCGAGATACTGGTCGAGGGCGGGTATGTGGATCCGGATTACATCGATGGGATGCTCGGACGCGAAAAGACCATGTCCACATATATCGGCAACGGCGTGGCAATTCCCCACGGCGAGTTCGAGGATCGGGAGTTGATCCACAGCACGGGTCTGTCGGTTCTCCAGTTCCGCGAGGGCATAGTCTGGGAGGAGGACGAGACGGCCTACCTGGTGATCGGCATTGCCGCCACAAAGGATGAGCATCTGGTGGTGCTGTCCAACCTGGCAGAGGTGCTGGAGGACCCCGAAAGCGCCGACCAGCTGGCGCAGACGGAGAATCCGATGGTGATCATCGAGCGACTGACTCGCAGCACGGAGGAGGATTAGGGCGCAGACGTTCCAGAACGCGTCACGCTACCCACGACCTCAACACGGGGAGGCTTCAATGAAACAAATCGATCTAGTTCTGCGCAACCCAACTGGCTTGCACGCCCGGCCGGCGAAGGTATTCGTGAACACCGCCAAGCAGTTTGAATCGGACATTCGGGTGCAGCACGGGGAGAAGAAGGTCAATGCCAAGAGCGCCATCTCGATCTTGACGCTAGGTGTTGAGTGCGGCAGCGAGATTCACATCAGCGCCGAGGGTCCGGACGAGGACGCCGCCCTGGACGCCCTGAGGACGGCGGTTGAGATGGGTCTGGGAGAGGAGCCGGAGCCTCGCGCCGAGCCAAAGCCTGAGCGCGAGCCCCAGCGTGAAGCCCCACCGGTGGTGGAGCCTGAAGAGGTGGAGAAAGGTGTCGTGCGCGGGATTGCCGGGGCTCCAGGGATCGCGATCGGACCTTTGTTCCAGTTCCGGCAGTCAGAGATCGTGGTGCGGGAAGAGGCCTTGGATCCCACGAAGGAGAGGGAACTGTTGCTCTCGGCCATTGAGACAGCCCAGACCGAGCTCGAGCAGCTCCATTCAGACATGGTCGAACGGGTCGGCGAGGGGGAGGCGGAGATCTTCGAGGCCCACCTCGCCCTGCTCGATGATCCGGAACTCGTCAAAGCCGCACTCGAGAAGATCGACGACGGGTGGGCTGCTCCCAAGGCGTGGGAGGAGGTGATCGAGACCCAGGCGCAGGAGCTAGCGGGACTGAAGAGCGAGCTGCTGGCTGCACGTTCCGCTGACGTACGCGACGTGGGGAGGCGGGTGCTGCGGATTCTGACAGGCGCCGGTGAGGAGCAACCGCGGTTGCCCGATGCCCCGGTAATCCTGGTAGCGGAAGATCTCTCTCCTTCTGACACTGTCTCGCTGGATTTGGATCGGGTGTTGGGCTTCTGCACGGCCTCTGGGGGGCCGAACTCACACACGGCTATCCTGGCCCGAGCTTTGAGCCTCCCGGCCATTGTCGGCGCCGGGACGGAGGTGTTGAGTCTTGCCAGTGGCGTTCAGGCCATCCTCAACGGGGCGTCCGGATTCCTCGATGTTGAACCGGAAGCGGAAGCGCTGGAGAAAGCTCGCGAGGCGCGGCGTCGGCTTCAGTATCGCCGCGAGGTTGCCCTCAGGGTCGCCGAAGAGCCCGCTATCACCCAGGATGGACACCGCATGGAGATCGTGGCGAACATAGGTGGTGTGGCCGAGAGTCGGCGGGCAGTCGAACGTGGTGCAGAGGGTGTTGGACTTCTCCGGACAGAGTTTCTCTTCCTGGAACGGTCAAAGGCTCCCACGGAGGAAGAGCAGTTCGAGGCATATCGCGACATTGCCCAGATCTTTGACGGCCAACCCGTGATCGTTCGGACGCTGGACATCGGGGGCGACAAGCCCATCCCATACTTGCCCCTGCCCTACGAAGAGAACCCGTTCCTGGGCGAGAGAGGCATCCGGCTTTGCCTGAATCACACGCAGCTGTTCAGCACGCAACTCCGCGCGATCTTGCGCGCCTCGGAGCACGGCTTTCTACGCATCATGTTCCCGATGATTGCTGATCTAGGGGAGCTGCGGAAGGCCAAGGCGATGGTCGAGGAGTTGCAACAAGAACTGGGCGTCTCGCCTGTCGAACTGGGTATCATGGTCGAGGTACCAGCAGCAGCCCTGTTGGCTGAGGAATTCGCCCGTGAGGTCGACTTCTTCTCCATCGGTACCAACGACTTGACGCAATACACGCTGGCCATAGACCGGACGCATCCTAGTCTGGCCAGGCAGGCCGATGGGCTTAACCCCGCGGTGTTGAGGCTGGTGGACCAGACGGTCCGGGGCGCGCATGAGGCAGACAAGTGGGTGGGCGTCTGCGGCGAGCTGGCGGCAGACCCTCAGGCGGTCCCCATTCTTGTGGGGCTGGGCATCGATGAATTGAGCGTGAACGTGCCGGCGGTTCCCATTGTGAAGGAACAAGTGCGGTCGTTGCAGCTATCGGGAGCTCAGGATCTGGCGAAGGACGCGTTGGCGTGCGGCACTGCAGCCGAGGTAAGAGCGCTGGCTGCTTCGGCGGCCGCCGTCTAACCAGAGGAGACACGTGAATGTCAGATACATTTGATCGTTATCGATCGCCTGATGCTCCTGTCCCGGACGAAACCTGGGTGTGGAACATGTATGGGGCCGGCGTTGAGAACATCGGCCGCGACGGAAAGCCGGAGCGAGTTCCAGTGCCGGAGCCGGGACCAGATCAGCTTCTTGTGCGCGTGGACGCTGTCGGCATGTGCTACTCCGATGTCAAGCTGATTAAGCAGGGGGGGAACCACCCGAAATTATACAACCGCGACCTGTCCAAGAATCCCACACGCCTGGGGCACGAGGCGACGCATACCGTCATGAAGGTTGGGGCCGATCTTCAAGACCAATTTCATCCCGGACAGCGTCTGGCGCTCCAGCCCGATATCTATCAGGACGGCAAGAGCACGGCGTACGGCTACACTGTGCCTGGCGGGCTGATCCAGTTCCATCTTATCGGTCCAGAGGTCCTTGACGCGGATGCTGGATCGTACGTCATCCCGTTGGAAGGAGACATTGGCTACGCCGAGGCTGCATTGACGGAACCGTGGGCCTGCGTAGAAGCGGCCTATACGCAGCGCCGTCGCCTGAGGCCCCAATCTGAGGGGACTATGTGGATCGTTGGGCATCCCGGACTCTCTAGTGAGTATCGGTTCTCCTCTGGCCTGGATGCGCCAGCTAGGGTCGTCGTCACCGATGTTCCTCCAGCTGTGCTCGATATTGTTCAAGGAGAAGCGGCAGACCGCGAGCTAGACGTGCTGGAACGGAACGGGCTGACGCCTGCTGACTATCAAGATCTCAGTATGGAACTGACGGATGGAGACGGATTCGACGATATCGTCGTTCTAGATCCCCGTTCCGCCGAGATGGTCAGTGAAGCCGCGGGGCTGATCGCCAGAAGAGGGACGTTCAACTTGGTCGGCAGCAAACCGCTCGACGATCATGTGCAGATCGACGTGGGACGGATTCACTACGACTACACCGCATACGTCGGGAATCAAGGCCCTGATATCGCTGCGTCGTATGGAGAGAGGCGCAACCGCTGTGAGCTCCGTTCGGGCGGCACGGCCGTCTTTGTCGGGGCAGCCGGTCCGATGGGTCAGATGCACGTCCAGCGCGCCATTGAGCTGCCGGAGGGCCCGAGCCTTCTAATTGCCTCGGACGTCGACCCTGAGCGGCTAGCTGTCCTGGAAGAGAGCTTCTTGGCTCTAGCGGAAGAGCGAGGCAAACGCCTGATCCCCTTTAACCCGGCGGAGGCGCAGGAGTCCCTGCGCGAAGTGGTGATGCGAGAGACGGGCCAGAAGGGGGCTGACGACGTGGTTGTTTCAGTGCCGGCTGCTTCCCTAATGGCCAGCTCGGCTGAGGTTATGGCATCCGATGGCATGCTTGTGCTCTTCGCCGGTGTTACCACAGGCACGATGGCACCGCTAGATATGAGTCATGTCTATTTGCACAACGCCCAGTTCACGGGCACGTCCGGCTCGACGCTGGATGATCAGCGCATGGTGATCCGGAAGACGCTGGCCGGCGACCTTTCCCCAAATCGTTCGGTGGGCGCCATCGGCGGGATCGAGGCGGCTCAGGACAGCGTTCGTGCCATGATGGAGGGAAACTACGCGGGGAAGGTCGTCGTGTTCCCCCAGGTCACGGGCGTGCCCATCACTGGGCTTTCTGAGCTGAAGGAGACGCTGCCTCTGGTAGCGGAGCAGCTGGGTCCTGGCGATGTCTGGACCTCTGAGGCGGAGCAGGCGCTGATCGAGGAGTACTGGAATCCATGATCTACACTCTGACCCTGAATCCAGCCCTCGACCGCGAGCTGACCGTGTCCAATCTAGTCTTCGATGAGGTGCTGCGCGCCACAGCCCTGCGAATCGACTACGGAGGCAAGGGACTTAATGTGTCGCGGGCGCTGGCTGCTCTGGGTGCCGACAGCAAGGCGCTGGGCTTCGTCGGCGGTAAGACGGGCGAGAAGCTGGAGGCCGGTCTGGCCTCTCTGGGGATAGAGACTGATTTCACCTGGCTCGGCGAGGAGACCCGTACAAACGTCAGCGTTGTCTCTGACCATGAGCCACATTATCTCAAGGTGAACGAGTCAGGGCCGATGGTCACATCTGCTGAGCAGGCCGCTCTGATGGAAAAGGTGGAGGATCTGAGACGGCCGGGGGACTGGTGGGTGCTCGCTGGCAGCCTGCCGCCTGGAGCGGCCGAGACCATCTATGCCGACGTGATTGAGAGGCTTCAGTCTGTTGGAGCGAATGCTATCCTGGATACGAGTGGCCCTCCCTTGCGGCACGGGTGTGAGAGCGGTCCATTCTTGGTTAAGCCGAACGCGGATGAGGCCAGGGAACTGACCGGTGTGCGTGTCGATACGGTAGGGGCGGCCCGCGCTGCCGCAGAATCGATTCATTCCCTGGGTGTGGAACTAGTACTTATTTCGATGGGCAAGGCTGGTGCACTCTTGTCGGATGGAGACACGATCTGGATGGCTCGGCCGCCCGAGGTGGCGGAGAGAAACCCCATCGGAGCAGGGGACGCTTCTGTGGCCGGGCTGGTCTGGGGGTTGAGCCAGGAGTTACCGTTGCCCGATGTCCTGCGGTGGAGTATGGCCTCCGGAGCGGCAGCGGCCAGCCTCGACGGGACGGCTGTTGGATCATACGAGCTTGTCGAGTCTCTGGTTGAGCAAGTGAGCATTGCCGGCTAGACAGGGCCTGTACATTCGATTGGCGCTGCGCGGCTGTGTCCTTTGTTCCTCACTCGGCTCGACGTGACATGACGCGACGCGGAGTCCCGCTTCAACACGAACTCCGCAACACGTTGCCGATGTGGTGAACGTGGAAACGCTGGCATGAGGCTGCTACTATTGACAGGAACCCTATGACGAGTGTGTCAGGGAGCGGTTCCGGGGACCTCTGTGACCTGCCCGGTCTTTGGGCCGGGAGGGTTCTTGAGCCTTTGAGCGATCAACATGCCGGTAAGTCTGTTCGCCAGTGCATAGGCGCCAAGCATTTGGCCCAATCGCCCGGCGGTGTTCTCGCTTGATCCTGCGGAACGGTGGTCTCCGCCGGGCAGACGCTGCCCGAGTTTGTTCCCATGTTCTCCAGAGGCCCCAACGCCTTCTGCAACACTCGCTCTCACATGGCTACCGCTGGCGCTGAACGCCACCGCGACGCGCCCAAGATCTGCACCAACTGCTGAGGAGGCTAAGGATGTCCACGCTGACTGACTCACCTGCCTGGCAAGCGCTCATTAGACACCAGCACGAGATGGCTGGGGTCCACATGCGGGAGCTTTTCGCCCGCGATCCTGGGCGGTTTGAGCGCTTCTCCCTTCGGCTCGGAGAAATGCTATTCGACTACTCCAAGAACCGCATTACTGAGGAGACGTTGAGGCTGCTGATGGATTTGGCTCGTCATGCCAATCTGGCCGAGCGAATCGACGCGATGTTCAGCGGCGAGAAGATCAACAACACCGAGGGCCGAGCCGTGCTTCACGTTGCCCTGCGCAACCGCTCCAACCGCCCCATTCTGGTGGACGGCGAAGATGTCATGCCCGAGGTCAACAGGATGCTGGACAGGATGCGGGGGTTCAGCGAGGCCGTGCGGTCCGGCGAGTGGAAGGGGTTCTCGGGCAAGTCCATCACCGATGTGGTGAACATCGGCATTGGCGGATCCGATCTGGGGCCAAAGATGGTGACGACAGCGCTCCAGCCCTACGGTCACCCTAGACTTCGGGTCCATTTCGTCTCCAACGTCGACAGCACTGATCTCGTGGAGACGCTGGGATCTTTGAGCGCGGAGACCACGCTCTTCCTGGTGGCCTCCAAAAGCTTCACCACTCAGGAAACGATGGCGAATGCGCGGTCGGCCAGGGCCTGGCTCCGCGATGCAGCTGGCGACCGGACGGCTACGGCCAAGCATGTCGTCGCCATGTCCACCAACGAACCCGGCGTTGCCGAGTTCGGCATCGACACGAAGAACATGTTCGAGTTCTGGGACTGGGTTGGCGGGCGCTATTCGCTATGGTCGGCCATTGGGCTCTCCATTGCCTTATACGTAGGGATGGACCGTTTTGAAGAATTGCTGACCGGCGCTCATGAGGTGGATGAGCATTTCCGCAGTGCCCCGTTTGAGCAGAGCATTCCAGTTATCATGGCCTTGCTTGGCATCTGGTACAATAACTTCTTTGGCGCCGAGTCCCATGCCATCCTTCCCTACGATCACTACCTGACCTACTTTCCAGCCTATTTCCAGCAGGGAGATATGGAGAGCAACGGCAAGAGTGTTACCCGCGAGGGAGAATGGGTGGACTACAGCACTGGTCCGATCCTGTGGGGGCAGCCGGGCACGAACGGGCAGCACGCATTCTACCAGCTTATCCACCAGGGGACAAAGCTAGTTCCCTGCGATTTCCTGGCGGCCGCTCAGAGCCACAATCCGCTGGGTGACCATCACCGTATGCTGCTCTCCAACTTTCTGGCTCAGACTGAGGCCCTGATGAAGGGCAAGACCTCGGAGGAGGTCCGCGCCGAGCTCGTGGCGCAGGGGTACACGGGCGAACGGCTGGAGACGCTGGTTTCGGCGAAGACATTCCCGGGGAACAGGCCGACGAATTCCTTCCTATACCCGAAGCTGACGCCGGGGATGCTCGGGTCGCTGATCGCGTTGTATGAGCACAAGATCTTCACTCAGGGCGTCATCTGGAACATCAACTCGTTCGATCAGATGGGGGTAGAGCTGGGCAAGCAACTGGCAAGAGCGGTCCTGCCCGAGCTGAAGGGCGAGGAGCCAGTTTCAGCGCACGACGCCTCGACCAACGGGCTGATCAATACCTATAAGCGTGTGCGATAATAACTCAAGCGTCAATCCACAGTGGAGGTACCATAGATGGTTATGATGGAAGACGTTTTGGCTCTGATCTTGGGCGGCGGGCGGGGAACGCGCCTCTGGCCGCTGACGAAGAAGCGAGCGAAACCGGCCGTGCCCCTGGCCAGCAAGTACCGGCTGATTGATATCCCGATCAGCAACTGTCTCCACTCAGGTATCGACAAGATCGATATTCTGACGCAGTTTAAGTCGGCTTCCCTCCACCGTCACATCTTCCGTACCTACCACCGCGACAAATTCACCGAGGGCTGGGTCGAGATTCTAGCCGCCGAACAAACGTTGGAGAACACGGAGTGGTATCAGGGCACCGCCGACGCTGTGCGACAGCAGCTGGTAGAGATTCGGGCCGCGGGTACCGAGTATGTGCTCGTTCTGGCGGGAGACCACCTGTACCGCATGGACTACAGCGATTTCCTCCAGTTCCACGTCGAGACAGGCGCAGACATCACGCTGGCCGTCCAGCCGGTAAGCGCGGAGGCGGCGCCGGCCCTGGGCATTCTCAAGCGGAGCCCCGATGGGGAAATCGTCAGCTTCACGGAGAAGCCGGCTCCCGATGACCTGGAGGGCTTGGAGAGCATGCCGGATTCGGACGAACCGTACATGGCATCCATGGGGATCTATGTGTTCTCGACCAAGCTCCTGTTTGAGCTACTCGAAGCCCCGGGCGATGATTTTGGCAAAGAGATCATTCCCGCCGCTTTGCCTCATCGCCCGGTGATGGGCTACGTATTCGATGGATTCTGGGCCGACATCGGGACGATCCGCCGCTTCTATGAGGTCAACCTGGAACTCATCTCTCCTGATCCGCCGTTTGACCTCAACCCGCCTCACCACCCTGTCTACACCCACGCTCGCTGCCTACCTCCCTGCGAATCGTACGCGTCTGAACTCAATGGCGTGTTGCTCGGGGACGGTTGCAGGATCTACGCTTCGGAGGTCACGAATTCCGTCATCGGTCTGCGTGGCGTGGTGGGTCCTAATGCTGTCGTCCAATCATCGGTGGTCATGGGGGCTGACTACTACGAGACGGACGAGGATCGAGAGGAAAACGCCAGCGTGGGGCGGCCCGACGTGGGGATTGGAGAGGGATCCGTTATCGAGCGTGCCATTGTCGACAAGAATGCACGCATCGGCCGCGACGTCCACATTCGCCACCTACCAGAGAGGCCCGATAGGGAGACGGAGGATTGGGTCGCACGTGAGGGATTGGTGATCGTGCCCAAGAGCGCCGTCATCCCGGACGGGATGGTCATCTAGCAACGGCTATGGCCGGCGTAGGGCAGGAGATCAGGATCTCGCAGTAGTGACTTCAGTCCCCTGGTCGCTAGACGAACAACTGATGCGGTCGCCGCAGACAATGCGGCAGTGTGCTTCCAGGAATTCCCGTCTCTACTCACTCAGATCGAGGTGATCTTTGGGATCAAGCGCGAACACATCCAGCTACTTGCAGCTCTTGTCCCAACATTATCCATCCATCCTGGCAGCGTCAGCGCCGATCATTGATCTGACGGCGCAACTCAATCTGCCGAAGGGAACGGCGCACTTTGTGTCCGACCTTCACGGCGAGCATGAGGCTTTCAGTCACGTGCTCAAGAGCGGCTCGGGGTCGATACGGCGCAAGATTGACGAGATGTTCGCGGGGACGCTTACGGACAGCGAACGGCGGAACTTGGCCACACTGATCTACTATCCCGAGCGCAAGCTTCCGCTCATATTGCAGACGGTGGTTGACGAGGATACCTGGTACCGTGAGACGCTGGTGCAGCTGTTGCAGATCTGTCGCTCCGTGATCTCCAAGTTTCCCAGGGATCAGGTCCAGGCGTCCTTGCCCGAGCCCTTCGCGGATATCATTGAGGAGCTACTATACGCCCACGATGACGTCCAGGACAAACGGCGCTACTATGAGAGCATCATCGGGACCATCATTGCTATAGACAGTGGCAGAGCTCTTGTCGTCGCACTGGCCAGGCTCATCCAGCGCGTGGCCATCGCGCGACTCCACGTGATCAGGGATATCTATGACCGGGGACCTGGCGCTCACCGCATTCTCGACCTACTTATGGAGTACCAAGATGTGGATGTTCAATGGGGCGACCACGACATCCTATGGATGGGGGCGGCGGCTGGCAGTGAGGCATGCCTTGCCAACGTCATCCGCATCTGCCTACGATACGCCAATATGGAGACGTTGGAGCACGGTCATGCTGTCAGTCTCCTGCCGCTGGCCTCTTTCGCGATCGACGTTTACGGGGACGATCCATGCCGCCGATTTATGCCGCGGCCCCTGGGCAAAGACGATTTCACCGACGACGAGCTCAGGCTCATGGCTCAGATGCATAAGGCGATAACCATCATCCAGCTCAAGCTGGAGGCGCAGATTATCCGGCGCCGTCGACACTATGGGATGGAGGACCGTCTCCTGTTGGACAAGATCGATCATGACGAGGGCACGGTATCTCTGGGCGGGGCTGTTCATCCGCTTCTTGACACCCACTTTCCGACCGTGGATCCAGCTGGCCCCTACACGCTGAGCGCCAGGGAAAGGAATGTGATTGAGAAGTTGAGGCTCTCCTTCACAGGCAGCCGATGGCTGCAGGAGCATGTGCGCTTTCTGTTCTCCAAGGGCAGCGTCTGTCTTGTCTGTAACGGGAATCTGCTTTACCACGGATGCATCTCGATGAACGCGGATGGCACGTTCAAGCCGTTCCAATTGGACGGAGAGACGTATTCGGCTCGGCGCTTCATGGACAGGGTTGATCGCCTGGCGCGTCAAGGCTACTTCTCCACTGAGGACCTGACTCAGAAGGAATACGGGATGGATGCGATGTGGTATCTGTGGAGGGGGGCGCAGTCCCCGCTCTTCGGCAAGGAGAAGATGGCTACCTTTGAGCGTTATTTCGTCGCAGATGAGGCGACGCACGCGGAGCGGCGAGATCTCTACTACGACTTGAGGGAAAGGGAGGACGTGGCTCGTGGTATTCTGGAGGCGTTCGACGTCGATCTCAATGAGGGGCATATTGTCAACGGTCACATTCCTGTTCGGGTAAGGCAGGGTGAGAGCCCCGTCAAGGCCGGTGGCCGATTGATTGTCATCGATGGCGGCTTCTCCAAGGCCTATCAGCGGCGGACAGGGATCGCTGGTTACACATTGGTCTTCAACTCCTGGGGATTACTCCTGGCCACGCACCATGCCTTGGCCCCGACCCAAAAGGCCATAGAGGATGCGCTGGACACCGATTCCACGATGGAGATCGTGGAGAGCAACGACGTCAGAATCCGGGTGGCGGACACGGATCAGGGTCAGGAGATTCAACGACGGATCAGGGACTTGCAGGCCTTGGTGCGCGCCTATCGCACAGGGTTGATCAAGGAGAAGTAGGCCAATCAGGCGTTCGTTACTTAGCCCATTCCGGGACCAGATTTCCCAGGAACGAACGCCGGAATGGATCTCAGCTTATACGCGAGCTACTCATCCGGCGTGATCATAGTCGCGAGAAACGTCACGGCCGCAGCTGACAACGCTGCGTCGTAGGCAGCCGTGTTTTGGGTACGTGCGATCTGCAGGGCGTCTTCCGTTACGCCGAGCGAGGGCGGCCCCCGGCTCATCTCTCAGTGAGACAGGCTCCGCACGCTGCAACTTGATGAACGGCAAATATGACGTATACTTGAGTATCCGGTCTGGCGACGGGGTCAGCTGGGGCTGGGATCTTGTCCCCAGGTTTTCGCGAGTGGATTGATGGCGGTTGACTGAGTGACCAGGGGGCGGGCATGAGCGCACACGAACTGGCAGGCAAGAAGGCTCCATCAAGGATTTTGGTCAACGTTCCGAGATTGGTCTCAGCCTACTACACGGACAAGCCTGACCCCGAGAATGCCTCCCAACGGGTGTCGTTCGGCACCTCCGGGCACCGGGGATCGTCGCTGGAGGGCAGCTTCAATGAGGACCACGTCCTGGCGATGTGCCAGGCGATCTGTGAGCTGCGGGCCAGCATAGGGGTGACGGGTCCACTGTATGCTGGGATGGACACCCATGCTCTCTCCGAGCCAGCGCTGCGCTCGGCCATCGAAGTGTTCGCCGCAAACGGGATCGACGTGTTCATCCAGGAAGGATTCGGCTACACGCCGACCCCCGTGATCTCCCATGCAATCCTGACGCATAATAGAGGCCGTTCCGCCGGACTGAGCGATGGCGTTGTCATCACGCCATCCCATAATCCGCCGAGTGACGGCGGCTTCAAGTACAATCCCCCCGAGGGCGGGCCGGCGGCTCCCGAGACGACGCGGCAGATTGAGCGGCGCGCCAATCAGATCCTAGAGGACGGCCTGAGAGGTGTGGAGCGCATGCCTTTGACCCGAGCACTCAGGGCGGATACAACACACAGGTATGACTACGTCACGCCCTACGTGAAGGACCTCGACAACGTAGTGGGCCTGGAGGCCGTAGCGGCATCCGGTCTCAGCATCGGCGTCGATCCCATGGGCGGCTCCGGCGTGGCGTACTGGGATCCGATTGCTGAGACATATGGGCTGGATCTTGAGGTGGTGAATCCGCGGGTCGATCCCACGTTCTCGTTTATGACCGTGGATCACGACGGCCAAATTCGGATGGATCCTTCATCCCGGTATGCGATGATCAGCTTGTTGGAACTGCGGGATCGGTTCGACATAGCCTTCGGCAACGACACGGACTACGACCGTCACGGGATCGTCACACGGACTGGTGGACTGATGAACCCCAATCACTACCTGGCGGTGGCAGTCTGGTACGTGTTTCAGAATCGTCCGGAATGGAACCGCGACGTGGCAGTGGGGAAGACGCTGGTCTCGAGCTCGATGATCGATCGCGTGGCGCGGCATCTGGGACGGGATCTGTGCGAGGTGCCGGTGGGTTTCAAGTGGTTTGTGGATGGGCTGCTGGAAGGCTGGCTGGGGTTCTGCGGTGAGGAGAGCGCGGGGGCCTCGTTCCTGCGCAAAGACGGCTCGGTATGGACGACTGACAAGGACGGTCTCCTGCTGGATCTGCTGGCCGCGGAGATCACGGCGACGACGGGACAAGATCCGAGCGAGCACTACCGGGCGCTGGAGGATAGGCACGGCAGCCCCGTGTATGAGCGGATCGACACTCCGGCGAGCAAGAGGCAGAAGCAGGCGCTGAAGGAACTCTCCCCAGAGATGGTGGAGAGGGAGGAACTCGGGGGAGAGGTGATCGTAGCCAAGCAGACGCGGGCGTCCTGCAACAGAGCCCCTATCGGTGGGCTCAAGGTAGTGGCGGAGAATGGGTGGTTTGCGGCCCGGCCTTCGGGCACAGAGGATATCTATAAGATCTACGCGGAGAGTTTCAAAGGCCCGGAGCATCTGAAGCGAATCCAGGACGAGGCCCGGGAGATTGTAGTGGCGGCATTCGAAGCAGCCGGTCTTCCGGAGCTGCAGGGCTCTCCTTCCAGCCAGCCCTGGGTCGATGGCCTACGTTTGAGTGCGTGAGTGATCCAACTCTCTCGTGGCTCGTGCACATTCAGTTCTAGTCTGACATGCCGAAAGGAGATTCTACGATGTCATTCCCAAAGCCTTTCTACCGGTGGAGACCTCACCCGTGGCATGGGCTTGAGGTGGGGCCGAATCCGCCGCACGTGGTGCACGCCTATATTGAGATTACGCCGTTTGACTTGATCAAGTACGAAATCGACAAGAAGACGGGCTATATGTGGGTGGATCGTCCGCAGCGGACATCGTCGCAGCCGCCTACGCTCTACGGGTTCATTCCGCGAACATACTGTGGCCGTCGGGTGAAGGAGTTGTCCCCGAAGTCCGAGAGGGGGGACGGGGATCCCCTTGACATCTGCGTGATCAGTGAACGACCGATGAATCGCTCGGAGGTGATCCTGAGCGCGCGGGTGGTCGGTGTTCTGCAGGCGATCGACGGCGGGGAGGCGGATGATAAGGTCATCGCTGTCTTGGAGAACGATCCTTTCTGGAAGAACGTAGAGAACGTGAACGAGCTGCCCAGGGTACTGGTGAACCGGCTCGAGCACTATTTCAGCACGTACAAGCTGATTCCCGGCGGGTCCTCGCAGATGTCGATCGAAGAGGTGTACGATCGAGAGTATGCGCTCAAGGTGGTGCGGGCGGCGATTGAGGACTATGAGGAAACGTACGGGGGATGAGGTGACGCGCGGCGCGTGGTTGGTGTCACGCATCGATACGGGGTTTAGTCTATGACCGTATACGGCGGGATTGAAGCAGGCGGCACGAAGTTCGTCTGCGCCGTGGGTGAAGGGCCGCGCGCGATCCACGAGGAGATCGAGTTCTCCACGACGACGCCTGAGGAGACTATCGGACGTGCCATTCAGTTCTTCAATGGTGGCACGCTTGACGCTCGTACGCCTCAGGGTATCGCGGCTCTGGGTATTGGCTCCTTCGGGCCGGTGGACCCGGACTCGTCGTCAGCTACGTATGGGATGATCACGACGACGCCCAAGCCTGGCTGGCGAAACGTGGACATCAGAGGGGAACTCGCGCGGGCGTTGGGCGTGCCAGTGGCCTTCGACACCGATGTCAACGTCGCTGCTCTCGGCGAGCATCGCTGGGGTGCTGCCCAGGGGTTGGACACCTTCGTCTATATGACGGTGGGAACTGGCATTGGCGGAGGCGCCATGGTGGAGGGGGAGTTGCTCCATGGGCTCGTGCATCCAGAGATGGGGCACTTCCGTATTCCGCACGACCGCCGGCGAGATCCCTTCGCGGGCTCGTGTCCATTCCACGGCGATTGTCTTGAAGGACTGGCATCGGGCCCGGCCATCAAGGCGCGCTGGGGTGTACGTGGCGAGAATCTGCCGCACGATCATCCCGCCTGGCCGCTGGAAGCGTACTACTTGGCGCTGGGTCTGATGGCCGTTATGTGCATTGTCTCTCCGCAGCGTATTGTCCTGGGTGGCGGCGTGATGAAACGCTCATTTCTCTTTCCGATGGTACGCTCGGAACTCCAGAGACTCTTGGCTGGATACATCCAGGCCAGGGCCATCACCGAAGCGATTGAAGAGACGATTGTCCCGCCGGTGTTGGGGGATCGGGCTGGAGTGCTGGGCGCAATTGCCCTGGCCGAGAGGGAGTATGAAGCTCGAGATAAGCAAGGCTGAGGGGGCGGAGGGCGCGATCAAGTGGGGCCAGGGCTTCTGCCTCAGGAGCGATGGTTGCTGCCGATCCCTCGAAGGTCTGGGCAGTGGGTGGCTTTCTGGAGGGGGTCGGATCAGAGGACGATCCTTCAAGCTGGACCTGCTCCAGAACCTGGGCAACGTGCGGCTAACGACCGATGACGTCCCTCAGGATGTCCATCCCGCGTTCGACGAGGGCTATGTCGGCCTGCGCACCCATGTGGCCGAGGCGGAAGACTTCACCCATCAGAGGCCCGAGCGATCCCGCGACCACCATGCCGTGTTGCCTCAGCCGCCGGTCTAGGTGCGCCCACGGTATCTCAGCTGGGACGCGGAGGGCGGTCACGGTGGGGGAGCAGGCGGTCTCATCCGCAGGATAGAGGGAAAGTCCCATCTCCTGGGCTCGGCGCCGGCAGTGGGCCGCCGTGTCGGCATGCCTGGCGTAGACGTTCTCCAACGCCTCCTCCAGGACAAGGCAGCACGCCTGGTTCAACGCGGCCAAGCTGGCCCAGGCAGGTGTGTAGGGGAACCACTCATTCTCGAGGGCATCGCGGTAAGGGAGCAGGGCGTCGTAGCCGGCGTAGCTGACGTCGGCGATGACGTTCCAGGCCTGTTCGCTGACGGCAACGCCGGCCAGGTCAGGAAAAGCCGAAAGGGCCTTCTGCGTGCCGAAGAGACATAGGTCGATGCGCTGGGCGTCCGCCAGAACCGGTGTTCCTGCGGTGCTGGCGACGGCATCGACGTAGTAGAGCGGGACGTCGTAACGGCGCACAAGCTCGCCGACCTCATCGATAGGGTTCAACGTCCCAGAAGGCGTCTCGCAGTGAACGGCGGTGACCATCTTGGGTCGGAAGCTGCGGATAGCATCCTCCACGGGTTGCGGTTGAATCACCTCGTCGTAGCTAGACTCGACCCATTGGACATCCGCTCCTATGGACATCGCCATTTCGCCGATGCCGTGTCCAAACACCCCGGTGCTGAGCGCCAGCACCCGATCCCCGGGCTGGATGCAGCTCTTGAGTGCCCCCCATAGAGCGATCATGCCCTCGCCGGTCATAATGGCAATCTGGCTCCCGGTGCCTAAGATAGTCCGCAGGTGCTCTTGGACGTCAGCATAGAGCTGGATGTACTCAGGCTCCAGATCCGCGGAGCCGTAGTTGGTCAGGTAGGCCCTCCGCACCTCTTCTGGTACGCGAGTAGGACCGGGGACGAGCGGCACATCGTAGGTGAGCATGGTTCCCTCCTTCCTGGTTGCTTGCAGATAGTTTGGCAGTCGAGACGTCAGAGGGCTCTGACTGGGAGCAGGGAAAGGGCCAGCTGATAGTCCCTCCTCGCGACCTGATTGTAGCATAGGTCTCTTGATTTTGAAGCAAGACTTCTTGGTGTCGCCGAACGGAGTTAGGCTCGTCTCGCTGAGGACCCGCGCTGTCGTACCGACGCCAGGCAAACCCCGAGGATTGTCAGACCGTGCTGTCTGTCGTCTGGCCGTGCCGCCGAGGGGTAGCCGGCTTCGGTGGCTATTCCAAGGAAACCCGGTTACGGGCGCGAGGCCCGCTTGCACAGAGCGCACTTGCCCTGGCTGCTGAGCGATATTATAATGGCTGGCAGACTGGTCCTTTGGTCGAGGGGCTTGATGCAGAAGCCGGATGAAGGAGGAGCTATGAATGAGTGGCTGACGCTTGGTGGGTGCTTTATCGCCGCGGGAGTACTCGTCGTCGCGGTAGTGGTGTTGCGGTCGATCAGGTTACTATATGAATACGAGCGAGGTGTTGTCTTCACCCTGGGTAAGTACGCCGGCATGCGGGACCCAGGACTGACCCTGGTCATCCCTATCCTGCAGATGATGGAGAAAGTCGATATGCGGATCAAGACGGCCGAGATTCCGCGCCAGGAGGTGATGACGAAGGATAACATCCCCATGCTGGTGAATGCTGTGGTCTACTTCAAGGTGATCCAACCAGAGGATGCCATCATCAAGATTGAGGACTACGCCTTTGCTATCCGACAGTATACGCAGGCTGCACTGCGCGATGTCATTGGCAACAGTGAGATGGACTTTGTCCTGACCGAGCGCGAGCAGATCGCTGAGAGCATCAAGGAGATCGTCGACTCCGAGACGGATGGTTGGGGGATTGACGTAGAATCAATCAAAATCCAGGAGCTGGAGCTTCCGGCCGAGATGAAGCGCGCCATGGCTCAGCAGGCTGAAGCCGAGCGCGAACGCCGCGCCGTGATCATCGCCTCACAGGGCGAGCTTGAAGCCTCGAAGAGGCTCCAGGAGGCGGCGGAGACGATGGCTCGGAGCCCCGGAGCGATGCACCTGCGTACGCTGCAGACGATTCGGGCCATCGCCGCGGACCCATCGGAGAAGATCGTGCTCTTCATCCCGTCGGATATAGGGCAGGCCCTAGCGTCTCTTACAGAGGAACAAAGCGAATGAGCGGCCATGCTCGATGATAAGATCCGGTATCTGCAGATCGCCTTCAACTACGACGTAGAGCTCGTCAGGCGCATTCTGCCAAAAGTGAGCAGGGGGGTGCTCGGCGTCCCAAGGGGTCGAGACCGTATTCTCGTTGAAGCCGGGACACCCTACATCAAGCGCGAGGGCATGGCTGGGATTCGGGCTATCCGACAGCGCTGGCCGGGACACGTAGTTGCCGACCTGAAGACCGTGGATGGGGCTCTGGATGAGGTTGACATGGCCCGACAGGGTGGGGCTACGGCGGCAACCGTGCTGGGAAGCTCGCCGTCTGAAGCGCTCGATCTATTCATCGCCCGCTGCAGTGACCTCCACATGATCTCTATGATCGATATGCTGGGGGTGAAGGATCCGCTGATGGTGTTGATGCGCCTGGAGGACCCTCCAGATGTCGTCGTCCTCCACAGAGGGCGTGATGAGGAAGGCACGCGGGGTAAGCTGATCCAGTATCGACACGTGAACCGGGTGCACAGCAAGTTCAACGTCCTCATCTCGGCAGCGGGTGGCGTGGACATCAGGGAGGCACGCAGTGCGATCTTCAACGGCGCGAATATCGTCGTAGTGAACCTGGTGCGGCCCGGCGACCCGTGGACCGGCATCTCTACGGAGGCAGACGTAGGGGGTATGGCGCAGGAGTTTCTCGCGACCATCGAGTGAGGGCCCGGGTCAGAGGGGGGGGCGGTTGGGAGGGCGGCCCTGTCCCCACCTAGGAGGTGGCCTGCGGTGGGCGTCTACATGGCGCATCCATTTGTTTGGCAAGAGATTGAGGGCGAGAGGGTGCGCTTGACCGAGAGGGAGCTGTCATGCATAAGACGATTGGCATTCTGGGGGGGATGAGCCCGGAGTCAACGGTGGCGTACTATGAGTACATCACTCGAACCTACACCGAGCGGTTCGGTGACTACGCGTATCCTGAGATACTGATCTACAGCGTGAGCTTCCAGTCGTACGTCGACTGGCCCGGGCAGGATCGGTGGGATTTGGTGACGCAAGGCTTGGGCCAGGCGGCACGCGCTCTAGAGGTCGCCGGCGCTGACGTCATTCTCATCGCCACGAATACCATGCATCTTGTGTTCGATGAGGTCGAGGCGAGCGTCGACGTCCCCATGTTGAGTTTGCTGGATGCTGTCGGTGACGCTGTCGAGGCAAGAAGGATGAAGACGGTCGGCCTACTCGGCACGGCATTTACTATGGAGAAGCAATTCTATCGCGATGCTCTGGCCGAGAGAGGGATTGCGGTCCTGGTCCCATCCCCCGAGGATCGCGAACGGGTGAACGACGTTATCTACGATGAGCTGGTTGCCGGGGATATCCGCGATGTGTCCCGTGAGGTGTTTGCTACGATCATCAGTGAGATGGCCCAGCGTGGTGCAGAGGGCGTCATCCTGGGCTGCACGGAGATCCCACTTCTGATCAACGAGGAAGAGGCTGGTGTATCGCTGTTCGACACGACGACGATCCATGCGGACGCAGCGCTGCGATACGCAGTGGGGATGTGAAGGGGAGGTTCGTTGGTGGTCTACGGCATCCTCTAATGGGAAGGCCACACATAATTGTGCAACTTTGTGCCAGCTTGACAAATCCAGGCTTTACGATATAAACACAAGATGTGCTCAGCTATCGTCAAGACAAGGAGGGAGGAGGTTGGCCGAAGAGACGTGCCATAGACTGCTTGCCGCCGTGCTATCGGCGGTCATCATTCTAGCTCCCATTGTTCACCCAGCGGTCGTCGAGGCTGAGGGGGTGTCCGAGGGTTCCTCGTTGTCGCCATATTGGGAACCGGTCGTCGCTCGCTGGGAGGATATCATCGTTCGGTACGCGGAACGCCGCAGCCTCGATCCGGATTTTGTGGCTTCTGTTATTTGGAAGGAGTCCAGAGGGATCTCGACGGTGAAAGGGCCGACGGGGGCGGTGGGTTTGATGTGTGTCAAGCCGTTTCCGTGGCGCCCCAGTGCGGAGGAGCTGGAAAACCCGTGGACGAATGTAGCGGCAGGCACCCGGACGCTGGCTCAGGTTATTCGTGACGGGAACGGCGATGTCTATTACGCGTTGGCGGCCTACAACGGCGGCTGGGAGCAGATTCATTTGCGCGTCACACGTGGTTATGCCGCTGACGTGCTGGATCACTATGTGCGCGCTGTGGCAGTGGAACATGGGCTTGCCCCCGATGGTGATTGGGTGGCAATCCTCTCCGTGGAGGGCGACCCAGACCACAAGACGGTTACCGTGCTCGGTCCTGGTCGTCCCGTTGCTCGCTACTCAGAGAGACCCTGGTCCCGCGCTGAAGTACCCTGTGTGCCCGAGGGTTCCCCTCACGCAAGATTGATGGCGTTCGAAGACGAGCGCGGTCGACAGGTCCGCGCGAACCTGTGGCTCGTGAAGGACGATTCCCCCTCTATGCTCCCTGGAGAGCGCGCGGCCTCCAGTCTTTCCTCCACCGGTGAGGTTCTTGGACAGGGTTTCGGTGGCCTCCCAGACTAGGTTGGCGCCGCCCACGGAATGTGACGGACTCTCCTCGGACGGCCTAGTGTCCTGATGGCCGATTCGTCCGCCCCGGCGGGCGAACGGATGGTTTCTGACATTCGGCCCCCCGGCTTGTTCGTGACAGATCGTGGATAGAGTGACGGCGGAGCAAGCCGGGGCTGTTGAGCCTCAGCCGGATTACGGCACCCGGCAGGAAGGGGAGAGGTCTCGCTCTGGCAAGAGTGCTCGCGGCGCTCGCGAGTTGCTGCGAAACCGCAACTTTGCCCTTCTGTGGTTCGGACAACTCCTCTCACAGATAGGGGATCAGTGTCTGATTGTGGCAGGCATCACGCTGGTCTCTGATCTCTCCAGCTCCCCTCTTGCTATGCTGATTCCGGCGCTTGCCATTGCGACGCCGCAGCTTCTGTTTGGCTTGCTGGGAGGCGTCATTGCCGACAGAATGGATCGCAAGGTAGTGATGGTCATCGCCGACATCCTCCGAGCGCTGATTGTCCTTCCGATACTGCTGGTTACCAGTCTCAGCCAGATCTGGATACTCTATCTCGCAGCAGCCGGTTTGGCCCTGGTCGGGGTCAGCTTCTACCCAGCCCGCAATGCAAGTCTCCCCAAGATTGTCCCCGAGGGCTCCCTTGTCGCGGCCAACGGCTTGATCCAGGGGAGCACGGTTATCGCTCTGGTTGTGGGGCCTGCCATCGCTGGAGTGGCAGTGGAGCTCTGGTTGCCTTCGGCGATTCTTTTTGATAGCGCGACCTTTCTCGCCTCCGCAGCTGCTATCGGGTTGATGGTCATCCCATGCCGAGACCGTGGGACGAGCCTCGCATCTGGGGGGGCGAACGTCTGGGGGGACGTGAAAGCCGGCCTAGACTTCATCTACCGGAGTTCAATCTTGCGCAGGGTGCTCATTGTGACAGCGGTAGTCACCTTGGGGGTAGGAGCCGTTATCCTGCTGGCTATTCCCCATCTCAAAGCGAGGCTGGGAGCTGGTGGACTGGAGTATGGGCTCGCAATGAGTGTGCTGGGCCTGGGCTCTCTCCTGGGTGGGGTGTTGGTCACGCGCGTTTCTAAGCGCTTTTCCACGAGCACGTTGGTGGGAGCGATGCTGATGCTGGCTGGCGTAGCGATTGCGGCCTTTGCCTTTGCGCCCAGCTACGTGGTGGTGTTGGCCAGTGTAGTGGTTATTGGTATGTGCCTTGTGGTGGCGCGAGGCGCTTTGAATGCCGTCACGCAGACGCTGGCGCCGGACGAAATCCGCGGGCGGGTGCAGTCGGCGGTCAATGTGATCGTCGTCGCGTCCACGGCTATTTCTGAGGGCCTCTCTGCCGTCATGGGGTCGGTGATAGACATCCACACCGTCTTTCTGGTGGCGGGCGTTATCACCAGTGTGACTGGGTTGGCCGCGATTTTTGTCCTTCGCGATGCGGGAAGGCGCGTGAGGGCGGCGATAAAGGAGGTGGCTTAGGGACATCGACGTCAGTTCCTCAGCCCGGTCCCGATGGCGGCTGCGAAAAAAAGAGGGCCCCCGTTCCACTCAGTGAGACGGGGCCCTTGACATGCTGGGATCTCCTTTCGGCCAGCCTACCGCGCCGGCATCTGGAACTGGAGCCTGGGTGTACCGGCGTGGCTAATGATCTCCTCAAGGCCAGGAAGCGAGGAGTGGGTCTGGAAGCTGTAGAACATCTCCAGGAACGTGGGTTGGGGCTTGAGCTCGATCACTCGTGCGTCCCCTTTGATGTTACCGAGCTCCGCGGCCTTCTCGATGGCTTGCTGCCGCGTCCCTACCTCGTCGACCAGGCCCATCTCCTTTGCCTGCTGTCCGGTAAAGATGCTCCCGTCTGCAATCTCACGCACGTCTTGCCGGGGTAGATCGCGCGCTTTGGCAACCACAGCCACGAAGTCCTCGTAGACCTGATCGAGAATGCTCCGCCAGATCTGTCGTTCCTCGTCGGTCATGTCTCGGTACGGCGTTCCGATGTCCTTGAATGGACCGGTGGTGATGACGACTGCCTCTACGCCCACCTTGTCCAGAAGCTCCTCAACGTTGAGGAACTGGCTGATGACACCGATCGAGCCGGTCAGCGTGTCCGGATGGGCCATCACGTAGTCGCCGCCACAGGAGATGTAGTACCCCCCGGAGGCTGCTGTGTCGCCCATGGATATGACTACCGGCTTCTCGTATGCGAGCAGAGCGTGGTAGATCTCGTCGGACGCGACGACGCTTCCACCCGGGCTGTTGACGCGCACCACGATGGCTTTGACGGACGGATCGGCGTCCGCGCGCTCGAGCAGCGAACGCACCCGGTCCGGCGTGATACCGCTCGTCGTCAAGTAATCCTGGGACGCAGCGCTGATGCTTCCATCGAGTCGAATGACCGCCACGGCATCAGCTGTCCCTATGCCGCGCGCCACCGGCTGCTGGCCGAACTGGCCGAGTGCCCCAACGGTGACGGCCCCTGTGCCGACGCAGCTACATACTGGTAGCGCGAAGCCCAGGACGAAGGCCAAAAAGACCCATAGAATCGGTTTGTCATTCATTTAAGGTTCCTTTCGCCAGGCATGATCGCAATGATCTCCCCTAACCCTCCCGCGGATTGCCACTGACCTCCGCTATACCAGGGGAGTGTCCGAGTAGTCGGAGGAAACGGTGCTTGCCCACCTGCAGCACAGCCTCTTCGCCGTCAGGAACAGCAATGTCGGTCGTGATGTCCTCGATCCTCTCACTGTCGATGCGGACAGCCCCCTGCTGAACCAGGCGACGCGCCTGGCTCTTGCTGCGCGCGAGCTCCGCTCCGGCGATGATGTCTACGATGTTCTCCGGAGCCGTCAGATGACGTTCGGGCATGTCCTCCGGGAGTTTCCGTTTCTGGTGGACGCGCCTGAAGCGCGCGGCCGCCCGATCAGCCGCCTCGTCGCCGTCGAATATGGAGACGATCTCCCACGCCAACTGCTTTTTTGCATCCATAGGATGGACATCCCCTTGCTCCAGGGCGGCGAAGAGGGCATCAATGCGCTGCGGCTTCCAGCGGCTAAGCAACTCGAACCAGTTGCGCATGGCGGAGTCCGGTATCGACATAGTCTTGCCGTACTTAGTCTCCGGCGATTCGTTGACGCCGACGTAGTTGCCTGTGCTCTTCGACATGCGAAGCTTGCCGTCCGTACCAACGAGGATGGGGAACGTGAGACAGACCTGCGGTTGCTGCTCAAAGACTGTCTGCAGCTTGCGGCCGGCCATTAGGTTGAAAAGTTGATCGGTTCCGCCGATTTGGATATCCGTCCTCAGCGCAACGGCGTCGTAGCCCTGCATCAATGCGTACAGGAACTCGTGGATCCAGATGGCAGCGCCCTTCTCGCGACGCTGCGCGAATTTGTCGCGAGCCAGGAACTGCTGAACGGTGAAGTGGCTCGCCAGTTCAATGACGTCTTGGAAGCTCAGATCTGCGAGCCATTCATCATTGTACCGGACTTCGGTGCGCTCCGGGTCGAGGATTCTGTACGCCTGCTCGATATAGGTATCGGCGTTCTTCCTCACCTGTTCCATGGTCAGTCGGGGGCGCGCGGTGTCCTTGTCAGATGGATCACCGATCAAGCCCGTGAAGGTGCCGATGAGGAATATCGCCTGGTGGCCAAGCTCCTGAAACTGGCGCAGTTTTCGCATCGTGACAGTGTGGCCAAGATGGATGTCCGGCGCGGTAGGATCGTAGCCGCAGTAGATGCGCAGCGGCCGCCCCGTCTCCTCGGACTGGATCAGACGCTGGCGGAGTTCGTCGCACATGTGCTCATTGGTCTGGTCGTCGCCGAACTCGGCTCCGCGCGCGAGGATGGCCATCTGCTCGGCAATGGTGGGTTTGTCCATAAAGTACCTCGCTCTCATATCTGTGGATACTGACGTATATGATGGAAAAAGATAACAAAAAACCCACTACTGTGGGTTTCAAGGATCAGCGGATTGCAGCGGCACGAACGGTAGCTAAGCGCTCCCGCGCCACAATCCGTTGATATAGATGTAAGTGCAGCCAGCCCTATGGGTCATCCGCGGCACTATCATTCCTCTCCCTTGCATCCTACCCCATTATACTTGAAGTGGCTGGGTAGTCAATCTAGGTTCGGAGAGCGGGCCTGTCGTTTGTCGGCCCGGGACGAGTTGATCGGGTGGGGGGGCATGGCATACCGACCGTCACACAGGAGAGCACAATATCCGCCGAAGAACCGGGCAGGCAGAGACGGGAGACCCGCCAAGGAGGTCGCGAAGCGGCGGTACGACCGCGGACTGTCGCTAGACCTACCACTCCGTTCGGTGTTGTGCGGTGCAGCAGTCGCGGACAGCTCCCGACCTTCTGCCGCTGGTCGGGATGGAAACACGTGGGCACATCTCCGTGCCGGAAGCCGGCTCAATCTTCGGCTTCCCTGGGGGAACGGTCGTGGTACGAGGATCGCTCCTAATCGAACTCGATGTCGCCGCGGGCCCGCAGTTCCTGGGGACGCAGACTATGGTAGATGATGCTGTGCAGTGGGACGTCGACCCCCGACTGCTGTGCCAGGCGGACGACCGCGCCGTTCTGTGTTTCGAGCTCTGAGGGGCGACCCGCCATCACGTCGCGCTGCATAGAGGCGGTCCCGTCCGGGGGCAAGCTGTCGATGAAGGCTATGGTCTCTCCCACAGCTTTCTGTGTGAGGGCGATGCCGCGGGCTTGGGCGAGTGCCAGAATCTCGGCTAAGGCCTTCTCCAGCATGCCACGCGTCTCGGGTAGGGAGCGAATGACGCCGACCGGCGCGCGGGTAATGGCTCCCAACCCGCTGAAAGACGCGATGAAGAGGAACTTCTCCCATATCGCTGCCTGAATGTCCGACGGGACATGAACGGTGACGCCCCGGGCTGCCTCAAAGGCCTGGCGGAGCCGATCCACACGCCTGGTGTGCTGACCGTCTAGTTCGCCGAAGGCGATGATGGGCGAGATACCGGCGTGCCGGATGAAGCCCGGCGCCGTCAGGGTGCTGATGATCTTGCAGAGGCCGCCCAGCACGTGCTTGTCCCCCAACGCGTCCGATAGCTGTGCGGGTGCCTCTACTCCGTTCTCCAGGGGCACGACGAATGTGGCCGGCCCCACCATAGGGCGCATTGCGACAGCTGCCTGGGGCACCTGCCAGGCCTTCACGGTGACGACGATGGCATCGACCACGCCGACCGCTGTAGGATCATCGCTGGCTTGCACGGGGTGGATGACGAAATCGCCCTCAATGCTCTGGACACGTAGTCCGTTTTTCTGCATGGCCTGCAGGTGGTCGCCTCGGGCGATCATGACCACGTCCTGACCGGCCTCCGCGAGTCGGCCGCCGAAGTAGCCGCCCACCGCGCCGGCTCCGAAGATTGCAATGCGCATCGGTCTCTCCTTTGGCTTGCGAATAGCCCTGCTCTGTGAGCCTCCCGTATGTCTGGTACGAAAACATTCCGTCGCAGTGCTGCTCAGCTGCCCCTTCGCAGCGGACCCCGACTGTCGAGCTGGCTGTCTGCGAATGTCGCTGCGATGCCGCGGCGCGACATCAGGATGTCCGTCGCAGGCTAATGGGGGCTTGCAACGAATAGCAGCGGGTCCAGATAACCATAGAACTCAGGCCGAGCCTTTTCTTGGACGTCGTCCCACGTATAGGCGACGCCAGCAGCGTGACCGTTGCACGTCCCGCGAGCGCCGGCAGTGCCCGACGGGAATAGCTGGCTACCATCCGGGAATGTCCGCATCTCCCAGTGAAGATGGCTGTTGAGACCTTGATCGTGGACCAGGGCGATGATCTGTCCGCACTCCACCGGCTGACCTGACGCCACTCTTAGCTGATCGACGTGCCAGTAGACGGCGTAGACGGTGGTTTGGTCCTCAAGGGAATGCTCGGTCATTAGGATCTGACCCTCCGTGCCGGCGTCGAGGGCTGAGACGACGACTCCGTCGGCCACAGCCCGCACAGGGTTTCTGGCCGCACTGCCCCACAGGAACACGCCGGTGCGATCCAGGGAGAACAGGTCAACGCCGGCATGGTAGAGCTGACTGAACGGGACGGGGTTGCCGCCCCGGTCTTGGAAGCAGTTGGAGCGGTTACCGAGAGCGGGATTCTGTGCCCCAAAGCTGGTGTCAATGGCTCGCGACCCGTTCAGACCCTGGACGTAGGGTCCATAGCTGTCCTGTGGCTGAAGCGGCCACTCGAATCTGCGAGCGATGGGCGGAGTGGGCTGGGGTCCCCGGGGGGCCACTGTGGAGGCGGAAGGGGCAGCTGGGTGCATCATGATTCTTAGGAGGCGAGATGCGGCAAACGGCAGTGCCAGCAGGCCAACACAGCTCAGGATCAACAGAATCAGCGCGAGGGGCTGACGGAATCCACTACGCTCTCGTCTGTCCATGGGGCCCATTCTACTCGATGTGACAGGATTTGCCCACCGATATGCGGTCTGTCTATTGACAGATGGCACATAGCGTGGTAAAGTACAGCCGGCCTGGAGGGATTCGTACGATAGGAGGGTGGTGATGCCAGGAGGGAGAGGGCGGTGGCGGCAAGACGGTTGCTCGCGTCGAGTTGTGCGAATCCTAAGACCTACTTTGCTTCTGCTTCTACATCATCGGCCGTATCATGGCTACACGCTGATCGAACAACTGGAGGCATACGGTCTGGAGAACGTGAATACGAGCGTCGTGTATCGAGCACTGCGTGACATGGAGGAGAAGAGGTGGGTAGCCTCGAGCTGGGACGAGGAGAAGACAAAAGGCCCTCCGCGGCGAGTCTATCGGCTCACTCAGTTGGGAGACGAGGTGCTGCAGCATTGGACCGACGATCTGAGAGAAACCCGGGATATGATCGACCATATTCTGCAGAACCACATGCACCACATGGAGGAAGGCGAAGGTGACTACCACTGAGAGCTTGCTGGGCCAACTCCAAGCCGATGCGCCGGTGCGTGAGGTGCTGATGGGCGCGTTCTGGACCGCCGTCGTACTCGATACGGACCCCGTTCAGTGTGGACTGGCATCGACGCTGCGGGGAGGCGTCTATCATGCGGGTGCTCCAATCCCCGAGGCAGGGCATCTGCTGTCCTGCAGTGGCCTTGAGCTTGCGCAATGGATGAGGGCGCCTGAGACGCTTAAGGCCAGCATTGGCATGGCGGCGTACAACGCTCTCTTGAGGCCAAACAAGGTTGATTTCGTTGAGCTCAACGCGTCACAGGTTATCATCGAGAAAGGCGCCGGTGGTCAGGTGGCGATCATCGGTCATTTTCCCTTCGTCGAGGAGGTGCGGAGCGCAGTGGCGACGTGCTGGGTGCTGGAGCTACATCCTCGTCCTGGAGATCTCCCGGCCGCTCGCGCAGAGGAGGTTCTCCCTCAGGCCGATGTGGTGGCAATCACGAGCACTTCGTTGATCAACCATACGTTCGATGATCTGATCGGTCTGTGTCGGGATGATGCGTTTGTGATCCTGCTTGGTCCGAGTACGCCGCTCGCTCCGGTGCTCCTGGAGATCGGCGTCGACGTCTTGAGTGGTACGATAGTCGAGGATGTGGGCCAGGTGCTATGCTCGATCTCGCAGGGGGCAACTTTCCGGCAGATCAAACGGAACGGTGGGTTGCGCCTCGTTACCATGGCATACGGCGATGCTGATTCATGATCTAGCGCCCAAGGGGGACACTGGATAGTTGCCGAATTTCAGATTGCTGAGGCCTTGAGAACAGTGCAGGACGCCGAATTGGGCAGAAGCCTCGTTGAGTCGGGCACGGTGCACAACGCAACGGCTGACGATAGAGGGGGGCGTTACACGTTGGCGTTGACGACCCTGACCTTTCCTTTACGAGAGCGGGTTTCGACGACGCGCGACAGGCGGTGCTGGGCCTGGGCGGCATAGAAACCGTAGAAATCGAGCTCCTGGGGATGACGGCGGAAGAGAAAGAGCAGATCTGGCCTGAGCGACCGCGCAAGCAGGGGGCGGGAGTGGCGGAGGCACTGAACGATGTCCAGCGGGTCGTGGCGGTCGTGAGCGGCAAGAGTGGTGTGGGCGAATCGTCGGTCGCGGCATTGCTGGCGGTGGCACTACAGCGACAGGGAAACCGCGTAGGCCTCCTGGATGCCGATATCACCTGGCCCAACCAATCGGAGGAGATGGCCGAGCAGGTGAACGCGCCGTTCTTAGGGCGCCTGGCGCTCGACCTGGAGCGTGCCAGAAGATGTGAGGCAGGAGAGATTGAAGGGTACAGGGGTGCAACTACTGTGCCGATCGCAGAGCAGATTGCGGATTGGGTGCCTGAAGAGGCAGGAGAGCCAATACTCGCCCGGCAAGCGCTTCCGCGGTGACCGCGCGGTCGGTGAAAGGATAGATCGAAGGACTCGGGAAGCCTGAAGCAACGGCCTGGGCCGGCAGTGTGTTGCGGGCAGTGCTTAAGAAAGGGTGCCTTGTGGAGGGCTCCGAAGTCCATCAAGGCGCACACGAAAAGGAGACTACGCAATAATGAAGATTGTTGTTACGGCTGAGGGCGCGGGGCTGGATGCGCCAGCGAGCCCGGTGTTCGGGCGCTGTCCGGTCTACGTGTTCGTGGAGACGGAGGCGATGGAGGTTCGGAGTGTGGAGAACCCGGCGATGAACTCGGCGAGTGGAGCCGGCATCGCGGGTGCCCAGTTCGTTCTGAAGCAGGGAGCGGAGGCTGTTGTGACCGGAAATGTTGGGCCGAACGCACACAGCGTATTTCAAGCCTCTGACGTGCCTGTCTACATGCTCGATGGCGGGACGGTGAGGGATGTCGTGGAGGCCTATAAGGAGGGAAAGCTGCCGAAAGCGGGCGGAGCGACCGGTCCTGCCCACGTGGGCCTGGCAGGCGGCCGAGGGCGCGGGGCGGGCAGGGAAGGCGGTGGGCGTGGGGTTAGCACTCGTACGTCCATTCCTGTTTCGATAGAGACGGGGTCCCAAGCCCCCTCGACCAGCTCGCGGGAGGAGGAGATTTCTGCCCTGCAGAAGATGGCAAGTGACCTTCGCAAGCAGCTGGCCGAGGTGATAGATCGATTGGATCAGTTGGAGGAGGAGTAACAAATGGACGGTCTTGTACGAATAGCCGTTTCTGCAGACGACCCTAGCGGGCTCGAGAGCGTGGTCAGCCCGCACTTCGGGCGGTGTGCCTGTTTCGTGCTGGTTGACGTCGCTGGATGCCAGGTTCGCCAGGTGAGCGTGGTGGAGAACCCCTACTACGGTCGCCACCAGCCGGGCCAGGTGCCCCAATTCATCAGTAACCAGGACGCCGACGTCATGCTCACAGGGGGCATGGGCAGGCGGGCCATTTCGTTCTTTGAGGAATTTGGAATCCAGGCGGTGACCGGGGCCTCGGGCAGTGTACGCCATTCGCTGGAGCGCTATCTGGGGGGTGCACTGAGCGGGGCGCAGCCCTGCCGTGAGAGCGTCGAGCACGCTCATGGGGATGAGGCTGCAGCCGAGCATACTGAGGTCGACGGAGAAGAATACGAAGAGGACGCCGTTGGCCGGTTGCGTGAGGAAGCTGAGATGCTCCAAGAGCAATTGGATGAGGTCCTGTCACGTCTCACGGGCCTGAGCGAGACCGCCTAGCAGGAGGGCGTAGCGTGAATCGAGAGGCAGCAGTCAACTTCGACCAGATGGTCGATGAGTTACAGCATGAGATCGCCGCGAGAGAGAAAGCCCTATACTCGGACATTGTGCTTCGCGAAGCGAGTGCACCTAAGAACATGGGATGCTTGGACGACGCCCATCTACGCGGGATGGTACGGGGATGGTGCGGTGACACGATGGAGATCTATCTGCGGCTGCACGATGGGCACATCCAGCGCGCGACGTTCGTCACGGACGGTTGCGGGGCGACCGTAGCCTGCGGCAGCTTGTTGACCCAGATGGTGACGGGAATGAAGCTGGAAAGAGCCGAATGGATTCTGCCCAAGGATCTAGTGAATGCATTGGGCGGGCTCCCTGAGGAGAGCATGCACTGCGCAGGCCTGGCGATAAGTACGCTTCACAACGCCCTCTTCAGCTGGCGGATGAGCAGAATGGAGGACGCCGAGGAGGTAGATTGACGACAGATGAGCAGAAGGTTGGCGAGGTCGCGGCCCGGGCAGGGAGGCTGGTGACCCGCGGGCACCATTGATCCGAGGGCATTGTGCTCGCCGTGGGCGGGCATTACTTGCATCCGCTGAAGCCCCAATGCGCGCGAATGGCGACGGCGTTCTCGGGAGGGCTGGCAGATACGAGGCAGGAGCTCTGCGGCGGCTTGAGCGGGGGGGTGATGGTGATCGGTGCCCTCTTTGGCCGAACTGGACTGGATGAGGACGACAAACCGGCCATACAGCTGGCAAGGCGGTACCGGGAGCGTTTCTTGGAGCGGTTCGGTTACACGCAGTGCAGTGCGCTCCGTGAGAAAGTTGTTGATCTGCCGGGAGGCCTGGGTTCCTGTGGGGCGCTGGTGGAAGGCGCGGCAAGAATCCTAATGACGTTGATCAACGAGTCGGGGTGAAGAGTACTTATGGGCATGAGTGACTACACGGCGAAGCTGCGGGAGGGTGTGGGACACGACTTGTTGCTCGTCCCGTCCGCCGTCGCCTGTATCAGGGATAGCCAAGGAAGGATTCTGCTGCTCCGACGTAGCGACGGAGATGACCTCTGGGGGTTTCCCGGCGGGGCTATCGAGCCGGGCGAGAGTGTTGTTGAGGCTCTCCAGCGTGAGATTCGCGAGGAAATTGGCCTGAAGGTTGAGCCGGTAGGGCTGATCGGTGTCTATTCCGATCCCGATTATGCTTTCTGCTACCCGAATGGCGATCATGTACAGCCGATCGGCGTGTTGTTTGACTGCCTTGTGGTTGGTGGTAGGCAAGCCCCAGACGATGAGGAAGTTGTCGGGGCACGCTATTTCGGTCCGGATGAGCTCCCCCGGATGCGCCCCTGCTGTGTGGCCAAGGCCGGTGATGCCTTTGCATACGACGGCCGGCCTTCTGTTCGGTGAGTGGAACGTTCTGATGGGTGCCGATATCGTCAGCACTCACGGGTGAGGCGAGTGTTGTCATGAGTGGCAAGGCCGCAGGGCGGCGAGTGTGCGGGCTGTGCATTGTAGGGTTGCTGGTTAGCCTGACCGGCGGATGCGGTTCGGCGGCACCGGTGGAGCAGATTCCCGCGCCGTCGATCCCGGCCTCACGGCAGGTGACGTCGATATCCACACCAGAGCCATCCGCGACGGTGCTCCGGAGTCCCACGATGAGGCTGGAGACGGTTTCTCCTACGAGCACGTCGACGCCACAACCAACGTCCGAGCCGACCCCAACAGAGGGGGCTAAGACTGTGACATTCACGATTGTGTGTGACAACAACCCCTATGCTCCCGCTGGCCCAAAGACGCTGCGCACCTCCTGGGGATTCGCCTGCTGGGTTGAGACTCAGGAGATGACGGTTCTCTTCGACACCGGTGGTGACGGGGCTACACTGATGCACAACATGAGCGAGCTGGGCCTCGATCCGCTGACCATCGATGCCGTGGTGCTGTCTCACGCCCACGGGGATCACACAGGTGGGCTAGGGGCTTTGCTCGGCACGGGGGTGAAGCCCACGGTCTATGCGCCTGCCTCCTTTCCCGGGTCCTACATACGGGACGTTCGCGCCCGTACGGAACTGGTGGAGGTGACGGATCCGATGGTCGTGGGACCGGGTATGTATACCACCGGTGAGGTGGGGGCGGGCATCATTGAGCAAGCCCTTGCGGTCCAGACGCGCGACGGGCTGGTGGTAGTGACAGGGTGCGCGCATCCAGGTGTGGACCAGATGGTGCGTCGCGCTTCGGAATACCTTGACGGTGAGATTGCGCTGGTGGTGGGCGGATTCCATCTCGGTGGGGCCAGCTACGGGAGGATCCAGGGCATTATCGCGGATTTCCGCGAGCTTGGCGTAGAGAAGGTCGGGCCGTGTCATTGCACCGGGGATGTAGCCCGGCGGCTGTTTAAGGAGGAGTTTGGCGACGACTGCATTCTGGCAGGGGTCGGATGGTCGGCCCAGTACGGACTCAGGACGAGTGAGTAATTGATCGTCCCGAAAGCGCAAGGGGCGACTGTACTAACCAGGTTGTATCATCTACCAGGGAGGTGAGTACTATGTTCCGAGGTCGAGGAGGAGGAGGTGGTCGAGGCGGCGGATCCGGCAGCGGGGGTGGCCGGGGCCGGCTGGGAGGTCCGCAAGCGGCAGGGCCCGGCGGAGACTGCGTATGCCCCAACTGCGGTCATCGCGAGCGACACGTCGCAGGGCAGCCCTGTTATCAGAAGAAGTGTTCGGAATGCGGGCGGCCGATGGTCCGCAAGTAGGACTGGCGGCGAAGAACGGACGGCAGCGGGAGAGGCGGGTTTGAACTCAACGCCCCCTGACTGCCGTCCGTCAATGGATGGCTCGTTGTCTATGAAGGGAGCGGCAGGCTTCTAGTCGTCGGTCATCCGGGGCGGTGTGACGCTCAGATCTCAATTCGGGCTGAACACACGGATCAGGGTCCACCCGCAGTATGAATGACCAAGCGCGCGGAAGCGTGAGGTAAGGGTCTGCGGCAGCAGCAATCCAGGTATGCATTGGTCGGTGTCCAGGTGAGGAGGAAGCCATGGAGGTGACGTGCGTCGTTGACAATACCGTGGAGCGAAGTTCGCCGTCGTGGGGCGAGCACGGCGTGGCCTTCTTGATCGAGATGGAAGACGGACGGGTGCTGTTCGATACGGGCCAGAGTGGCACAGTTCTGATGCACAACATGAGCTTACTCAGCATCGACCCGCGGACGATAGGTGCGGTTGCTATCAGTCATAGCCATTATGACCACACCGGGGGCCTGCCCGCACTGCTGGAGCACCTTGAGCCAGGCACTGCCTTGTACGCCAACCGGGATCTTTTTCGCGAACGGTACTCGATGCGTGGTGGCACCCGGGAGAACGTGGGGATCTCGCTGTCGGAGGAGACGCTTGCCAGTCGGCTGTCCCTGCGGCTTGATGGGGGTGAACAAGAGATGCTGCCCGGGGTCTGGACCACGGGAGAGATCACCAAGCGCCCAGAGAAGGAAGGCAGAAGCAGCTCCCATCACATGCGAGAGGGAGATAGGATCGTACCTGATCGTTATCTCGATGACATGGCGGTTGTGTTGAAATCGAACCGGCGCCTGATGTTGATATGTGGGTGCTGTCACGCTGGGCTTCTGAATACTCTGGCGCACGTGGAACGGGTCTTTGGAGATCCGGTGGAGATCATCGCCGGGGGCCTGCACCTCACCGGAGCGTCGGCGGAGGAGTTGGCGTACATCTCCCGCGTGCTGAAGGAGCAGGCCGCGCTCAAGCAGGTGTACCCCAACCACTGCACGGGAGAAGGTGCATTCGTGGCACTCACAAACACTCTGGGCTCGTCTGTAGTGCGTCCCTGTCCAGCGGGGACAACGCTGGAGCTGTGACCATGTCCGATCCCCTGTGGCGCCTGCTTATGACCGAGCCGTCCGATCTGAGCTGCGAGGAGTGTTTCGCAGTTCTGGAGTTCTATGCCGGCTTGCTGACCGAGGGAGGACCTGGTCTGCTGCCACAGGTGTTGGAGCGTCTCCAAGGCTGCCCGGCCTGCCCCATGGAATATGGGTTAGCGCTGAAGGACTTGGAGAGGATCTTTTTGGATGACAACAGAAACTTGGAGTGAATGATGATTATTGCTGTGGCAAGCGGTAAGGGAGGGACAGGCAAGACGACGGTGGCCGTCAGTCTGGCACTCAGTCTGGCAGCGTTGGATGACGGTGAGCTACCCGTGTTCGTGGACTGCGACGTTGAGGAACCTAACGCCGCTCTCTTTCTGAATCCTATCATTGAGGAGCGCCGGGAGGTGGGACAGATGATCCCGCAGGTAGATCTTGAGGCGTGCATCCAGTGCGGGCGTTGTGCTGAGGTATGCCAGTTCAACGCCATCGCCCTGGCAGGGGAGAAGGTACTTGTCTTCCCGGAGCTGTGCCACGCCTGTGGAAGCTGTGCGCTCAACTGCCCGACCGAGGCGATCGACGAGGTGTTGGACGTGATGGGGGTGATTGAGCGCGGGTCGACGCAGTCACCTGGGTCGACGCAGTCACCCGGGTCGACACTGTCCCATGGATCCGCTGGGAGGATCGAGTTCGCGCACGGGATCCTTGACGTGGGCGAGCTGATGGCAGTGCCAGTCATACGCCAGGTGAAGGAGTGGGCTGTTCCGGCGCGCCACGTTGGAGGGCAGGACGATGGAGCACCGGTGATCCTCGATGCGCCGCCGGGCAACGCCTGTCCTGTGGTGGAAGTCATGCAGGGATCGGACTTTGTCCTCTTGGTCACCGAGCCCACGCCCTTCGGACTGCACGACCTGAGACAGGCCGTGGAAGTCTCGCGCGACGAGATGGGTTTGCCTGTGGGGGTGGTGATCAATCGCGAGGGGGTGGGGGACCGCGGTGTCGATGCGTTCTGCGATGAGGAGGGGATTCCGATCCTAATGCGCATTCCCCTGGAGCGTAGAATTGCTGAGGCTTACTCGGAGGGCGTGCCGCTGGTGGAGGCGCTTCCGGAGTACGGGGAGGCCTTCATCGACCTGTACCGACGGATTGGGGACCTGTTGAACGTCAAGGCGAGCGCGGGAGGGGGGATGCCTTAAGATTGACTACCCCATATAGGGAGAGGGGATAGCGGGATAGCGCCTCCCACAAATCATCCGTGATTGCAGAGGTGTCAGACCACTTGCTCCGCAGAATGAGGGGCGACACAGTTCTGGGCCTGCTATTGCAGTGTATTTGACTCCGGTGTCCAAAAGGAGATTCTGATCTATGAAACAACTGGTTATCCTCAGCGGGAAGGGCGGTACCGGCAAGACGACGGTGGCGGCGGCGCTGGCGCATCTTGGATCTCAAGAGGTGCCCATCGTGTTGGCCGACGCCGACGTCGACGCGGCCAATCTGGAACTGGTGCTGGAGCCGAAGAGATTGGAGGAGCACGACTTCTGGGCTGGCAAGCGAGCGGTGATCGACCCGGAGCTGTGCACGGCCTGTGGCGTCTGTGAGACCGTCTGTCGCTTTGACGCCATCATCCCGCCCGGCGAACTTCCGTTTGGTCATGCATACCAGGTAGAAGGACTATCCTGCGAGGGGTGCGCGGCGTGCTACTATCAGTGTCCTGAGGATGCGATTGAGATGGAGGAGCAGCGAGCGGGGCAGTGGTTCCGCTCGGAAAGCCGCTTTGGCCCACTCTTTCACGCGCATCTATTCGCCGGGCAGGAGAACTCGGGCAAACTGGTCACGGTGGTGAAGAAACAGGGCCGTGAGCTGGCGTCCGAGACAGGGGCGAAGTTGCTACTCGTCGACGGACCGCCCGGGATCGGCTGCCCCGTCATCTCTGCCATCAGCGGCGCGGATATGGTGCTGTTGGTAGCGGAGCCTACTGTGTCCGGCGCGCACGATCTGGATAGGGTTCTGCAGACTGCCGAGCATTTCGGTGTGCCGGCACTGGTGGCGGTTAACAAATCTGACTTGAACGTGAAGCGATCTGACGATGTGGCAGCCTTCTGTGACGAGCGGGGTGTGGAGCTGGTCGGACGGATCCCCTACGACACCAGTGTCACGGAGGCCATGGTTCAAGGCCGACCGGTGACAGCCTACACCGATGGGGCCGTCAGCGATGCGCTGCGGAGCATTTGGCGGCGGGTCAAGGCGCGCATGGTACCGGACGGATAGATCCGGTGAGGAGCGTCTCAGCTACTGCGATTCTTGGTGCGAGCGGGTGACTTGCCCCGGCCAGATTACCTGGTGATGGGGTGGGCTGAGGAGGACGCCTGGTTGGGCGCGCCGTCAAGACTCGGTTACGTGATTGGGCACCGACGTGTTCCTGGCAATTCGTTTCGTCTATTCATCCCTAAGGTTTGAGGAGGAAACAATGAACGAAGCCAACGGAGCCAGAGAGACGACACTGGAGATTCTGGATGAGGTCTTTCGCGGTCACGATGAGGTGGACTTTGCAGTCCGGCTGTGGGATGGCACGGTCTGGCCGAGAGACGCCAGCATATCGCCTTCGTTCACGCTGGTCCTGAATCAGCCCGGGGCACTGAGAGAGATGTTCCTCCCGCCGTCGGAGCTGAACTTGGGTGAGTCCTTTATCTATGGGGTATTCGGTGTGGAGGGTGATTTGATCGCCGCCTTTCCGCTGGCCGATACGTTTCAGGAGCTGGATCTGGGGCTGGGTGACAAACTCGGGCTGGCGTGGAAACTGCGCTCATTACCTAAGGACCGGTCGGCGCGGGACGGGCGCCAGGCAGCGCGAGTGAGCGGGGCCGTACACTCTCGGGAGCGAGATCGACAGGCGATTTCGTATCACTACGACATCTCCAATGATTTCTATGCATTGTGGCTGGATGAGCGTATGGTCTACTCCTGTGCATACTTTGCACACCACGGAGAGGACATCCACACGGCGCAAGAACGCAAGCTTGACTACGTCTGCCGTAAGCTGCGGCTCCAGCCGGGTGAGCGTCTGCTGGACATTGGCTGCGGCTGGGGCGGATTGGTGATCCATGCGGCCAAGCGGTACGGAGTGGAGGCCCTGGGCATCACGCTCAGCGAGCCCCAGGTGGAGCTGGCGGAGCGGCGCATCGAGCGGGCGGGGCTGAGCGATCGATGTCGCGTGGTCTACCAGGACTATCGCGACGTGGCGCCGGGGGAGCCCTTTGACAAGCTGGTAAGCGTTGGTATGTTCGAGCATGTCGGTGAAGAGAAGATGCGGAGGTACTTCCACCATGCGTGGGATATTCTGTGCTCCGAGGGGCTGTTTCTCAATCACGCCATCGCCCGACCAGGCTGGAAGCCGGCGGCAGACGACCCGGACACGTTCAGCAATCGATACGCCTTCCCGGACGGGGAGCTGACGCCGATCAGCCATTCACTGCGGATTGCCGAGGAGTTGGGCTTTGAGGTGCGCGATGTCGAGTCCCTGCGAGAGCACTACGCACTGACGCTCCGGCGCTGGGTGAGCCGCCTGGAGGAGCGTCGTGATGACGCCTTGAAGCACGTCGACGAGGTCACATACCGCGTCTGGCGACTGTTCATGTCCGGTTCTGCGTACGGCTTTGAGACAGGTGAACTCAACGTCTATCAGTCCCTGCTTACGAAGCCCGGGCGTGGGGGTGAGAGCGGCCTCCCCTTGACGAGGGCGGATCTATACAGGCCCTCGGCATAGGATAGTGATGCCACGCGCCCGCAAGGGTGTGGCGTTTTGGCCCGCTTCACAGAGCCTAGCCACGCCACCCCTGCAGTGACTTAGCGGCAAGGCATGCTGTTGCTCTTCCTCCCAGCATTGACTGTTCACGGCTGAGGTCGATCCCGGACAAGTGCATAGACGAGATCCCCGATTGGGCTGCACTCAGGGTTCGGCTCCTCTCGAACCAAGGCGCTAGGGGTCTGAATGGAGCCACCGGAAAGGTCCGTCTGCTGGCGTCGGCGACGGCAAGGCTGACTGAGGACGTCCGGGCACGCCCCCAGGGACCGTGGCTTCGAGTGGCTTGGTGCTGCACAGGCGGGGCGTGCGCAGGGTAGCGTGGTCACACTGTCGGTGGTATGCTCGATCCGCCCCGCTCACTTCGAGGACCTTCTTTTTCCTCCTCTTCTTCTCCACTTGTGCATCTCAGGAGTGTCGCGTAAACTAGGGTTCCTGCACTGGTGCAGCTGGCTTAGCACTGGACTGGGCGCTCGAGGGCGCGGGCATATGATCAGGCGAGCGCCAAACGAGCTCACTCTACTGATCCAGGCTTGGGTGTCAACGGTCGTGATTCCCGGCCCCGTCGTGATCTGTCCTTGTCAGGTGCCGATGTGTGCGCCACAGGGCGAACGCGTCGTTGTGGCTTCCGAGATTGTTCGGAGGTGACTTGATGATAGGCGCGTAGGGTCTGGAGGACGTTGGGGCTGATGGAGACTTCTGGGGATTGAAGCTGGTGAGATGGCATTTAGGGGAGAAGACATGAGTATCGACGAAGCAATCCAGGAACTACACGAGATGCGCGAGCAGGCGCGACTTGCCGGGGGCCAAGAGCGGATTGACCGGCAACATGAGCGCGGCAAGATGACGGCACGAGAGCGCGTGCAGGCGCTGCTCGACCCAGATTCTTTCCGTGAACTCGATATGTTTGTGACCCACCGTTCGACGGGCTTCGGCGTAGAGGAGCGGAAGGTCCTGGGAGATAGCGTAGTTACCGGCTGGGGAACGATCGAGGGGCGCCAGGTCTACATCTTCTCTCAGGACTTCACTGTCTTTGGCGGCAGTCTCTCTGAGGTCCACGCGGAAAAAGTGTGTAAGGTGATGGACCTGGCGATGAAGAACGGCGCGCCCGTCATCGGTCTAAACGATTCGGGCGGCGCGCGCATTCAGGAGGGGGTGGTCTCCCTTGCGGGGTACGCGCACATTTTCCTGCGGAACGTGCTGGCCTCGGGAGTGGTTCCTCAGATCTCGGCCGTGATGGGGCCGTGCGCGGGCGGGGCGGTCTACTCGCCGGCAATGACGGATTTCATCCTCATGACGAAAGAGACGAGCCACATGTTTATCACTGGCCCGGAGGTGATCAAAGAGGTAACGCGTGAGGAGGTGACATTCGAGGAGCTGGGCGGGGCCATGGCCCACGCCTCCAAGAGTGGTGTGGCGCATTTTGCGGCCCAGGACGAGACCCACTGTCTGGAGTTGATCCGCGCCCTCATAGGCTATGTCCCGCAGAACAACCTGGAGGACCCACCTTTCCTGCCCACGGATGATCCGACTGATCGGATGGATGAGGCGCTGAAGACGATTGTGCCGGAGAGTCCCATGCGACCGTACGACGTCAAGGATGTGGTCCGCAGCGTGGTGGACGACGGCAGGTTCCTGGAGGTTCACGAGCACTGGAGCGGCAATATTGTCGTTGGATTCGGGCGCTTCGGAGGTCATTCGGTGGGCATCGTGGCTAACCAGCCGGCTGTCCTGGCCGGCGTGCTGGACATCGACGCTTCTCGAAAGGGGGCTCGCTTCGTTCGGTTCTGCGATGCCTTCAACATCCCTGTGATAACGTTTGTAGACGTGCCCGGATTCCTGCCGGGGGTGGATCAGGAACACGAAGGTATCATCTTGAATGGGGCGAAACTTCTGTGGGCCTACTGCGAGGCCACGGTACCGAAGATCACCATCATCACGCGCAAGGCCTACGGCGGGGCGTATGACGTCATGAGTTCCAAGCACATCCGCGGTGATATCTCCTACGCCTGGCCCACTTCGGAGATCGCGGTGATGGGACCCGAGGGTGCGGTCAGCATTATCTTCCGCAAGGAAATCGCGGCGGCCGAAGACCCTGAAGCAGAGAGAGAAAGGTTGGTTGACGACTACCGTGAACAGTTTGCCAATCCTTACGTGGCCGCAGGCCGCGGATACGTTGATGACGTGATTGAGCCCCAGCAGACGCGCCCTCGCATCATCGAGGCGCTCCAGATGCTGGAGAGCAAGCGAGATACCAATCCGCCAAAGAAGCACGGCAACATCCCTCTTTAGGAGGTAGTGTGTCAACACCACTGAAGATCTGTGACCTGATGCTGCGTGACGGCCATCAATCGCTTCTGGCGACCCGCATGCGGACCGACGATATGCTGCCGATCGCGGGCCGGATCGATGATGTTGGTTTCTGGGCCGTCGAGATGTGGGGTGGGGCCACGTTTGACTCGGCGATGCGCTTCCTGGACGAGAATCCCTGGGATCGAATCCGTCGGCTGAAGGAGCGAATGCCCAAGACTCCTTTCTTGATGTTGCTGCGAGGACAGAACGTCGTGGGCTATCATCACTATCCTGACGATGTGCTAGAGCGCTTTGTGGTCCACGCACACAAGAATGGAATCGACGTCTTCCGCATCTTCGACGCGCTGAATGACGTGCGCAACATGCGCAAGGCGATGGAGATTGTCAACCGAGTGGGCGCGCACGTTCAGGCGTCGATCTGCTACACCATCGGCCCGCCGTACAGCATCGACTACTTCGTGGGCGTCGCCAGCCAGCTGGCGGAGATGGGGGCGGACTCAGTCTGCATCAAGGATATGGCAGGACTGATCAGCCCTTATGCCGCATATGAACTGGTCAACCGGCTCAAGGCGACGCTAGACTTGCCGATCCACCTCCATTCCCATTCGACGAGCGGCATGGCAACGACGGCGCATCTTAAGGCGGTGGAAGCCGGGGTGGACATCGTGGACACGGCGATATCTGCCCTATCCCTCACGACCTCTCACCCGCCTACCGAGTCAATTGTGGCGATGCTGAAGGGGAGGGAACGAGACACAGGGCTGGATCTCGATCTACTAGCGGAGATAGCTAGCTATTTCGGCGAGATCAGAAAGAAGTATTCGACCTTCGAGAGCGGCCTGTATGGGGTGGACGTGCGTGTGCTCCAGTACCAGATCCCCGGAGGCATGCTGTCCAACCTGGTCTCTCAGCTTCGGGATCAAGGCGAAGAGGATCGCTACGAGGCCGTGCTCGATGAAGTACCGCGTGTACGGGCAGACCTGGGGTATCCACCGCTGGTGACCCCGTCCAGCCAACTGGTCGGGACTCAAGCCACGTTAAACGTGGTTCTGGGGGAGCGGTACAAAGTGATTCCCGAGGAGGTCCGGCAGTATGTGCGTGGCTACTACGGGCATCCGCCGGCGCCCATTGACCCGGAGGTCAGGCAGAGAGCGATCGGGGATGAGGCACCGATCGATTGCCGTCCGGCCGACCTGATTCCCCCAGGCATGGATGAGGCCCGATTGGAAATCGGTGAGCTGGCGCGCACCGAGGAGGACGTGATCTCTTACGCTCTATTCCCGCAAGTCGCCAGGCCTTTCTTGGAGCGTCGTGCGAATGGAGCGGACGGGCAAGAGCCGCTGGTGGCCGCTATAGCAGGGCTGTTGCTCAAGCGGGCGGCGGAGAAAGAACAAGAGGCGGAGAGCGGCAGCGCGCAATACGCCGTTTCTCCTTGGAAGGTGGGCTGGCGGCCAGGGGGTGGGCGCTGGCATGGCCTGATCCCGGGCAGGGGAGGTACCTAGCGCTGTGTACTGCGATGGAGTAGGAGGGAAGCGATGACGGCTGCTGCGGCCAAGGCGAGCGGCGAGTTCACGATCACGCTGGACGGCGTCGACTATCCTGTGGTCTTCGAAGGGGGTCAAACGCCGCCCTGGAAGGTGACCGTGAACGCGCGCTCGTTCACGGTAGTGACAGAGGCAGACGGCACGGTGTTGGTAGATGGGATCGTCCGCGATGTGACGCTAGATGGAGACGGGGTGAGGGCGGGGGATGCGTACCACGATTTGGCGGTGTCCGGGCTGTCGGTGGGACCGGCATCCTCAGGATCGTCTCCGGCACCCGCCATCCGCACCGAGTCGGTCGAGGGGGCTGGGGCGATCACCGCGATCATGCCGGGTCAGATCACCCGTGTCCTTGTCGAGCCAGGAGAGGACGTCAAGGAGGGTGATGCTGTCTGCGTGCTGGAGGCGATGAAGATGGAGAACGAACTCCGGGCCGACCGGGATGGGGTCGTCAGCGCGGTGCACGTGGAGCCGGGGGAGGATGTGGAAAAGGGTAGGGTGTTGGTCGAGATCGAGTGATCGAGTGGGATTTCCTGATGGGCCCTATCTCAGGTGACAGCGACGGCCAGGTGAAGCGAGACCCCGCAGGAGACTGCGGGGTTTCGGTTGTCATGGGTGCCGAATCCAACGTGTCTCCAACTATCCCCAACCAAACCCAAAGCCTTTCCCAACGGAATCCATCGCCAGATGGATGCCGAGCTGTGGTATACTACGCACCGATAGAGCTATTCTGTGTCAACTGCACAATATGAGGATGAGCAGTCCCACGGGGCTTGTAACGATAGACGTGGTGCCGAAATCAAGCTGACCGTACGCGGCAGAGGATGGTTGCTCCGAGTTCTTTGTCTCACGTCTCACCCAAGGAGCGGATAAGTATCGCCAGTTTCTTTCCCAGAGCTTGACAAGGTTGCCGTTACCTATTAGAATAATTATAAGGTAAGAAGGAATATAAGTTAGTCGGTCCTCCAAATCCTGGCGGTGACGGGGAGAGGATGGATGGAGGGTGAGTATACTAGAAAGAGGCACGGCATCTTTGATCTCTGTTGACGAAGTCTGCGCCAAACTGCGAACAGAAGGCCGACGCGTCACTCCTCAAAGACGCGTCATTGTTCAGGTGCTGCTAGAGGACGGAGCACACCTGACAGCAGATCACGTGTTGAAGGCTGCCAGGTGTGAGCTGCCCGACATTTCCCCGGCCACGGTCTACAACACGCTGCATGAACTCGCCGCGCTGGGCATTGTGCAGGAGCTGGATCTCGGGCTGGGGTTGGAGGAGCGGCTCTACGATATCGACACAGGGGAGCACGATCATCTGGTTTGCCTGAGGTGTGGGCGTGTGGAGGATGTGCCTCGTCGAAACGGCGTGGCGTCTTCTCTCCGGGAGGATCACGATTTCGATATTGTGGATCGCCGCGTCATCTACCTGGGCTACTGCCCTGATTGTGCCGGTGACCGGGAGTCTATGTAAGACAGGTAGACCTGTTGATCTGACGCACCGCACGAGGTCCTATTGACGAAGAATGCTGTCAAAGCGTTCGAGCTGAGACACGCTTGCGCGAAGGTGCTCAGCGCAGAGGGTGTGCATCAATCACTGCGAATGGAGAACAAGGAGAACTCCGATGGAACAATGGGAATGCATTGTGTGCGGCTATGTGTATGATCCCCAAGAGGGAGACCCAGATAGCGGCATAGAGCCGGGGACCGCCTTCGAGGATTTGCCTGACGACTGGACGTGCCCGGATTGTGGGGTCGGAAAAGACCTGTTTGAGAAGCTTCAATGACCCGTTTCGTGATCATTGGCGGTGGCGTGGCTGGCGTGACGGCGGCCCGTGCGATGGCAGACCGGGTTTCTGACGGGGATGAGATTCACCTACTCAGTGCGGAGCCGTATGCCTACTATCCACGTCCTCACCTCTGGAGGTTCATCGCCGGCACGAAGGAGCAAGAGGACCTGTACTTCCAACCAGTCTCCTGGTACGAGGAAAGAGGCATTCAGGTTCACCTGGATACACAAGTTGCGACCCTGGATAAAGACGCGCATTGCCTTGGCCTGACCGATGGCAGCGAGATGGCGTACGATCGCCTGCTTCTGGCGACCGGGGCCCGTCCCTTCATGCCCCCAGTTGAGGGGGCCGACAAGCGAGGCGTGTTCGCGCTGCGTACCCTCGAAGACGCCAAGGAGATCAGAGCCTACGCGCAGCACGCGTCGCGGGCGGTCGTGATCGGAGGGGGGCTGCTGGGGCTGGAGACGGCCCGAGCGCTTCACCAGGCCGGACCGACCGCCCACGTGATCGAGATTGCCGACTATCTGCTTCCCCGCCAGCTGGATGAGAAGGGGTCGCAGGTTTTGCGTGCTCTTCTGGAGGATCAGGGGCTTGAGATCACGACGGGAGCAGTGGTAGGGGCCGTCTTGGGCGGCGATGCCGTGGCGGGCGTGCGCACGGAGGACGGTGCTCAGATAGAAGGCGAGCTGGTCTTGTTCTCCACCGGGATCCGCTGTCGTGCCAGGCTGGCTGAGGACGCGGGGTTGGAGGTGAACCGCGGGGCCGTGGTGGATGAGCGCATGTGGACCGGCGCGGAGGACATCTTCGCTGCAGGCGATGTGGCGGAGTTTGAAGGCGAGATCCACGGTATGATCCCGCCGGCGATGGACCAGGCCGAAGTTGCGGCCGGAAACATGGTCGATCCAGGAAGTCGGACGTACCGTGGCACACTTCCGTCCACGACCCTGGAGGTGGTTGGGGCTCGAGTGACGAGCCTCGGCGACTACAATCCGGAAGAAGGGACCTATCAAGCCATTCGATACAGTGATGCGGAGAGAGGAATCTATCGGAAGTTTGTGGTGGAGGATGACCGCGTGGTTGGAGCGATCATGCTTAATGATCCGCAGCGGGCAGTGCTTGCTCGCCAGTTGATCGATCGAGACGTGGATGTGTCAGGGCGCCTCGAACGCCTGGTGCGCGATGACTTCGATGTGAAGTCATTGCTATAGGCTGGACTAGTGTAAGGAGTTCAGTATGAGTGAGGAAATGGATTCTTGTGTGGAACCTGCACGGGGACCGATAGCGGCCGAGCCGGTACCTGCCGAGGGAGAGCTATCATTGATCAAGGAGGAATCAAGAATGGAGACAGCACGAGTAGGGAAACCAGCGCCGGACTTCGAGACATCAGCCTATGTGGCTGGTGAGGGCTTCAAGAACGTCAAGCTGTCGGATTATCAGGGCCAATGGGTGGTCCTCTGCTTCTACCCAGGGGACTTCACCTTCGTCTGACCGACGGAAATCGCGGCAGTTGCCGCCATGTACGATGACTTCAAGGCGTTGGGTGTGGAAGTGCTGTCCATCAGTGTGGATAGCCGCTTCTCGCATAAGATCTGGAACGAGGTGGAGCTCTCCGAGATGGTGGAGGGTGGAGTACCCTACCCGATGCTCTCTGATCAAGGGGGACGGATTGGCAGAGTATACGGGGTGTATGACGAGGCAGCCGGTGTGGACGTCCGTGGCCGCTTCCTAATTGATCCTGACGGCGTGATTCAGGCGATGGAGGTACTCACTCCGCCGGTGGGCCGCAACCCCCAGGAGTTGGTACGCCAGGTGAAGGCCTATCAGCACGTCAGGGAGACGGGAGAGGCAACGCCCTCTGGTTGGATGCCTGGGGACGAGGCCCTCAAGCCTGGCCCCGAGTTGGTTGGGAAAGTCTGGACCGTCTGGAAGCCCTAGGGCGTGGGCTTCTCCTGGGAGTCCGGTGGAGGGATACGCACCGGGCTCCCTGTTGGGACGAGTCAGACGCGGCTTTGCCGGGATCAGACCGTAGACTTACAGATAGATATGGGCGAGAAAACCGAGAAGAACCTTTATGCAGCGTTTGTCGGTGAGGCGAAGGCCCACCATCGGCTCCTGGCCTTCGCTCGCAAGGCTGAAGATGAAGGGTACCCGCAGGTAGCAAAGTTGTTTCGCGCCGTCGCTGCTGCAGAAGGAATTCACGCTGAGCGACATCTGCGACTGTTGGGGGAGGCGGTGGTGAAGAGTACTGAGGAGAACCTTGAGTACTCGTTTGAGCAGGAGACCACGGTCAACCAGGTCTACTACCCCGAGTTCATTCGCGAGGCTGAAGCGGAGGGGGAGTCAGCGGCGGTTGTCACCTTCAAGGATGCCCGCGATGTGGAGGAGCGTCATGCGGAGCTATACAAACACGCGCTCGGCGCGATGCTGCGAGAGGAGATGCACGATTACCACGTTTGCCAGGTATGTGGCTACGTCGCGGAACGAGAGCCCCCAGGTAAATGCCCCGTATGTGGCGCCAAGCAGGAGCATTTCCGTGAGATTACGTAGGATCGATAGATAGACGAGGAGGTACGCAGATGAAGTTAGGAGATAGAATCCAGTCGGCAGACTGGAAGAAAGAGAAGCACAGTCCGGTAATTGAGTGCCCCGATGAGGTGGAAGCGGGAGAGTTCTTCGAGGTGAAGGCGAGCCTTGGAAAGGAAATAGCGCATCCCAATACCACAGAGCATCATATTCGTTGGATCACGCTCTACTTCCACCCGGAGGGCGGGAACTTCACCTATGACGTGGCACACTTCGAGTTCAATGCTCACGGTGAGTCGGTGAAGGGGGCGAACCAAGGGCCAGTGTACACGCATCACGAGGTGACGACCGCGATGAAGATCACCCAGAGCGGCACATTGCACGCCATGTCCTACTGCAACATCCATGGTCTGTGGGAAAGCAGCAAGCAGATCATCGTCAAGTAACAAGCTGGTCATTACGATGGTCGACGGGAGCGGGATGGCTGCGGGGGGCGACCTGTTGGTGTGATACTGGGCTCGCAACGAAAACCCCGGGGGAGGAGAAGCTTTGGACGAAGGACGATGTGATTTCTGTGGTGAACCGGTTGGTGAGGAACCGATCCAACGGGGCAGCAGGGTTTACTGCTCTGAGGCATGTGCGTTTGAGGCGACAAGGAGCAAGGATTGCACAGGCCGGACCGACTCCGTCATGACGGACAAGAAGGTTGAGCCGGCGGAGTAGTTGGGCGGCGGAGGTAGATAGGAGGTGGGTATGGAACTTGAGGGAAAGCGCGTCGCAATGCTCGCGGAGGATCACTACGAAGATCTAGAGCTGTGGTATCCTCTCATCAGACTAAAGGAAGCGGGTGCCGAGGTTGATGTCATCGGCATGCCCGGGGCGGATGTGTATCACAGTAAGCACGGCTATCCGGCGGATGTGGACGTCGCAGTGGATGAGGTCTCGGCGGACGATTACGATGCGGTGATCATCCCAGGGGGCTACGCTCCGGATCGCATACGGCGTCACCGGCCGCTGCTCGATCTGGTGCGAGCGGTTTTCGACAACGGTGACATTGTCGCGTTCATCTGTCATGCCGGTTGGGTGCCGATTTCCGCGGGCGTCGTCGAGGGAAAGACAGTGACATCGTTTTACGCGATCAAGGATGACTTGATCAACGCTGGGGCTGAATGGGTCGACGAGGAGGTTGTGCAGGATGGCAATCTGATCAGTTCGCGCACGCCTGCCGATCTTCCTGTGTTCTGCCGTACTATCATCGCCAGTCTGCAGTAGCACATCGGACTGGTGCACGTTTGAGAGAAATAGTTAAGGAGGTCTGAATGGGTACACTGGGACGATCGTTGGTTGGAAAGGACGTAGACAAACTGGTTGAGATGCTAAACCAGGCGCTGGCCGACGAATGGCTCGCTTACTACCAGTACTGGATGGGAGCAAAAGTCGCTGCCGGACCTATGCGGGGTGCCGTGACTGTGGAGCTGGAGGAGCACGCGACGGAGGAGTTGCAGCATGCACTCATGCTGGTGGAACGGATCCTCACGCTTGGCGGGACTCCGCTGCTGTCTCCGCAGGACTGGTTCGAGATGACCAACTGCGGTTACGAGACGCCAGAGGATCCCTACGTAGGGGCCTTGCTAGAGCAGAACATCCAAGGGGAGCAGTGCGCCATCGAGGTCTACAAGGAGCTGATGGACTTCACCGAGGGCGTGGACCCAGTGACGTATGAGATGGCGCTGCAGATCATGACGGATGAGATTGAGCATGAGGAGGATTTGCAGGCTCTGCAAGAAGACATGGCGTTAATGCAGGAACGACGGTAGGTTCCTGCCGCGTGCCATTGTCGGTGCCGCATTGTCGGTGTAGAGCCGACCGGAAGGAGGTCGCCGACGCGCTCTTTCGAAAACAGGGGCCGTCAGCGCTCCCGCCGGCTCGGTAGACACCGCCATGTTGTTGCGTGATGGCTGTCTGACGGACTGCTGAGTACGCCCTTTCTGAGATGGGCAATTGAAAGTCGACCGCGAGTCGAGTGATAGAACAAGGAGAGAATCATGCGAGCGAAGGTAGATCGTGATCTGTGCATAGGGTCTGCGATGTGCGTGGCAACGGCCCCAGACGTCTTTGAGCTGGACGACGAGGGATTGTCTCGGGTCGTGGATGAGGAAGCCGGGGATGAGGAACTGCTCCGCGAGGCAGCAGAGGGTTGCCCGGTGCAGGCCGTTGTCCTCTTGGATGACGAGGGTAATCAGATCTATCCCTGATGTATTGTTGCGCGAGGCCCGGGCGTCTCGCGTTTTCGAGAGGGCTGGATGGTAGCCATTGCTGCTGTTGAACCAGGAGGTAAGGTCTATGCCAGAGTTTGTCAACCCGTTTAGTGGGACAGTGCCGGATCGGAAGCTGACGAAGGGGGAGCTCATTCGAGCTATTCGTCTCAATGTCGCCGCGGAGCACGAGGCCATTCATCTCTATATGGCCCACGCCGATGCCACCGACCACGAGCTGGCCAAGAAAGTACTCATTGACATCGCCAATGAGGAGCGGGAGCACGTGGGAGAATTCAATCGCCTGCTCGAGATCCTGACCGGAGACGAGGCGAATTTTCTGGCGGAGGGCCGCGAGGAGGTCGATGAGATGGCCGCCGAGCTCGAAGCTGGAGGGGCCGCAGATACGGCCGAGAGTCCGGATGTGTTGGAAGCCGAAGATGCCGAGACAACGATCGGCTCGCTCCGCGATTAGGCGGTCCGACGCTGGCGCTGGTTGAGTAGATCAAGGGATGAGATTGTCTGTGAAGGAGGACATGTATGGCGAACAAGTATCTGGCTCGTGATGATGCCCCTTTTGGATCAGATGTCTGGGAGGCGTTGGACGGGGCAATGATGGAGGCGGCCAAGGGGATCTTGGTCGGCCGCCGCGTCTTGGAACTTGAGGGGCCCTATGGCCTGGGAATGAAGTCGGTGCCCCTGAAGGACGAGACGACAGAATCTGGTCTGATTGCCGGTAAGATGCTGCCCCTCCTGCTGTTGCAGGAGGCGTTCGATCTTGGAGCCCGGGATCTGGCCAACTATGAGAGGGAAGGGATCACGCTCGACCGCAGTGCGGTGGCAGAGGCAGCCGTGGCCCTTGCGAAGCGCGAGGATGCGCTGATATTCCACGGGAGCGATGAGCTGGGTGTGCCTGGGCTTATGACGGCTGAGGGCGCGAACAGGCTAAAGCTCTCGGACTGGGGAGAGGTGGGCACCGCCGCGAATGATCTCATCCAGGCAGTCACTATGCTGGATGAGGCGGGGTTCCACGGGCCCTACACGCTGGCTCTGGCTCCGGCGCGGTACAATCTGCTGTTCCGGCGCTATGAGCGCGGGAACTTCAGCGAGATGGAGCACGTGAAGACACTGGTCACGGATGGCGTCTACAAAGCGCCCGCCCTGGAGGGCGGCGGAGTCCTACTGTCCGTGGGTCGACAGTACGCTTCGATCGTTGTCGGACAGGACATGGCCGTGGGATTCATTGGCCCTGAGGGTGACCGTGTGGCGTTCACAATCTCCGAGAGCCTGGTCCCTCGGGTGCGACGTCCCACGGCGATCTGCGTCCTGGAGAGCTAGGCGAAAAGGAACCGGCGGGTCCAGTACGGCGCGAGGGAAGACCCGATGCGGGCAGGGTCCGGCTGTCGATGGGCACTTCCGTCTCGGGTCTTCATGACTTAGGTCGACGTGGATCGATGCAAGGATGGTGCAGGGACGGGCCGACTAACGCTGGACGAGAGGGCTAGGGGAGGAGGGGTGAATGCCCATTTTCGAGGCTGCTCAAGTACTAGAGATGGCGGTGAAGATCGAGAAGCACGGTGAGGCTTTCTATTGGGCTGCCGTGGAGAAGACTGAAGACCCGAAGATCAGGGAGCTTTTTCAGGACCTTGCAGAAGAGGAGCGAGTACACCGTCGGGTGTTTGAGGGGATGATGGAGGCAGTAGACTCGGCCCCTCAACAGATGGGGGATGAACTGCGGGAATATGCGTCGTTCTTGGAGGTCGCGCTCGATCACGCCGTCTTCTCTGGAAAGGACAAGGCTCTGCAGATGGCAGAGGAGGCCGACGACCGCGATGCTGCCCTGCGGGCCGCCATGGGTTTTGAGAAGGACACGATGTTGTTCTATTACGACCTCCGAGAGATGGTAGGTGACCGTGACCGTGAGGCCATATCCGACATTATCCAAGAGGAGAAGAAGCATCTATTTCGGTTAGTCAGCATAGCGGCGTAGGAGGATTCATGCCCCCTGTAGCGATCAAACCTGGTATCTACTGGATAGGTGTTAACGACCGTACAAGCGACCTGTTTGAGGGGATGTGGCCCATCACTCAGGAGGGGATCTCTTACAATACGTACCTGATCGATGATGAGAAGAAGGCCATCGTGGACTTGACCAAGTCGCTGAAGACCGATGAGTTCCTGGATCAGGTTCATCAGATTGTGGGTCTCTCCGAGCTGGACTATGTGATCGTCAATCACATGGAGCCCGACCACTCAGGTGTCCTTCGAACGCTGCTCCGCGTGGCACCTCAGGTGACGATTTTGAGCACCAAGAAAGCGAAGGACATGCTCCAAGCGTTCTATGGTGTAACGCAGAACGTACGGGTTGTGGAGGACGGTGAAACACTTTCGCTGGGCGATCATGCCCTGCGGTTCTTCTCGACGCCCTTTGTTCACTGGCCAGAGACGATGATGACCTACGTAGAAGAGGAGGAGATTCTCTTTTCCTGCGATGCCTTCGGAGGCTACGGGGCTCTCCGGGGTGGTATCTTCGACGACCAGTGTACGGACTTCGGGTTCTATGAGCGAGAGTCGCTGCGGTACTATGTGAATATCGTGGCTGTGTTCAGCCGGCCAGTACTCCAGGCGATGTCGAAGCTGAAGGACGTGCCGATCTCGATCATCGCTCCTTCCCACGGCCTGATTTGGCGAGACCGTCCTGAACGGATCGTGGAGCTGTACCAGAAATGGGCGGGCTATGCCGGTGAGCCCGGTGACCCAGGTGTGACGCTGGTGTACGGAACGATGTACGGCAACACCGAGGAGATGATGAACGCCGTCGCGCAGGGGATCTCGGATGAAGGGGTCCCGGTCGATATCTTCGATGCCCGCCGCACCCACGTTAGCTACATTTTGCCGTCATTGTGGACGAACCGGGGAGTGATGGTGGGTGCTCCGACGTATGAAGGGTCGCTTTTCCCGCCGGTTGCTCAAGTGCTCAACATGGCGCTGACGAAGCGCATCCGCAATAAGACGGCGACTCACTTCGGTAGTTATGGCTGGAGTGGCGGCGCGCAACGGGAGTTCGAGGGATTGGCTGACAAGCTGAAGTGGGAGAGAACCGAGCCCTTCGAGTTCAATGGGGGGCCAACGGACGAGGACTTGCAGCACGGCGAGGCGTTTGGCGCCGACTTCGCGAGGAAGATCAGGGAACTGGACTAAGCGGGCAGTGGTATGCCTGGTTATGAGAACAGGCACACCTCAGCCTGGATTGCGCTTTGGCCGAGGAAGAGTTAGCGTAAAGGGAGGGCTGGTGGGCGAGGAACTGCGTGACCGCGTCATATTGATCGGCGGTGCAACAGGAGCACTTGGTTCGGCAGTGACACGTGTTTTCGCTCGTACGGGGGCGAAGCTGGCGCTGACAAGCACGTCGGAAGGAGAACTGGCGGAGCTTGCCGACGAGCTAGCACTGCCGGAGGAGCGCTTGTTAATTTCCACTGTGGACGCCACGGATTCCGAGAGTGTCGAAGGCCTGGCATCCGCTGTGGTTGACCGCTTCCACGGCCTTCACATCCTCCTGAACACGATCGGCGGGTGGGGCGGAGGGAAGACAGTCGCTGAGACGGCTGTCGAGGACTGGGAGTGGATGCTGACGCTCAATCTGCGCACTGCGTTCCTCATGTCACGGGCCGTGATCCCTCACATGGTGGAGGCCGGCTGGGGCCGGATTGTCCATACGAGCTCCAAGACGGCCGTGGAGCCGCGCGCAAAGCAGGCCGGTTACGCGGTGGCGAAGATGGGGTTGATCACATTGACCGAGACCATTGCCACCGACCTGAAAGGCACGGGAGTGACCGCGAATGTGGTGCTCCCTAGCATCATCGACACACCGGCCAACCGGAGGATGATGTCGAGCGCAGATCCGAGTCGCTGGGTGTCTCCGGAGGCGATTGCCGGGACGATGCGCTTCCTGTGCAGCGACGCCGCGGGGTCGATCAATGGCGAACGGATTCGCGTCTACGGGGCGGTCTAGGGGTATTTCGGGCCAAAGGTTGGCTCTCGTGCCCGGTGTCCCTGACTTGCGAGTCCACTCGGAGCGGCGGGGCCAAGGCAGGCTATCTGCGGAGATTGCAGGGGATGCATAGCGGATGTTTAAGAGATATGGATTGACATTATTGTGTCAATATGGTATGATTGTAAGTGGTTGCGCGATCGGCTTGGTTGGCGCTTGGGGACCGTGATGGTCAAGACGAGGGGAGACCCACGAGGAGCTTGCTGTGATAGAGGACGTCACTTACCTGGATAACGCCGCTGCGACCCGCCTGGACGAGCGAGTTCTGGAGGCGATGAAGCCGCATTTCTTCGATTTGTACGCGGTTGCCACCTCTCAGTTTGGATACTCAGTAGGGATCGATGCCCGGGATGCGCTGGACGAGGCGAGGGGGCGGGTTGCTGCCCGGCTGGGGGCGGAGCCCGGTGACTTCATCTTCACCTCCGGCAGTGCGGAGTCCACAAATCTGGCCCTGAAGGGCGTTGCCCGAGCGCTGGGAAAGACGCGGGGGCACATCGTCGTCAGTTCAATTGAGGACTTTCCCGTGCTGCACAGTGCTCGGACGCTGTCCAAACAGGGCTACGTCGTGACGAAAGTTGATGTGGATGAGACCGGTCGGGTGGATCTGGAGCAACTGGAGGAGGTCATCACGCCAGACACGACATTGGTCTCCATCCAGGCCGCCAATCAGGAGATAGGCACGCTTCAAGACCTGCAGACGATTGGTGAAATGTGTCGCAATAACGGCGCGCTCTTCCACACCGATGCAACCCACAGCTTCACGCGGGTTCCACTGGACATCCGGGAGCTGCCTGTTGACCTCGTCTCGGTGGGCGCGCACACGATCCACGGACCGAAGGGCATCGGCGGGCTGTTCATGCGCGCCGGGACGCCTATCGAGAAGTGGATGGACGGGGGCTTTCAGGAGTCGAACCTACGTCCGGGCGTGGAGAATATACCTGGCGCCGTGGGGTTTGCGAAGGCTGTGGAGTTGGTGACGCCGGAGGAGACCGAGAGGCTTCGGGGGCTGCGCGACAAGCTGATCGATCGGCTTCTGGCGATTCCCCACACTATCCTCAATGGACATCCGGTGCATAGGCTGCCCCAGAACGCCAACATCTCCTTCCGGTTCGTGGAAGGCGAGTCGTTACTTCTGCACCTGGATATGCGAGGATTTGCGGTCAGCACAGGATCGGCCTGCTTCAGTCGTTCGCTGGAAGCGAGCCACGTGATACTGGGCATCGGCGGCAATCATGAGCGCGCGCATGGGTCGGTACGTTTCACATTCGGTCGGTATAACGACGAGGAAGATGTGAACTCAGTAGCTGATGCAGTTGCCGAGGTAGTACGGGAACTAAGACGGATTAGCCCGCTGGGAAAGAATAGATCCTAGCAAGGGCGCTTGGGACCAATAGGAGAGAGGCGAAATGTTAAGCAAAGCAATGCAGAAAGCAATCAATGAGCAGATACGGGACGAGCTCTACTCAGCCTACCTGTACCTGTCGATGGCGGCGTACTTCGAGACGCTCAGTCTCCCGGGCTTCGCGACGTGGATGCGTGCGCAGAGCCAGGAGGAGGTCTCCCACGCGATGAAGTTCTTCGACTTCGTGAACGAGCGGGGCGGGCGCGTTGAGCTGCACGAGATCGAGAAGCCGCCCGTCGAGTTTGAATCCCCTCGGGGGGTCTTCGAGGCCACGTACGAGCACGAGCAGACCGTGACGGGTCTGATTCACGACCTCTATGCTCTGGCGCTGGAGGAGAAAGACTACCCGGCTCAGGTGATGCTGCACTGGTTCATTGAAGAGCAAGTCGAGGAGGAGGACAGTGTCTCCCAGATCCTGGATACGCTCGACCGGATCGGGGACAGGGACCAGGCTCTGGTCATGCTGGACCGGGAGTTGGGCCAGCGGCAGACGGAGTAGCCGAAGCAGAGGGGTCCGGTCTTGCACCCAGAGGTCTTTGCTGCTTGGAGAACGCCCGGGCCGTTAGTGAAGGAGGTGGGAGATGCCTCTCCCATACAGTGAAATCGTGATGGAGCACTTTCGCAATCCCCACAACGTGGGGGAAATCGAGCATGCTGACGCAGAGGCCACAGAGGGTAGCCCCGCCTGCGGCGACATGGTAGCTGTGTATCTGAAGGTCGAGGAGGGGACGCAGCGGATCGAGGACATCAAGTTCCAATCCTACGGCTGTGCCTCCAATATCGCCACGGGGTCAATCATTACAGAGCTAGCGAAGGGAAAGACGCTGGAGGAGGCCAAGCGGATCACCTGGCGTGAGGCGTCCGACGCGCTGGGTGGGCTGCCATCGATCAAGACGCATTGCTCTGTCCTGGCGGTGGATGCGCTCCGAGCGGCGATCCAGAACTATGAGGAGCGTCACGGTCTGGTGACGGAACGTGAGCCCACCACGGTCGAACTGGTCCGCAAGCGGCTGAAGCGCGTCATGAACCCGATAGTGGGGCTGGATTTGATTCGCACCGAGCTGGTGGAGGACATCGTTGTGTCCGACGGTACGGTGCGCGTAACCATCTCGCTTCCCGAGGATCATCAATTCGCTAACAATATCCGGCACGAGATTCTCGAGAAACTGGAGCACCGCTGGGATGTCGAGGAGGTGGTGATCAAGTTCCTCGGGGAGGGCGGTTGAGATGATGGCCGAAATCAAAGTGGACACGAGCGACGTGAAATGCCCTTTGGACGCCGACATTCGGGTCGATTGCCGAGGTGAGACCTGTCCGGTCCCCCTCGTAGAAGTCCGGAAAGCACTCCGGAAAGCCCAGCCAGGTGACGTGCTGGAGGTGATAGGAACCCACCCGTCCTCAAGAGAGGAGATTCCGATGGCGGTCAAGGCGCTGGGCTTGGAGCTATTGCAGGTCGAGGGGACCGAGGACAACTGGAAGATCTGCATCAGGCGGTGATGCTCGTGGCCGCCGGGCGAGGAGTAGCCGTGGAAAACTACGACATCGGACCGCATGCGCCCCATCCTCGAAGAGTGGCCGTCGTGGGAGCCGGGAACGTGGGTGCTACGTTCGCCTACACCCTCGTTCTCAACGGTCTGGTCGGAGAGATCGTGCTGATCGACATTGACCGGGAGCGGGCCGAGGGCGAGGCGATGGACATTAGCCACGCAGTGCCGCTCACCAACCCGGTCCGCGTGTGGGCTGGCGACTACTCGGACTGTGCCGGGGCGGACGTGGTTGTGGTGACGGCCGGCACGGCGCAGCGCCCGGGGGAGACCCGGCTCGATCTGGTCAAGAGAAACGCTGAGATTTTCGGGCACGTCATTCCCAACATCACCCAACACAACGAGACCGGCATCCTGCTCATCGCCACGAACCCCGTGGATGTGTTGAGCTATGTGGCGTGGAAGCTATCCGGTTTTCCATCCAGGCGCGTCATCGGATCGGGAACAGTCCTAGATACGGCCCGTTTTCGATACTTGCTCAGCGATCTTCTGGATCTTGATGCCCGTAATGTCCACGCGTACGTGGTCGGCGAACATGGGGACAGCGAGGTCCCGATCTGGAGCCTGGCGAACATCGCAGGGATGCGATTGAATGAGTATTGTCGTCGTGTGCAGTGCGACGTGGGGGATGATCTTCGCGCGCATATCTCGCATCAGGTGCGGGATGCTGCCTACGAGGTCATTGAGCGCAAAGGCGCCACATACTACGCTGTCGGCATGGCCCTGGTCCGCATCGTAGAGGCCATACTGCGGGACCAGCGCACGGTGCTTACTGTCTCCAACCTGGTTCCCGGCTACTACGGCATTGAGGATGTGTATCTCAGCCTGCCAGCCGTGATCGGGCGAGAGGGCGTCGAGCGCGTCGTCGAGCTGGCGTTGGGAGATGAGGAGCTTGCGGCACTGAACGGGTGCGCCCAGGTTCTGCACACCGTATTGGCTGAGCTTCCCGATCAGGCAGTGGAAGCAGGCGATGGGGCTGCATAGCGACAAAACACGTAAGAGTCCCACGGAGGTCCTGTCAGAGGCCAAGGACTACTTCGGCGAGGAGGGGTTGGGCTTGTCGCGCTCCAGAGAAGATGCCTGCTTCGTCGTGTTCGAGGGTGGCCGGGGGGCACGTCTCCGTGACAGCTTCGCGAGAGTGGGACTACCCCGTGAAGTCGTTCATGGGACGTGTCTAGTTTACCGCGGTATGACTTTCATGGAGACGAAGAAGGAGGTTCGTTGTGCTGCTTGAGCGTTTCGAAGCAAAGGGACTAGCTCATTTCTCGTATCTGATCGGTGACGGCAATGAGGCTGCGGTGATCGATCCACGGAGGGACGCTCACGTCTACATAGAGAGGGCGCATCGCTCGGGAATGGGGATCCGGTACGTGTTGGAGACCCATCGAAATGAGGACTACGTCATCGGATCGAGTGAGTTAGCTGATTCCAGCGGGGCGACAGTCTTGCACTCGGGAGATGACGATCTTGTTTATGGGTACGGGGAGGCAATTCACGACGGGGAGGTGTTGTCCGTTGGCCGCCTTCGGGTGGAGGCGCTGCACACCCCTGGGCACACGCTGGGTCATATGAGTTACCTGCTCCACGATCCGGATGGGGAGCCGTGGATTCTCTTCACCGGTGACACCCTGTTCGCCGGCGACGTCGGTCGCACGGACTTCTATGGTGAGGATCGCCTTGAGGAGGTCACGGGCTTGCTCTACGAGAGCCTGTTTCACAAGATCCTCCCTCTGGGTGATGAGTTGATGGTCTGCCCGGCACATGGCCCCGGTTCCGTTTGTGGCACCGCCATTGCCGAACGAGTCTGGACGACCATAGGTCTCGAGCGAAAGCACAATCCGAAGCTTCAGTACACAGACAGGGATGCCTTCGTGGCCAACGTGGGGGCGATGCTGGAATATCCCCCGTATTTCGGCATGATGGAGACGCTGAATCTGAAGGGCGCGCCGGTGATGGGGTCGGTTCCCGCCGTGCCCCCGCTTGCGCCGTACGAGTTCGCAGCCGAGGCGACTGGCGCGCAGGTCGTGGATACGCGCGCTGAATTGGGATTTGGTGCTGCCCACGTACCGGGTGCTCTTTCAATCTGGGAAAGCAGTCTGCCCAAATTTGCGGGCTGGTTTCTGACGTACGACAGGCCTATTCTCGTGGTCGGAGAGACGAATGATGTGTGCGGGGCTGTTCGTCATCTGATGCGAATGGGCTATGACAATGTCGCCGGCTTCCTGGCTGGAGGAATGCTTCCCTGGCACACGGCCGGACTGGCGAGCGAGAGCATAGACATGATCACGGTCCAGGATCTCTGTCAGCGCCTCGATCAGGACGAGGAACCGTGGATCCTAGACGTGCGGAGCACGGCTGAGGTCGAGCGGAATAGGGTTCCAACGGCCCATCACGTTCATCTCACGCAACTGCCCGAGCGGATGGACGACATATTGAATGGTCAGCGGATCTATGTCTTCTGCGGGAGCGGACGCCGTGCAACGGTGGCCGCGAGCCTCATGCAGCGCGAAGGGTACGACAAGCTCACGGTTGTGCTGGGTGGCCTGGCCGCATGGTCGTCGGTAAGTTGTCCGCTGGAGTAGGCGGGGGCGGCAGTTGTTGAGATCGAGAGCAGGGGAAGGGATATGAGAGAAGACGGAGCGGCTGTCGAGCGCATAACCATCATCCTGCACAGCGGGGAGATGGATAAGGTCTACAGTGCCCTGATCATCGGCAACGGGGCGCTGGCAATGGGGATGGAGGCCTACATCTATTTCACCTTCTGGGGTCTGCAGCGGCTGCGGAAAGGCGGGCTGGAGAAGGGACCGCTCTCGAAGATGCACTTGCTGGGGCTTGGCAAGTGGCTGATCAAGCGGCGCATGAAGAAGGCAAACGTGCGATCGCTCCGCGGACTTCTCGAGGATTTCCGGGAGCTCGGGGGCCATATCATGGCCTGCGACATGACCATGGAGATCATGGGAATCGCGCCGGAGGATCTTGAGCAGGGTTTCATCGACGATTACTGCGCCGTGGGGACGTACGTACAGGCAGCGCGGGACTCGACGGTGACGCTCTTCATCTGATGACCGTTCAGGAGAGTTATGAGGAACAGGGGGAACGATGAGAACCAGGAAGACGGCGATGGCGATGTTGACGGTAATCATTCTGGTTGCCAGCGTCCTGGGGGCGTGTGGCGGGCAAGCAGCGGAGGAGCCGGCATCCGAGGCCCCGGCCGGGGAGGCCGTGGCCCTGGACGGCGAGACGCTGCTGGAGGAGCGGTGCACGGAGTGCCATGGGCTGGACCGGACGACGGGAGCTGAGAAGACACGTGCCGAGTGGCAGGACACGGTGACGCGAATGGTCAGCAAGGGAGCGAACCTGAATGCCGAGGAGACGCAGGTCCTGGTCGACTACCTTGCGGAGACCTACGGGCCGTAGAGGGCGATATGGGAGAGATCAAGACCTGGTGGAAATGCTCCAGCTGCGGCTACACCTGTCAGGCAGAAACACCGCCTGATACGTGTCCCAGCTGCGTGGAAAGGTGCGCCTTCATCGACGCAACGTGCTACAGGCCAGATTGTGGGGGGCCCGATCACGTGGATCCGAAGATCGGACAGGCCTAGGCCTGGCGGCCGCGGTTCGGCTCCGTGTCCGTGAAGAACGGCGATAGACAATGGTGGTTAGCAAGCAAGGAGAGCGATAGCATGGCAACAGCGCGTGGCAGTGTGTCCGGGTCCCGCAACGAGAGATCTGTGACGTTCTACGGTTTGTCGACCTGTGTGTGGTGCAAGCGAACCCGCAAGCTCCTGGAGGAGAACGACGTGGCGTTCGACTACATCTACGTGGATCTCCTGAAGGGTAAGGAGCAGCAGGAGGCGATTGAGCAAGTTCGTCAGTGGAACCGGGCTGGTTCTTTCCCCACGGTAGTGGTGAATGGCCAGGAATGCGTCATCGGGTACAAGCCTGACGCGATCAAGGAGGCGCTGGGGCTGTGAATGAGATAGAGAAAGAAGAGGAGATCACGCCTGAGTCCTTCAGCCAGGAGGCAGTCGATGCTCTCTATGAGCGTCTTGACCGGGAGGCTGAAGCAGCCGGCTACCATCTCAATCCTGACGTCGAGTTCACCAAGGACCTGGTCAGAGGGCTCCTGGTCAATGAGAAGCGGTACGGCTATTGGGCTTGCCCTTGTCGGCTGGCGTCCGGCGAGAAGGAGAAGGATATTGACATCATTTGCCCGTGCGACTACCGGGATTCTGACCTCCTGGACTGGGGAGCCTGCTACTGTGCGCTCTACGTCTCTGAAGAGATCCTGGAGGGCGATAGGGAGCTCCAATCGATCCCAGAACGGCGTCCGCCGGAGGGGGAACGGCCGCAGGATACCGCTGCCCCGGCGCCGCCCAAGCCCGGTGAGGCAACTGAACAGGGAGAAGGGCCCATTCCCGTCTGGCGCTGCCGAGTCTGCGGGTACCTCTGTGCAAGGGAGCGGCCGCCTGGCCGCTGCCCCATCTGCAAGGCGACACAAGAGCGTTTTGATCGCTTCTGGTGAGTAGGCTGGAGGAGCAGAGGTGTCATCGGAGCTGAAGGGGATTCTGATAGGAGGGGCGCTGCCGGCGGTGTTCTACGGCGTGACCGGCATCCTCCAGAAGCTCAGCGCCAGGGCGGATGGCGGTGCCGGCATGTACCTGATCTTCCTTGGCGTGGGCACGGTGATCGTCGGCCTCGTGTTTCACTTCGTGCTGCCAGAGCCACCAATCTCGGTTAGACCGGCTTCATTCGCCCTCGCTGCAGGTGTTGCGTTCGCCCTCGGTGCGGGGTTGATCTCCTATGCCCTCATCAAGCACCAGGCCGCCATCTCGCAGCTGACCCCGCTCTATAACATGAATGTCTTGATCACCGTGGTGGTCGGGCTGGTGGCGTTTGCCGAATATCGGGACACGCACGTCGCCCGCCTGCTTCTGGGGTCGGTGCTGGTCGTGGTCGGCGGGCTCCTGGTTGCCGGTGCCTGAACGTGTCGCAGGGCGGGAACGTTGGCTCTGAGTGGTCGTGCGGCGAAGGCGGGGTGTTGTTCATCGTCGCGCCAGCATAAGGCGGCTGCTCCCGGCGTGGTGTTTGGTGAAGAGGTCTTAGCGGCGAATAGAGAGAGGTTAAGCGGTGGATCATAGGGACAAGGAAGTCGCGACGCTGGGCGGTGGGTGCTTCTGGTGCCTGGAGGCTGTCTTCGAGCAGCTGCGCGGCGTGGAGAAGGTCGTCTCAGGGTATTCAGGCGGATCAATGCCGAACCCGTCGTATAAACAGGTCTGTGGGGGGACCACGGGACACGCAGAGGTCGTTCAGGTCACATTCGATCCGCAGGTCATCACGTTCCGTCAGCTCCTGGAGGTTTTCTTCGACGTTCACGATCCGACGACGTTGAATCGTCAGGGTGGCGACGTTGGTCCGCAGTACCGCTCGGTGATCTTCTATCACGATCCAGGCCAGAAGGATGTGGCAGAACAGGTGATCCAGGAGCTGGACGAGGAAGGACGGTGGGACAATCCCATCGTAACGGAAGTAGTCCCACTTGAGACATTCTATGAGGCGGAGGACTATCATCAGGAGTACTTCCGCGAGAACTCGCGGCAGCCTTACTGCAGGGCTGTGATCGCGCCGAAGGTGGCAAAGTTTCGCAAGCATTACGGCGCCAGCCTGAAGGGCAGCTAGATGGAGATCGCTTAGCGCATGCTGGGAGGTGAAATCGATGGCGGATAAGCCGAGTATCTACAGGAACGTGACCCGACGCTTCAACAGGGCTGCTGACCTGGTCGGGCTCGATCCCGACGTGCGGAAGATCCTGCTGGAGACCACGAATGAGATCACGGTAAGCTTCCCTGTGAGGATGGACGATGGTCGGATCGAAATGTTCACTGGCTACAGGGTACAGCATAACAATGCGTTGGGTCCGTTCAAGGGAGGGCTGCGCTATCATCCTGCGGTGGATATTGACGAGGTGCGAGCTCTGGCGGCCTGGATGACGTGGAAGACCGCGATCGCCAACATCCCCTTGGGCGGTGCCAAGGGCGGTATCCAGCTTGATCCTTCGGCCTACTCGAGCAGGGAGCTGGAGCGCATCACCCGCCGGTTTACGTTTGCTCTAGGGAGCAACATCGGGCCGGACTACGACATCCCCGCTCCCGACGTGAACACCAATCCCCAGATCATGGCGTGGATCCTGGACACATATCTCTCGACGCTCCGACCGCAGGAACGGAACAGGTCGCTCCACGTGGTCACGGGAAAACCCGTTGAACTGGGCGGCAGCGTGGGCAGAGACAAGGCAACTGGCCAGGGCATCGTATTCCTGATTGAGCAGTGGGCACAGGACAACGACTTTGATCTAAGTGAGGCCACGTACTTCGTTCAGGGGTATGGAAACGTGGGGGCCTGGACGGCTCGCCTCATGCAGGCCTTGGGCGCGACGCTCGTTGCCGTGGAGGATGTGAGCGGTGCCATCACAAGCCCTGACGGCATCGATGCGGAAGCTCTGGCGGCGCATGTGAGGGAGCACGGCACGATCGCTGGCTATCCCGGCGCTGCACCAGTTGATCATGCCGCCTTCATGAGCACCGAGGCCGATGTATTCGTGCCGGCGGCATTGGAGAACCAGATCACAGCAGAGACGGCGCCCCTCTTGAACGCAGTATTGGTGGCAGAAGGCGCGAACGGGCCGACCGATCTGGCAGGCGACCGCATATTGCGGGAGAAGGGTATCGAGATCCTGCCGGATGTTCTGTGCAACGCCGGAGGCGTGATCGTCAGTTACTTCGAATGGCTGCAGAACAAGCGGAGTGAGTTCTGGGACCTAGATCAGGTCGACACGAAACTGCACAGGATCATGGCGGACGCCTACGGGCGTGTGCACGAGGCCGCCGAGGCGTATGGCGTCGACTGGCGCGTGGCAGCGTATGTCGTGGCCCTGGCCCGGTTGGAAAAGGTGTATACAGGGCGCGGCATCTTCCCCTGAGCCAGCGCGACATAGTCGTGGTGGGCTGAGGAGTTGGTTCGAGGATCGATTTCAGCAAGGAGGGTCAAACATGGGTGGCAGAGTGTACAAGAAGATTGACGTAGTTGGGACGTCGCAGATGAACCTCGAGGACGCGATCCAGCAGGCTATCGCGAAATCGGCAGATTCTGTGCGTAATATGAGTTGGTTTGAGGTCGACGAGATTCGCGGCCGCATCCAGGACAGCGATGTAACGGAGTGGCAGGTCACAGTCCGTATCGGATTCGCCGTCGAGGATTGACGGGATTGGGTTTGGGGCTGTGGAGAGGACCCGACCATGCCACCTGAGCGGGTTGAGCCCGGGCCGGGTCAAGAGTCGGTATGGGACTACCCCCGTCCTCCGCGCGTGGAGCAGGCCGGGCGTCGTGTCCGCGTGGTGTTCAACGGCGTGACAATTGCCGACACGCGCCGGGCAAAGCGCGTTTTGGAGACCAGTCACCCACCGGTGTATTACGTTCCGCCGGAGGATATCCGCGAGGGCGCCCTCGTCGAGGTGTCCGGTGCGAGCTGGTGCGAGTGGAAGGGCCAGGCCAGCACCTATGACGTGGTGGCGGGCAATCGGCGCGCCGAGCGAGCGGCCTGGACCTACCGCGACCCAAGCAAGGGCTTCGAAGTCATCAAGGATCACGTGGCGTTCTTCGCGGGCCCGATGGACGCCTGCTATGTCGACGATGAGCGCGTGAGACCGCAGCCCGGCGGATTCTACGGCGGTTGGATTACGGACGACGTCGTTGGCCCCTTCAAGGGCGGACCAGGGACATCGGGATGGTGAGGAGCTGGCGGGCCTGACTCTGGGGAAGAGCTCCGTGAGGTTTCCGAGGCTCGACGATTTGCGACTTGAGACTGTTCGGCGAATGCTTGAGCAGATCGCCCGGGGAGGGAAGACCGGAGATGAAGAAGCCTGAGACGGTCGCCGAGTACATCTCGAGCCTGGATGACTGGCGAGGAAAGATGGTGTCGGCCTTGCGCGAGTTGGTCCTGGAGGGTGCTCCGGAGGCCGAGGAATCCATCAAGTGGGCGCGCCCTGCCTATGAGTACAACGGTGCGCTGTGCTACATCATGGCCTTCAAGAACCACGTCAACCTCGGTTTCTCGCGCGGGACGGACCTGTCGGATCCGCTCGGTATACTGGAGGGATCGGGGAAGGAGATGCGTCACGTCAAGGTAACCACCCTCGAGGGTAATCTTGCGGATGCGCTGAAAGATCTGGTTCGAGAGGCCGTGGCGCTGAACCGCCCCGACGTTGGCTCCGCTGCCGGGCCCTAGGGTTCGGCTGCAGTGGAGTGGTTGGATCGTTTGCTGTCCAGGGGACACCGTGAAGAGCAAGCGGCATAGGCGCGTCATACGGGAGGAGATCCGCGTCGAGGCTCCCGCACGCGATGTGTGGAAGGCCTGGACCACCGACGAGGGCATTCGGTCGTTCTTTGCGCCGAACTGCAACGTGGAGCTCCGGGTCGACGGGCCCTATGAGATTCTGTTCGACCCGGACGCCGCGCCGGGCGCACGGGGGGCAGAGGGTATGCGGATCGTGGCCTTCCAGCCGGAAGAGATGCTGGCCTTCACCTGGACCGCGCCGCCGCATCTCTCCCGGGTGCGGGGGCAGCTTACGCACGTTCAGGTCTGGATAGAGCCCCACGAGGCGGGTGGGACGCGAGTTACGCTGACCCACAGCGGATGGGGTGAGGGCGGGCAGTGGGATGAGGCGTTCGACTATTTCGAGCGGGCCTGGGGTCAGGTCGTGCTGCCGCGGCTGCGACATAGCTTCGCGAAGGGGCCGGTGAACTGGAGCGATCCGCCGCAGCTTCCGTTGGATCAGTGAGGATTGGACACGCAGGCAGTGGGTCACGAGCGAGGTTCGATGGTTGTCGGCGGCCTGCACCTGGGCACCAGATAGGCTCAAATGGTACCGGATCCCCGGCGGGCGCTGAGCTCCGACGAAGCTAAGGCTACGCCCGCCAGGACTGGGATAAGGCACATCGAGTACGCACCACCAAGGAGGACGAAAATGGACTGGAATTCGGCGAAGGGTATTCTGCGACGAGGCATGAGCATTGAGCGAGATGGCTATCGTTTCTATATGACGGCGGCGGACCGCGCCTCGGATGAGCACGGCGAGGAGATGTTCCGCGATCTGGCCCACCAGGAAGTGGACCATCTGCACCTGTTGCTCGTCGAGTATGCGTCCCTTGAAGCTGGAGAGGGATGGATCCCGTTCGAGGAGGCGATGGAGCGGGGGCTGGACATCGATCCGGAGGACCCGGATCTGCCTGGCGAGGAGCCGCCGATGGAGGATATGCCGGTCTTCAGCCCCAAGCGGGAATGCTCGCTGGAGGGCGACATTGAGGCCCTCGACTGTGGTCTGGAGACCGAGGTGATCGCGAGGGAGCTGTATGCCCAGGGAGCGGAGGAGACGGACGATGACCTGGCGCGAGAGGCCTACGAGTTCCTCGTCGCGCAGGAGGAGCACCACTACGAGCTCCTGCAGAACACACGCGACTATCTATCGAACAACCAGACCTGGTGGGATAGCTCGGAACGCCCGTTCTTCATCGGGTGATCGAACGGAGGTCCCGGAGGCGCTGCGCCTCTGGGGGCCCTGTCGAGCCGGTCCAGGCTGAGAGGAGGTGTAGCGTGGGGATCGATGTCCGGAAGGCCGTCGGCGCGCTGACCATGGCCGTTCGGATCGAGCAGAATGGCTACCGCTTCTACCGCAGAGCCGCTGATGAGACGAACGACCCGAAGGCGAAGGCCCTGTTTGAAGGGCTGGCCGAGGACGAAGTCGAACACGAGTGCATCCTGAAGAGACGGCTCGAGGCGCTCGAACAGGAGGGCGTGTGGACGCCGGTCGCTGAGGACGAGTGGCCCGCGGCCGGTCCCCGGGCTGGCGAGGAGCCTGTGTTCGCGCCCGAGCGCCTGGACAGGGAAGTCCGCGACTACACCTCGGAGCTCTCGGCGCTGCGAATGGCCTATCTGATCGAGAAGAACGCCGTTGAGTTCTACAGGAAGGCCGCTCGAGAGACGGAGGACCCTGTCGGCAAGACGATGTACGAAGAGCTGGCCGAGTGGGAGCGGGAGCACCAGCGCATCCTGGAGACCGAGTACGGGTTCCTGGCTGATCGGTTCAAGCTCGATATGGGATTCGCCCCGTTCTGACGGTGAATGGGGCATCGGCACCGCAGCGAGTCAGTGCAAAGGGGGTGGAGATGTACCAGCGGGTTCTGGTGCCTTTGGAGGGCAGCGACGGGCCGGAGGCGCACCTGCGGCACGCCGCGCAGCTCGCAAAGGAGGAAGGAGGGCAGCTCACGCTGCTCCGCGTGGTCACCGTCGTCCCGGCCAATGAGTACGTCTTCAAGCGCATCCAGGTCGAGGAGGGCTCCAGTGGCGCGAGAAGGAAGCAGGAGGCCGAGACGTACGTGGCGCGGATGATGGACGTGCTGACGGCGGATGGCGTGAGAGCAAAGGGCGAGGTCGTCGTCAGCGATCGGGCCGAGGACGAGGCCATTGTGGCCTATGCGGTCGAGCATGGCGAGGATCTGATCGTCCTGCCGCGGCAGCGCCGGTCCCTCCTCAGTCGGTGGCTGCAGGGCAACGTCACGGCCAAGGTGCAGCGTCGGGCGCCCATGCCGGTGCTCACGGTTCGCGAGGAACAGAAGAAGACGCCGGGGGAAGGAACAGGACATGGATAGGATAGCCATCCTCGAGGCTCTGGAGAGGAACCTGCGCGCCGAGCTGAGTGCCGTCGAGCTGTACAGTGCTCACGCGAAGGCGATACCCGAGGACGCCATTGCCTCAGGCGTGCGCGCGATCATGATGGTGGAACAGCGGCACGCCCGTGACCTGGCCAGACGAATTGAGGAGCTGGGTGGCAGTCCCGCCGCACCGGGCGGTGCGGAGGGTCTGGCCGGGCGTGCAGCCGGCGCTGCAACGGCGCAGGCTTCGACGGCGGAGATGCTACGGCTCGAGCTCTCCGAGGAACAGCAGTTCATCAAGGACTATGCCCTCGAAATCGCCGAGATCATGGACGATGAGGAGACGCTCGACATGCTTCACGAGCATCTGAATGACGAGATCGAGCACGCCCGCTGGATGAAGGCGCAGCTCAAAGCACTGGGAGGGTGATGCCGCCTGATGGCAGATTTGGGTGTTGGCGACAGGTTTCAGCAGCAGACGAAGTACCAGAGGGGCGAGCTTCGCGGAGGACGGCTGGATTGGGCGAGCAAACCGCCTGTCCACAAGCGGTATCCCAGTGTGCCGATCATCGCTCTGCCGGACCCGACGACTGAGGGCGGGGCCGGCGTGTGGGACGTGATTGAGCGACGGCGGAGCGAACGCCGGTTCCAAGCTGCGCCCCTCTCGGCGGCGGACCTCTCCCAGCTGCTCTGGGCAGCGCAGGGCATCACCAGGCGGGGTCGCGGTGTGGACTTCCGGACTTCTCCATCAGCGGGCGCGCTTTATCCTGTGGAGACGTACCTGGTGATTCACGAGGTCGAGGCGATTGATGGCGGGGTCTATCACTACGGGGTTGAGCATCACCAGTTGGAGCAACTCCGGCTGGGGGACTTTCGCCACCAGATCGCGCGCGCAGCACTGGATCAGTCGATGGCGGCCCGGGCCAACGTGGTGTTCGTCTGGACGGCGGTGTTCGAACGGGCGAAGTGGAAGTACAAGCAACGGGCCTACCGCTATGTCTATCTGGATGCAGGGCACGTGGCGCAGAACCTGGCCCTGGCAGCGGTGGCTCTCGACCTGGGAAGCTGTCAAATTGCCGCCATCTACGATGGCGAGGCGAATGAGATCCTCGGCGTTGACGGCCGCGCCGAGAGCACTATCTACATGACCGCCGTTGGGCGGCCAGCAAATTGAGGAGTCGTAAATGAGTGAGAAGGTTGCGCTTGTGCTGATGGCCGGCCCCGAGATGCCCTGTCGGATGATTCATACGTTCCTCTGGGCCCTGGACATTGTCGCACGAGACGGGGACGCCAGGATCGTTCTGGAGGGAGAGGCCCCGCGCTGGCTGCTGGAACTGCCCGATCCGGGGCACGGCCGTCATCGGCTGTACGAGAAGGTCAAGGAACAGGGATTGATAGACGCCGTCTGCAAGGCCTGTGCCGTCCAGGCACAGGCGGTCGAGGCAGCCGCCGAAGAGGGCCTGCCCCTGGTGTTTGATGCCTCGGGGCACGTCAGCCTGGTCCCCTATGCGGAGGACGGGTACCGCATCGTCACACTGTGACGCGTGTTCAGGAGCCGTTCCAACGGGCGTCCAACGTCGTCCAACGGAAGTCAAACGCGACTTCAATGCAGATCGACCGTGCAGCTACCGTTCTTGTGCTAAGATGGGCCAATCGGCTGCCGAAACGAGGCTGCGGACCGAGACGGAATCGCCAAGGTCCCGGCGCTCTCGTCTTGCATCCGCTCGATCGGCAGCGAAGCGATGCAGTTCACTGTCACTGGATCTCCTCAGCAGCCGAGGGGGCCAGACCTGAGACACGTCTGACAAGGAGAAAGCATGTCAACTCATGATGTAACCGTCCGAATTGGCGGCGAGGCCGGGATGGGCCTGGAGTCCAGCGGTGCCGGGTTCGCGAAGGCGCTGACGAGGGGAGGGCTCTATGCCTTCGGCCTTCCGGACTACTATTCGCGGATCCGGGGAGGGCACAACTTCTTCTCGATCCGCGTCTCGCAGGAGCCGCTGGTGTCCCACGCCGAACCCGTGCACCTCGTCCTGGCGCTGGATGTGGAGACGATGCGGCGCCACACCGACGATGTCGTCGCCGGGGGCGCCGTCGTGTACGACGAAGCCGACGACGTGCCGGAGGAGCTGCGACGATCTGACGTTGGCTTCTTTCCCGTTCCGCTGACGAAGCTCGCCGAGGAGAAGGGCGGGCGCGCGATCATGCGGAACACAGTGGCCTTCGGGGTCGCCGCGGGCCTGATGGGGTTTGATCCCACGTATCTCGAGAGTGTCATCCGCGACAACTTCGCTCCGAAAGGGGAGAAGGTGATTGACGCCAACCTCCGCGCCGTGGAGGCTGGTGTCGAGGCCTCAAGGGCCTATCAGGGTGACTTCTCCTTTCAGGTAGCCGCTGTGCCGGACGCCCCGCCTCGTATGATCCTTAACGGCAACGAAGCCTTTGCGCTGGGCGCGCTGGCCGGCGGCTGTCGATTCGTCGCCACTTACCCGATGACGCCCGGGTCGCCCGTGCTGCACTGGTTCGCCGCACGCGCCGACGAGTACGGCGCGGTCATCAAACACACAGAGAGCGAGATTGGCGCCATCAACATGGCGATTGGGGCCGGGTACCAGGGGGCGCGTGCCATGTGCCCGACATCTGGCGGCGGTTTCTCCCTGATGGTGGAGGCGCTGGGTCTGGCGGGCATCACAGAGGTGCCTGTTGTCGTCTACAATGCGCAGCGGCCGGGTCCTGCCACAGGACTACCCACCCGGACGGAGCAGGCGGACCTGCTGTTCGTGATGCACGCGTCGCAGGGCGAGTTCCCTCGATTCGTGCTGGCACCGGGGACCCTAGAGCAGTCCTTCCACGTGGGCTGGCAAGCGTTCAACCTGGCCGATCGATATCAGACTCCCACGCTGGTGTTGAGCGATCACTACCTGGCGGCCTCCTATCGCACGGTGGAGGCTGACGCGCTCGACTTTGACGCGGTCGAGATCGACCGTGGCGCCCTCCTGACGGAGGAGGAGCTGGATGCTCTGAAGGAGCCGTACAAGCGGTATCAGGTGACCGAGTCCGGCGTCTCGCCTCGGGCTACGCCGGGTCATCCCAACGCGGTCTGGGTATCCACGGCGAATGAGCACGATGAGTTTGGTGCGGTCAGTGAGGACGCCGAGAACCGCACTGCGCAGGCGGACAAGCGGATGCGGAAGATGAAGGGGATGAGCGAGGAGGTCGACGGCTCGCCTGAACTGTCCATGACCCGCTATGGCCCGGCCGATGCAGACGTGACCTTCGTCTCCTGGGGTTCGACGTACGGACCGCTCCGCGAGGCAGTTGAAAGACTGAATGAAGGCAGCGCGGGCCGCGCGAATCTGCTGCACTTTACGGCACTTCATCCCTTCCCGACGGATGCGAAAGCGGCACTGGAGCGGGCTGGCCGCACGATCGTTGTGGAGGGAAATGTGACCGGTCAGTTGGAAACGCTGATCCGCGCCCGGACAGGGCTGTCAGTGGACGGTTCGATCCGGAAGTACGATGGACGAGCCTTCAGTCCCGAGTATGTAGTGGGGCATCCAGTCGTTGGTGATTTGTTCGAGGAGGTCTAAGATGGTATCGCTTGCAGATTTCAACAGTGAAACATTGCCCACCTGGTGCAAAGGGTGTGGAAACTATGCCATCCTCAGCGCGATAAAGATGGCGCTCGCGGAGCGCGACATGGCTTCCCACGACATCCTGTTCATCACCGGGGTGGGGTGCGGGAGCAAGCTGCCCCATTACATGCGGAGCACCGGGTTTCACACGCTCCACGGGCGGACGCTGGCGGTCGCCACCGGCGCCCGGCTCGCCAATCACGGCCTGCCTGTGATGGCGGTCCACGGCGACGGCGACAGCTTCAACGAGGGGATGAACCATTTTGTCCAGACGGTCCGGCGGAATGTCAATCTGGTCGATGTCGTGCAAGACAATCGGATCTACGGTCTGACGAAAGGACAGTACTCACCCACGAGTGAGAAGGGCAAGCGTACGCCGACCTCGCCGGCGGGTTCCATCGAGCGCCCTGTCAATCCCCCGGCGCTGGCGATGACGCTCGGCGCCACGTTTGTGTCGCGTGGATACTCCGGAGAGCTCCAACACCTGGCCTGGCTGCTCGGCGAGGCGTTGGATCACCCGGGCTACGCGCTGGTGGACGTCATGCAGCCGTGCGTGACGTGGAACCGCTCCTACGCGTACGCTTTCTATAAGGACCGGGTCTACAAGCTGCAGGAGGAGGAGGGATACGACGCGACGGACCGCGATGCTGCCTGGGCGAAGGCGCAGGAGTGGGGTGAACGGATCCCCATCGGCATCCTTTACAGGGACGATTCAGTCCCCAGCTATGAGGAGCAGGTGCCGGCTCTCCAGGCAGGTCCGCTGGTGGAGCAGCCGCTGAACAGGCTGACGCCGGAACAAGTGGGGGCGCTGAAGACAGAGATTACGTGAGCGAAATCCGGTGCGGGACTGCGGTGGCGCTTCAGCCGGGCCAGCGAGTTTCCTTGGAGCAGGCTGCTCGGAATGCGGCGCGCCAGAGATGCTGCGGCGCTCAGACAGGATGACGGCCGTCAAACCAGCGGTCCAGCAGGGAAGACTGGCGTCCAGTGGCATCAAGATGGAATAGACAAAGGAGTCAAACATGGGAGAACGCGTTATCGTCCGTCAGAATCGTGAGTTTGTCACGACCGTCCTGGCAGCCGACCCGCACAAGCCCGAGTCTGATGAGCTGAACGAGGTGCACCACATCCACCAGTTGACACCGTACGGGATGATGATGGCGAGCCTCGGTTCCTGTACGGGGATTGTGCTGCATACGTACGCTCAGCATCACGGAATAGATCTCCAGGAGGTGTCATTCGATCTGCGGTATGATCGCATCTTCGCCGAGGACTGCGCGGATTGCGAGGATATCGACACCTACAAGGAGCATATCGACGAGGCCATCCTCTTGAGCGGGGACCTTTCTGATCGGGACCGCGATAGGCTCTATGCTGTGTCCCACCACTGTCCCATCCACAAAATCCTGACCGGCGGCATGGAGGTCGATTCTCGTCTGGCGGAGGCGTAGTCGGGTCGGTCTTCGCAGTGCCCATCCCCCTGTGGGAGAAAACGGGGAAACCGGGTGAGAGGTGAGGGTGGGGCTCTCCGGACGGGACAAGCAAAGCTGGCGATTCCAGGAGAGGCCGTGAATGCGGGTTCCCCTGAGGTCGGCCCTCGGTGCCGTTTCTCTGGCCTGGTACACTGATTGGAGGGAACGATGTTTGAGACGGGCGACGCTGCACCTGACTTCACCTTGACGGCAGACGACGGCCGCGAAATCAGCCTGTCGGACTTTCGGAGCCAGCGGGTAGTGCTCTACTTTTACCCCAAGGCCGATACGCCGGGCTGCACGAAGCAGGCCTGTGCGGTCCGTGACGTCTACACGCAGATCGAGGCCGAGGATGCAGTGGTCATCGGTATCAGCCCGGACCCGCCGGAGGCGCTCGTGAAATTCCGGGAGAAGCATGACCTGCCCTTTATCCTCCTGTCCGATCCAGAGCATGAGGTGGCCGAGGCGTATGGAGCGTGGGGGGAGAAGAAGGCCTTTGGTAGGACATATGAGGGCATCAAGCGCAGCCACTTCGCCATCGACGAGGAGGGACAGATCGCCGACTTCAAAGTGAACGTGAAGCCGGAGAGGACGGCCGACCTAGCGCTACACCTGATCGAGTTATAGCCTGGTTTTTCTGTAGTCCGGCGTGCGGCACTGCAGGGCTCACGTTGCTGACGCAGGCCCGGGCGTGTTGGACCGTTCCCTTCAGCAATATAGCGGCTTACCAGGTGGGGGCACGATGGATGCCATCTGGCTTTCCGCCTGCTATGATCGCCTCCTGGCCTTCTCACGCAGAGACAGGTCTCGAGGCCCGGGAGCAGCGAGTGTGTCCGGGTCCCAAGAACCTGGAGCCCCCGCGCCGGTGCTGCCTGAGGGCAGGGCACAGAGATCTGCAATCGAGGTGCACGATGCAAGTACTGGACGTGATCGCAAAGAAGCGAGATGGGGTCGAACTCTCCCGGGAGGAGATCGAGTTCTTCATCCAGGGCTACACCCACGACAGGATTCCGGACTATCAGGCGGCGGCATGGCTCATGGCGCTGTTCCTGCGCGGAATGACGGATCGCGAGACCCATGATCTGACGATGGCCATGGCCCACTCCGGTGACATGCTCGATCTGAGCGACCTGGCTCGATCGACGGATTCCGGCCGAAAGCTCCTGGTCGTGGACAAGCATTCCACCGGAGGCGTCGGCGACAAGGTCAGCCTGGTTCTGGCGCCGCTGGTCGCTGCGTGTGGCGTGCCGATGGCGAAGATGACGGGCCGGGGGCTGGGTTTCACCGGCGGCACCGTGGACAAGCTGGAGTCCATCCCTGGGTATCGGACGGACCTGAGCGTGGAGGCCTTCAAGGCGCAGGTTGAGAGGATCGGCGTCGTCCTCACGGGACAGACAGCGGATCTGGCGCCCGCTGATGGAAAGTTGTATGCGCTGCGCGACGTGACGGCTACAGTAGAAGCGGTACCGCTCATCGTCAGTTCAATCATGAGCAAGAAGCTGGCATCCGGGGCCGACGCGATTGTGCTGGACGTGAAGCTGGGCAGCGGAGCCTTCATGAAGACGATGGAGGACGCTGAGGCATTGGCAGACGCGCTGGTGCGTCTGGGCCAGCAGGCGGGGCGCCGCGTGGTGGCACTCATCTCCGACATGAACCAGCCGCTGGGGCGAGCGGTGGGCAACGCGCTGGAAGTGCGTGAGGCCATAGACATGCTCCAGGGGGCTGGCCCCCCCGATTTCCGTGAGCACGTCCTGACGGTGGCTGCCGAGATTCTCCAGTTGAGCGGGCGGGTCGGGGACGCGGATGGCGCGCTGACGCTGGTCCTAGACAGACTATCCTCGGGCGCGGCCTGGCGGAAGTTCCGGGACATGGTCGAGGCCCAGGGCGGCGATGTGGGAGCGATTGATGATCCGGAGAAGCTGCCCCGGGCCGCGGTGGTAGAGCCGGTGCCGGCGCCGCGGAGCGGTTACGTTCAGGAGGTCCGAGCTATCGACGTCGGCCTGGCAGTCGTGGCGCTGGGCGGCGGACGGGAGGAGAAGGGACAGGCCATCGACCACAGTGTCGGCGTGGTGGTGCACCACAGAGTGGGGGATCTGGCTGAGAAGGACGCGCCGCTGTTTACCGTGCACGCCAATGACGAGGAGAAGCTGGAGGCGGCGCGCGAGCGGGTGCTGGCTGCGCATACGTTCAGCGACGAGCCCGTCCAGCCCCTGCCGCTGTTCTACCGGCGGATCGCGGACTGAGGCCTCTTGACTAAGCGGGCAGGACCGGCGGGGTGGAGCGCTCGCGGAGAGGGCGGTCCAAAGCAGCGTGATGTAGTTGTGAGAGGCTGATGGACGTGCGACGCGATGGCCTTCAGACAGGCTTTGAATTGCCACCAGGTAATAGTTCGCTGTCGGGTGGCGATGCACAGCAGTTTGGCCGCACGTCGGCAAACTGATCGGTGGCGGCGAGCATCCATCGATGGGGTAAAGGGCACAAAGAGACGGTCGAGTTAGACCACTTGAGGGGACTTGTGTCCGTGCACGCCTATCCAGATGGCTTCCCTCGAGCTTCCGTGTTCGGCCACAGATCTCCGGCTCCGCCGTCGAGGTGAATTCGGCGGGGCTGAGGTGGTATCTGCACCCGGCCCCGCTCTTGTTACGCGGTCCGTCCAGCGTGCGACGAAAGCCCGGTCGCATCCGCCGTTG